>Ga0172375_10007331_pt1 | contig 15143 bp, 14 predicted proteins | sample LakKiv1m_FD_114537 | JGI IMG/M metagenome (GOLD analysis project Ga0172375, IMG submission 114537) | Freshwater microbial communities from Kabuno Bay, South-Kivu, Congo - kab_092012_11.1m | ecosystem: Environmental > Aquatic > Freshwater > Lake | place: Democratic Republic of the Congo... | reverse complement strand
CTTTTGCTCGGATTTCGCGGCCAAGGAGGATCCCATAGCCCGCACGCTGGTCAGGATTTCCCGGGAGGGCTCGAGCGCCTTGAAGGATCTGGTCGATTCCGATGTCTGTTTCGTGGAAAAAGCGTCGTTCCGCGCCCAGGCCCAGGCCCACCTCATCGCCGGCCTCCTCAGATTCTCCGAGCTGGAAGATGGATCCTGGATTGCCCCCATCGAGCCGGACTGCGACGTCCTCCCTTTGCTGGGCGACCACTTCGCCGCCCGGTATGCGGGCATGAGCTTCGCCATCCACGATAGAAAGCGCGGGAAAGCCTTGCTCCACAGCCCGGGTCATCCTTGGCGAATCATGGAGGGTTTTGCCTTGATCGCGGGAAAAAATGGCGAGGCCCTTGGCCGAAATGGAACCACCGATGAAACTGATCTCCCCTATTCGGAAAACGAACTCGCGATACGGTCGGGATGGATCCGCTATTTCGGCGCCGTCGCGATCCCCCAGCGCGAGAACCCGCGGCTCCAGGCTGGTCACATGCCCAGGAAATATTGGCATCTTTTGCCGGAAATGCGGTCCACTGAAGGTCGCTAGCGTTTGTCGCGCAGAGACAATCGGCGCGGGACTGGTTCCATTCGCGCCCCAGCCAGGTTAGGCTAGGCGCATTGGAGCGTTCACGCCATGGACAATATTCCTTTGCGGCGGCTCGCCGGCGATTCCTGGTTCCTTCCCGGCCCGACCAATATCGGGGTTTTTGTCGAGGGGGCATCCGCCTATCTCATCGACAGCGGCAACGACAAGGACGCCGGCCGAAAAATCCTGAAGCTTCTTGTCGAAAAAGGCTGGGAACTAAAAGCGATCATCAATACCCATTCGAACGCCGACCACATAGGCGCGAACAATTACCTCCAGGGGGCGACGCGCGGCGAAATATGGGCGACAGCCGGCGAATCCGCATTCATCGAGCGGCCGATCCTCGAAGCCAGCCTCCTTTGGGGCGGTTTCCCCTTCAGGGAACTCAGGTCCAAGTTCTTCGAGGCGAAGCCATCCAAGGTAACGCGGCTGGTCGATCCATCGGGGAAAGAGGGCGGCCTTAGCTTTATTCCGCTTCCGGGCCATTTCATCGACATGGCGGGCATCCTCACGAAGGATAAAGTCGCCTATCTCGGCGACAGTCTTTTCGGGGAGCATATCCTCGAAAAGTACAAAATTCCCTTCATCTACGATGTCAGGGCATTCAAATCCAGCCTGGATTCCCTCCTCGCGATCGAGGCGGATTGGTTCGTCCCTTCACACGGCGACGCGCTGGATACAATAGGCGCCCTCGTCGAGGTGAACGCCGCGAAGGTCAGGGAAATCGAGGCCGATCTCCTGAGCCTCCTACGGAAACCAAGGCGTTTCGAAGATCTTCTCGCCGAATTGTGCTCCCTCTACGGCATAAGGCTCGACTTCGGGCAATACGCCCTCGACGGGAGCACGGTACGGTCGTTTCTCTCCTACCTGAAGGACGAAGGCAAAGCGGACTATCGCTTTGAGGACAATAAAATGCTATGGACGGCGAGGAGTTCGTGATGGAGTACGAAATCGGAATGGTGTCGCCCAACGACGCCGATGCTCTCTATTCCCTCATCAACCGGATAAAGGACGAAGAAAAATACCTTTTCTTCACGCTGCGCTTCCCTCCCGACGGCACGAAAAAATACATAGAATCGCATATCGCCGCTGGCAACCCCATGATAGGCGCCTATGCCGATGACGGCGAGCTGGTCGGGTGGATCGACTTTAACATAGGCGGCTTCGAGGAAGTCAGGCACACGGCCACGATCGGCATGGGGGTGGCGAAGGAGCATCGCGGCAAAGGCCTGGGCGAGCGACTCCTGCGCGCCTGCGTCGAAAGCGCCAGGAAGATCGGCCTTGAAAAGTTGGAACTCGAAGTCTTCGAGACGAACGCCGCCGCGAGGGCTCTCTACCGCAAGATGGGCTTCGTGGAAGAGGGTTGCCTGAGGAAGAAGCGAAAATTCAAAGGCCGCTACGAAGACCTCATATGCATGGGGCTTTTCCTCTCCTGAAAGCGCCTCTTTCCGAGATTTTTCGCTGGCTCGCCCGCGACGCCGGCGGTATAATCGACGGAGATCGCGATTCACCATCCAGGAGGAACCATATGAACAGGAAGTTGAGCGCCGCCCTTGTCGCGGCATTCTCGCTCTTTGCCGCGGTGGTGGTTTGGGCCGCTCCGTCGGCGTTCGGACCGTACAAATTCACGGCCGTAACCTTGCTGGTGCCGTCAAGAGGAGTCAACGTTCCCGCGCTGTTCACCTTGCCCGAGAAAGCGGGCAGTCTTCCCCTCGTTGTCATGGCGCACGGCCACGGCGGAAGCAAGGAAGAAAACGGCGGCTTTACGGCGATCGCCGAGGCGCTCGCGACACGCGGCGTGGCGAGCGTCAGGATGGACTTTCCCGGATGCGGCGCAAGTTCCGAGCCTTTCACCGCCAATACGGTCACCAACATGCTCGCCGACATGGAAGCCGCTCGCGCCTATGTGACGGCCCGGGCCCCGATCGACGTAGCGAACACGGGCGTCTTCGGCTACAGCATGGGCGGCAGGCTCGCCGTGCTTTCGGCCGCGAAGGGCTATCGCTCGCTCGGCCTCCTCGCTCCCGTGGGCACCGATGGACCCGACGCGATGTACGTTTTCATGGGCGGCAAGGACGCCTACGCCGGGCTGTCGGCCAAGGCGAAGGCCGAGGGCCACGTCCTCTTCACGACACCCTTCGGGCAGGTCCAGGATCTCAGCGCCAAATGGTTCACCGACAACGAGGCGGCCAAGGGGCTCGCCGCGGTGTCGGCCTTCACGGGCCCCATACTCTTCGTGACCGGCGACGCCGACACCATCATTCCCTATTCGGTTATTGGAGCCACAGCGGCCGCGGCGACAGCCAGCTCGGGCATAGAAGTCGTGAGTGTCGCGGGAGCCGACCATGGCTACGGCTTCTATGGCGGCGATCCCGCCATCAAGCCGCAAGTTGTGGAAGCGATCGCCAGCTTCTTCGCCCTCACGCTGCGTTAAGCGCGAAGCGATACTCTCGGGAAGGCAGTCCTCGGCTTCGGGCGAGGACTGCCTTTTTCATGTCAGCAAGGATGCTGGATCGCCGATCGGATCGCCGGATTTCATAAGCCTCTGCAAGGGCTGGAAGGCCGAGGCATCCCCGATAAGGATTGCCCCGACGAGCCGTCCATCCTTCAAGAAGAGGCGCTTAAAACTCCCTTCGTCCCGGCGCGTGAAGGCCGTCACCGCCTCGCCGACCTCGATGGAACCCATTGAAACGAGCTCGATACCACTCACCTTGAGTCTGGCCGATATTTGGCTGCCAGGATACAGGACATCCCCGCCAGCGGCGTTGGCGCCCGCGACGAGGCCCTGCTCTCTGGAAGCGAGCCATAGCCCATAGACGATACCGCGGAATTGGGCGACGTCGCCAGCGGCGAAAATCCCGGGAACGCTTGTCTCCATGCGCTCGTCGACGAGGATGCCCCGCTCGCAGGCTATGCCGGCGTCGCGGGCGACCGACAGGTTGCTCTTGATGCCGGCAGAAAAAACCACCAGGTCGGCGGGAATCGACGAGCCGTCCTCAAAAAGCACTTCAGCCGAGTTTCCATCCTCCCGAATACCTGTCGTCCGTTTTCCCAGGTGAAAGGTCATTCCCATCGCCTCGAGGGAAGATTGAAGCATGGTGGCCGCGTCGATATCCAGCTGACGCGGCAGAAGGCGATCGAAGACTTCGACGACCCTCGCCTTCCTTCCGCGCTTGACGAGGCTGGCCGCTGTCTCCAGGCCGAGAAGTCCGCCGCCTATGACGACGACTCGCCCCTTTCCCGCGCCATATCCCAGAATCTTGTCGGCGTCGTCGATCGTTCTGAGGCTAAAGACGCAGCCAAGGTCAATGCCTTCCACCGGGGGGAGAAAGGCGGAAGCCCCCGTGGCGATGATCAGCCGATCGAATTGATCATGACCGCCATCGCGCAGAACAATACCGCGGCCGACGGGATCGATTGTCTCGATAGGGGTGCCTCTCAGGAGTTTTATGTTCAGTTTCGTGTAGAAATCTTCTCCCCTGATGGTCAATTTGGAGACTTCGAGTCCGCCACCCAGATATTCAATTATTCTGGGGCGGGAATAATGGAACCTATTCTCGTCCGTATATATGGTCACCTCGCCTTCGGTATCCCTGGCGCGGATGGCTTCGACCGCGCCCATTCCCGCGGCCCCATTGCCGATTATGATGTACTTCATTGCAGGATCCTCTTTCGATAAAAAAATACTAATTTATTCGGCCGAAAGGGAAGGATCGACATGATGCAAGGTTTCGGGGATGCTTATGAGCAGGGGAATCCTGACGAGCAGATCGATTCCGGCGGCGAGCAGGAAGACCCACTTCCCGCCAAGATGATCCCAGATCAAGCCGGCAATGATGGTGAGGATCGCCCCCAGCGCCATTTTGAAGAACCTCAGGAGGGCCATCCAATCGCCCATGTCGCCGGAAGGTACCTGCTCAAAGGCCATGGCGGACGAAACCACGATGGTGACCGGGAAGGAGCCGAGGAGGATCCCCGAAAGGATGAGAAGGCCGGGATTGGAGGAGAAGACGAGGAGAAGATTGCTTGCGAGAAAAAGCGGGGCAAGGAGATAGAGGATCTTCTTCCTGCCGAGTTTATCCGCCAGTCTGCCGAGAGGGAGGCCGACAAGAAGACTGACGAGGGACGAGCCAGTGACCATTGCCCCCAGAATATAGGGACTCGCCGATTTGGCCTCGCTCGCGAAGAGCTGGATGAAAGGGAGAACCATGCCGGTGGGCAGATTTGTCAGACAGGAGACGGCGATGAATTTTATCAAATGCTTATTATCGCCTTTCAGCATATGGAAAGGATTGGCGACGATGAAGGCGGGCTTGCCGCGCCGCGCCGGATTCGCCACGAGAATGCCGCACTCGCCTAGATTCCGTTTGACGAAAAGGAATACGCCTATTTCACCCGCGAACGCGAGAAAGAAAAGAGGGCGGATCGCGGTGACGCTAAGGCCCCCTAAAAGGCCGATGAGCCCGGCGCCGATGGCCGGCCCTATGAAGCTCATTACGCCTTGCGCCACGCTTTCGCAGCTGCCCATGGCGGTGGCCCGCACCTTGTTCCCGAGGGAGCTACCGCAGACGACGTTGCAGCATAAGCCGACTTCCGCCGATCCGAGCCACCAGACCATGATGCCCGCCATGCCAAAGCTCCAGCTCCCCGCCGCGCCGAGTATCAGGTAGGAGATGGCGATGATGGCCAGACCATCGATATAGACGCGTCGCGTGCCGGAGCGTCTGAGCAAGGAGACGCCAAGCAGTCCATAGAGCGCGCTGAGCGCCATGCCCAAGCCGTTGGCGAGGCCCAGGGCTGTGCCCGAAGCGCCGAGACCGACGATATAGATGCTGAGATAGGGGAATATCATCTGATAGATCAGTTTGTCGAAGGAGGCTCGGGTCGCCGTGACTTTCCAATTCTTCGGCAAGCCGGCGAGGAAGTTGAATTTGCCCGATGCGCTGATCATTGTGTTCTATCCTTGATGCGGCGCCATGACACGCTGCCTGATATTGCCTGATTAAGCCCGCCAAAAACCAGGCAACTATCGCACGAAGGAAGGGCTCTGTCAAACAGGAGGCCGAGCCGGGGTCGCCCCCGCACGAGCGCCGCGCCCGATGCCGGGCGCGGCGCTCGTGCGGGGATTCTCAGAACGCCGGGACGAAGCTGCCGCTGTAGTTGTTCTCGAGGTACTGGCGCACTTTCTCGGTCTGGAGCGCCTTGACCAGGGCCACGACGCGCCAATCCTTGGCCTCGCCCTTGCGCACGGCCACGATGTTGGCGTAGGGGGACTCGGAGCCTTCGATCATCAGGTTGTCCCTGGCGGGGAAGAATCCGGCCTGGGTCGCGAAGCTGCCGTTTATGATCGCGGCTGCCGCGTCGTCCAAGGTCCTTGGAAGCTGCGGGGCCTCGATTTCCTTGAACGCGAACTTCTTGGGGTTCTCGACGATGTCGCGTATGGTCGCCTTGAGGCCTGAATCGGGGGCGAGCTTGATGAGACCCTTGTTCTGGAACAGGATCAGGGCGCGAGCCTCATTCGTGGGATCGTTCGGGATGGTGATGACCGAGCCCGATGGAATATCGGCCAACTTCTTGTACTTGCGTGAATAGAGCCCGAGAGGAGCGACGAACACCTGGCCGGCCGATTCCAGCGAAAGCTTCCGCTCGGCCGCGAAGTTCACGAGGTAGGGTGTGTGCTGGAAAAAGTTCGCGTCGATCTGCTTCTCGGCGAGAAGGAGGTTGGGCGTCACATAGTCGGTGATTTCGATCACCTCGAGCTTGATGCCCTGGGCCAGCAGATCGGCCTTCACCAGATTGAGCAGGTCGGCATGGGGAATGGGATTGGCGCCGACCTTGAGCGTCACCGGCTTCTGCGCGCTTTGCGCGTAGGCGGGGATCGCCGTGGCGACGAAGATGAGCGCCACAGCGACGATGAGCGATATGGATAGTCTGTTCCTGCGGTTCATTGCGAACCTCCTGCATTGAGCTTATGCCGCCGCAAAGGGGCATTGGGGGACTGTTTAGGGGATTGGCCGGCCATCGCGCGAACGCGATTGCCGGTCTTTCCGGATCACTCTCTCAGCGCTTGAGCTTGATGTTCCGCGTGATCCTGTTGCCCGTCATCTGGATCCCCTCGACAAGGAAGATGATGGCGAGCACCGACGCGATCATGATGTCGGTCCTGAAGCGCTGATAGCCGTACCTGATCGCCAGATCCCCGAGACCGCCCCCTCCGATGACCCCCGCCATGGCTGAATAGCCCACCAGGCTTATCATCGTGAGCGTGAGGCCCGAAATCAGCGAAGGCAGCGCTTCGGGCACGAGGATAGCGAAGAGAATCCGGGCTTTGGAGGCGCCTGAGGCTATCGCCGCGTCCAGGATGCCGACATCGATTTCGGCGAGAGAGGATTCGACGATCCTCGCCACAAAGGGACTGGCCGCGACGGAAAGCGGCACGATCGCCGCGACCGTGCCGAGGCTGGTGCCGACGATGAGGCGCGAAAGGGGAAGGACGAGGACCATGAGTATGATGAAGGGAAAGGACCTGAGCGTGTTGATCACGCGGTCCGCTATCTTCTTCACGATCGAAAGCTGGCTGGCGTGCTCGGAGAGCCTCTCGTTCGACATGAAGTAGAGCGAGAGGCCCACGGCGCCGCCCAGGAGGGCCGCGATCGACGTGGAGGCGAAGACCATGAGGATGGTCTCCAGCACCGGTCGGGCGAGGAGGTCGATTATCTCACGCATGGCTGACCTCCGCGACAAGCCGGCGGGCGGTTTCGGTGCGCGGCCCGGCGAAGACCGATGCCACGGGGCCGCTTTCGATGATGGAGCCGCCCGAAATGATGGCGACGTCGTCGCAGATCCGCTTCACCACTTCCATCTGATGCGTGACCATGAGAACCGTCAGGCCGAAGCGCTGGCGCAGGGACTGTATGAGATCCAGTATGGAACGCGTCGTCTCGGGATCGAGGGCGCTCGTCGCCTCGTCGCAGAACAATATCTTGGGATTGTTCGCGAGGGCCCTGGCGATGGCGACGCGCTGGCGTTCGCCTCCCGAAAGCCGGCCGGCCGGCCTCTCCGCCTTATCCGCCAGTCCGACGAGCTCCACCAGTTCCTCAACCCTGGCGCGGATGGCCGTTTTGCCCCAGCCGGCCGCCTCGAGTGGGAATGCTACGTTGCCCGCGACCGTCCGCGAGGAGAAAAGATTGAAGTTCTGGAACACGAACCCCGCTTTTCTTCGGGCATCGAGCAGGTCTTTGCCCCTCGCTCCCGACACGGATATGCCTGAATAGATGACTTCACCATTATCGGCCTTCTCGAGGAGGGAGGCGATCCTGATGAGGGTCGTCTTGCCCGCCCCGCTGCGCCCGATGATTCCGTAGATTCTGCCCGCGGGGACCGAGAGCGATACGCCGCCAAGCACGGCATGGGGGCCGAAGGATTTTCGGATCTCGCGTATCTCGAGCGCTGACTGATCGCTTTGAGGCATGGATGATGATGGATTGGACGGAGTATGGACGAGCGCTAGAGAGTGGAGTAATGCGGCCTGTTCCGGCCGCTTCGCATGAAACATAAGGAATCTTTAATATTTAGCATGTAAACTTCCTTTCGCGCACCATACAACAGGGGCTTGCGGCATGTCAAGCCGACAAAAACATTAAATTCCCGCATTCCTCCGCTCAAAAACCATCGCAGGCAACAACGCGCGCGAGGGAATCGCCCGACGCGAGAAAATTTATGTTTGCAAAATCCCAAGATCATTCATACAATTAAAGGTGTTCGTCGTTCCGCGCGGAATATGTCGCGCATTGGCCTCACATTGGCTCGGAGCGACACGTACAAAGGTTTCTCGGATCGAAAGGAGAGCAAGATGAAGAAATTTGCACTGCTAATGGCGCTTCTCTGCGTTGTTACTTTCTCAACATTCGCCGCTTCTCCGGCCCCAGCGACATCCAGCGAGGCGAACGTGGATGTCGGCGACCTGATGGTCAACGCCGGCATCAATTTCGGCTGGTATGGCTTCGGAGTCGGCGGCGGCGTCGAGTATATGTTCGCCAAGTGGGACATCCCCAATTTCGCCCCTCTCACCTTCGGGGGTGCCGGAAAGATCGGCGTCTATATCCCCGGTTTCGATATCGATATCGCGGCGCTGGCCACGATGCATTTCGGCCTAAAAGCCTTCACCAGCCTTCCCGAGTTCCTGCGCAATTTCGACTGGTACTGGGGCCTTGGCCTCGGCATTGGCATCGGAACCTACGGCGGCGTGGGCGTTTCCACGGGCAGCGGTATATCCTACTTCCTCAATCCCAACCTCGCCATAAACGCCGACTATTTCTACACCAACTATTTCGGCGCGGGCGCGGGGAGTTCGGGCATTCTCGGCATCAAACTGAAGCTCTAGCGTTTTCCTTCACGCGTAAAAGGACTGTCCGGGAATCGTTCTCCGGGCAGCCCTTTTTTATTTCGCGACCGGGAAAAGTCGACCCGACCGAATGCCCAGGACGGGATAGCCGGCGCTGTCGAGCCCCAGAAACAGCGACATATCGAAGGGCGCAAGTCCGGCGAAGCTGGTCGTCGCGCTGAAGGTCAGCCCTCCCGCGAAGACGTCGGGCATTGGGCCGGAGCCATCGCCCGCCAACCATGCGCAGTCGAAATAAGGCCCCAACTCTATGTCTTTTACGAGCAGTATCTCGCCCGCGTCAAATTCGAGCTTTTTGGCGAGCCAGACCAGTTCCGCGTTGGCGGCCATCACGAGAGGCGCTTTGCCCGCGAGCGCATTGCCCCGGTACGCGTCGTCCGACCTTAGTCCCAAACCAGCGCCCGACGCGTCGAAGCGGCCTGTCGCCCGTCCCCTGAGCGAGGCTGTTCCCATGGCCGCGATTCCCGCCTTCAGCGTAAATTCCGGGCCATAATTCAACGTTCCCGCGATACGGTCGGCAAATGTGCCGGCCTTCGCCGACAGGAAGCCATTCCATACCCTTTTGCCGGGAGGAGGGGATCGGTTCCCAAGCTTCGCGTCGAAGGCTAAACCCGCCCTCGCCTCCCAATCCAGATTCCCGGCGCCGAAAACATATTCAGTCGAGCCATTCGCGTAGGGCTGGACAATGAGATCATCGCCTCCGGAAAGCCATGTGAGAGCCACCAAGCCTTCAACGCTCGCGGGCGCGAGGAAAAAATTGGGCCAGTTGCGAAAGTCTCCCCACAGCCTCAGTTCCGTGGAAGCGCGGAACGTGTCGAAAGGGTTGGCCGACAAGCCCGCTGTCAAAGCCCACTGCCGCCCAGCCCCCCCCGAAAGCCCCACCAATGTGGAGACGGTTGTCCTTGTCTTTCCCGCCGAGGCGATAGCGGCGATTCCAAAATAATTCTGGTCACCCAGCGCCATGGGTGCGAACTCGAACTCGTCCATGAGCTTGTACCGGAGGTTGAAGCGGATCGAGGGAGCGACGTAAGGCACAGCGCCCCTTTTTAAGGCCATGAGAACTTTAGGGATGGATACGTCATACTTCGATCGGGCCTCGGCCAGTCCTGGAGGCGGAATTGTCCCGAGCGCGGTTTTGGGCAAATTGTCCGCGATCGCCCCGATCACGGCGCGGGCGCTGGCCCGTCCCCGCTCGATGATCGACTCGGGGCTCGCGAACTGCATGTAGGAAATATCCTCGACCTTGTTCCTTATGACGAAAGGCGACGCGGCCAGCAATTCCTTTATGCCTGATCTCGACTTTCCGATATCGAAGGATCTGCTGAGCACCGAGAAGGGATTGTTGAAAGCAAGACCCTTATCGGAGAAGGCTGTCGACACGATGAGGAGGGACGAATATTTCGTCGCTATGCCAACAGGCACGAGGTTGGTTGTTCCCCCATCCACGAGCAGAAATTCGCCAAAGGGCACAGGCTCGAAAATCGAGGGCATGGCGAAGGTCGTGGCCATGACTTTGGCGAAATTTCCGGCCGACAGTTCCACCTGGCGCCGCGATTTCAAGTCCTCGGCCGTCACGATGATGGGGATTTGCGTTTCCGCCAGATCCAGATGCCCAACCATCTCTTCCACCGCGGCCGCGAAGGGATCGGCATTGATGAGACCTCCCTTCGTGGGGAGGACGAGGCTGAAATAGGATTCGGGAGGAACGCTGCCGACTATTTTGGCGATCATATCCGGCGAGATGCCCGCCGCGTAGAGCATTCCAACGACAGCGCCCATCGAGTTGGCCACGATGAAATCCGGCCTGATGCCGGCTTTCTCCAGTTCCTGGAGCACCCCTATGTGGGCATAAGCCCTCGCCGATCCCCCGGCGAGAACGAGCCCGAGGGGCTCGCGCCCTTCGGCGCGGATTTTGTCCAGCCGCGCGGAAAAGCCCTCCATGCCGACGCGAATGGGTTCGGCGATAACCCTGAAGGTATCGTTCGGAGGGAACGCGGCGTCCACGTTCTGGGCCCGCGCCCCCGACACTCCAGCGACAAGCATGAGCGCGAGGATGACTGCGCGATTCAGCATGGCAGTACTATATCACCAGGAAGTCGTCCGGCCAATCTATCGACGAGATTGTCGATTTCTGCTATGCTGGGCGCATGAACGAACACTCATCCGACAAAGGGGAACCTCCGTCTCCCGAGTCCGACCCCTTCAGTAGCGGCGGCGCCGAGCAAAGGCGTCAAGCCGCGTCCTTTCTCCGGAACCGCGAGGCTCGTCATGATCGTTGAACTCATCCTGATCTTGGCCCTCATCCTGCTGAACGGTTTTTTTTCCCTCTCGGAAATGGCCATCGTCTCCTCGCGAAAAGCGCGGCTCCGTCATGAGGCCGATCAAGGCAGGGAAAACTACAAGCTCGCCCTCCACGCCGCCGAACAGCCAAGCCGGTATCTTTCGGCGATTCAGGTCGCGATAACCCTCATCGGCATCCTCACCGGAGCCGTAGGCGGCGCGACGATATCACACAGCCTCGCGCTCTGGCTTTCGGGCTTTCCTTCCCTCGCCCCTATCGCCAATCCACTCGCCGTGGGTCTCGTCGTCGTCGTGACGACCCTCGTTTCCGTCATCCTCGGCGAACTCGTGCCGAAAAGCCTGGCCCTTTCCAGGCCCGAATCGATAGCGGCGGCGATTATCCGCCCACTGCGATTCCTCAGCGCTCTCTTCAGCCCTCTCGTCCGCTTCCTCTCGGGCACGACCTCCCATATCGTGGAAGCCCTCGGCTTTGCCAGGGCGCCAGGGCCCGATGTCACCGAGGATGAGGTCAAAGTCCTCATCGCCCAGGGAGCGGAGACAGGCATTTTCGAAAACTCGGAAAAGGAAATGGTGGAAGGTGTCCTCAACCTGGACGACAGGCGAGTCACTTCTTTCATGACGCCGCGCACCGATGTAGTAGCCCTCGATATCGAAGATGGAAAAACCGCGACGAGGGAAGAACTCGTGGCGCGGGCGAATTTCGCTTGTCTGCCCGTCATCGAGGGCGACCTCGACAAGATCGTGGGCATGCTGGGCGTACGCGAAGCCCTTGCCGCCCTCGTACGGGACGGATCTTTCGACATCCGCGCCCATCTGGTCGCCCCTGTTCTCATACCCGAGACGATTTCGGCGCTGAAGGCACTCTCCCTCCTGAAAGACAGCGACGCGCGCACGGGCTTGATCGTCGACGAATACGGTGGCGTATCGGGCCTCGTCACCATGAGCGATTTGATGGAATCGGTGGTAGCGGGGCTGGCCCGGAGCGATTCGGATGAGGTACCTGGTCTCGTCGAAAGGGAAGACGGATCCTTCCTCGTCGATGGGGCGCTCGCCATCGCCGAATTCGCGGAATCCATGGACATGGACCAGGATGAATTCGACGACAGCGCCTACGACACGGTGGCCGGCCTCGCCCTCGCGTGCATTGGCTCCATTCCCAAGGCGGGCGAGCATTGCGACTGGAATGGCATCCGCATCGAAATCGTGGATATGGATGGCAACAGGATCGACAAGGTCCTCGTTACGCGAACTGGTCCAGCTTCCCTTCCCGAATGACTCTGTACTCTCCTGTCTTCGTGTCGAGGTCGTAGATCGAGAAATTGGTGTCGATGTTGAAGCCCGGCAGGCGCACGGCGAAATTGAGCGAGGCCGAGCCCTCCTCGCCCGACACGATGCGGTGGAACACATTGGTGGGCCAGACGAGCATCGCCGGTCCATCGTAAACGAGCTTGTCGTTGTGATACACCTTGTCGGGCTCGACGACGAAGTGCTCGAGGCGCCGGTATTCGAGCGTGTAGATGTCGACCATGCGGACTCCCGCGAGGACGAGGAGGTTGTCCTCCTGATGGGGGTGCAGGTACCAGGGCCGTTCGATGCCGTCCACCGAGCCAGGGGAAAGGGCCCTCTTCTTGTGGATGACGCGGTCGATGCCGTCTATCCTGGGTAGGTACTGCATAGGTAGAATCTCGAATGAGACGCCTTCGGTTTTCCGGAACGGCCTCAGCTTGATGATCCGCCAGAACCGCTCCACCTCATCGTGAATGTAGTCCATTGCCTCACCTCCTTGACTCCGCCATGGCCTTCTCGAGCCTGCGGAGCGCTTCCTCGAGCAGCGATCTCGGGCAGGCGATGTTGAGGCGCATGAAGCCAGACCCGCCCGAGCCGAATTTCGCCCCTTCGTCCAGCCAAATTCCGGCTCTCCTCATGAAAAAATTCTTGAGTTCCCCGTCGCCGAGGCCAAGCCCCCGGCAATCGATCCAGACGAGGTAAGTGCCCTCGAGAGGAAAGACAGCGAGTTCCGGCAGCTTTTCGGCGATGAAGTCCGATACGAGGCGGGAATTCCCCCTCAGGTAGACAAGAAGCTCCTCGAGCCATGGCTCGCCGCGCCGATATGCCGCCTCGAGAGCCACATTCCCGAAAATATTGGAAACGCCGATGCCCGAATTGTCGACGGCGGCCGCGAAGGCGTCGCGCAGTTTTTTGTCGGGGATGATCGCGTTCCCCATGGTGAGCCCCGCGGTGTTGAAGGTCTTGTTGGGCGCGGTGAGGGTCGCCGTCATCCTGGCGGCCTTTTCGGAGAGCGAGGCTACGCAGGTGTGGCGGGTCCCGCCCAGGATGAGATCGGAGTGGATTTCATCAGAGATGATGACGATGCCGTGGTCAGCGCAGATATCGACGAGCCTCTCAAGTTCGGCTTTTTCCCAGACGCGGCCGACGGGATTGTGCGGGTTCGAGAGGATGATCGCCTTCGTCCTCCCGTCGATGGAGCGCTCGAGGCCCTCATAGTCCATCACATAGCGCCCGGCCTCGATTTTGAGAGGATTTTCCACGAGTTGCCGGCCGTTGTTCAGGACTGCCTTGGTGAAAGGATAATAGACGGGAGGCTGGATGATGATCTTATCCCCGGGACTGGAGTAAGCCTGGACCGCGAAGTTGACGGCGGGAACGACGCCGGGGGAATAGCGGATCCACTCCTTGGCGATTTTCCAGCCGTTGCGCCGCTTCATCCAGTCGATGACGCTTTGAAAATAGGAATCTGAAGAGGCAGGATACCCGTAGAGGGGGTGGGCGGCCCGTTCGCGCACGGCCTCCACCACTTCGGGGGGACAGGCGAAGTCCATATCGGCCACCCAGAGCGGGATCACATCCTCGGAGCCGCAGATCCTGGGCCGATCCGCCCACTTGAGGGAATCGGTGGAGGCTCTATCGTAGATCGTGTCGAAGTCGTATTTCATGGAGAGCCTCAGACACCCGCCCGGCGGGAGGCTATGGCTTCGATCCGGGAAGTTCCGATGGAGGCGATCACTTCGATCTCCACGGCCCCATTCTTGGGAAGGGCGGCCACCTGGACGGTGCTGCGGGCAGGGTAATCCTTGGGGAAAAATTCTCCATACACGGCGTTCATCGCGGCAAAATCGCCCATGTCCCTGAGGAAGACGGTCGTCTTCACGACCTCGTCGGTCGAAAGCCCGAGCTCGGCAAGGATGGAGGCGATGTTACCGAGGGATTGGCGGGTCTCGGCTTTTATTCCCCCCGGGGCGAGGGCGTTGGTGGCCGGGTCGAGACCCAGCTGGCCGGAAAGGAATATCAGGTCGCCGGATACGACGGCGTGCGAATAGGGACCGAGGGCGGCGGGAGCGTTCTTGGCGTTGAAACTGCGCTTGGGCATGGTATTCTCCTTGTGCGTACAAGGATGATTATGGCCGCCCCGCGCCGGGATTTCAACACCGATCGCTCATTGTTCCCCGCGCAGTTCCCTCAAGTATTTGTAAATAGTGTGCCGGGTGACGCCCAATTCGCCCGCGACGAGTTCCACCGAGCCTTTTATGTCGAAGACACTGCGTAGCTCGAGATTGGCGACGACGCGACGGTTCTTCTCCGTGGGGGAGACTCCCGTAATGCGCGAAATGGCGTCGAGCTCATCGGCCACGGCCTGCGCGACGAGCCTGTCCACATCGGGGGCGAAATTTTCCCCTGAGGGCGGTGTTTCGGGGGAGGGCGAAAAATCTTTGCAGAATTGGCCTATCGGCAGCGAGAGGTCGAAATTGATGCAAAGAAAGCCTATCGGCATGCCTTCGTCGTTGCGGATGATCATTGTCGTCG
>Ga0172375_10007330_pt1 | contig 15144 bp, 7 predicted proteins | sample LakKiv1m_FD_114537 | JGI IMG/M metagenome (GOLD analysis project Ga0172375, IMG submission 114537) | Freshwater microbial communities from Kabuno Bay, South-Kivu, Congo - kab_092012_11.1m | ecosystem: Environmental > Aquatic > Freshwater > Lake | place: Democratic Republic of the Congo... | reverse complement strand
TGGATTGATTGCGCGAGGATGGCGGAATGGCAGACGCGACAGTTTGAGGGGCTGTTGGGCGATGAGCCTGTGAGGGTTCAACTCCCTCTCCTCGCACTTACAATAAAGTGTTTTGCGGTAGGAATTATATTGGAAAAGCAGTAAGCGGTTATTTGGGAGGCCTGCGTTCAGTCTTACGCTGGTCTTTGACGTAATTACTTCTTTCCAGCTTTTTGGCGTATGATTTTAGCTCTGCCCCGATTTCTCCTATTTGAGCTACGTGTTCTATTTTTCTCGCCTCGTTAGTTACCACTCCGATAGATACGGATAATAAGGGTATCTTTTGTTCTTTGCCTTGGCGGTCATGAGAAATGGTATAGCCGTTTTTTCTGTCGATATCATTATAGAAGGACGGCGACTTTTGTTCGAACTCCGAGATAATTTCCTTGCAGATATTGTCCGCGCTCTTGGGCAGGGTAACTACTACAAAGTCGTCTCCTCCGATGTGCCCGATAAAATCATCAGAGTTTCCGAATCTCTGCGTTGCCTGGATTAAAATGCGGGCAGTTTCGCGGATTACTTCGTCCCCGTGTTCAAAGCCGTATTTATCGTTATAAGCCTTGAATTTATCCAAGTCGATATAGCAGACCGCGAAGAAGACATGTGTTTCAATGCGGCTGGTTAGCTCGTTAAGTATAGAGACGTTGCCCGGGAGCCTTGTTAAGGGATTAGCCTCCAGGTCTCTTTCCGTGCGACGCAGGATCATGTGGATACGCGCCAGTAGTTCCTTTGGCTCAAAGGGCTTGACTATATAGTCATCCGCTCCAGCGTTGATGCCTCCGACCTTGTCGCTGACCTCGCCTTTGCCGGTGACCATAATTATAGGGATGTGCCTTAACAAGAGGTCCTGTTTTACCTTACGACACACCTGTTGTCCGTTCATCTTGGGCATATTGTAGTCAAGCAATACCAGGTCCAGGGGTTTTGACTGAATAATGCGTATTGCCTCTTCGCCATCCTTAGCTTTTAATATCTCATAATTTTCTTCGGCAAGCGTGATCTCTAAGACATCCAGTATGTCGGGATCATCATCAACCAGCAGTATTCTTGGCTTCGACACGCACTCCTCCTCTTATTTTAAAACTGGCAGGGTAAAGCTAAACGTACTACCTTTGTCCAGTCTGCTCTCTACCCAGATTTTTCCTTTATGCGCTTCAATAATGTGTTTTACCAGGGATAATCCCAGCCCGGTTCCTTTGACCTGCTGGTTGACGTCATTATCTACGCGGTAAAATTCCTCAAACAGCAGGGAGATCGATTCCGCGGGTATGCCTATGCCGGTATCCGATATATCTATCTGAACCATGCCATCTTTTATCTGGGCGTGTATACTGACTTTTCCTTTTTCGGGAGTAAATTTTACGGCGTTGCCCAGCAGATTGATAAATACGCGCTCTATCTGCGTGCGGTCTGCCACTACCGGCGGCAGGGTTCCTTTTATCTCCGTGAGCAGGTCAATATTCTTATTTTTGCATTGTATCATAATGAGATCGGAAGTCTTGGCAATAATCTCCCGCAGGTCCTGTCCCTCCATTCTCATTATTACCCTGCCTGATTCAATACGCGCTATATCCAGGAGGCCATCTACCATCCGCACCAGCTCGTCGCTGTGCAGGTTTATCTTGGCCAGTCTTTCCTTTACGGCAGCAGGCAGATGTCCAAGTTTCTCTTCTAAAAGTATAGCTGCGTAGCCTTTGATAGAAGTCAGGGGGGTTCTGAGTTCGTGCGAGACGCTTGAGATAAAATTTGTCTTACGCTTGCTTATTGTTTTTACTTCCTCCAAGACACTGGTTAATTCGCGCGTTCGTTCCTCTACCTTTTTTTCCAGCTCCTGCTGCGCCCGCCAGGTTTTTTCAAAGAGGCGAGAGTTTTCTATGGCCTGGCCGATCTGGTTGGCCAGGATGGTGATGAGTTCTTCGTCGCCTGCGGTGATGGCTACATCCATGTTTTCCGTGCCCACGAACAAGAGGCCTTTTTTTTCTTCCTTGGGCAGTATGGGGGAGATGACAAAGGCATTGATTTTGAAGACATGGCTCAGTTTTTGTTTATCAATCTGGGTGTTTTGTTGCAGGGAAGTGGACGATATGGTTTTTTCTCGGGTGATCAGGTCCAGGTATTTATCCTGTTCCGAATCCACAAAAGATTTGATGATGTATCCCTCATCTTCAAGGTAGCCCAGGCTCAAGTGGATACTGAACCTGTTATCCCGTTCATTCCATAAGAATACGCAGGCCTTTTCAAAACCCAACTCTTCCAGGTGTGCGTTAGTTATTCGTTTAAAGATCTGGCTTTCTTCAAGGGTAGTGCTTAACGAACGAGAGAGGCTCTGTAGGGCGTAGAGGCCGGCTATCTTCTTGTCCAACTCCTCCTGAGTTTTGTTTAATTCCATATCCGTGCGTACGATGAGCTTGGCTTGCCCATCCATCTCTTCGAGGGAGCGGTTTAGTTTGTCAGTTATTTTCTGTAGTTCAGTAACCTTATTTATTTTGAAAAAGAGGGCAATGGCAAGTCCGGCAAGGGCAAGTATATTGATTATTACCAGCAAGGTTATAATTATATCGGATATTACCTTTGGATTATCCATTTTTCCTTTAGCCTCCGAAAGCTAAGATAGCTACTGTCTGGTTATGAAAGTAGGCTTGTCCCTGGTAGCTGACCGCCATAAGCGGAGCCTGTTCGCCATAAGTGTAAAGACCTATGAGCGGGGTGTTTTCACCAAGGCCTTTGCGGATGATTTCTAATTCTCGCTCTGCATCCCTGCGCAGCAGCATATATCTTGATATTGAATCAAAGACCAGGGCGAAATTATTCATCTTTTTTGTTTCGAAAACAGCTAATTTGCTGGAAAGCCCAACCTTTGCTTCCTGAGTTGCCTGGAGCGTTGCTTCCAGGCAAGACTCTTTTGTACCGATCATTAATCTTATCAAGCTGCCTTCTGAAATATTGCCTTGCAGACGCATAGAGCCGTTATTTTCTATAGAGAGTATATTTCTTAAGAGGTATTCCGCCTCTCCCGTAAGATACATACCCAGCGGGTAAAGGATAGATATGCGTTTGAGTTCTTTGCGTAATTGTGTTATATTGCGGTCAAGGTACTCCTCGTAGATCCTTACTGCCGGCTGGCCGTCTATTTCATATACGACATTACCCTGTGCCTTGGTTACCGTACGGGGCTTGCCCAGGGGTTTCCATCCGTGTTTTATCCCTAGCCCGAAATTTAATTTTCCTCCCAGGATCAGGCCTACTGCGCCGTCATTGAAGATATCCTGGTTAAAATAGACGTAGGTTTTTAAGAAGCGCATATTATCTGAGGCAGAGGCGCCTGCCAGCGGGAAACTCTTGCCTAATCTTTCCTGAAGGCCATTGATAAAGTTTGATCCTTCATCCATAAGCCCGTCAGAGAAAGTAATGCTGATGACCCGCCGGATGTCTTTAAATCCGGAAAGGAGTTTCTCTCCTAGTTCCCTGCCCGCGTTTAAAGACGTTTTGGCCTTTATTTCTCTTACGAAGGCGGTGTTAAAATAGACCCCGCTGGAGAAGCTTAGCAGCATCACTACCAGCCCGTGTTTGTGGATACCCTGGTTGGAGATAATGGCTGCTCCGCTGGAGCCTATGATCGGTACATGGCCCAGAGAGGCACTGAGCACTTTCATCAGGATGGGGTAGGCTAGGTCTATAGAGCTGAAGGCGATTGCCAGGTCGATTCTTTCGCCGCGCATATTATTTACGGCTATTCTGGCTGCCTCTTTTGCTGCGAGGTTTGGGTCTTTTTCCGTGCTCAGGCCGACACTGGTATACATATGCCTAGGGGCGCCCTATCTTTACTCCGCACCGCTATTTTTAGGTTTACTATACACTATTTATTTTTACAATTCAATATGAATGTCTCGCCTCAAAAGAAGACAGATAAAATTCGTTGACTTGGTAAGGTTATTAAATTACAATAATTCAGAATTACGGCCCCATCGTCTAGCCCGGTCTAGGACGCGTGGTTCTCAGCCACTAAACACCGGTTCAAATCCGGTTGGGGCTATTGCTTATTACCAACCGAGTCCTGCGAAGCAGGACCGGCTGGAGTTTTAGTTTGAGCCTGCGGTATTTTCAGTGGCACTCATTTCTTCCGTGCCTACGATCTTGACCTTAGTATTGTCTTTGAATTCGCCCTCTCCCTGCACCTCCAGAACTATTAGATCCCCGGAGCTTAGGCCTTCCTTGACCTCCGCGTAATCGCTGGTTTTATAACCCAAGGTTACCTTTTTCATCTGTACGGTTCCGGTTTGAGATTCCTCATCCTCTATTTTCTGAATGGTTTTTAAGGGTATTACCGGAGCGAATATCATGCCTCCCTTCGGGGTAAGGCAGGTTATCGGGACCATAATAGCATTTTTAAGGTCTACTATTAATATCTCCGCGCGGCTAAACATCCCCGGGAAAAGTAAACCTTGCGGGTTAGGCACCTTAATCTTTACGGTCAGGGTCCGGCTTTTTCCCTCAATTACTGGGAATATATATTCTACATTACCTTCAAATACTGTATTAGGGTAGGCATCTACAAAGACTTTTGCTTTTTGTCCTATCCGCACCTTCTCAATATCTCTTTCAACTACTCCTACTTCTACGAAAACTTCGGCTGTCTCCAGGACCGAGCCTATTTTGTCCTGCGGGGTTACGAATTCTCCTTCTTCAGCTTCGCGCGGGCCCATCAATCCATCCTTGGTGGCATAGATTACCGTTTTCTTTTGTTCATTTTCTGCCAACTCCATTTCACTTTTGGCAGTCTCCACCTGGAACGCTGCACTTTCGCATTCTAGCTGTACTTCCTCCAACTTCGATTTAATTATCGCGCCTGCTTGGTAAAGCTGTTGGTTTACCTCAAGCTTTTTCTGTATGGATTTATAAGATGCCTGCGCGGAGTTAAATTTATTTCTGGCATACGAAACTCTTAACAACGCATCTTTGGGGTCCAGGGAGGCGATACTGTCCCCCTGTTTTATCTTTTCTCCTTCGCGGAAGCGGATCTCTTTTATTATACCGTTGATTTCAAATTTGAGATCGATTTCCGTCTTGCCTTTTATCGTACCCATGACCGGCAGGGCGTCTTGGAAGTCTACTGCCTTGGTTTTGAATGCCCGTATCAATAAAAGCCTGGGTTCGCTTTGAGCGGTTAGCGGAGCCTTGCTTTCTACCTCGCCCTTGCTTTCTTGCGGACCCGCCTTTGGGCTCCCTGCCCCAGAGGGGCTTTTAGCTCCGGAGAGCTTGAAGGTGGTTTTTAGCATACCCCAGCCGATAAAGAGTATCCAGAAAATGATAACCGCGCCTATTATAAAATGTGGCTTTATTTTCATTTTGCCTCCTTATTTTCTTACTAATCTCAGATCATGAAACATCATATACACGCAGGGTATTACAAACAAAGTTAAAAATGTGGAAAGGGTCATCCCTCCGATTACCGTAATTGCCAGCGGAGACCAGAGGTTGGCAGATTCGCTCTTATCCATAGCCATAGGGATAAGGCCTAGTATCGTGGTAAGCGAGGTAATCATTATGGGCCTTAGCCTGTCATATGAGGCGGCAACGGTAGCCAGGTAGGGGGTAGAATACCCCTGTTTATGCCTGAGGAAATTAATCCGGTCTAAGAGGACAATGGCGTTATTGACCACGATCCCGCCAAGCATGATCCCTCCGATTAACACCCCGATCCCTATAGGCTTATTGGTTAGGCGTAGCGCGATTACTGCCCCTATTCCTCCCAAGGGCACGGTAGCCAGGATGATGAAGGGTTGCGAGAGAGATTCAAAGAGGCCGGCTAAAATCATATATACCAGGACTAAACTTAAAATTAAAGCGAAGGTGAGCTCGTTTTGGTTACGGATCATTTTATCATAATTGCCGCCGATTTCCCAAAAATAATCTTTAGGAAGCTTGATGTTTTCCAGGGCCTGCTTTACTCTTTCTGCTGCCGTGCCCAGGGCAGTGCCTCCGGTGTTAGCGCTTACCTGTACCATACGCGATTTGTTTTTACGCCAGATCTCACTAGGTCCGTAGGCAAACTTAAAATTCGCTACCTGGGAAAGATATATCTGTTTTCCTTCCGGGGTGACCAGGGTGATCCTGCGCATATCATCAAAGGTGCGGCGGAATTTTTCCTCCAGACGAACGATGGTCTCTGTTTCCTTGGCTTCGGGAGAAGAGAGCTCCGGGAGAAGCTGGTCTATTTCTTGCAGGCTTTGTTTTAACTCCCTCTCCTCTTCGGTATAAGAAAAGGCAGGTGGCGCAGTACTGACTTCTGGACTTTCTTTCATGCGTAATAGCGGCTCGTTGGCGCCGCGGTAACGCGTAGCCACCAGTCCGCGCATATGCGTGTGTATGGCCAGGGCGATGACTTCGGTAGTCAGCCCAAACATAGCAGCCTCTTTTTTATTGATTACCAGGTGCATCTCAGGGCGGCCTTCGCGCATCCTTATTTTAGTATCAGTAAACTTAGGTACAGCCTGGATTCTCTGCGCAACCTGTACGGCAAGGTTCTTTAATACGTCGTAATCATAACCGTAGAGCTCGATGAGGATCTCTTTTGTCCCGATTTCCTCGGGCTCCTCATAATAGATGAAAGCCGGCTCTAATTTTTCGGTATAAGGGCGCAGCTCTTCTATGATTTGGGCGGTGGTTTTTTTTCTCTTGTTCAGGGGGTATAACTCCACGTAAATCTTACTTGACCAGGGCTCAACCTTGGAAGAAGCGGTTTTGACCTCCGGTAGGCGGGTCACAATCCGCTCTACCTTAGAGACAACTTTGTCGGATACCTCCAGTTTTGTTCCTGTGGGCATCTCGACATGTATGGTAAATTTACTCTGTTCGGCGATTCCGATAAACTCCCGTTCTAATTTTTTTGATTCTTGCAGGATGCGCGCCACTGCTACTATAACCAGGATGAGTATTAGATAGCGCAGGGAGAGTGCGATGGAGATAGCCTTTTTGTAGAGCATTTGGAATCTCCCTGTTTTATCTGGAGCAGGCTCTTGGGGAGGCGTTGGGTTAGCGGTGGATGGCGTCATTTCCGATAGCGCTGTTTCCTCAAGTTTAGGCGCAGGTATCTTTAGCTTGACCTTTGAGGCCAGCATGGGCACTAGCGTAACGGCAACCAATAGTGAAGTCAGAAGCGAATAGGTGATAGTTAACGCAATCCCGCTGTAGAGCATTTTAATCTCCTGGTTGATAAACACAAGAGGCAGGAAGACGATAATAGTAGTCAATGTGGAGGCGGTGATTGCCAGAAACATTTCATCTGAGCCTTCTATCACAAGCTCGTTTTTTGTATTCTGCCCAGGCCTGTAATTTATTAATTTGCCCGGGTCGTTAATGAAATCGTCTTTCTTTTTGGAGATATTATCTAGTACCACTATGGAATTATCCACCAGCATCCCTACCCCCAGGGCTAACCCGCTTAATGTCATTACGTTTAAGGTGAGTTTCGAGAAAAACATTAAGGCAAAGGTAAGCATAACCGATATGGGAATGCTCAGCGCAATAATAAGATTGGTGCTGATCTCCCTAAAGAAAAGGAAGAGGATTACCGAGGCCAGGAGCCCGCCTATATTTAAAGATGAGGTCACCTGGTCCACTGCTTGTTGTATTGCATCAGCCTGGTTGAATGTGGGCTCGATCTTTATATCTTTATCCAGGATCTTAGAGAGTATTGCTAGTTCCTTGCGTACTGTCTGTGCTATTTTTACTGTGTTGGCGTTAGATTCCTTTTGTACGTATACCGATACCACTGGCTGGGAATTGAGTCTGGTGAAAGCCACAGGCTCCAGGTAGGAATCCTGGACTTTGGAGATATCCTTGAGACGGATTACCGAACCTTCTTTTGTGGTGGCAATCGCCAGGTTTCCTATCTCTGCCAGGTCTTTAAACTCACCCATAGTCCTTACCAGGTATTTATCTTTTGCTCTTTTGATCTCTCCTGCCATGAGGTTGGCGTTGTTCATATTGATAGTATCAACGACACGGTTTATGGAAAGGGCATATGCCTGCAGCCGGCGCTCATCGATTTCAATGATAACCTTTCCTTCCCTGCCTCCGGCTACCTCTGCCCGCGCCACTCCCTCAATTCTCTGGATACGGTCTTTTATTTTTTCATCGACTATCTTACGCAGTTGTTCCGGGGTACGGATCTGGCTGGTTACTGCCAGGATCATTACGGGTACGTCCATATATTCGTATTTGGCGATTACCGGTTTTTCTATTTCAGGAGGGAGCTTATTGCGGATGCGGTTGAATTTCTCGCGCACCTCAAGCGCCGCGAACTCCATGTTAGTCCCAGGCTCAAACTCAAGGATTACGGTAGCGTTTCCCTCCTTTGATATGGTAAGGATATTTTTAAGGTGAGTTACCGAGCCGACAGCTTCTTCTACGGGCTTGGCGATACGCTTTTCTACCTCTGACGCCGGCATCCCGCCGCGCACGTCGATATTAATGGTGATATCTCCGAAGCTGACATTAGGCATCATCTCAACCGGTAGAAGCTTAAAGGAGATTATTCCGATTAAGACTATCCCTACAAAGAGCATAGAGATTGCAGTAGGCCTTTTTACGGATATGCTGGGAAGGCTCATTTATTATCTGTGTCGGTTAATTCGTACCACCTGCCCGGCCCAAGCGGGCCTTTGGGCACGAGTAATTTATGATCTACCAATTCCTTGAGGTCACGCGCAGCAGTAGGCACTGATACTTTTAGCATCTGGGCGTATTCTTTGCGGGTAATTTTTTGAAGCGTTTTTAATTTTTCCAGCATTTCTTTCTGACGCTCACTTGGCTGAAACTCAAGAAGAGCCTTTTTTACTTTAGGCGTAGCCTCAGTCCCAGACTTCTCCTCGATAGCCGGGATTATAAGGGGAGCGGGTTCTATTTCTTCTTCAGGAACAGTAGCCTCAGGACTGGCTATTTCTATCTCTGGTTTTGCAGTTTCTTCCTGTGGCTTCTCAGAAACTGTTGTTTCTTCAACAGCTAGCGCGATTGGCGCTGCTCCTAGGTTAAAACGCTCGCAGACTATCAGGTAAAGGGCAGGTATGAAAACCAGGGTTAAGAAGGTTGCCGAAATTAGCCCTCCCATAACAGTAAGGGCCAGAGGAGCCTGTAACTCTGCGCCTTCGCCCACGCCGATAGCCAGGGGCAGGAGGCCTAAAATCGTAGTCAGTGAAGTCATGAGGATTGGCCTAAGGCGGGTTCTGCTTGCCTCGATTACTGCTTCTTTGGGGGTGAGGCCTTCTTTTCTTAACTGATTGACAAATTCTATTAATACGATGCCGTTATTTACAGCAATACCGCCTAACATGATTATGCCCAGGTAAGCGACTACGCTTAGGGGTGTGCGGGTAATAAAAAGAGAGAAGGCTACGCCTATAAGCGAGAGAGGTACAGTAAACATGATCAGGAGGGGTTGCCAGAGAGACTCAAACTCGCCAGCCATAATCATATAGACCAGCACAAAAGCCAGGATGAGTGCAAAGGCCAGGCTTTTGAAGGATTCCTGCATCCTTTGCTGTTCTCCGGTCAGCGTAATGGAGTAATCTTTGGATATCTGAGGGGAAATAAAGCGGGTAATCTTGTTTATTTCTTCTATGATCTGGCTGATCTTGCGTTTATAGGTGTTGGCAGTGATAGTAATGCTTCTTTGCTGGTCAATGCGTTTTATTTCAGTTGGCCCTACGCCTTTGGTCAGATATGCCACATCTGACAGAGAGACGTCTATCCCCAAAGGAGAGTGTATGAGCAACCTCCTTAAATTACCCAGGTCACTCCTGTCAGCTGCCCTTAAGCGTACCCTAATATCTACGTCTTCCTGGCTCTGCTTTTCTTTAAATTTAGTAGCTACATAACCCTTGAGCGCTACCTGGGTGGTGATAGCTATGTCGCGCACAGAGAGCCCATAAAGAGAGGCCTTATCTTTAAGTATATTCAGTTTTGTCTCAGGGCTGGGAGAAGACATGCTGCTTTTTACTCCATATACCCCTTTAATTTTTTTAATCCTCTCTTGAAATATATCAGCGATATCAACCAGCTTGTTGAGGCTGGGGCCTTTTAGTTCAATGGCAATGGGTGCTCCTTGCTCTAAGGCAGTTCCGAAAGAGGTCTCCTGCGCAACGTATTCTATTGAGCCGCCTTCCAGGTTCTGTTTTTCTAAGTTACTCTTGAGGTATTGTATGACATCATCCGTAGAGCGTCTTATATTAGCCTTCTTTGATTTTCTCCTGAGATTAACCATGATCTGGGCCTGGTGGCTGCCCAGGGTTTGTACAGCTGTTTCTTCGGAAGAGCTCTTTTGCTCCGGGGAACCAATATTAACTGTTACATCCTTGGTTTCCGGGAGCGGAAATAAAAGCTGCTCTACTTTTTTTACTACGCTATCGGTTACTTCAAGACGCGTGCCCGGAGGAAGGTCTACCTTGATAATAAACTGGCGTTGGTCAACCCTGGGCAGGAACTGCCGCTCAGTGCCCAGCAGTATCAGCATGCTTATGCCGAAGAGGATAAGCACTATTGCTACGACTTGTTCTTTTTTATCTACCATACTAGAGACGAACTTGCTGAATGCAAATCCTTTTCCTGCTGTTTTCTCATCGCGCAGGATGATTTCATTCATTTTCTCTGAAATACGGTAACCAGGCAGGCGCAGCCTGTGTTCCCGACCGATTGAGATTAATACCGGGACCAGGGATATGGCTACGATTATTGAGGCGATAAGCGAGAAGGTTATGGTAAAAGAAAGCTGTTTAAAGATCTGTCCGGCGATCCCCACTACAAAGGCAAAAGGCAGGAATACGGCTATGGTAGTCAGGGTTGAGCCCATGATTGGGCTGATCATCTCTTCCGTTCCTTCTATGCATGATTGTCGCAGGCCTTTTTGCATTTGGCGATAGCGGAAGATATTTTCTATTACTACGACCGAGTTATCTACTAACATACCTACTCCCAGGGCAAGGCCTCCCAGGGACATCATATTCAGGTTTATTTTTGTAAAATACATAAGACAGAGGGTAGCCATAACCGAGATCGGTATGGAGGCGGTGATGACCAGTGAAGAATTCAGCTCCCAGAAGAAGAAGAAGAGCACCAGGAATGCCAGGAATCCTCCCTGGATAGCTGAATCGCGCACATTGCTTATGGCCTCTTGTATAAATTGCGATTGGTCGTAAGTCACCTGGATGGAGATCCCCTTAGGGAGCTTTTCTTCAAGCAGCTTCTTGAGCTCTTTCTGCACCCCCTTTACTACGTTAAGGCTGTTTGTCCCGGATTGCTTTCTGATGACCAGGGATACGCTGTCCTTGCCGTTGTAGCGGGAGATGCTTGTTTTTTCCTTTACGATATCCCTGACCTTAGCAATATCTTTTAAATAGACCAGGCGCCTGCTTTTTTCCTCCTGTTTCTCCTTTTCTTTTATGGTTTTTGCCTCCTCTCCTGGAAGCTCCAGGGCTGTAGGAGTTTCTTTTATTTCTTCTATCTTCTGGTATTCGCCCATAGTGCGTATGAGGTATTCCAGGAAGGTCTGCTTTATTGTTCCCGCAGGGTAATTGATATTACTTACCTTGAGCGTATCTACTACTGCCACGATAGAAATCTGGGAGGCGCGCAACCGCGGCTGGTCGATCTCGACTAATATCTCGCGCTCTTCGCCTCCGGTAACGGTGGCAGAGGCAACTCCCTCAACCTTTTCAATAGCATCTTTTATATATTTACGGCAGATCTCCCTTAATTCCAGCGAAGAGACCGGCCCGGTAACTGCCAGGTTCATGACCGGCAGGTCAAAGGGGTTGTATTTCATGACAATAGGTTCCTGGCATTCGCGGGGGAGCCGTTCCTTAACAAGGTCTATCTTCTCTCGCACATTTAATGCGGCAAAATCCATATTGGTTCCCCAGTTGAATTCTACCATTACCAAGGAAAGGCCTTCTTTAGAGATAGAGCTTATTCGCTTGACATTATTTACCGTTCCGGTCGCCTCCTCTATGATCTTGGTGATAAGGCTTTCTATCTCTTCGGGGGCAGCATTTTCATAACTGGTTACTACGGTAATCTGCGGGTAGGTAATAGGAGGGAATAGCTCCTGCGGCAGCTTAGACCAGGAGATGACGCCCAGGAGGATTATGGCGGTGAAGACCATCAGTATGCTAACCGGTTTGTTTACTGAAGCTCTGGCTATGCTCATAGTGGGTTATTTTGCAATAAAAAAGGAGGCTCGCCCTCTTATTACAAGAAAGGCTTACCCCCTAATTTTTATGCCAGTCCCTATCTATTAAAATCTTTATTTTTTATACGATTTGCACTTAAAGTATAACACCCCTACTTCAGAAGTCAAGGTAAATTAAGCCGCTTATTTATTTTTCAAGTTCTCTAAGTCTTCCCTGGGCATGTTCTATGTTTACCCGGTATTCGCTGGGGCTGGCGTCACGCAGAAAGATTCTATAAGCCTCAATCGCCTCTTTTGTTTTGTCTAACTTTTCACATACTGAACCCTTATTAAAATATGCCTCAGTATACTTAGGGTTTATTTCAAGCACCTTGTTTAAATCAGCCAGGGCTTCTTCATACTTGCCTTTGTTTGAGTAAACATTTCCGCGGCCATAATAGGCTTCAATATACGCAGGATCTATCTCTATGGCCTTGGTGTAATCTGCGATAGCGTTATTGTAGAGTCCTTTATTGAAATATATGACTCCCCGGCTGTAGTATGCCTGGATGTAAGCAGGATTCTTGTCTATTACTTTGGCAAAATCAGCAAGCGCTTCGTCAGTAAGGCCTTTTTTAAAAAAGTAATCTACTCCGCGGTTATAATAAGCCGCAATATACCCCGGGTTGATCTCTATGGCCTTGGTGTAGTCAGAGATGGCTTCGTCAGTCAGGTTTTTCTTGTCGTAGGCAAATCCGCGGTTAAAATAGGCCTCCGCATATCTGGGCCTTGCTTCTATGACCTTGCCCAGATCTACTATCGCTAGATCAAGCTGGCCTTTATTGCTGTAGGCGCCTCCGCGGTTGAGATAGGCATCCGTATAGTCGGGTTTCTTGGCGATAACCTGGTTAAATTCCGTTATAGCTTCAGCCCACATCCCTTTCTTGGCATAATCTCTGCCCTGGAAGAGCTGGATGGCTATATCCTTGTCTAATTTATTGGTTTCGGTATCTTCGATAATCTGTAGGTTTAATTTAGCCGGGGTATATACCGGATTGACCTTAAGGGCTGCCTGGAATTCTGGTTTAGCTGATTGAAAATCTCCCTGCAAGGCATATTTCATTCCGTTGTCATAATAGTCGTTTTCTGCCCCAGCAAAACAGGAGGCGATAATAATAAACAATGAGATCAAAAGAAATGCCCCCACCCTTTTTACAACCGCCTGGATGTATGCCATATCTATCCTCCTCTGTAAAAAAACATTATAATTTTAACAAGAATTGCAACAAATAATATTATAAAGCTAATTTAGAAATTGTAAAGCGATATATATTGGGGTTATTATGGGGCCGGGTTTACTAGGACAGGGGCTATTTCGTGCATATAATAATCAATCCAACCCACTTCTGTGGAGGTTGGATATGTGCCTGTTCTTGAACCCTCCGTAATTATATCTCCAGGAAGCTTTGTTTCGTAATGCATGGCAACTGTAGTCGGAACTGAATCGCCAGCCCTGGTCATAGATTCAATATTCGCTATCTGCTGCCCATGAACCATAATATAAGATTGATCTCCGTTAACAGTAACCAACTGGTTGCTATTGTCATAATAATTGAGCGTGTAGATATCTGTTACTCCGGTAACGCCCCATCCCACTACTTCATTGGGGGTTGCGTCCCCGTCATCCCTGGCGCCTGTGCCCGCTATAAATTCTCTGGTATAGTAAGATTCCTCTGTTATGCCGACGGTAGAGGGATCATCGCCTTCATGATAAACATCGTTAAATTCAGCCTGGTCTCCTTCATGGATAAAGTCATAAGTATAGGTGGTTGTAGTTTTTTCCCAGTTAGTTTTTCCTGTAGAAGCATTATCCCAGACCTTGTAGGTGGTTTGCGACTTTAATAATGCCTGTCCGTGTACGATGATAAAGGTCTGGGAACCGATAGTGTTTAGGCCGTCGCCAGAATTATTGATGATTTGATCCCAGTCGTTGCCAAAGTTTTGAGAAGCGATCGGGTCTCCGAAGATATCAGTGTTAATCGGGTCTCCGAAGATATTGGTGCCAGCCGGATCGCCGAAGATATTGGTGCCTGATGCCCCGCCGAAGATATTGGTGCCAGCCGGGTCTCCGAACATATTAGTGCCAGTTGAGGTTCCAGAAGTGATGGTGCCGGTTGCTCCGATTATACCCCATCCCACTACTTCATTGGGGGTAGCATCGCCGTCATCCCTAGCGCCTGTGCCGGTAACCCCGCCAGCCTGGTCACCCTCGTGGATGTCTCCGTATTGATAAGTTACTGTGGTGCTCTGCCACCAGGTTCCAGCTGTATCAGTCTTGTATATAGTCTCTTCTGATAATAAGGCCTGTCCGTGTACGATGATGAAGTCCTGGTGGCTGCCATTGGGATTCTCAACACTCTGGGGTACGATAATAGTCGTTTCTCCGAAGATATCAGTGGACTCTCCGCTTATAACAGCATGGGCTGAGATCATGCCCCAGCCGGGCCTTAAGGCGCCGTTGCCGTTTACTCCGCCTTCCTGCTCGCCTACGTTGATATCGCCGTATTCATAGGTGACGGTAGTCTCCTGCCAGGAGCTGTTTCCGAAGCAGTCAGTAGTAGCCTCTTTAATGGTCTGAGTCTTTAATAAGGCCTGTCCGTGTACGATGATAAAGGTCTGGTTTCCGCTTACAGTTGTTACTTCACCGAAGATATTGTGGGATTCTCCACTGATGACTGAGTGGGCTGAGATTATGCCCCAGCCGTCCTTCTCTGCGCCATCATTGGGTATTCCTTCTCTGCCCTGCTCGCCTTCATGGATAACCCCGTATTCATAGGTAGTGACGGTGGTCTGCCACCAATCGCCGCCGAAGATATCCACGCCAGACTGGGTGATGGTCTGAGTCTTTAATAATGCCTGTCCGTGTACGATGATGTAGGTCT
>Ga0172375_10007328_pt1 | contig 15145 bp, 7 predicted proteins | sample LakKiv1m_FD_114537 | JGI IMG/M metagenome (GOLD analysis project Ga0172375, IMG submission 114537) | Freshwater microbial communities from Kabuno Bay, South-Kivu, Congo - kab_092012_11.1m | ecosystem: Environmental > Aquatic > Freshwater > Lake | place: Democratic Republic of the Congo... | reverse complement strand
TGACAATCATGAAATTTACGATGTCAGACGAAACAGGTGCCCATTGGGGGCACAAAAGCATCGGGGAATCGTGTCGGACGGTCCCGATGGGGCTTAACGTGAGTACTCCGACAGGCTCCTAGGCATCGGTTCGGCTTCTGCCGGCACCAATTACAGCATCCACTGCGGCGGCAGTCTCATACTGACCAACGGCGGACATTTCTACGCCTTCAGCGGACAGACAAATGCCGCGGGCAACAGCTACGGGGCATTCGTCGGTGTCACAAACGACATGGTCGTCAATTCCGGGTCGTGGGTTTATCCATTCTCGCACTGGACAAACGGCGGGTCGGTCCTGTTCAAGGCGGGAAACCTGACAGTTGAACCAAACGGCGGGTTCAATGCGGCAGCCAAGGGCTACCGCGGCACCTTCGGTCCCGGCAGCAAGGGTGCTGTTTCCACGGTCTATGACTCGGGAGCCAGCCACGGCGGACGCGGAGGCGCCTATCCGGCAAGCGGCAACAGCAGTTGGCCGGCCGCAACCTACGGTTCAGTGACACAACCTGTCCGGCCCGGCAGCGGTGGCACCTCGTATCCGAACCACGACAGCGATGCGGGTTCCGGTGGCGGTGTCATCCGTCTCGACATTGCCGGAACCGCCACGATCCGCGGTACGCTCAACGCCACCGGCGGGAAATCGTTCGATGTCTATGGAGGAGGTGGTTCAGGCGGCTCGGTATACCTGAAGTGCAACACGTTCGGCGGAACGACCAACGGCCTCATCACTGCAGATGGTGGAAGCGCCATCGACAACAACTCTTCCGGCGCCGGCGGCGGAGGCCGAATTGCCGTGGACTACCAGAACGTCGGAACACCGGCTGCGGTTCGGTTCTCAGCGGGACCAGGAAGCACTGAGTGGGCCAATAACGGGACCGAGGACCGATGGCCCTATCGTGCGCGCTGGGGCACGTTGTGGCTTCCAAATGCCGCCCTTTTCTCCGGAATCCTGAAAGGTCAGCAGTTCAGGCAGGTACATGTCTTCGGGGTTTCCACCTGGGGTGTCAGCAGCCTCACAGTAAGCAACTGCTCCCTGACTTTCGCCCAGAACCAATGCGTAATCACCATCACCAACAACCTGCGGGTTACAACCGCCGGCGCTTTCGGGATCGGGAGTTACTCCCTCGGAACAAATTACCGACTGCGATGCGGCGGGGACATGATCCTGACCAACGGGGGAAGTTTCCATCTATACAGCGGCATGACCAATTCGGCGGTCACGAACTACGGGGCATACCTTGCCGTGACCAATACGCTGGCTATTGCGCCCGGTTCATGGCTCTACACATACGCACATGAGTCGAACGGTGGAACTCCGAAAATCACGGCCGGATCCGCCGCAATCGCCGCCGGCGCCGGGATCATGGCTGACACGCGTGGCTACGCAGCTGCACAGGGCCCAGGCACAAGGCCCACGTGGGGAACATACAATGGCGGCGGCGGCTATGGCGGGCGCGGTGGTTCCGGCGCCGACCCACTAGTGGGCGGCCTTGCCTACGGATCGGCGGACCTGCCCATCAACCCGGGAAGCGGAGGAAGCGGACACAATGCCCATCAACTCGGGGCAGGTCCGGGCGGCGGCGCCATCCGCCTTGAAGTGGCAAACACTCTCACCATACGCGGCACACTGAGTGCGAACGGCGGGTCGTCCTACAGTCCGTATGGCGGCGGTGGTTCAGGTGGCGGTATCTACCTGAAATGCCAGACACTTGATGCCACCGGCGCCGTGGCCAGGGCCAACGGCGCGAATTCCGCAGGTGTAGCTAACGGCGGATCCGGCGGAGGTGGCCGGATCGCAGTTGATTATCAGACACTTGGCGCAAACAAAGACATACGTTTCTCGACCTCGCCCGGCACGATCGGCTGGGCGTACACAGACCGTGACAACCGCTGGCGGCACATGCCAGGCATCGGGTCGCTTTCATTGCCGGATGCCGCGCTCCTTCGCAATCCCCTCACGGACAGGATCGTTGACGACGCGTGTCTCTACTTCACCCGTACCGGCCGATGGGGTATCGCAAGCCTGACTGTCACCAACTGCACAGTCTCCTTTGCCGAATCCGGTTTCAGGGTTCACGTGACAAACAACCTGGTCATAGGCGCCAACGGGGAATTCGGAATGGGCGGTGACCCGACGGGAACAGGCTACGTGCTCTCGTGCGCGGGGAGCATCCGGTTGACCAACAACGGTATCATGACCGTCTATTCCGGCCTGACCAACGCCGGCACGGCCTCATGGGGAGCACTGGTTGCCGCGACCAACAGCTTCATCGTGTCGCCCGGGTCATGGGTATACCCGGTGTCACATGAAAGTAACGGCGGCTCGCCGCTGTTCAGGGCCAGCAATGTGTATGTCCGCGCGAACAGCGGGTTCAGTGCAAACACAAAAGGATACGGGCCCCGACTCGGCCCCGGCAAGGCACCCGACGCGGGTGGTCCGGGCGGTGGCGGACATGGCGGCAAGGGCGGAGATGGCCTTGGCGGAGCAGGCGGAGCGAAATGCGGTATCACGAACGGTCCCGTTACGCCCGGCAGCGGTGGAGGCTCCTATCCGGCAGCGGACAGATATGGCAAGAATGGCGCCGGCGGCGGAACGGTGCGTGTCGAGGCGTCCGGCATCATACAGGTCGACGGAACGATCCGCGCGAACGGCGAGAAGGGCATTTTTGACACCTGGGGCTCGGGCGGGGCGGGCGGAGCAATCTACCTGGCATGCAATTCCTTCTACGGCGGAACCAACGCCGCAATGCAGGTGAACGGCGGTAATTCCTTTGACCCCTCATCCTCATCCTACGCCGGCGCCGGTGGTGGCGGACGGATTGCGGTATGGATGGGTGTCGCGGCAACGAATCGTGCGAATTCACTCGCCGGGATGACGGTGTCAAATCTGTCTGCTTCAACCTTCTTCCCCAACTACGACGGGACCATTTCCTGGACCAACGGTCTTGGACGAACAACCAGCCCGGCCGCGCCCGGCACAAGGCGGTTCATGCGAATGGAAGCGCCAAACTCCGCCTACCTGGATGTCCGCGGCATACCCAACAAGCTGAACGGATCACCTCAGCCGCTCGGATATGGCACCCACTTCAACATCGCAAAGAGCACCATCCTAACCAACCGCGCGGCCAGTCCCGCAGACCAGGCGGGCGGCCTCCGACACGCCTGCACAGGATGGAAGCTGAAGAACGACATCGGCACCCTCATTACGAACAACAGCAGCACACAGGCGGTGTTCAGTCTTGCCACGAACATGGTGCTCACGTGGTACTGGACCAACCAGTACCTGCTGACGGTCACTTCATTGTCCAACGGATCCGTGAATTCCGGCATGGTGAATGGCTGGTACACTAACAACCGGGTTGTCACCGGCATCCAGGCATCGCCTTCGAACGGCTACGCATTCTCCGTCTGGACCGGTGATGTTCCTGCGCCCAACGCTGCCGAAAACCCGCTTTCCCTGACGATGTCCCAGGCGCGGTCGGTGCAGGCGCATTTCGTGGAGGCCATCAGCCTCACCAAGGTGTGGAACGGGAACGGAACGTGGACAAATGCAGGCAACTGGAATCCCGCCGGAGCGCCGTCCACACTGGACCACGCCATCATCCAGTCCGGAACGTGTGTCCTGAGGCAAAGCGCGTACATCAAATCGCTCATCGTCAGCAACAGCGCCATCCTGGTGTTCACCAACTGGGCAACGAAACTCTATGTCGCGGATGATGTGACTGTCCGCAGCAATGGCCTGATAACCCTCCCCTCCTCGTTCACTGAGGCCCAGATGTCCAACCACGTTCATTTCTCCTGCTCGAACCTGACGGTCCAGAAGACCGCTCGCATCGACGTGGACAGCAAAGGCTACGGTCCGTGGAATGGGCCGGGGAAAGCCACGTCCTCAAACTACGGCAATGGAGGCGGATATGGCGGCCAGGGTGGAAGGGAATTCCCGCAGGACGTTGTGCCGGTGGGACAGACCTACGGGTCCGCAAGCGCACCACTGTCCCCCGGCAGTGGCGGCGGCTCCCACAACAGCGGAGACTGGCCCAAGTATGCCGGTAGCGGTGGCGGGGCTGTCCGGGTCGAAGCCACCGGCACGGTCACCGTACACGGCACTATTTCCGCAAACGGCGGCCCCGCGACCTACGGACAGCATGCCGCCGGCGGATCCGGCGGGGCAATCTACATCACCTGCAAGACTTTCGGGGGCAGTACCAACGGCATCTTTCGAGTCAACGGAGGCAACGGATGGGAGAACAACCTCTCCGGCGGCGGCGGCGGCGGGCGAATTGCCGTTGCCTATCAGTCGCTTCTCGCCGAGCATAATGTTCGATTCTCCGCATCGCCGGCGACGGTCGAATATGCGTCGGCGGACATGACCAACCGCTGGGTACATGCCGCAAGGATGGGCACACTGTGGTTGCCGGACAAACAGCTTCTTGCGCTGCCGTTGTCGAGATGGCGATTCAAAGACGTTAATCTGACCATCTCCAACATGACGTCATGGGCAGTCAGCAGCCTGACTGTCACAAACAACTCCCTGTTATTCGTGGAAAACGGGTTCCAGCTTAGAGTCACAAACGACATCACCATTGGCTCAGGCGGGTCACTCTACCTGGGTGCGTATAATGAGTCGGGAACCGGCTATGCCCTGTACTGCGGCGGCAATCTTGTTCTCACCAACGGGGGGCGGTTGTACATCTACGCCGGCAACACCAACGGCGCGACAACCAACGGTGCCCTGCTTGCGGTGACCAACACACTCACAATCGGGCCTTCGTCGTGGCTGTACTTGCGCTGCAGCCAGACGAACGGCGGTGCGCCATTCGTGAAAGCTGCCCAGCTGAGTGTAGCAACGAGTGGCGGGATCAATGCCGTTGGCGGCGGTTACAGATACATGGCCGGGCCCGGGGTCGGTCGTTCAGCCGGCACCTATAACGGGGCCGGAGGCTATGGCGGCGATGGAGGTGGAGGCTGCGATCCTTTGCTCGGTGGTGCTCCCTACGGTTCCGTTTCAGCGCCGTCTGCACCGGGAAGCGGCGGCGCTTCCCACACCTCACACACCTATGCCGGGGGTTGGGGAGGCGGACTGGTCAGGATCCTGGTAACAGGAAGCGCCGTCATCAACGGGACAGTGACAGCTGACGGAATTCCCGGGCAGGACTGGTACGGGAGCGCAGGGTCGGGAGGCGGTGTCTACATCGTCTGCCAGACCTTCGGCGGCACGGGCCTCCTCAGTGCACGGGGTGGCAACGCGTTTGATTCGAACGGTGCTGGTGGAGGCGGAGGGCGAATCGCTCTGAACTACCAGTCGCTTTCCTCGCCTCGCGGCATGCGGTTCTCCGCCGCTCCTGGTACTGTCAGCTGGTACTATGGCGTCCCGGATCACCGCTGGCTCTTCAGGCCTCAAGCCGGGACAGTCTGGTTGCCGGACGTGGGCCTGCTGACCAACCAATTGACAGGTGGTCGGTTCAACGGCTTACGCCTGTACTTGCCCGGAACTGTGGAGTGGAATGTCAGCAGCCTTAACGTAAGCAACTGCTCCCTGACTTTTGCAGATAGCGGTTTCCGTCTCACGGTGACGAACAACATTGTGATCAACAACGGGACACTCGGCATCGGGGATGACGCCACCGGCACGGGGTATGTACTGACTTGCCTCGGTAACATGGTGATCACAAATGGCGGCAGCCTGTATGCCTACGCCGGTGTAACGAATGCGTCATCGCCCGGATACGGCACACTGGTCGATGTCGGCGGACAGATGACCGTGGCCAACAACTGCTGGGTGTATCCGGTGTCGCACAAGACAAACGGCGCGGCAGTGCTGTTCCGTGCCGCCAATCTCTGGATAGGAACCAATGCCGGTTTCAACGCCAGCGGCAAGGGCTACATGAGCCGCTTCGGGCCCGGTCATGGCTCAACAGCCGGCGATACCTATGCGAGCGGAGCCGGCTACGGCGGCCGTGGAGGCATGGCTTCACCGGCAGTAGTCGGCGGCATCACCTACGGGTCGTCGAACGCACCGGTACATACCGGAAGCGGCGGTGGAACATATCCTGAAGCATATGCCTGGTATCTGCGCGGCGGAAACGGTGGCGGGGTTGTGCGAATCGAGGCCTCAGGGTCCGTCACATTGAAAGGGAGCCTGTCGGCCAACGGCTGCAACACCTGCCAGGCCAATCATGTCGGGGCCGGTTCAGGGGGAAGTATCTTTCTACAGTGTGGCACACGTTTCGACGCCACTGCAGGTGCCCTGCTCAGCGCCGAGGGTGGTGATGCCATAGGTCTTGGTGGTGGTGGCGGCGGCGGAAGGATCGCGGTGTGGGTCAAGGTAACAGCCGGAGACAAGACCCGTCTCTTTGCCGGACAACAGCCGTTACAGGCCAGCGCATCGAACAGCTTCTCCGCCTACCCGTTGCTCAGCGTGGTGGTCACGAACGGCACGGGTTTCGTGTCGGCCAGTCCCGCCACGATGGGCACAACCCGGCTGATAGTCGGCAATCCCAACATCGGCGCCGTCTTCATGTTGCGGTAGACCCGCTCGGCACCCCGCCTTTGCCGGGAGGCTACGGCGAGGCAGGTAGAGCGCCGCGGCTACAGCCATGGGTGTGGCACTCGTAGGGGCGCCGCTTAACGGCGCCCGTGGGCGTCGGCCAGCGACGTCCCTACAACCAGACTACAGCGTCGCACGCAGTTCCATCATCTCAGCGCCACAGCCACGTGAGTGATTCAGGCAGAATCGCGCCGCCATGCTGGCCGTCGTGAGCGCCATCGCCGTAGTCGAGGCGGTAATCATAGCCTGCGAAGTTCAGGGCTGCCGCCATCTGAAGGTTTGCCAGCGCCCAGTGCCCCCAATCCCTGTCAAGGTCATTGGACCCGGCCTGCAGGAAGATCCGTATCGGCTTGCGCGGAGTCTTGCGGATCAGGAAAGGACAGACATGCCCTCCGCGGATGTTGGCAAAACTGCCTACGTGGCTGAGCACCTTGCCAAAAGCATCCGGCCGCTCCCAAGCCACGATCCACGAACAGATCCCGCCCGAACTGATGCCGCATATGGCCCGGCATTCCGGTGCAGTCGCCAGCCGGTACTTTTCGCCCACGGCAGGCAGGATTTCCTCCAGAAGGAATCGCGCGTACTGGTCACTGAGCGTGTCGTACTCGAAGCTGCGGTTCGAGATCGGATCCTTGCCTGCCGCAACCGCCGGAAAAGCCCCCGGGTTGATCAGTATCGCGATCGTGACGGGCATCTTGCCCTGGTGGATCATGTTGTCGAAAACCACCGGCACCCTGAATGAACCCTCTTCGGAGACATAGGAGCCACCATCCTGGAAAACCATGACGCATGCCGCCTTGTCAGCCTTGTATTGCGCGGGCACATAGACCCAGTAGTCCCTCTCTGTCCCGGGAAAGACTGAGCTCTTCCACGTATACTTGGCAACGCTCCCCTGCGGGACACCTGTCTTTCGCTGCGAATCGGGTCCCAGGGCAAACGGTCCCTTCCTTGGAACAGGCATTACGAATGGTTCCGCCATTGCATCCTCCTTCTACCGCCTGACGCCCAGTGCTTCCCATCCGGGAAAGACATTCGCTGCGCCCTTCCTGTATTCGTCCCACGAGAGGGAGAGCACCCAGTACTTTCGTGTGAGTTCATCAAAATCGTGCCAGATGGCGTCCAGTTGGTCCTGGTCCGGAACAGTCCAATTCGGGGCAGGCCTGTAAGCGGCAAGCAACTCCTTCTCGATCGCGCCAAGCGAGGCAACTTGTGACGAAACAATACCTTCGCCCGTCATCGCATCGGGCGTCAGCCCACGCTGCCGGAATGGCGTGCCGCACCACGAGCCGGAACACGGCGACGGTTCCGGTCGGCCAAGATCAATCATCTCCGGACGCAAAGCCATCAGCTGCTGGGTTTCGCACATACCCGCGTGATCACCATGGTACTCCCCGTACCTGATACATTCGCAATCGGCGATACAGCTGATCTGCATGGGAGACCCGGACCGGATGGTGTAATATTCGCAAGCCAACCTCATGTCGCGCTCCAACCCCCCGTAGTGACCTGTAACCAGTATCGCTGCGTGAAAGCCCCGCGCATCAAATACGCGCAACTGGTGAAAGACAATACGCAGAAAAAGGTCCCCCGGGATCGAACTGCACAGGGACTGCTTAACACCCATTTCCCTGGGCCAATTGAAAGCCGGCCGTTCGGATACATGCCAGCACATGGGAGGCGCAACGATACCACCGTGCTCACGCGCCGTCCGTTCGCACAGGGCATATGCTTTCAACCAGTCCAACCCCAGAGCGTTGTAGGTCCCGTGCGGTTCCGCCAGTCCGTAGGCCATGAGGCAAACAGGGCACCGGGCAATCAGATCCAGGAATTCGTCAGGGAACATCTCTTCCCATCTGACCTTGACCATCCTGCCCCCCTCTAGTCCCTCGCGCCGGACAGTTTCCTGATCACGTCGAGAAGATAAGCCCCGGCCAGCCGGCCGGGGATGACAACGTCGCAGGCCCCGTCTTCCTTGAGCTTCTCCGCCATCGCCCCGTCGTCTGCTGTCATGACGCACGAAGCATCCGGCGCCATGCGTTTCAGCACCGCAAGCAGTCGTTGGTTCGTTATCCCCTTCAGAAACGTATCCGAAACCGAACCTATGATGATCGATGCGTTCTCGATGTGATGGTGGCTCAAGGTCTCGGGATTGGCAAGGTCCCCGTATGCCCACTTGAAGCCGCGGGGCTCTATCTGCTGGCGAAGCGCCGGGTTGTAATCGACCACCAGTATCCTCTCTTTCAACTCCGGCATAAGGTCGTCAACACTGTCAAGGAACCCCTTCGCCTCGCGGAAGCATCCAAGGATCACGATGTCGCGTTTCCCGTCGCTGGCGGCGCCCGCGGCGGCTTCCTTCTGCTCAGACCCCCTGAGCCCCACAAGCGAGAGGATCCTGACCAGCAAACGGGCAAGCGTATCGTTGAACATTATCATGTACGTCGCCGCCACGGAGCCCACAAGCATCGCGGTCAGAACAGTGCTTTCCGTCTCGCGCGAGACATGTCCGTACCCGGCCCCGAGCGAGAGAATAACGAGCGAGAACTCGCTTATCTGGGCCAGGTTGATCGCCGTGACTGCCCCGGCATACATGCCCCTCCGGAACATCATGACAGTGGGAACAACCGAGAGAAGACGGCTGAGGAGGACAACTGCTATTGAAAAAAGGGACAGCCCGATCAGCTGCCACGTGGGTTCGGGCATCTTCAGGCCCAGCGAGACGAAGAAAAGCGTTACAAAGAAGTCCCTGACACCCGCGACCTTCGAAGCCACGTCGGACCCATAGGGAAAGGTGGATATGCTGATGCCCGCAATCAGCGCTCCCATTTCCCGCGATAGGCCGGCGTACTCCGCCATACCGCACACGATAAAGCACCACGCCACGGCAGTAAGAAGGATCATCTCCGGGTTCTTGGCCGCGCCGGCGAACAGACGCGGGAGAACGTACCGGCTGATCGCGAACGAAACGGCAACAAGGACTACGCCCGAACCCAGCGACCGCAATATCCCGCCGAACTCCGGGTTAAGCAGGTTGGGCTGAAATGCCATGAAAATGATGGCCCAGATGTCCTGCAGGATCAGGACTCCGATTGTGAGCTGTCCCGCGACGGTGGACGTCTCAAACTTGTCATGCAGCAGCTTGACGACAATAAGCGTGGAACTGAGGGCAAGGGCCACGGAAATGTACAGAAGGTTGAATGTCCCCTCGCCGTTTGTGAACCCCACCAGTCTGAAACATCCGGCCGCGACCAGCGCCGAAAACAGGAACTGAACAATCCCGAGCGTGAACATGGCCTTGCCCATGCGCACGAGCTCACGGAGCTTGATCTCAAGGCCGATGATGAAGAGGAGAAGTATCAGGCCTATCTCGGAAATCAGCTCGATGCTCTCACCAGAGGTGACGAGCCCGAAACCAATATTACTCCCCAGGAGAACGCCGCCGAGCACGTAGCCGAGAATTGGGGGTTGTCTAAGCAGGCGGATGATATGAGCCGCCACTGTTGCGAAGATTATGCCAAGCGAGATGTCTGTAAGCAGCGTAAGCGAGTGCAAGGTTCTCCCCGGAAAAGAAACCAGGCATGAGATTCGTACCCGCCGTCTTTTGTGTCAATCCATCTTTCTCCAAGGTGATATGCGCGCAAGGCGCCGCGGCGCGAAGGGATTCGCGCCCTCCAAGGGTACGTTCGGCATTTGCGAGTCAACCCGTTCGCCCCAGCCGGAACGATGCAGTTCGGAAGGAAAGGCAGCCACGGACATCTGCGTAGACCTGCGTCTGTCTGCGGTTTCTCTCATTTTCAGCCGTGTGGCCTTAGTCATGGAACGAAGCTATGTACCTCCGGCGAAGCCGGGGGGGGATTACTGGTTCGACTCACTGGAGGGCGGCAATCCGTTGCCGCCTGTTCTGTTCTTGAACCACCGCTTGCTCCTGCGATAGCCTCGGACATCGGGGAGAACAACCATGTTGAATAGGATCTGCGACAGGTTCGCGCAACTGCTGGTGGTCTGGGTCCTGCTGGCGCTCGGAATCGGCTTTTTTCTGCCTGCTGCTTTCGTTGCTCTCAAACCATACACCGACTACTTCTTCGCCCTCACAATGCTCGGGATCGGCGCGATGCTGACTTTCAAGGATTTCGAGATGATCTTCAGGAAACCGCTCGCGGTATTCCTGGGGATTGCGGCGCAGTTCATGATCATGCCGATCCTCGCCCTGGCCATCGCCCGCCTTTTCCAGCTCACCCCGAACCTGGCCGTCGGCCTTATCCTGGCGGCTGCGGTTCCGGATGCCATGGCCTCCGGCGTGATCTCGTACCTGGCGGATGCCAACGTCGCGTACTCCGTGTCGCTGACGGTGGGCACGACTTTCGTATCCCCCGCCGTGACCCCTTGGCTTACACAGGTACTCGGCAAGACCCTGGTCGAGGTGCAGGTCTGGCCGATGTTCCGGAGCATCATCCTTATCGTGATTGTCCCGCTGGTGGCGGGCATCGCAATGCGTCACCTTCTCAAGAACCGTATCGCGCGAGTGGAAAAGGTGTTTCCTGCGTTCTCCACGCTCTTCATTGCATTCATCTGTGGACAGGTTATTGCCCTTAATCGAGACCGGATTGCGCAGGTTGGATTTGTCGTGCTTATCGCCGTCATCCTGCTGAACCTTCTCGGTCTTCTCTTCGGTTACCTTGCGGGGAAGCTGTTCCGTTTTGACCAGAAGTACTGCCGGACGCTGGCAATCAACGTTGCGATGCAGAATGCCGGCCTTGGCGCTGTCCTGGCGCTTCGCCACATCTCGCCCGAGGCAGCCATCCCAAATGCGCTCTTCGCCACCTGGTGCATCGTGAGCGGTTCGATCCTGGCCAAGTTCTGGAGCAAGAAAGAGCCATCCGAGAAAGCCGCTCCTTCGCCTGCCTGATTGCACCCCGGCATCAGGCTTGTTCGTTACTTGAAGGACCGAGCTCTTGGTCCCATGCGGGGCATGTACCTGAGTCACCCATACGCTATCGCCCCACCGCTCCAATCGCGCCGATCCCGTAGAGCGGCAGGTTGAACATCCACGATTCTTCCCTGTAATCCGAAAGGGAAGTCCGAACAGCGACATTCGGATGATACTTCTCACAGAATACTCTGAAGCTCCTGGCCCGAAGGTTCTCGCCAGCCTTCACCTCGATCGGTATCACCCGCCCTCCGGCCTGCAGCAGGAAATCGACCTCTGCCGTGCTCTTCTCGTTCGTCCAGTAGCCGATGAAGTCGTGTGGAAGACAACGCAACTGTTGCAGAACAAACTGCTCCGTGAGCGCACCCTTGAACTCCTCGAATACGCGGTTGCCGTCGATGATCGTTCTGCCGTCCAGTCCGGCTTTCGCAGCCAGGAGGCCGACATCCATCATGAACAACTTGAACACGGCAAGATCAACGTATGCGGCCAGCGGCATCCCGGGCTTCGCGACCCTGCTGCTCTTGATAACCAGACCGCAGTCCAACAGCCACTGAAGGGCAAGTTCAAAATCCTTTGCCCTGCTTCCAGGCCGCAGCGCCCCGTAGACGAACTTGCGATTCTCCTTGGCCAGCTGCGATGGCAGTGCCTGCCAGACCATGCGGATACGCGGCACCAGCGCCACCGGCGCATGTTTGGAGAAGTCTGTTTCGTACGCATCCAGGATACGCCGCTGGATGCGGCGAACCGCGTCTATGTCCCGGCTTTCAGCGTAGACGGCAACTGCTTCGGGCATGCCGCCGACGAACAGGTAATACTTGAGATGGTCCGTGAGCCGGGCCTTGAAATGAGCGATTGCCGGCCAGTCGCGGGCATTCAATAATCCAACCAGTTCTCCCTCGCCCATTGCGTGCAGGTACTCGGCGAACGACATGGGTTCCAGATCGAGGAAGTCAACTTTACCTACCGGAAACGGGACGTGTTCATGAAGTGCAACTCCAAGGAGTGAACCCGCCGCGGCTATGTGGTACTCCGGCGCCTTCTCACAGAAGTACTTCAGGGCCGTAAGAGCGCGTGGCGCCGACTGGATCTCGTCGAAGATAAGCAGCGTGTCTTCAGGGACAATACGGGTCCTGAATTCGACCTGAAGGACTCGCATAACACGGTCGATATCGAAATCGTCCACAAAAAGCGACTGCAGCCCTGCGGCGTCTTCGAAGTTGACATAGACGCAGTGCCGATAGGCCGTGCGCCCGAATTCCTGCAACAGCCAGGTCTTGCCCACCTGTCTAGCCCCGCGCACGAGGAGCGGCTTCCGGTGTTTGCCGGTCTTCCAACGCAACAGCTCGACCAACCGATCACGTTTCATTTTCCCCCTGGTGACGAGGCATGTCCCGTTTGGGCCCGCAAAGCGGGCACATCACAGCTCTTTGGGCGTATACTGGGTGGGTCTCACACAGTATCCTGAAGTATCCCTGCCTGGAAGATAGTGGAGTATTATGTCATGCGCAAACACTTTTATCCGGATAATTGTGCCATGACTGGACACATTACTCCGGATAGTCCTGCTGGCAGGAACCGCACAACGGGCCTACTACCCTGCGGCTCTCCAGCATGACTCAGGAAGGACCCTTTGCGATGCAGAATGCCGGCCTTGGCGCTGTCCTCGCGCTTCGCCACATCTCGCCCGAGGCAGCCATCCCAAATGCGCTCTTTGCCACCTGGTGTATCGTGAGCGGTTCGATTCTCGCCAAGTTCTGGAGCCGGAAACATGGGGCGAACAGGCCCAGCCCGTTACCGTTGTGCAGGCATAAGGCAATCCGCCGCCCTCGATTGCAGGAATTACGCGGCAATACGATTGACGCCAGACACGCGATGTTCCACACTCACCATCGTTGGAGGTGGTGCATGGCCAGGATACGATGCCGGAAATGTGGCACCAAGTTCGGCAATACGGCAGGCAAATGCCCGCGTTGCGGAACACCGACCGGCCCACGGCAAGGAGGTTGGGTACAAGGTGGTCCACATTTTCTCGCAAGGCTCAATCTCATCGCACCTGCCATCGCTATTCTCGTACTGCTTGCCGCAGGAATTGCCTACGTCTGGCACAAGGTACACAACGAACCAGCTTCGATTACCAGAACAGCTTCCGCTTCCGCTACAGCCGATGACCTGTCTCCAAGAACGCTTGATGCACTGCTGTTGTTGAGTCCTGACCAGCTTGATAAAGTGGATATTGCCCTGATCAACCTGCTCTGTGCTGTCGGATTGCGTGGTTCCGAGAATCTGAATGTACAACAGTGCATAGGGACCCTGAACACTTGGGCATTGAACATAGACTGGGAAACGAAACGCAATTTTCACCGTTACGCGGAACGGCCGGCTGAATTCAAGAATTCGCTGGCCTATTATCGCATGGGCATGCTTGGCACTGTTCTGGCAGAGGACCTACAAATCCAATACAACCCCACATTTGAACAGAGGCAGTTGAAGACGGAGCTCGTTGCCTGGTCATTGCAGGACTGGGAAGCATTCTACAGCGATTCCCGTGACATCTTCCTGCACGGCCTACTGACCGGCAGACGATTTGGCACGTGTTCCTCCATGCCCTTTCTCTATGTGGCACTTGCGAGGAGGCTCGGATATCCGGTCAACCTGGCTTCGCGGAAGTACCACCTGTACGCACGTTATGAAGAACACAATGGGCGGCATCTGAACATCGAGGCAACTGAAAACCAGGGATTCGCCACCCCATCTGACGAGGAGCTCAAAAACGAGCAGTTTGTGATGACCGACGAGGAGATCCGGGACTGCGGGTGGCTACGGCCTTTGAGCAACAAGGAGGTGCTTGGCATCTGCCTCTTCAACCGCGCGCATTGTCTGAGAAGCATGAAACGGTATGACGACGCCGTGACGACATTGACGCAGGCTAAGCGGTACGTTCCTGACACTGCTTTGATGCGCCGTGTTGTCGAGAAGAACAAGGTTCTGACAAGAAGCATGCAGACCGAGGACCACTGTCACGCCCTGTGGACGGAGCTTGAACATACTCAGCTACCAAGTGCCGGACCCAAAGCGGACTATTTCCGGAGCAAGAAACTCCAACTGCGGCAATTCATTGACCAGAGTACCAACATCGTGGAAGTTGAGTGTTCGATCAGCAACCTTCTTTCCGAGGCAAAGGCTTACCGAGCCAGGGCCACAGATTACCCCAATCAGCTTGCCGCTGAATTCCCTCCCCGGCAAGTCCTCGCCAACCGAGAACCTTTTCCCGCCCCGCTTGGCCAAGCACGAAGAAGTACACCCAAGGTCACCGCCCCCAAAGTGTCTCAAGGCAGTTGAGTTTCTGGATGTCCCCGGGAACCCACCCAATCGACCAGGTAACGGGGATTTCTGGATGATTCCGCCGATGTTGTAAATGTCGTGTTCTGGGCGACGTGCTTGTGACTGCGGCGTCAAACATCAAACAGAGGTCCGAACCGCAACGGTGTCATTGACGGAACACACATGGCGCTCTTTAGCCCGACTTTCGCAGATTTGGTGGGTGATTTCGAGTTTTTCTAATAAAGGCGAGCCCTTCAGGGGTCAGGTTGTCCACACATCCGGCACCTGATCCTTGTAGATTCTGGGAGGCGGTT
>Ga0172375_10007326_pt1 | contig 15147 bp, 10 predicted proteins | sample LakKiv1m_FD_114537 | JGI IMG/M metagenome (GOLD analysis project Ga0172375, IMG submission 114537) | Freshwater microbial communities from Kabuno Bay, South-Kivu, Congo - kab_092012_11.1m | ecosystem: Environmental > Aquatic > Freshwater > Lake | place: Democratic Republic of the Congo... | reverse complement strand
GAGTAGAGCTGCCGACGGATCGCCTCTAAAATCCGCTCCCACCTTGTCAATTTCGTCAAGCATGAACACCGGATTGTTGTAGCCCGCATTCTTGAGTCCCTGAATGATCCGGCCCGGCAGAGCCCCGATGTAAGTCCTCCGGTGGCCCCGGATTTCGGCCTCGTCCCGCACACCGCCCAATGATATGCGCGTAAATTTTCTGCCCAGGGCCCTGGCTATCGAGCGGCCCAGCGAGGTCTTACCGACGCCGGGAGGTCCTACGAAGCACAGAATCGGGCCCTTCATGTTCTTGTTGAGCTTGCGGACGCCCAGATACTCGAGTATACGGTCCTTCACCTTTTCCAGGTCGTAATGATCCTCGTCCAGGATCTTCTTTGCGTTCTTTATGTCGAGTCTGTCCCTGGTTGATTTGGACCACGGCAACTCCACCATCCAGTCCAGATAGGTCCTGATGATCGAGGCCTCGGCCGCATCCGGGTGCATCTGGCTAAGGCGGCTGAGTTGTTTGTCCGCCTCCTTCTGGACCTCCTTGGGCATCTTGGCCTTGGTTATCTTTGCCCTGAATTCCTCTATTTCTTTGGTCTTGTCGTCAATCTCGCCCAATTCGGACTGGATGGCCTTGAGCTGTTCCCTCAGGAAGTATTCCCTATGGGTTTTTCCCATTTCCTCCTTGGCCTGAGTCTGGATCTTGGCCTGCATGGCCGAAAGTTCCAGTTCTTTGGATAGCAGCTCATTGACCTTTGTAAGTCTTTGCACGGGATCAATGACTTCGAGAATGGCCTGGGATTCTTCCACCCTGAGTTTCAGATTGGAGGCCACAAGGTCCGCAAGGCGGCCGGGATCCTCGATGGAATCCAGAATCGCCACCGCATCGGGAGAGATTATCCCTCGAAGTTGGAGAATCTTCTCCGAGTTCTCTTTGACCGACCTCATGAGGGCCTCGATCTCCATAGTGACCGCGGTGACCTGAGGTTCGGGGATCTTCTCGATCCTGACCTTGAAGTACTCGGGGGAGTGCAGGTATTCCTCAATTCTGCCCTTGGCCAATCCCTGAACCAGGATTTTCACGCGGCCATCCGGGAGTTTCAGCATCTTGACGACCATGGCCACGGTTCCCACGGCGAAGATATCATCGGGGCCGGGGTCTTCTTCGGTGGATTGCTTCTGGCTGGCCAGGAACAGCAGCCGGTCCTGTGCCAGGGCCTCTTCTACGGCCTTAATGGATCTCTCCCGGCCCACCATGAGAGGAAGGATCATGTAGGAATAGATCACCACATCCCGTACGGGGAGCAGCGGCATCACTTCAGGGATGTCGGCAAAATCAATCTGTTGGCCTCTAGTAGTTTCCGGGTCCGCAAAATCGTCTTTCTTCTGGTACTCGTCTGCCATCCGTTTTATCCTTAATCCTGGGTTTTCCTGCCAGGAAAATCAGGCTAGATTCGTGGGATCAGCGCGTAAAGCGCCTTAGTGCCCCCCGACTTTACGGTCAAACGCCGTCACATGATACAAATATTCTCGCATAAGCCCCCTGTCAAGGACCGAAAACCCGCGATTCGCATTTGTCTTTCGGACCTGGGATCACCGGGGGCATCCCCTGTGTGTCGGCGCGGCCCCACCTGGCACCGACAAATGATGCGCAACCGACAAGAGAATGTTATTTTATTAGTGAAGGAGAAATTTTCGGATGTCTGACGTTGCGCACAAGTTGATGGAAGCAATTTCCAGTGTTCTCATAGGCAAAGAAGAACAGGTGGGGAATGTGGTAATCGGCCTAATTGCCGGCGGCCACATTCTCATCGAGGACATCCCGGGGGTGGGCAAGACCTTGCTGGCCCTTGCAACCGCACGCTCCATCGGTGTCAGATTCAGACGGATCCAGTTCACGAGCGATACGCTGCCTTCCGACGTCATCGGGGTGAACGTCTATAATCCCAGGACTTCCGATTTCGAATTCAAAGAAGGGCCCATCTTCACGGAAGTGCTCCTTGCCGACGAGATCAACCGGACTTCGCCCCGCACCCAGTCCGCGCTCCTGGAGGCTATGGCGGAGGGCAAGGTGTCCGTGGACGGCATAACCTATGATCTGCCCTCTCCTTTCCTGGTGATGGCCACCATGAATCCGGTGGAGCGGTTCGGATCTTTCGATTTGCCCGAAAGCCAACTGGATCGCTTCATGATGACCATCAGCCTCGGTTACCCGGCACGGGACCATGAGCTTGAAATCTTCCGGCGGGATATGGAGTACGTTCACGCGGAACGGCTCAGGCCTGTTGCAGACGCGCAGAACATCAAGAAGCTGCAGGAACAGGTCCGAGCAGTCCGAGTGGACCCGGAGGTCATGGAGTATCTCCTGGACCTGGTTCGCGCCACCCGCGACAATCCCGCGGTGCGGCTGGGGGTCTCTTCCAGAGGAGGGCTGCATCTGAAGCACGCCATGCAGGCCTCGGCTCTGATCGAGGGCAGGGATTTTGTCGTTCCCTCGGACCTTCGGCGGGTCTTCTTGCCCGTTACCATCCACAGAATACTACTCGCCTCGGCCTCCGGCGATACCGGAAATCGCGCTCGTAAGGCCGAGATCCTGACGCAAGTCCTACAATCTGTTGAGGGCCCCGTTTGAACCCATTTCACTTACCGGCAAAAAACTCCGGATGGCCGATAGATCCTCGGTCCGAATTGGCGAATGTGCCTCGCAGCCTTCAATTCGTTGACCGAAGAACGGCATGAACCGGCTCGGAACATGGCCCTGAGAATCAGACCCGCCTTCAGAATCGGCCGCACCACCGTCCAGCCGACGGCCTATGGATGGACCCTTTTTTTCTTGATGATATGGATTCCACTGGCTGCACTGGTCACTGCCAACAACTTCCTGCTGATAATCTTTTTCATGATGGTCGGACTTGCCGTCGTGTCTCACAGACTGGCAATGCGGAACATCAAATCTGTGAGCCTAAGCAGGCGCTTCCCGGAAGATGTCTTCGCCGACACGGTTTTCGCTGTGTCTTATCTCGTCAGAAGCGATTCCGCACGATGGGGTTCCTTCACGCTGCGCTTTACCGAGACACCGCCGCTCTTGGGAGAGGCCCAAGGAGTGACTTTTCTCAAGGTGCCGCCCGGTGAAACGGTCAGCGTGCCCGGATTCTTCACTATTCCCTTCAGGGGAGACGTGACGCTGAACCCCGGGACAATTTCATCCTCGTTTCCATTCGGGCTGGCCGGTTATTCAAGGCGATGCGGACCCGAAGACCGGGTCCTGGTTTTTCCGAAGATCGAGCCGGTCACGGAAGAGATCTCTCTCAAGCTGGGAATCTCGGGCAAAGGCCGGGAGCGCACCGACCCGTCAGGCACGGTCCCTTTTCAGTTCAGGAATTACGTTCCTGGCGACGCGTACAAACATATTGACTGGAAAAAGACCGCGGCCGGCGGTTCGCTCATCACGAGGGTCCTGTCCGAGGAGGGGGCAAGAGAGATGACCATCCGCATCCCGAAGGGTGCGCAGGAGCGAGCGATCTCCAGAGCCGCCTCGCTGGTGGTGCACTTTGCGGGGATGCGTACCCCGGTGTCGTTACAGGGGCCGGGTCTGGCAGCGGAAGCGGGTGTGGGAAAGGAACACACCAGGAAACTGCTCACCATGCTGGCAAGATGGGATAAGACGACGGCCGATTCAGAGACCTCAATTGAAACGACCGCTGCCGTGGTGGAGGTTGACAGGGACGGAGAATTGGTCTGGCACGAATCCGGAGATTCAAGTGACAGTCGGAATCAAGAACTCTTGGGAACCCCGTGAGGACGAGAGCCCCACTGCACCGCTACACACGTTGAGACACATCAAACAATGAAGATGATGATTACTAGGCTATTTCCAGGCCGATGCGGTTTGCTCAGCTCAACGCATGAAACCGGGGCTGCACAGAAGCGGCGCCCAGCGGAAGCCGCTAATATGTTAGGAGTTTTTGGAAAGGGGGACCGGGGGAAAACTTTTTTGCAAAAAAGTTTTCCCCCGGGATCATCATACAAGAGTTCTGCAGCGCATTCCGTGTTCTCTCTGGCGGGCAGCCGATGCCTTCAGGCGCGGTATTTTCTAACCGCTCTGGTGAGCCTTTCCATTGCAGCGGCCTGCATCGAGAACGGCCTTCATCCCTTGGTCCTGTTCTCGCTGCCTCTCATTTACGTTGGGCTCACAAGACCCGATGTAGCGAAATCGTACATCTTTTCCGACAAAGCCTGGACAGCCATCTTCCTGGTCTATCTCGCTGTGTTGCCTGGGGCTGTCAAGATCCTCAAGGGATGGCTTTCCATGCCTCTATTCTTTGTTTACTTCACCTTCGGGATACTCCTGGTCCGGGTGATGTCCCCTCTGTCGGACAGGCACGTGTCCCAAATCATTTTCCTCACCGTGGGCCTGACTATCATAAACTGCATATTGACTAATGACATGCTCTTCGGGCTGATTCTTCCGGTCTATCTATTTGTGCTCATGGCGACGCTTCTATTCTTTCACCTCGCAAAGAATCGTGGCCGCTTCGGGGAAATAGCCGAACTTCCGGCAAGCGGGAGCATTCGGAACCGGTGGTATGGTAACCTACTGGTTTATATCGTGGTTCTTCTCGCGATTACGGGTGGGATGTTTATCGTCTTCCCCAGACCTTTCGTCGTATTGCCTGGACTCACCAACACGGCCGTTCACGCGGGTGGAATGGCGTCGCTCGCCCAACGAATCTCTTACAGAGACATGGTCAGCATGGCCGGCCGCCACAGGATCGCTTTCGTGGTCGGCATCGAGCAGGGCAAATTGCCGGACTATCCATACTGGCGGGGAAGAGTGCTCGAGAAGAACGACGGCCGGGGATGGACGTCCATTGAACGAGTGAGAGGCATGGGACACTTCATCCGGGCAGCGGACTCGGAAGTCATGATCTACCGGATAACGCCCTACAGGCTACAATCAAGAACAGTTTACGTGGCCGGTCTTCCGCTACTTGTGACGGGAGGAATGAGACGGCCTCTCCAGATAACCGCTCGCGGGGAAGTCCTGGTGGATACGGCAATCCTCGTATCAGACTCGTACAAAGTTCGGGCCGTGGACCGGCAGTTGCCGGTATCCGGCAGGGAGACTGCGACCAACCTTGACAGCAACGGCGTCACCGCCGGGATCCGGAGTCTGGCAAAGCAATGGAGTTCGGGCCTGCCGTCCGATAAGGAAAAGGCCCTGGCGCTGACTGCCAGGTTAAAGGGGGAATACAAGTATCAGCTGTACACGCCTCCTCCACCGGAGGATCTGAACCCGGCCGAGTATTTCCTCTTCGAATCTCGTGAAGGCCACTGCGAGTATTTTGCCGGAGCGCTCTGCCTGATGCTTCGATCCCTCGGAATTCCCGCGCGAGTCGTTGAGGGATTTGCGGGCTTCGAAAAGACCGACAACCCGGACGAACTGATCGTGCGTTTCGCCAACGCGCACGCGTGGGTCGAGGCGATCTTGGACAACTCGGGGTGGACCACCCTCGACCCCACTCCGCCGGCTCCCGAGGAAACCGGTTACACAATAGTGGCGAGGCTTCTTGGAGACGCGTACGACTGGCTGGACTACCAGTGGATCAGGAATGTGGTCCACTTCGATAGGTCAGACCAAGCCCGAGCTTACCAGGGTCTCACTGATCTGTTTTCAGGGAAGGCCCCGTCCCTGTTTATGGTTTCAGCCTCGGGCACGCGTTATGTTGCCCCCGTGGCGGCGGCGGCCGCTTTGCTGGTAGTGTTGGGACTGCTGCTCCACCGCCGCGGCCGTAAGAGCGCCGACATCGCGAGCATTTATCTCTCGACAATGGCAAAAATGGTAAAGATAGGGGTTCTGCAGCAGGTCCACCCCTGGCACGAGGATAATGTATCGGAAATTGCTCGGAGAGCACCCTTTGCTGCGGATGCTCTCGGCCGTTTTATGAGTACGTATTTTCAGGGTAGGTTCGGGGGGCCCCCCGGCTGCTCGATCCAAGAATTGAAAAACGCAGCGGCGGACCTTCTGGAAGCCGCGGCATCAGCTGGAAGGATCACTGAACCCAGTGCTTCAAGACGATGAAACCACCTATCAGAAGGACCATGAATACGACTGCCAGTATGTCGAAATACTTGTCTATGAATTTCCTGATCGGAGGCCCAAAAAAGTAAATCAACCCCGCCACCAGGAAGAACCGCGCCGAACGGCTGAGAACAGACGCAACCAAGAACACCGGGAAATCAATCTTAAACGCGCCCCCGGCTATGGTGAAAAGCTTGTACGGGATAGGGGTGAACCCCGCGATGGCCACGGCCCACCCGGCGTACGCGTTGTACATCCCGCCCACGTAGTCCCACTTGTCCGTGAAACCGTACATCTGGATGATGCGGTTGCCCACTACTTCCATGAACTCGTACCCGATCAGATACCCGAGCATCCCGCCCAAGACCGAACCGATGGAACATACCAAAGCGTAGCGGAATGCCCTCTTGGGAATCGAAATCGCAAGGGCCATGAGTAGCACGTCCGGAGGAATGGGGAAGAAAGAGGACTCGGCGAAGGCCAGGACAAAAAGAGCCGGAACACCATAAGGTGTATGCGCCCAGGAGAGGACCCAGTCATAAAGTTTACGTAGCCAGCGCAAAACGTTTACCTGCCAGGATTTGTCGTGCCGACCCCTGCGGTCGCGAAAACAGCCTTATAGCTCTTCGAAGCTCGCGTGTCCACTCCAATTTCCTATGTGAATGATCCGGGGCATTGCTGTTCGTATGAAATGAATTCCCCGTGCTTCGATGCGACGCTGGGGACATTTGGATCGTGGGGTTCTGTGTGCGTTTCAGCGCAAGCACGAATGTCGCGGACGAAAATCTAACTAACCAACAAAACACCGGACCTTAACACTATCCGAATGTTGCTGCGACAAATCTTGACTAATGAATGTTCACAATTTGCGGACAGCCGATGCCGCAACCCTGGAGCGATCGAGAATGATTACCACAGGAGACCCCATGAGCTATTACGTGCATGAAGTACCTGGTCGATTGCGAATCAGGATTCCGTCCCTGAAGAGAAATGCGCGATTTGCCGTGGAAATTCAGACGCTCTTGAAGAGGGTACCTGGAGTCACCAGAGTTTCTGCAAACACGATGACCGGGAGCGTGGTGGTGCACTTCGACGCCGATGCCGTAACCTCCCACAGCATACTCTCGTTTCTCTCCCGGGAAGGGTACATTGACTTGGCCAGAGCCGTTTCTCATGAGCAGTACGTGGAATCCGCCGTCGCCAAAGTCGGGCAAGTCGCGTCCAAGGCCCTCTTGGGTTATGCGCTTGATCGAGCTTTCCAGGGCACCCCGTTGGCCTTGATGACGGCATTCATCTGATCATGATGAAACAATTCCGACGCTTGAATGGAGCAATCGTCAAACGAGATTTGTCTTTTTCGTATTACGCGTCTCGGAGCAGATCCGCCTTGTCGGTCCGCTCCCACGGGAGTTCCAGGTCGTCGCGACCGAAATGGCCGTATGCAGCGAGCCGCCGATAGAATCCGCCTTTGGTTACAGATGGAAGCTTTCGGAGATTGAATTGTCGCAATATCCCTGCCAAGGTGAAATCGAAGTGTCGCCTGACCCGGATGACCATATCTTCATCGGGGATTGTGCCGGTTCCCATGGTCTCTACCTGGACCCCGGCCGGTTCCGTTAGGCCAATGGTATAGCTGAGCTGGACTTCACATTGCTCGGCAAGCCCCGCGGCAACGACGTTCTTCGCCGCATATCTCGCCACGTAAGCGCCCACCCTGTCTATTCTCATAGGATCTTTCCCACTGAGCGCCGATCCGCTGTTTCTAGAGAAGCCTCCATAGGTGTCTATGGCGTTCTTCCTTCCCGTAAGCCCTGAATGGACGGCCGGACCGCCAAGTCTGAGAGGACCGCCCGGATTGACGAATATTTGGGTGCGGGCATCCGGTCTGATGGGCTCATCCTGAAATGCGAAGGCGATGACTGCCTCCATAGTATCGTCGCGCAATCGTTCCGGATTCGGAAAACTTCGATCGGTCTGGCTGGTGTCGACCGCAATACTGTGGATCCTGGAGGGCCGGCGATCCTTGAACTCAACAGCGACCTGCGTGGTCCCATCCGGTGCGAGGTAAGGCAAGACCCCATCAAGCCTCACCTGAGCCAACCTTCTGGACAGTTTGTGTGCAAGCCAAATGGGAAGGGGCATGAGGGTCGGGGTTTGGTCGCAGGCGAACCCGAAGAGCGTCACCTGATCATTCACGGGAATTTCCGGAAGGTCCTCCTGACACAAAATCGTTTCATCGTGCCCCCGGTCCTGAGGGGCCATCTCTTTGAGGCTGGTCAGGATGCTGCACGTCCTGAAGTCAAAGTCCGGGTCAACGTAGCCGATACGCCTAATCACTTTGCGAGCCACATTGGGGAAGTCTACCTTGGTACTCGAAGCGAAGCGGGCAGAGATGAACACCACGGAGAGCGACACCGCGCACTCGGCGGTTACACGTGCACAGAAATCCTGTTCGAGGAAGCGGTCTATGACGGCATCACTGATTTGATCACAGAGTTTGTCAGGATGACCTTCGGTGACGGATTCGGACGTGTGAATGAAATCCCTTTTCATTGCTTATACACTTGCCCTCCCTCCTTGGTCGCCTCGGACGCAAGCAACGGAAGAAGTCCTGTCGCAGCGACCACGAGGCCATCCACGGCGGTTATCGGAGTGATACCAAGCAGGCTCCGAAGACCCGGAACAAACTGCGCGATCACCTGCAGAGCCAATGATCCCACCACCGCGGCCGTAAGGTATTTGTTGGGGGACCTTTCCCCCTCTTCCAGGAGTCCTCTCTTTTCCGAACGACAGCTCAGCGCATGAAGAATCTGTGACCCTGTGAGACTCTGAAACGCAAGGGTCCCGGCATGTGAGCCCAGGCCGTACCGCATGATGCCGTACTCGTACGCGGCCAAGGAGGATGCTGCCATCAGGGTGGCCTCAAATGCGATACGTTTGAAATCCTCTTTCTGCACAATGGGTTCCATCGGATCGCGAGGCGGTTTCTCCATCACATCCGGTTCAGGCGGCTCCAAGGCGAGAGCGAGTCCGGGGAATATGTCGGAGACGAGATTTATCCAAAGGAGCTGCATCGCGTTAAGCGGATAGCCGAGACCCAGCGCTCCGGCAAAAAACATCGCCTGAATTTCACTGAGATTGGTTGCCAGGAGATAGTGCAGGGTTTTCCTGATGTTAAGGACAATGGTGCGACCATCTCGAATGGCTATGGTGAGCGTCTCCAGGTCGTCTTCTTCCAGGACGACGTCTGCTACTTCCCGGGAAACGTCCGTCCCGCCCCGTCCCATGGCGATGCCAATATCTGCGGCTTTCAGAGCCGGTCCATCATTGATGCCGTCTCCGGTCATGGCCACGACCTTGCCGGCACTCTGGAGCGCCTGCACGATTTGGAGTTTGTTGGAAGGACTGACTCGCGAAAAGACATGAACCTTCTTGGCGAGGGCCCTCAATACCTCGGGATCCGCGTTAACGATCCGGACCACGGACCTCTTGTTGAGCGTCACGCTTCCGGTCTTGTCGAAACCCAGCGTCTGAACTGATCCAAGCGTACAGATGGCATCGAGATTACGAATCAGGACCTTGTGTCTCCTCATGTCCTTGACACCGAGTGCCAGAGTGGTGGTAGCCACCGCCGGCAAGCCTTCGGGAACCGCGGCAACTGCCAGAGAAATGGCCGTCTTGAGCATCTGGAGAACGCCGTTTCCTCGCATCAATCCGATGATGAACACAAGACCGCACACCGCGGCGGAAAAAAGAACGAGCTGATTGCCTGTTACGGCGAGTTGCCGCTCGATGGGGGTCTCGGGAGCCTCTGATTCAACCAGAAGGGAGCGGATTTTCCCAACCTCGCTACGGCTGCCTGTTGCAACGATAACGGCGGAGCCGTGCCCCCCGATGACGAGAGTTCCCGCGTAGATCATGTTCACACGATCGCCCAACGGGACATCCGAGCCGGTCAAGGTCTGATCCGTCTTGGTCACCGGCATGCTTTCACCGGTGAGGATAGATTCGTCCACACTAAGGTGCACTGCTTCGATAACGCGGGCATCGGCAGGGACATACGTGCCTGGCCTCAGCAATACGACATCTCCCGCCACGACATCTTCCGCTCCTATTACCTCGATGTTGCCGTCCCGCAATATGGTTGCGGTGGGCTTCACAAGGTTCCTGAGAGACGCTATGGCGTCTTCTGCCTGACTCTCCGTTATGTATCCGATGACCGCATTAATGCCGACCACCGCGACGATCACGAGTGCATCGGCCGCGCCTCCGGTCACTACGGACAGTCCTGCGGCAACACCGAGAAGGGCAACGGGAAGACTCTTGAATTGGTCCAGGAAAATGCCGAAACCCGATCGCCGTTCGGCCTCGGCAAACGTGTTCGGGCCGTACATGCTGCGGTTGCGTTCAGCAGAGGCTGCACTGAGCCCCAACGTTGTCGAGCTCCCGAATGAATCCAGGACCGACGTCCTGGCGAGACAATGCCAGGAAAGGGACTCGGTATCGCCGGGTCTCGCCGCTCGTACATCCGTTGCGCGGTCATCGAGAACCGCCGCCCGCTCCGTTTCGTGCAGGTCCCTCGCCCCTTTTCCCGCAGTAGGTTCGTTCCTCACGTGTCCAAGGGCGATCTGTTGAATCAGCAGGCTTATCTTGCGAGGATTGCATTCGGGATCAAAAATTATCAGCACATTGCCGGTAAGTACACTAGCCGACACGCGCGTGACATCGCGGCTTCGCAGAAGCTCAGATTCCAAAACACTCTTGAGCAATTCGCAGCGGTAGAGCCCTTTGACACGGAAACGAGCTCTTCCTTTTACGGCAACATGAACTTCGCGTACCATGGCTTTCCGATTTGGAGCATTCGTGGATGAAACTGTGGGAGCCAACTTTGTCGTTTCACGCGCGCACCTGATGCGTCCAACCGATCCCGAACAATCAGCGGTGACGCTGTCCAGGCTTTTCCAACAAACAAAGGGTCCGAGGAAAGACTAGTCCATGCCCGCGTCCTCGAATTCGCCTGTCAGATCCTCTCCTGCATCGAACTCGTCCACCTTTGCACTGCCGAACACCCCGATGGCATAGTAAAAGGCCGTATACCAGGCGGGCATCACAAGGTTTCATCGAGCGATCTGCCATATGCCTGAAACGAGAAGGCTCACGAACACCAAACCTGGGATGTCCAGCTCACCTCCTGTCATGTGTTTCGGGCTTCTGTTGTAGGACTGAAACGTGCCGGCCACGTCCTGAAACAAGGTCCGTTTGGAAGGTATGGCCCGCGCCATAGAGAAAAGCCCATTAGTTCGGGCATAATCCGCCAGAGCCTTGATGTCGCTGTCGCCCATCACCACGACGCTCCCCGTGGAAGGATTCACTTGGACATGCTCGACACCAGGGCACCTTGACAACCCATCGGACAGATCCGAAAAGTAGGACGCACATCCCTTCTTTGAAGGAATCTTTGTTCTCAGCCTTTGTACGATGCTATGAGAAACATGCGCATATGGCACCATGACCGCTTCAGTTCCCCGCGCCGGTCCCTCGGCCAAGCTTATTCTTTGGCCTGGGCCAGCTCGGTCCGCACCTCCGATTTGACCTCCTCCATCAGGTCCTCGGCGACCTCGGCGACCATTTCAGAGGCCTTTTCGTAAACCAGAAAGCCCCCTTTCAAAGCCGCTTTGAGGAGAGGACGCGCTGCTGCGGCCACCGCCGGGATGACCACCGGAGCCACCAGTAATCCGACGCCGATAGCGAGCCCCGTCCAGATATCGGCCTTAGGTCTGAAGCCCAAGATCTCCATTGGATTTCCTCCTTCCCGCAGAATTGTCAGTTTTCATTGGAGTGTACATTGGGATTGTTAGCCGGCTATGAGAAAACTGTTAGAAATGAAGGACCCACGGGTTCAAATGGCCTGATTGATCGGATGGCGGCTCTTGATTTCCGGTTGATCTATGATCGGTGCTCCCTCGCGTCTGCGTACAGCTTCCACGTGGATTCGAAAGCCAGGTCGAATGTGCGCGTTTCCGCATACTCCCGTGCTTCACGGCCCATGGCTTTGAGGCGGCCCGGGTCGGCTATCATCCGACGAATACCTTCGAAAAGACTCTGTTCGTCGTTGCCCTTCACCACGACGCCCGTTTTTTCAGGAACAATATTCTCCTGGGGGCCGCCGGTGTCTGTGACGACAACGGGGATGCCCGAGGCCTGCGCTTCGAGAACGACGTTGCCGAACGTATCTGTGGTGCTCGGGAAAACAAAGAGGTCAGCGGATGCGTACACCGACGCGAGAGCCTCTCCTTCGATATATCCGGTGAACACGGACCTCGTCCCACGCAGGGCTTCTCGCATCTCTTCCCAGTAGGGTCCGTCGCCGACGACCACGAGACTGACGTTGTTCATGGCCATGGCGAGCCTTTTGAAAGCCCTCACGAGCAGCTCTAGGTTTTTCTCCTTCGAGACTCGGCCGACGTAAAGGAGCTTCACGGTGCCGGGGTCCACGCCGTACCGCGCAAGGCAGCCGTTGCGACGTGAAGGATTGAAAAGGTCCGTGTGAACCCCTCTCGGGAAGATCTTGATCTTCGACCCTGCAATGCCCTTCGCCGCAAGTTCGGCCGCGGTGCTCACCGACGGGACGTAGATCAGGTCCATCTGGTCGTAGTACCAGATCACGTATTTCCACATCATCTCGGCCACTGAAACGTCGTCGGTGAGGTACTGAGCGTATTGCGGTAGTGCGGTGTGGTATGTCCCAAGAATCGGGAGCCTGAGGACCCGTGCAATCGCAAGCGCTACCAGTCCCAACGGACCGGGCGTAGCACAATGTATATGCGTGAACCGCTCGCGATAGCAGTAGTCGAGCATCTCAAGGAACGGCGGATAGTAAAGCTTCTGCTCGGGATAAACCGGGACTTCGTACGTGCTGATCGGTTTGAAGTTTCTGACTCCTGGGCTGTGAGGCGGATCTTCCGCCGTGCAGGTAATGACCGTGTAGTTCTTTCCTGCCTTCAGAGCCGCTGAGATCTGCTTCTTCAGCGTGCCGGCGACGCCGTTCACTTCGTAGAACGTGTCCGTGAAATGCGCGACATTGATGCGACTGTCGCCTAGATCGGACGTGGCGTGGCCGAATCGTTCCAGGACGCTTCCGGTGAACTGGCGATCCCTGGAGAATAGAGAAAAGGAGACGAAATAGGGCGCAAGTATGGCGTAGAGAGCACCCGCCGAGCCCAGCGAGTCGAAAAGGTTGAGGAACTGAGCGCCTGCGATACTTTCGATGATGTGGTCTGCAAAGTGGCACAAAACCTTGTTGGAGACCTTGTTGACGAAGCCGAACCACTTCTCGTCAAGTTTGCCCTGATTCCCATTGCCGTTGCGCAGGATGGCCGCCAGGCCGGGATCGTCCCATATGAGACGGTGCGCCTCGTTCTTAAGAATATTCAGGACGCTTCCGTTTCCGTTCCCTTCGCGGCGGCGCATGCTCTGGTTCCAATAGAAAGTAAGTCTAGCCCGCAGAGTGGGGTTAGAGCCGTTGTCTCCGAGCAGAAACCGGCCGAGCAGGCTGAAAATCACGTCATTGGATTCATAGCGTTCCAGATTGAGTTTTCGCCCGTAGTATTGGTACGCGATGCTGTAAATATTGTGCGCCAGGGTCTTGGGAGTCGAGTCAGGCCCCACGACCAGCGACCGTCCTCCTTCGATTCCCGCGAGGAATTCCGCAAGATCCGCCGCTTCGGGTGTATGCGTGTACCGGCGCGCTATGCTCAGTGAGCTGTGATCATCCGACCCCCCAGTGAAATTTTTCTTCCATGGTTCCCAGTGTGTCGGCTCAATGCCGTGTTTGTTTGCCAGCGCATCCATGACCTCGGGAGTGAGGCCATTGAGAACCACATGGAGACATCTGTTCTGCTCAGGGCTGCGAGCGGCATTGAGCTCGAAATTCCGGAATAGAAGCAACGTCTTTTCCACGTGCTCGATGGTCAGGCGGTTGTTCACCGAGTAGAGTGGATGAGCGAGCACGTGGAGCACCTTTTCCCGATTCAAATATGCAGTGAGGTCATAGAGGTTTTCGAGGCTTCGCTGCATCTCTCGGTGAAGCGTCTCGTCTATGTCGTATACAAGCACGTGCAGCTTGCAGCCGTCCTCGGGAAAGTACGTGGTTACTTCTTCGCTCACGAAGGTATCGGGTTGGCCGGCGATTTCCAGACAGCCCTCGATGGAATTGTGATCGGTAATGGTTACCAAAGACATTCCGCGCTGCTTCGCGATGCGGTAGAGGTTCGTCGGCTCAGTGAAGCTCTCGGGCGAACCGAGCTTCTGGAGAATCCATTCCGCCGGCCGCCGCGAGAACTTCGAGTGCGCGTGCAGATCTGCTTTCATGTTGCCTCACCTTCTCTACCCGAAGGGAAACGTTTGCGGGTCATTCACTCGACGAGAATGGACTCGCCGGCTCGAATCTTGTCTCCCGGACGGATCTTGACACTCATTCCGGGAAGCCGTGGGATGACCAGGTCCACCTGAGACCCAACGCGGATCATGCCGAACACCTCGCCCTTCCGGAGGTTCGCGCCCACGGGAAAATAGCCGTCAATGCCGCGAACATGGCCTCCGCCTATCTGTATGACGTAGCATGAGATTTCTTCCCCGCGGAACCGGCCCACGAAGCGTGTAACCGTCCGCTCATTCTGCAGCAGGTGCATGCTGTTCTTGTAGTAGGGCTCCAGCTTGAGCAGGATTCTCAGGTGCATCCACGTCATGGCGATGTTGCTGCTGTTAGATGGATAATGGCTGATTGCCGCGATCCTCGCGTCGAGGGGCGAGCGGTTGTAGTGGACGTCAAAGGGGCTCATGAACGTTCCGATCAAGAGCCTGGGCGATGACAGCTCAGTTTTCACGATGTCCTCAATCTTCGCAGCGACCCCGCGTTTGATGACCAGAACTTCTTCGCCGGGGTCAACATCCTTCACGTACACCACGGTGCCGTCTGCCGGGCTCACGATACCGTCGCCGGGCGAGACGATCCTATCGGGGTTGCGGAAGAACCATACGTAGCGCCAGAACAAGAACCCAGCCACGACCATGGCGACGAG
>Ga0172375_10007325_pt1 | contig 15151 bp, 13 predicted proteins | sample LakKiv1m_FD_114537 | JGI IMG/M metagenome (GOLD analysis project Ga0172375, IMG submission 114537) | Freshwater microbial communities from Kabuno Bay, South-Kivu, Congo - kab_092012_11.1m | ecosystem: Environmental > Aquatic > Freshwater > Lake | place: Democratic Republic of the Congo... | reverse complement strand
TGTTTCCTGCTCGATGCCGGCCGGGTGCTCAGCCGCGCGCAGTTGGAGGAACGTCTGTACGCGTGGGGCGAGGAAGTCGAGAGCAACACGATCGAGGTCTACGTACACCACCTGCGCCGCAAATTCGCTCCTGAGATCATTCGCACGGTGCGCGGGGTCGGCTACCTGCTACCGAGGGACGAAGAGTCGGACTGAGGCTCGTGTGACACGATGACGCGCGATCGGGAGGAGGCCCCGGGAATGCTGTCGGCCGGGGTTCGCGGGGTTCGCGAGGTTCGGTGGATGACTCCTACCTCGCTGCAACGCCACGTGCTCGCGCTGAGTCTCGCAGTCACGCTGTTGCTGTGGGTTGCGGTCGCGTCGCTGAGCTATCTGCACACGCGCCGCGAGATCGGAAGGGTCTTCGATGCGTACCTGGTCCAGACCGCGGCAATCCTGGCGGCTCAGGCCGGTGACGAGATCGACGATCTGGAATTCGAGCAGTTGCCCGCGCTGATAACCGGCGGCCAGAAGGTGGCCTTTCAGGTGTGGGACAGCCGCGGCCGCCTCGTCGCTCACGCTCCGCGCGAGTTGCGCGACCGGCTCTCCGAGGCGACGCGAGGATTCCGCGACGAAGTCGTGGCCGGGCAGCGCTGGCGCGTGTACTGCTACGTCGCCAGAAGAGCGGAGTTCACGATCTACGTGGCCGATCGCGCCGACGCGCGCGAGATTTCGAGCGGCCACGTCGGCGGCAAGCTCTTGCTGCCGCTGGTCGTCGCGTTCCCGCTGCTCGCCGCCGCACTGTGGTTCACGGTCCGGCGCGGCTTGCGTCCGCTGCACGTGCTCGCGGACGAAGTCGCGCTGCGCGCTCCCGATCAACTCGCGCCGCTCGATACGGCCGGCGTTCCCGACGAAGTTCTGCCGCTGGTAGAGCGGCTCAACGTGCTGCTGGCCAGGGTCGAACAGGCGATGCTCGAGGAGCGCCGCTTCACGGCCGACGCTGCGCACGAGTTGCGCACCCCGATCGCGGGTATCAGTGCTCAGGCCCAGGTGGCCCGCAACGCTTGCGACGACGCGAGTCGAAGCCACGCGCTCGACGGAGTCATCACCGGTTGCGACCGCGCGGCCCGGCTGATCGAGCAGTTGCTCACGCTGGCACGCGTCGAGGCGGTGCCGTCGCTGTCGGGCGAACGCTGCGACGTTGCGCAGTGCGCTGCCGTCGTGATCGCCGATCTCGCCCCGTCGGCGCTTGCCAAGCCGGTTACACTGGAGTTGCTCGAAACTTCCAACGGCTACGCACGCGCTTCGCTGGCCTCGATCGAGATCCTGCTGAGAAACCTGCTCGACAATGCCGTGCGCTACAGTCCGCCCGATACGGTCGTGACTCTCGATGTGACGTCGGACCAGAACACCGTCAGGATATCAGTCACCGACCAGGGCCCTGGCATACCCGTCGAAGAGCGCGCCAACGTATTGCGCCGCTTTCACCGCCTCGCGCCGGGCGGCGAGACCGGCAGCGGGCTCGGCCTGTCGATAGTCTCGCGGATCGTCGAAACGCACGGCGGTTCGCTGACGCTCCGCGACGGCCCAGGCGGCCGCGGCACGCGTGTCGAGGTATCGTTACCTGCGGCGTGAGTGCGCACTCGATATGTTGGCGGTGAGGGGCGGCGCAGGTGCGGCGGGGGTGGCTGTCAGCGCCAGGGGGTCGGGGAGGGCCACGATGTCGCGGCTGAAAATATCCGACCGCTGGATGCGGTCAGGCGCCCGGCGGTCGTGAAGGTCGCAGATCGGCTTCCACCGGAAGCTCGAAGAGCTCACTCCGCAGTAGACGCGTAGAAAAGAACAGGACTTCGAGATTCTCGATCTCTTTCGTGCTCGGGTTCATTCGCGCAATGACTTCGTCACCAAGCTCTTCCGACTCCTGAGTCGCGTATGGTTGGCACTTGTCGATGTGAAGAATGTCGGCTTCGCGGTCGTACCGGAAGCTCAGCTTCGTTTCCATTCGACCTCTCCTTCGGCAAGTCTCTTAGTGATGTACGCCGTTATGATCCAGTGGCGTTCAGTCGGGTCGAGCTCGCTCACGACCACCACTACCACGTACTTACCTTGATGCGCGTCAGTGTACCACCGGGAGAACAACTTCGCGCTACCAAAGCGAGCGCTTCGGCGAACCTGATCAGGCTTGGCCAGGGTTTGCGCAACTCGGTCCCGGTGCTCGGGCAGCAAATCGGGATGACGCTCGGTGATGTGGCGCTCTCGCTCGTCGGACAACTCGACCTCACCCTCGAGGTGCGGGCAGGGAAACCGGGTCATCGCACTTCTCCGTTCATTGCAGAGCCCATGGTGCAACGCTCGCCGTAAGCTGCAGCGGCCCTCGTAGTATGTTCGCGAGAGGCAGCCAAGTCCATGTCGGTCGGTGATGGCCCTTGCCCGTAGTTCGCCTCCCGATACTCGTGGGGCGCGGCCTATTCTCCCCAGCGCTCCGCACCCAAAGGTAGTTCGTTCAGCTCGTCTCTTGCTTCGCGCCAGGCTGGATAGTGCTCGCCGAGCAGAGCCACGAAGCGCTCGCTGTGGCTGCGCTCGATCAGGTGCAGCATCTCGTGGACGATCACGTATTCGAGCAGATCCTTCGGCTTCTTGACCAGCTCGGTGTTGAGCCGGATGTGCCCAGCGCGCGGATTGGCGCTGCCCCACTTGGTCTTCATTCGCTGCAGGAAATAGCCGGCCACGCGCACGCCGAGCCGCCGCTCCCACTTGGCGATCAATCGCGGGACGACTTCGTGCAGCAGCGCCTTGTGCCATTCGTGCATGACCCGTGCGCGCACATCCTCGGCGGCGCCGGGCCGCACGACCAGCGTGATGCGGCGATGATCGAGCCTGACCAGCGGTTTGCCGGCCTGCTGCTCTACCTTCAGCAGGTAGCGCCGTCCCCAAAGGTAGTGGGTCTCGCGCGTGACGAATCTGCGCGGCGTTTCGCGGGCCTGCTTGGCGTACCGGGCCCGCTGCGTGCGGATCCAGACCAGCTTCGAGGCGGCGTAGGCGCGCGCCACTTCGCTGCGCGTGCCGGTGGGCGCGACCATGCTCACCCGGCCCTGCGGCGGATGCACCGACAAGTGGACGTGCTTGACCGCCTTTCGCGTCAGCTCGATGCAGACGTCGCCGAGCCTCAGCGTTTCGCTCATCCGTAGGCCGCCTGGTTCTTGACCAGCTCGAACAGCGTCTGGGTCGCCGCGCGGTTGCGGTCGAGCAGCGGGAACAGTGCGTTCTTCACCTGCGCTTCGCGGGCGTGGTCGCCCTTCCAACCCGCCGGCGCTTGCTCGCGCATCACGCGATCGATCGCCAGCGCCAGCGTTACGAGCCTGTCGCCGTAATCATCCTGCGAGTCGGTGACGTGAAGCGCCTCGCCTCGACCAGCAGCAAGGATCTGCGGCAGGTTCCGATAGATCACGATCGCTTCGCGGTTGCCGTGCAGTACGGCGGGAATGTCGGCTTCCGGATGCTTGGCCGCCAGCCGCCTGGCTAACGCTTCCGCTTTGCGCAAGAACTCCTCGTACGCCGCCGCGTCTGCGCGGCTTTGCGCGATCAGATCGTCGAGCAGCTTGGACATCTCGGCATAGAAGCGTGGATCGGTGAGCTGCTCTCGGATGATGGTCTTGCGGACGTTGTTGATGATCCCCTCGGCAATGGCGTTGCGCGACAGTTTGCCCTTTTCGTTGAGCTTCTTGGCGATCGCATCGTGGATGCCGGTTTGGATGATCAGCTCGGTCAGCGAGAGGCCGCTGAGATCGCCTTGCGGCGCGGCGTGGTCGGCCTGCACATAGGTATTGAGCAGGTGGCGCATGTCCGCCTCGTAAGGCTTGATGTCCAGCTCTTCGCCCGAGTGCTTCTTGATGGCCGCACGCAGGTCGCTGTAGAAAGCCGCTTCCTGTTGGATGGCATTCGCCTCTACCGCGGAGTAGCCCGCGTCGGTGAGTGCGCCCGCAATCTCGGAATAGGCACGAACGAAACTCGCCACGGCCTTGTAGAACGAGATGCGCAGCGGCTCGGTGTCGGCGAGCGCCTGCGCGTCGGCGGCGTCGCCGCAGAAGTAGCGCAGGAACTGCTCGACCTCGCGCGGCGGCGGGACCGGCTCGCACAGATGGCGCAGCGCCTCGCGGGTCAGATCGAGCTGGCGGCGGCCCTCCTTGATCCAATCTTTCAGTTCGACGTTGTTGCTGCTGCCGTCGTCGTTGAGGTCCAACTCGTCGGAACTGTAGACGGCGATGGCCTCCTGCACGTCCTCGAACAACTCCTTGAAGTCGACGATGTGCCCGTAGTCCTTGTCGTCGCCGTCGAGGCGGTTGGTGCGGCAGATAGCCTGGAACAGGTTGTGATCGTGGAGCTCGTTATCGAGATAGACGTAGGTGCAGCTCGGCGCGTCGAAGCCGGTGAGCAGCTTGCTCACCACGATCAGCAGTTTGGTGTTGGCGGGTTCCTCGATGAAGCGGCGCTTGATCTCGGTCTCGTACTTCTCCGTGGTCGGGAAGTTCTGGAGGACCTGCCGGGTGTAGGTGTCGTACTTGTAGCGTTCGTCGCTGTTGGCCGATTCGCGCGAGATGGCATTGTGGCTCGGCTCGTACGAGGTGACGATGCCGACGTGCGGGCCGAAGTACGTGTTCTGGAACAGCCGGAAGTAGTGACAGGCGTCGTAGATGCTAGCCGCGACCAGGATTGCCGTGCCGCGGTCGTTGTTGAGTCGCGGCCTCAGGCTGAAATCCTCGATGATGCTGGCGATGATGCGCTGCTTGCGTTCTTCGGCGCTCATCAGCTCTTCCAGCGTCGCCCAGCGCTTGCGCACCAGTGCCTTCTGGAAGTTGTTGAGCCCCTTGGTCTTGTGCTCGAACCAGGCGTCGATGGCCGTGCGTGAGCCGAGCCGCTGCGGCACGTCGCGCGCTTCGTACTTGAGATCGAGGACGACGCCGTCGGCCACGCCTTCGTGAAACTTGTAGGTGTGAATGTTGGTGCCGAATACTTCGCGCGTGGTCTGCTTGTCCTTGCGCAGCAGCGGCGTGCCGGTGAACCCGACGAACAGGGCGCCGGCGAGCCAGCGCTTCATCTGCCGGTTCATGTCGCCGCCCTGCGTGCGGTGACACTCGTCGACGAAGACGTGGAAGCGTCCATGTACGGGCGGCGCCGGGCCGTCGGGATCTGCCGGGTCGAACTTGTGCACCAGCGCACACAGCAGCCGCGGCGTGGTGGCGCCGAGCTTGGCGACGAACTCCGCTCGCGAGGTGATGCGTGGCGAGGGCGAATCTTCGCCAGCCACGCCGGCGTTCTTCATCACGCCCTCGATCTGCTTGTCGAGCTCGTCGCGGTCGGTGACGATCAGGATGCGCGCCTCAGGGTCGTGTTCCAGGATCCACTTGGCGAGCATCACCATCAGGATGCTCTTGCCGCTGCCCTGCGTGTGCCAGATCACGCCGCCCTCGCGACGGCGAATGCGCTGCTGCGCGGCCTTCAGGCCCGCGTATTGGTGCGGGCGCGGCACTTTCTTCTGGCCCGCGTCGAAGATGATGCAGTTGCGGATCAGGTCCAGCAGCCGCGCCTTGTCGCACATCTGCGCCAGCGGCCGGTCCAGCAGGTTGCCCGGCTCGTTGGCCACGCTGCCGGTCTCGTCCTTCCACTCGACGAAGAACTTCTCGGGCGTGCCGGTGGTTCCGTAGCGCAGGCCCTGAGAGTCGCTGCCGGCGAACACGAGCTGCACCGTGGTGAAGAAGGGCTCGTTGAAGATCTCTTCCTGGTTGGTGATGAGCTGGCGCACGCCGTCGCCCACCTCCACCGAGCTGCGCTTTAGCTCGATCACGCCGATGGCGATGCCGTTCAGATACAGCACCAGGTCGGGCCGTCGCTCGTGACCGCCGCGCAGCGTGACTTCTTCGGCGAGCGCGAAGTCGTTGGCCTCGGGATGTTCCCAATCGACCAGATGCACGCTCTGATATGCCTGTCCGGCGGCGGTCTGTACCTGCACGCCGTAGCGCAGCAAGCGGTAGGTGCGCAGGTTGGCCTGGTACAGCGTGATGCCGGTGGCATCGGCCGCGCTCTCGATCTTGTGCAGCGCGGCGGAAATCTGCGCCTCGGTATAGCCGCGCGCCGCGAGGTTGTCGCGCAGCAGTGCGGTCTCGATGCTGCGGTTGCCGGCCCGCTCGCTCCAGTCGCCGAGATAGCGGTAGCCCAGGCCGTCGGCGCGCGCCGCATCGGTGAACAGCGCGACCACGCGGTTCTGGGTGCGGCGCTCGGAGCGGGGGCGTTGGCTCATTCGGCAGCCCCGGTTTCTTCGCCGAGTTGCTCGAGCAGTTCCTGGCCTTTCGCCGTCAGGCGGTAGCGCTGCCGACTGCTGGTGGGTTTGTCTGGAATGGTCATTTCGATCAGGCCGCCGTCCAAAGCCGGGCGAAGGCAGTTGTCGTGAAAATGCTTCCGGTCGGCCAAGCCCAAGGCCGTCTGGATCTCGGACCGTTTCATCTCTCCATGCATCAACGCCAGCAGCCGCTGAAGCTCCCCGGTGACTTGGGGGGTGACTTGGGGGGTGACTTGGGGGGTGACTTGGGGGGTGACTTCCGCGGTGACCTCCTCGGCCACCTTTGCGGTCGCCGCCTTGCGACGGATCGCGGTGATCCACATGCCGCCGTCCACCCTGAACTCAGGCTCGCCGAGCCCCGCCGCGCAGCACCGTTCGATCATGTCGCGAATGCCGGTGCCCATGCGCTCGATGTACTTCGCCAGGTACATCGGTTCGGCGATCAGAGGATTCGCCGGCACTGAGGGGTGAGCTTCCTTGAGTTTGGCAAGCGTCAGCGTCGGCGGCAGTGCTCCCGGGTTCCAAACCTCGAGCCGATCCTTGAACAGCATCACCTGGACACTGGCGTTGCTGGTGTAGTCGCGGTGGCAGACGGCGTTGACGATGGCCTCCGCCACGACCTCCTGCGGGATCTCGTAGGCGGTCGGCACCTGGGTACTTTCCGCCCGCGTGCCGACCCAAAGATCGATCTTGGACAGCACGAAATCCTTGGCCTGATCGACCAGTTCGAACGCCGTTCCCTTGTACACCTGGTACGACGGGATGGGCTTGGCGACCTCGAAGCCATGAAAGTGCGCGCACCGGACTTCGGAAACGGGAAGAAAACGCTGAGGTTGCTTGCCAAACAGCAAGACGGCCGCGTGTGTGGGCCGGCCGCGGTCGAGCAAATTGAGGTGCGCCAGCACTTCTTCGGGAGGCGAGTTCTCCGGTAGCGGAAAGTTTCGACCGCGTCGGGCAAGGCCAAGGAAACGCGAGATGCGCTCGGAGTCGAGGTCCGCCAGCGTGGCGTTGCGGCAGAAGGTTGCGTCGAAAGGCGTGAATCGGATGAACTCGCGGTCTTCGAGCAAGCGCACGAGGGCGGCATACACGGCCGCGATCAGATCCGCCGATCCCGCGAACCTTCGGCGGATCAGTTCGCTGCCCGCTTTGTCCACGAGTGCACGCATCTTCGGATGCCGAGCCGCATCGTCGGCGCCTTTCACGAAGACGAGCCGCGTCTTGCCTGCCGCGCCGGCAGCTTCGAACTCGCGCTCCGTCGGCGAGACGCCCTGCGCGTCCGCGAGGCCGTACTCATACCCGAAGAGGCCGATGTACACGTCGCAGCGTTCCGCTTCGTCCAGGTACAGCGCATCCGCCCGCTGATCCGCCGCCGGCACCTCCTCGAACAGGAACACTTCGAAGAATCGCCGCATCAGCGCATCGCCCCGCAGGTAATCGCGCAGCGCCGCCCGCTCGACGGCAAACTCTTTCTGCACGCTGCCCAGGAAGATGCGCAACGGATTCATATCAGCCGAGTCCTTCCGGTCAGCAGTTCTTGCATCATGGCCTGCTTGAGGTCGCGCGTCTTGGCACGGCGAGCCTCGAGCGCTTCGATCTCGGCGTCCATGTCGGAGAGGACGGTGGCGATGGCGCGTTGCTCTTCAGGCTCCGGGACTGGCAGCGGCATCTGGACAAATCTCTCGCGCGGTAAGTGCGCTATACTTGTCTGCGTGACGAAATTGGAGAAGACGCTCCGATCAGCCCATAACCGGAGCAGTGAAACCATGAACCTTGGATTGAAGCCCCGCAATGGCCGAAGTCGATGCAATGCTTTTTGGAAGTAGCATTCCTCGATTGGCGCTCCCCATATCGCGGCACGACCCACTTCTCCGCCTTCACATACAAGGACATCGTCTTTCCGAAGTCGGAAGGCCTCTATGTCGGCACGAGTCAAAGGCACAGTCGCCAGATTGCTGACGTCAATGCCATTCCACTGAACTGCCTTGTTTCCGATGAAAGGCTTCGGCAGTCCGATATTTTCTTCAGCATTCAGCATCTTGCCCAACTTTACTTCAAACTCGCAGCCCACCTTTGACATCGCCCACGTCTCGCCGAAGCCGGGCAGGCGGGTTTGGCCGGTGAGGAGTTGCTGCATGGCCGCCTGCTTGAGGTCACGCTTCTTGGCGATGAGCCGATCCATCCCACCCAGCAACGCATCCACATCGCTCAGGACCGTGGCGATGGCACGTTGTTCTTCTGTGGTTCGTGGCGCCGCGATGCTAATCGCGCGCACCTGGGCAAAATTCAGACCTTGGCGATTGCCGCCGGCTTGAAAGCTGTCGATCTGCCGTTGCCCACGAGATGATATGAGAAAAGTGCAGAGGAACCCCGGCACAAGCTTCTTCTGCTCTGCCCGGATGATGCAGACGTGTTGGTTGACATTGCCTCCTGCGATTCGTTGGTCGGCGATCGCGCTGCGGCCGATAGACGCGCCCGTGATATTGAGAAAGACATCCCCGGCACGTATTTCCGTCGCATCGAATGTCGCGTGCATCTCGTCGTCGATGAATGCAACATCATCAAGGTCGAGATGCCCCCATCCAACGTTCTGACTTCGCATGAAGGGCCGCCCGGAATTCTTGTAAACTCGACTGCCGCCGGTTGGTGTGACTCCACTCCCAATCTTCTCGGTCACCTGACCAAGCTGGTGCACCTCCCAATCCTCCGGAATAACCCCCACCTCCGTCTGCTTGTATCCCGCCCTCACTTCCATACCGCCCCCACGCTCAGCAGGCGCGCATTTCCCGCGCAGCGTCGCGCCCCGGCCTGCGTTCTGGCAGTGAGTTCCGGCAGTCCCGGCCGCCCGGCGTAGCCGCGCTCCAGGGGCCATCCGATCTTCGGAAACCCCGCGATAGCCGACCCGCTCAATTGGTCAGACGGCGTCTGACCTTTCTCGTCGCGGCAATACGCAATAAGAAACAAGGGCTTGCCCGCGAGGCCGCCCCGGCTGAATCTCCGACCACCGAGGCCAAGTTCCAAGTCCTTGACCCGCCCGCCGGGCGACGCCTTGCCGCGGTCGGTCTCCACCTTGCCGCCCTGCTCGAACCCGGTCGGGCGCGCCCGATTTCCGCAACACCGTCGCGGAAATGTCGCGAGGGCGTTCTCGCCGCCAACGCCGACCGCAATCCGACCCCTGCCACTCCTGCCTCTCGTGGCCCCGCTCAAGAAACCGCCCCCATCTTCTTCAGGTGCTCATCCACCCGCGCGGCAAGTGCGGCAACTTCGTCGGTGAGCTGGGGTAGCGGCGCGGCGTAGCGTTCGGCCAGCTGGCGGATGCGGCCGGTCAGGGTCTGCGAGACGCGATCCAACTCGCTCTGCACGGCGGCGCCGAGCGTGGCCAGCCATTTGTCGTCGACGACGAGGGACTTGATCTCGTCTTCACTGAGCTTCGGATAACGGGCCTGCAGCTTGGCGTCGAGGTCTTCGCGCGCCGCCTTGAGCTTCGCCTTGACGTCGGCCTGCGCATCGAGCAGCGCGTCGTATTCCTTGAGCGCGTTGGTCTCGTCGGCGTAGTCGGGATCCTTGCCGATATCCTTGAGGCGCGTCTTGATCGCCTTGGCGGTGATCTTCTGCTTGTCGCCTTCGCCGTCGACCACTTCGGCGAGCAGACCTTCCTCGCCCCCGTGTTCTTCGCGCATCTCGTCGAGCTTCTGCTCGGTGGCGGCGATGTCCGCTTCCAGATCCTCGATGGCCTCGCGCTCGGCTTCGAAGTAACGCGCGATCATCAGCGATGCGGGAATCAAGTCCGACTTGAAGCGGTGCTTGCCGATCTCGTAGTCGTGCGCTTCGGGCCAGGTGAGCTTGTTGTTCTTGTCCTTCGTCTTGAGGATCTCGCGCGGCTGCGCACCGGCCTTCCAACCGTCGGCGGCGATCAGGTACGCGTCGTCCTGCATCGTCTGGTTCCAGTAGTCCATCAGGTGCTGGTAGACGTCGTAGGCGTCCAGCAGCGGCGCGCTGCGGAAGGCGGCGAGCAGATCCTCGGCCAGTTGTTCGATGAGCGGCTTGGGATGGTCGCCCTGATCGAAACCTTTGAGCTGCGGCAGATTCGCGGCCTTCCAGCGCTCGAAGATCGCATTGACGCTGGCCACGAAGGCGTCGAACTCGGCGTGGCCGAAGATCGCCGCCTTGACCTCGGTGATGGCGAGCTTGGGGCGGGCGTAGCCGGGGCGACCGGCGGACTCGAATAGCGTTGCTCGCACCGACGGAATTACTTGCCAGTAGCCTGCCAGGGCGTCGAGGTCGCGCTCGGGGATGCCGCCGCGCAGGTGGCCGTCGATGTCTTGCAGGTCTTCGGGCTGCGTCGCGTCGATGTAACGCGGTAGGTTGAGGTTCCAGTCGTTCTTGGCGTCGGCGATTTCGTCGAGCGGCACCATGCGCGCGTAGCGCTCGGCGTCGGCCTGTTTGCGGAAGGTGTCGACGATGCGGTGGATGTCCTGCTCGCGCAGTCGGTTCTTGTTGCCGTCCTTGATGTAGCCGCGGCTGGCGTCGATCAGGAAGATGCCTTTGCGTCCGACCGCGTTCTCCTTGTCGAGCACGAGGATGCAGGCCGGGATGCCGGTGCCGTAGAAGAGGTTGGCGGGCAGACCGATGATGCCTTTGAGGATGCCGCTCTCGATGAGCTTGCGGCGGATAACGGCCTCGGCGCCGCCGCGAAACAGCACGCCGTGCGGCAGAATGCAGGCGGCCTTGCCGGTGGCTTTCATGCTGCGGACGATGTGCAGCAAATAGGCATAGTCGCCCTGCTTCTTGGGCGGCTCGCCCCAGGAAAAGCGCTGGAAGATGTCCTGCGCGGGAAGCAGGCCGGTGCTCCAGGTCTTGTCCGAGAACGGCGGATTGGCGACGACGTAATCGTAGGTGCGCAGCTTATCGCCGTCCTTGAATTTGGGCGCGGCCAGCGTGTTGCCCGACAAGATGTTGGCGGTAGGAAAGTCGTGCAGGATCATGTTCATGCGGGCCAGGCCCGCGGTGGTCACGTCCTTTTCCTGTCCTTCCAGTGTGATGTGCTTGCCGGCCTCGGCGGCGATCTTGAGCAGCAGCGAGCCAGAGCCGCACGTTGGATCGTAGGCAGTCGTGGCCGCAATCGTGTTGTCCGGCGCGATGCCGATGACCTTGGCGATCACGCGGCTCACTTCGGCCGGCGTGTAGAACTGCCCTTTGCTCTTGCCACTTTCGGTGGCGAAGTGGCGCATCAGGTATTCGTAGGCGTCGCCGAGGATGTCGTCGTGCTCGGCGCGGTTCTTCGAGAAGTCGAGCGAGGGGCTCTCGAAGATCGCGACCAGGTTGGTCAGGCGCTGCACCATCGCATCGCCTTCGCCGAGCTTGTTGGGGTCGTTGAAGTCCGGGAAGTCGCTGCGCGCCAGGCGCTGGTTGGCCTCGATCAGCGGCTGAATGACCTGCGTGTTGATCTTGTCGCCGATGCCGGGGTTGCCCTTGAGGGCGACCATGTCCTCGAAGCTCGCGCCTTCCGGGATGACGACGGGCGGCGCGAAGTCCTCGGAGTCGGCATACTTGTCGGAGACGTACTTGATGAACAGCATGAACAGGACGTAGTCCTTGTACTGACTCGCGTCCATGCCCCCGCGCAACTCGTCGCACGAGGCCCAAAGAGAGGAGTAAAGGTCGGACTTTCTGATCGCCATTCGCTTCCTACCCGGAGGCTATGCCGCAGCGGCCGTCGCAGTATGTTCGCGAGAGGCAGTCGAGTCCATGCCGGCGCGCTGGAGTGTTCGGTTCGGTATCAGAGGCGATGGGTCCCGGGGAGTCTTGCGAGGTCGCGGTCAAAAGTTCCAAGAGGCAGATGTCCGGACTTTCGCGCGATCTCCAGCATGAGGCAATCGGAAAACCCGAGGGAAGGCTTGCGCCTGAAATGGGCAAGGGCAGCGCCAACGACGTCTGGGTCTCGAAGCGAAAAGTGCGCGATTATACACTTCACAGACTCAAGAACCTGCGGCAGGAGGGTTCAACGAGAGCCCTCGAAGGTACTTGTTGAAAAGCGGGGCGGCTCAGCAGCCGTCGCCGTTGGCGTAGGGTGGGTTCACGCGGTCTAGGCAATCATTGAGACTGTCGCCGGGATTGCCGCACCATCCGTACCTGCAACAAAACTCACCGTCGGCGATGCTGCCAATGACGATGGCGGCCCCCGCGAGCAGTCCGGCGAGCAGAATGTAACGCAGGATGCGCCGCGCAGTCATGGGCGCTTCGGCTGGGGCTTGGGGGTCGTCTTGGGACGCGGTTCCAGCGGGACGCTCAGCGCGCGGCGCATGATTCTATCGAAGTCACCCGATCGCATCCGTGGGTCGTCGCTCGATGACTCCGCCCGCATCGCCTTCGTCTCAGATTCCTTCTTTGCGGGGGTACTTGGCACTACTCCTCCTCGGCCTCTTCATCGGCCGGCGAGAGAGGCATCTGCGGCTCCTGCGCTGGGACTTCCATCTCGCTAAGATGCACGACTCTTGAGCCCTGCTCCTCCGCGAATGTGGTCAGATTCTCGTCATCGGTGAAAATGGTCAAGTGCATAATCGCGCAGAAGAGGCATAATGAGCCTATTTTTGCCGTTTTTCGCTTGCGTTGGGCGGTCGGATTCGCTATTTGTTCGCCATGAATTCGGCCGCGTTGCCAGCGTTGCAGCGAGCGGTTGCGGCTAAGCGACAGCGATTGCGGCCGCCAACGCGCGACCCGTTCGAGTCGGCCCGCAGCATCCGTCGTTCAACCTGCAGCGGCGGCTCCTACCGGATAGGTGCGCTGCTCGGCCGCGACGTCGTTGCCGAAGGTTCGGCGACATACGGCGGCGCTGCGAATGCGACGGAGACTGGCGACGTCGCTGCCGATACGTTTCAGGCATACGGCGACGATCTCTTGCAGCGTGTTCGCCAACTCGATCGCCAACTCGTGCAACTCGCACATGACGACAGCGGGGCTCGGCGTGTGCTCGGCCGCCTGGCCGGCCGCTTCATCCAGGTGCGCGGCTTTGAACGTCTGGGCTTTGCACGGCTTGGCGACTACGGAGCCGAAAGGCTCGGCTGGTCGGGCCGCCAACTTCAGCAGATTGCGCAGGTCGCCACTGCGCTGGCGCAGCTACCACTGATAGAGAGCGCATTTCGGCGCGGAACTCTGAGTTGGAGCAAGGCGCGTCTGCTGGCCTGCATCGCTTCGGTCTGCAGCCAGGAGCGATGGCTGGCCGTGGCGGCTGCCACCGACGTCAGAGCGTTGGCCGCCGTAACCAGCAGTGCCCGTGCGGCAGCACGCGAGCAGCGGCACGTGTCGGACGCGCCGTTCGCAGCAGAAAGCTGCGAACAATCGCATGCCGAGCCTGCGGGCGGTGCAAGCACCGCAGACTGCAGTCGCGGGGACGCCGCATCGGCGAACGCGCCGCCGGAGATCGACGAAGAAGACCACGACGAGCGCGTGCTGGTGAGCATACTGTGTTCGTTGCGCGCCAAGCGGATGTGGAACGAAGCGCGTCGCTACGCACCGCGGATGGCCGGCCGCGTGCTCGCACAATGGGAGGTCGCCGAACTCGTCGCGGCCGAGGCGAGTTCGGCACCCGGTCCGTTCCACGAGCTGTGGCAACAAGAGCCGTGGCGCAGCATCGCGCAGGCTCAGACGCGCGGCGAGAAGCGGCCGGCGAGCAGAGCGGCAGATGCGGCTGCCGATCCGTCGTCGTCCTCGGCGCCCTCGCGCAGCGGCGCAGCATCTGTGTTGGACGCGCAGAGCGCCGGTGCTGCCGACCAGGCGACCACCGAAGAAACCGCCGGCGCGTGCCGGCCCGACGCGACGACCAACGACGCTACCGGCACGAGTCGGTCCGATACGACGCCCGCCGAAGAAACCGCCGACGCGTGCCGGCCCGACGCGACGACCAACGACGCTACCGGCACGAGTCGGTCCGATACGACGCCCGCCGAAGAAGCCGCCGACGAGTACCGGCCCGACCCGTGTTCCCCGGGGCCGGACGAGATCACATCGCCGATCGAGCAGGAACTCGCGCGACTCGAAGAACTCGACGCGTTCGAACTCGACGCAACCATGCGACGAGTTCGCAGCGCAATGCAGCAGAGGCAGGCCTGCCTCGGGAACACGCTCGGTCTGTTCCTCGATCTTAGGCTGCACGATCAACTCGGCTACGCCCGCGGCGCCGACTACATCCGCGAGCGGCTGGGTATGTCAGAGCGTACTGCTCGCGAGTTGGTCAGAGTGGCGCAGGCTGCGCAGAGCAGATCAACCGAGCTGGCCGCAGCTTATGCGGGTGGCGAGTTGTCCTGGCTGCGTACGCTCACGCTGCTTCCGGTGGTGCGGCCGTGGAATGCTGCCGCGTGGGTGCAGCGTGCCGGCGAGGTTACGCTTCGCCGTCTGGCCGACGAAGTGGCCTGGGCCACCGAACGTGCCGAGTTGGATCTGCACTTCTTTGCAACGATGCCGCCGACGCCCGGGCAACCCCTGACGCCGGATGACACAGACCGGCAGATGTGTGCGCGAGAGAGGCGCGCGGACCAGACTACCGCACACCCTGACCTGGACGCGCAGGTCTCGGCAGCGATGCCGCCGGCGCCCGGGCAGCCCCTGACGCCGAACGACACCGACCGGCAGATGTGTGCGCGAGAGAGGCTCGCGGACCAGACTACCGCACACCCCGACCTGGACGCGCACGTCTCCGCAGCGACGCCGCCGGCGGATCATGATCATAGGTAAAAGAAGAGAGCTTTCCGAAGCGTCACCCCTCCGATTGTCGCCCTTTGTTCGTGTCTGAGTATGGATTTTACGTCAACTACGGCGCCATCGACGGCCGCCGACCCTCGACCG
>Ga0172375_10007324_pt1 | contig 15153 bp, 12 predicted proteins | sample LakKiv1m_FD_114537 | JGI IMG/M metagenome (GOLD analysis project Ga0172375, IMG submission 114537) | Freshwater microbial communities from Kabuno Bay, South-Kivu, Congo - kab_092012_11.1m | ecosystem: Environmental > Aquatic > Freshwater > Lake | place: Democratic Republic of the Congo... | reverse complement strand
TTCAGGAAGGCTCTCTTTTTTAAATACCTCTGCTATTATCAAAACGTTGGGCGTTAGTATATCACAACTGGATAAGCCTATCAAGGTATTTTTAGCCAGGTCTGTATGATAAGGGGGGTCGAGAAATACAATATCGTAGGGGCGGGTTTCAAACCCGCCCCTACGTAAAATATCTATACAATCTTTATTATATATATGATACGCAACCTGTGAAATGCCAACCTTATTCAGGTTTCTCTTTAAGATAGAGACGCAATTGCGGTTATTGTCAATAAACATCGCTTTTCCTGCGCCGCGCGATAACGCCTCTATGCCAATCGCTCCGCTTCCGCAATAAAGATCCAGAAAATTTGCCCCGGCAATCCTGTTCTTGAGTATCTCAAACAAGGACTCTCTCACCTTATCAGATGTAGGCCTTATCCCGCCTGGCATCTCTATGATCCTGCCTTTATAATTTCCCGCTATTATTTTCATACTAACCTTTGTACCGCTGCGTCGGAGGGCAAAAGCCCGCCGGAGCAGCGGGACAGGTTTAAGCTCATCCTACCGAAGCTAATGCCAAATCCTCTTTGCTAAATTTAGAGAGAAGGTTGTCCCTGATCAGCCTGTTTTCAGGAAGCCTTAAAAATCTGTCTCTTTTAATCAAGTCAAACGCCTCCTGTTTTGCAATCTCCAGCAAATCCCTGTCCCTGACTATATTGGCAATCTTTAACTCTGGAAGGCCATGCTGCCTTGTGCCAAAAAATTCGCCTGGCCCCCTTATCTCAAGATCAGCCTCAGCTATCTTAAAGCCATCCTGGGTCTCAAGCATAGCATTTATCCTATGCTTTGCGTCTTCGCTCTTTGGCTCGCTTATCAAAATACAGTAAGACAAGTGCTCGCCCCTTCCTATCCTGCCTCTTAATTGATGTAACTGGCTAAGCCCAAACCTTTCAGCATGCTCTATAATCATTACAGAAGCATTGCTTATATCTACGCCGACCTCTATGACCATAGTAGAAACCAGCATATCTATTTTGCGATCCTTAAAATCATGCATCACCGCCTCTTTTTCCCTTGATTTCATCCTGCCATGCAAGAGCCCAATCTTTAAGTCAGGGAAACGCCCGCTCAAGTCTTTATGCATTTTAACAGCCGCCCTCATATCTGATTTCTCGGACTCATCTATTATCGGATAAACAACATACGCCTGCCTGCCTATCCTTATCTGCTCTTCTGCGATTTTATAAGCCTTTTCTCTGTTCTTTTCCTCAAAGAAAAATGTCTTGATTTCGCCTCTGCCAGGCGGCAATTCATCTATTGTTGAGACATCCATATCACCATAGACAGTCAATGCCAGGGTCCTTGGTATAGGAGTAGCTGTCATAACAAGTATATCGGGATTTCTTGATTTTGACTGCAGCATAGCTCTTTGCATCACTCCGAATTTATGCTGCTCATCTATGACCACAAGGCCCAGATTTTTGAAATTCACTCCTTCCTGAATCAAGGCATGAGTGCCTATAACAATATCTGCCTCGCCTATATCTATCATCTGGTATCTGCGCCTGCGCTCCTCTTCTTTTAAATCTCCGGACAAAAGCATTACATTTATTCCAAGGCCATTTGTAAGCGTTTTGACATTTCTATAGTGCTGTTCTGCAAGTATTTCCGTAGGGACCATTAGAGCACCCTGATACCCATTCTGCACAGTCAATATGAGCGCATACAAAGCCACTATTGTCTTTCCGCTGCCCACATCCCCCTGCAAAAGCCTGTTCATGGGCTTCTGGCTCTTCATGTCCTCTTCTATCTCGCTTATCACCCTTGCCTGGCTTTTTGTCAGCTGAAAATCCAGGTTATTTTTAAATCTTCCTATCATATCGCCATCCACGCTATGGCTGTAACCGGTCAAATCTATTTTAATATTGGCTCTCTTTAACGCAATTCCTGTCAGCAATATTAAAAACTCGTCAAATATAATCCTCTCTCTGGCTTTTTTCAAAACCAGGCCGCTGACAGGAAAATGAATATTCCTGACAGCCTCTTTAAGCGCTATAAGATTGTTTCTTCTACGCATCTCAAAAGGCAGTATCTCAATAATCTCATCCGCATAATTATCCACTGTAAATTTCATTATATTCCTGAACCACCGCTGGTTCAGGCTTTCAGTAAGGGGATACACAGGCACAATCCTGCCTATATGCGCAAAGTCCTCTTTGGTGCCTGTCAATACCTCGTATTCTGGGTTATTTATCTGCAGGTAATTATATCTCTCTACCTTTCCGCACAAAATTAATTCCTGGCCTATCTTAAACCTGTCTTTCATATACGGCTGATTAAACCATGTCGCGTGAATAACCCCGGTAGAATCTCCGACAGCCACCTGAAATATGCTCATGCCTCTTTTTGATATACGCTCCCCAAAGGTAAGCACCCTGGCCTTTATGGTCTCAAGGTTTCCAGGCCTTACCTCTCCGACCTTCTTTATCCTGCTCCTGTCCTCGTGCCTGCGCGGAAAACAATAAAGCAGGTCATGGACAGTCTCTATGCCCAGGCGGCTTAATACGCTTAACCTTGAAGGCCCAACGCCCTTGATAAATCTCGCGGAGATATTCAAATCTTTCATCTTTAAAAGCCCATCTATCAGCTTGACGCCCGCGCGAAGCTCGTTTCATTCGCTTCGCTACTCCAAAAGATTGCGGAGTAGCAGAGTGACTTGTCCTGAGCGGAGTCCCGAACTTGTCGAGGGACGAAGCCGAAGGAAGCTCCGCGCAAATAAGGAAATTCCTGTACTATCAAGTTACGGTATCAGGCTGCTTTAAGATTATCAGTCCATTCTGGTATACGTTTACGTTTTATCGTATTCATAACCTGCCGGAAACCATTAGTAAGGCCAGCCCCTTCGGCTAACCTGATAACCTTCATGTATTCTCTTGCCTCGATCCTTCTATCTATCTCCGGATACTTATTGGCCAAATGGCATGAATAATACTGGGCCATTATATTAACATAAGTATCCGGAGACAACTCATGAGCGATAAACTCAAATATCTTCTGACTGCCAGCTAAATCTTCAGGCAGGACAAGATGCCTTATTAAAAGCCCCCGTTTAGCAATACCTTTTTCTATCTTTAAATCCCCTACCTGCCTATACATCTCTTTTACAGCAGTCTTATTGATCTCGAAATAATCCACGGCATTTGAATATTTTTTAGCCGCCAAGTTATCAGAATATTTCATATCAGGCATATAAATATCTATTACCCCATCTAAAATACCCAGCGCCTCTATTGATTCATACCCACCGCAGTTATAAACCAGCGGGACAGTTAAACCTTTATCCCTCGCAATAAAAACAGCCTCTAAAATCTCAGGCATATAATGCGTAGGTGTAACAAAGTTTATATTATGGCAGCCCTCATTCTCTAATTTCAGCATCATGCCGGCTAATTCCTTCGCGCTCACTTCTTTGCCCTGGCCTGACTGGCTTATGGGATAATTCTGGCAGAACACGCATCTCAAACTGCAATGTGTAAAAAAAATAGTGCCTGAGCCATTAACGCCAGAAATAGGCGGCTCTTCTCCAAAATGGGCGTGAAAACTTGACACCATTGGCAGGAGCCCTGCCTTGCAGAAACCTGTCTGGCCCTTAAGCCTGTTTACCCCGCATTTTCTAGGGCAAATACTGCATTTTTCCATTAATTTATAAGCTTTATTTACTTTATTATCCATATTATGCGGACATTCTTTCTCTAACTTTACAAATGGTGCATGGCACGAATTGTAAAGTTAGAGAAGAAGGATTTTTCTTGCATATAAGATTATATTATGTTATCATTCTAACCTAAATCATAGCACAAATAAAGGAGATTCATACATGTCAAAAGTTTGCGAAATATGCGGAAAAGGGCCTATGTCCGGAAGGACCATCGCGCGAAGGGGCCTTGCAAAAGCAAAAGGCGGAGTAGGGTTAAAAATAACAGGGGTTAACCGAAGAAAATTTATGCCCAACCTGCAGATAGCAAAGATTATCCTAAAAGGATCTGTAAAAACAATAAAGATATGCACGTCCTGCCTTAAGGCCGGCAAGATTCGGAAGGCTTAATATCCTCTATCTTCAACTGAACAACGCTTGTGCCCTGCCAATTATTAATCGAGACAGTATAGGCCATATCAAACACAGGGTTATTTTTCAGCGCTAGCTCTATATCCGCATCCTTAGCCAGGCCAAACCCTATTGCGTCAAAGTTTTTCCTGCCGTCCGTAACCTGAAATTTTATATGCTCTCCTTTCAGCACCCTTAACGGCATCCTTAACCTAAGATTCCTGGAACAGAATACAGGCTCCGGGTTCCCTTCTCCAAAAGGCTCAAGCCCTGCTATATCCTCTGCTGTTTTATAATCAAGGTCACTCAGCTCCACATCCATATCAATAGATATAGACCTGGTTAAATCCTCTTTTGCCATAATGCCTGCGGCTAACTCATTTATTGATTTTGTGAACTCTGGCAGGTTTTCTTCAAGTATTGTCAGGCCGCACGCATATTGATGGCCTCCGTATTCTTTCAGGAACCCTTCGCAGCTCGCGAGCGCCTCAAACAAATGAAAATTCTCTATAGACCTTCCCGACCCCCTTCCTACACCGTCCTTTGTAGAAATAAGGATCGCGGGCCTGTTAAATTTATCTGATATTCTCGAGGCCACTATGCCTATTACGCCTGTATGCCAGTCTTCATTATGAAGCACTATCACATTATGATCTTTAAAATTCACATCCCTGTCTATTTTGGATATAGCCTCCCTCAAAGTATTTTTCTCAATCCTCTGCCTCTCCTGATTTGCCTCATTTAACCTTATGGCAAGCCCCTTTGCCTTTTCATCGTCATCTGTCAACAAAAGCTCCACAGCCGTGCCTGCGGAGCCAAGCCTTCCAGCCGCGTTTATCCTCGGGCCTAATATAAAACCTATCTCATAAGCCCCCACATTCTCCTTCTTAATGCCGCTCACATCTATAAGCGCTTTTATGCCTTTGTTTGAGCCATGGCCCTTTAATAATTTCAACCCCTCTTTCACAAGTATCCTGTTTTCCCCGGTTATAGGGGACACATCAGAGATCGTGCCAAGCGAAACAAGATCGAGGTGTTTCCATATTTCCCTGTTATCCAACTCAGCGCTCAATGCCTGGCATAATTTAAAAGCCACGCTGACCCCTGAGAGGTCTTTGTCAGGATAAGCGCAGCCTTTCTGATGTGGATTTATTACAGCAAAAGCATTCGGCAACACCTTTGGAGGCTCATGGTGGTCAGTAATTATGGTATCTATGCCATATCCATTTAACCCGTTTACTTCTTCGTTGCTAGATATACCGCAGTCTACTGTTATAACCAGGCTGGCTTTTATCCTTATAGCCTCTTCTACCCCGTTCGACCCTAATCCATAGCCTTCAGTAAGCCTGTCAGGGATAAAGTAGGCAGCGTCTGCCCCAAATTCACGCAGGGTAAAGAGTAAAAGCGCTGTAGAAGTTACGCCATCCACATCATAATCGCCATGGATAAGTATCTTTTCTTTTTTATCCAAAGCCTTTTTTATCCGGAAAACAGCTTCGCGAAGGCCTTTCATAAGAAAAGGATTATACAGTTCAGAGATAGAGCCGTTTAAAAACGCCTTTATCCTGCCAATATCCCGCATGCCGCGGTTTATAAGCAACTGTGAAATCACAGGAGAAATAGGAAGGCTGTCGCTCAGGTATTTCCTGAGCGACAGATCAGGTTTTTTTATATACCAGCGTTTCATTTAGACTGCTTTCCCTGCCAGGATATAATAAGAGGCGATGCTATATATACCGTTGAATACACCCCTGATATCATGCCGGCCAGAAGCACAAAAGAAAATGGCCTTAATACCTCTCCGCCAAATAGAAATATGGAGACAACGGCCAATAGCGTCATAAAGCTTGTAAGCACTGTCCTGGAGAGGGTTTGGTTAACGCTCATATTCACAATCTCTTTCATAGAGGCCTTGCGGTATAGTTTTGAATTTTCCCGTATCCTGTCATATATTACGATAGTATCATTTATAGAATAGCCAGCTATAGTAAGAAGCGCCGCGATAATATTTAAATCCATTTCTCCGCCTGCCATAGCCAAGGCGCCCATGCCTACAGCCACGTCATGGAAAAGCGCTATTATGCCTGCTGAGGCATATATTATATTCTTAAACCTGATCCCTACATAGATCAATATTCCCCCAAGGCTCCACAAGAGCGCCAACAGAGCGTTTTTCTTTAAATGCCTTCCGACAGAAGGCCCGACCTTTTCAACGCGAAGAAGCTCTGAAGGGTTATTCGTAAAACTGGACTTAAATGCTTCCCCGATTTTAGTTGTTTCATCAGCCGCTGTCTTCACTAAAACCTGGTTTTTATTAGCGAACTGCTGTATAGTGGCATCTTTTATGCCTATGGCGTCTATAGATTTCCTGACGTCTTCCGCGCTGATTGGCATTGAGAAAGAATATTCCTGTATCTGGCCGCCTGTAAAGTCAATCCCGTACATCTTTTCACCGCGCATGAAGAATGTCCCAATCCCAGCCACGAGCACAATTATCGAAAGGGTATAAGCAATCCAGCGCTTGCCTATAAAATCAATATTCGTCTTAGGAAACAGCTTCAGCATAGGTATCTTTGTAAAATTTTTATTATTAGAAAGGACCTCAAAAACAATACGGGTCACAAATATGCCTGTGAACATGCTGGCGATCAAACCTATGCTAAGGGTTACGCCAAAGCCTTTTATCGGGCCTGACCCAAACTGAAATAAAAGGGCAGCGGCTATTAACGTGGTTACATTTGAGTCTAATATCGCGCTGTATGCCTTGTCGTAACCAAAAGATATGACGCTCCTCATATGTTTGCCTGTTGTCATCTCCTCGCGCATGCGCTCAAATATAAGGACATTAGCGTCTACCGCCATGCCGATAGTAAGTATCATGCCTGCTATACCTGGCAATGTCAGCGTAGTATGCACCCATCCGAGCGTCCCGAGTATTATTATAAAGTTCAGAAGCATGGCAAAACTCGCTATTATCCCTGCAAAGAAATAATAAGCCACTATAAATATAAATATAAGGATCAGCCCTATTATTGAAGCGCGGATTCCGCTGTTTATGGAATCGCGGCCCAATAGAGGCCCTACTGTCCGTTCCTCTTCTATATAAATCGGGGCGGGCAAGGTACCTGCGCGTAAAACTATTGCCAGGTCTCCTGCCTCTTCTACCGTAAACTTCCCTGTAATGCTGGCTCTGCCTGAAGGAATCCTTTCGTTAATCCTTGGGGCTGAATGGACCTTGCCATCCAGGACAATCGCCAGCCGCTTTCCTGTATTTGCTCCTGTTATCTCGGAAAACACAGCCGCGCCTTTTGCGTTAAACTCAATTGCTACATAAGGCTGGTTAAAACTAGACTGATCGAATTTTACCTCTCCGTTTACAAGGGTATCTCCCGTAAGAAGCGTCTCCTTACGTAACAAAATCTTTTCTTTTTCCACATCTTTCAGCTCGCAACCTTCTGGGATCTCGCCCTGCAGCGCCTTAGAATACAAGTCCTGATTATCCTCTACAAGCTTGAATTCTAGGAGAGCGGTTTTGCCGATAAGCTCTCTTGCCCTTTCCCTGTCTGTAACGCCTGGGAGCTGGACAACTATCTCATCGGTCCCCTGTCTGTAGACAGAGAGTTCCTTCACTCCAAATTCGTCAATCCTGTTGCGTATAATTTCCAGGGCCTTGGCAGGCGCGTCTTCCTTTGCCTCATCTGGAAGCTTTGACGTATCCACCTTAAGCAAGAGATGCATTCCTCCCTGCAGATCCAGGCCAAGGTTAATCTTTTCCTTCAGAGGCAGCATACCCATAAGCGCGAATATCAGGACGCCGAGGGCTAAGGCTATCCTCCATTGCAGATTTTTAGTCATTCGAACCTCCACGGCTTTTCTTTACATACCCGACTGCGTTTTTATTTATCTCTATCTTTACGTTCTCATCTATCTTAAGCGTTAATGTGGTGTCTTTCACGTTTAATATGGTGCCGTGGATTCCGCCTGTAGTCACAACCTCATCATTTTTATTAAGGCCAGACAACATCTTTTCATACTCTTTCTGCTTCTTCTGCTGCGGGCGTATCAGCATAAAATAAAATATCACGAATATTAATATGATTGGTAAAAAATTAGCTATCATTGCCGCGCCTGAATTACTTTGCATAAAACCTCCCATGTTTAGAGACAAGGGACATGGAACAAGAGACAAGGGAAAAACTAAGATCCATACACGGAATTAGCTTTTCCTTGTCCCATGTCCCCTGTTCCTTGTCCCTACTCAAAACACCTTATATTTAAACTCCCTCTTCAGCTCAGTGAACTTATCCTCTCTAATCGCCTCCCGAATCCTATCTAATAATTTTACATAAAAATATACATTATGTAAAGAAGTAAGTCTTAATCCCAGTATTTCTTCTGTGTTAATCAGATGCCTTATATATGACCTGGAATAGTTTTTACAGACGACGCAATCGCAGGATTCGCTCAAGGGCCTTAGGTCTTTGGAATACTCCCCATTTCTTATAATAATCCTGCCTTCATTGGTATACGCCGCGCCGTTCCTCGCGTTCCTTGTGGGGACAACGCAGTCGAACATATCAACTCCCATCTCTATCGCGTTAAAAAAATCGTGCGGCATGCCAACGCCCATCGCATACCGCGGCCTATCTATAGGAAGGTACCTCACAGCATTCCCCATCATCTCATACATGAGTTCAGCGGGCTCTCCCACGCTTAAACCACCGATAGAATATCCGTCAAATCCAATATCCACAAGTTCCTCTGCAGCCCTCTTACGCAAATCCGCATAAGTGCTCCCTTGTACTATTCCGAACAATAATCTTTTACCTGTTACCTGTAACTTGTGACCTGTAACCCTTTTATTGAATTCTTCTTTCGCCCTCTTCGCCCATCTGTTTGTCAAAGCGAGCGACTGTTCAGCTTTATCTTTTGCGCTCGGGTAATGCAGGCATTCATCTAAAGGCATCATTATATCGCTTCCAAGATCATGCTGCAGCTGCACGACTTTTTCAGGCGTCAAAAAATGCCTCGAGCCATCCACGTGAGAATTAAATTCAACCCCTTCTTCCCTGACCTTCATCAATGTCGCCAGGCTGAATACCTGAAATCCCCCGCTATCTGTAAGTATCGCCCTGTCCCACGACATAAACTTATGAAGCCCGCCCGCATTCCTGATAATTTCCATGCCTGGCCTGAGATACAGATGATAGGTATTCCCGAGGACTACACTAGCTCCGCAGTATTTAACCTCTTCGCTGGAGAGCGCCTTAACTGTTGCCTGGGTGCCTACAGGCATAAATACAGGCGTCTCAATGGCGCCATGAGCTGTTTCCAGCATCCCGATTCTCGCATTCGTAAACTTATCTTTGTGAATTACCTTAAACATATAACCTATCCCGCCGACGCAGCGGGACAAACATGTCCCGCTGCGTCGGCGGCTATATTATCAACATCGCGTCCCCATAAGAATAAAATCTGTATTTCTCTTTTATAGCCTCTTCATACGCCTTAAACATAAGTCCTCTTCCGCAAAATGCCGCGACAAGCATCAAAAGCGTTGTTTTAGGCAGATGAAAATTTGTTAAAAGGCATTCAACCAATTTAAATTTATATCCAGGATATATAAATAAATCCGTCCACCCTCTTTCAGCTGACAGCTGACAGCTTTCAGCTTTCAGCTGAATCGTCTCTAACACTCTTGCGCTTGTTGTCCCAACCGCAACCACCCTGCCTTTTTTATTGCTTAATCTTTCTATTGCCTTGTTTTCTATTTCAAAATATTCCTTTTCCATTTTATGCTCTTTTATATTTCCAGCGCTAACAGGCTTAAATGTCCCATATCCCACATGAAGCGTAACATATTCTATATCCACGCCCTTTTTGGAAATTTCCCTTAATAGGTTCTTTGTAAAATGCAGGCCAGCTGTAGGGGCCGCTATAGCGCCTTTTTTAGACGCATAAACAGTCTGATACCTTTCCATGTCATAATCCGCAGGCTCCCGCTTCATATAAGGCGGCAGCGGCATCTGGCCTGATCTATCTAATAATTTTTCCAAATCATCTTTAGCATCGAATCTCAGAAATCTCCTGCCATTTTCTATTCTAGTAATTTCTGCGCAAAATTCTCCCCCCCCAAAAACAATCCTGTTCCCTATCCTGCACCCCCTCACAGGTTTCAAAAGCGCCTCATATTCATTTCCAACCTGCGGCCTGTGGCCTGTAACCAAATTTAATATTAAAGCGTCTACCTTCCCGCCTGTCTCCTTCCTGCCAGCAAGCCTTGCAGGCAAAACCTTTGTATTGTTTAATATTAAAGTATCGTTTGGGCTAAGATAGTTTACGATATCCCTAAAAATCCTATGCTCTATCCTGCCAGTATCTCTATGCAAAACAAGAAGCCTTGACCCGTCTCTCTCTTTGATAGGAGACTGCGCGATCAACTCCTTTGGAAGATTATAGTCAAAATCAGATATTCTCATTGCCTGCGGCTTATAAACAGCATTATGATTGAAAGGATAACGCTTAAGAGGATAGAAGTGGCTAATGGGAAAAAGAATGAAAAATTCTCTTTTTTAACATAGATATCTCCTGGAAGTTTGCCTAACCATGGGATTTTACCTGCAAATATAAAAAAAATCCCCGTTATCACCAAAATAATCCCTAAAAAAAATAGAATTTTCCCAAATCCATTTATATCAATCATGGTATATTATGGCGATGTAGGGGAGGGTTTCAAACCCTCCCCTACAGTTTTACGCGTTCCAATTCTGAAAATACACATCCGCAGTATTTCTGCCTGTATAGATTTTCCTTTTTCGCCTGCTCCTGAGCCGCCTTAAAGCCTGGCCTGAAATCCTGATAGTAAAAACCGACACCTTTTGCTCTGGCTATCTTCTCCCCTATCGTTACAATTTTTTCATGGTTCTGATACGGGCTTATAAGAAGGGTCGTTGTAAAGGCATCAAAACCGTTGTCTTTCGCGTAATCCGCAGACTTTAAAAGCCTCAGCTCCCAGCAAAGGCTGCATCGCTCTGCAGGGGACGGTTTAAAACCGTCCCCTGCGTTATTAGAAAAAATAAATCTAAAATATTCCTCCATTTTATAATCCGGAAATATTATTTCAAACCCTGTGTTTTCTGCGGCTTTCAACAAAGTATCCTTGCGCCTCTTGTATTCGCTGGGCGGGTGTATATTGGGATTATAAAAAAACCCTCTCACTTCTTTAAACTTCGCGTTCAATAATTCTTTGATGGGATAAATCGCGCATGGCCCGCAGCAGATATGCAATAATAGCTTCATGAAATTACGGCTATACAGCGATTAAGTAATTTAGTTATTAAGCGATTGAGTAGGCATGGAAAATGCCGCTTAATCGCCCAATCGCTTAATAACCTAATCGCTTATCTTTAGTTTTCTATCAGTTCATCTGGTATATCAAAATTCGCGTAGACATTCTGGACATCATCATGATCTTCAAGCGCCTCTACAAGCCCCAGCACCTGCTTAGCCTTTTCGCCTTCCAGCTTTACGGTTGTAGAGGGTATCATTGTAATATCTGCGGATTTTACCTTTATTTTTTCAGCATCCAAAGCCTTTTTGACAGCTTCCATGTCTTTGGTTTCAGTTGTTACAGCATAAACATCTTCTTCTGTCTGCATATCCTGGCCGCCGGCATCGAGGACTATTCCCATTATCTTGTCTTCATCAGGATATGCCTTTTTATCTATCTCTATATAGCCTTTCTTCTGAAACATCCACCCCACAGAGCCTGCCCCTGCCACATTGCCGTTCTTTTTTGAAAAGATATTCCTTATTTCAGCGGTGCTTCTGTTTTTATTGTCAGTCATAACCTCGACCATTACCGCCACCCCTCCGGCGCCATAACCTTCTATAGTAAATTCTTCATAAGTAACGCCTTCCAGTTCGCCTGTCCCTTTTTTAACAGCGCGGTCAATATTATCCTGAGGCATGCTGGACTGTTTTGCCCTGTCAATAGCTGTCCTCAACCTCACATTTGAGACAGGATCCCCGCCTCCGTTTTTCGCGGCAACTGTTATCTCTCTTATAAGTTTTGTAAAGAGATTGCCCCTCTTTGCGTCTGTAGCAGCTTTCTTGTGTTTAATCGTAGCCCATTTTGAATGACCTGACATATTTAAAACCCCCTTTTTAGCCTTCAGCTATCAGCTTTCAGCAGCTGAGAGCTGAAGGCTGAAAGCTGATAGCTTAATTAATTCTCCTGTTCTTCCTTCCTTGTCTCCTGATATTTTGCTATAATAGCCTGCGCATTTTTGGCTGGCACCTCATCATAATGCGAAAACCTCATGGAATACGAGCCCCTTCCGCCTGTGATAGATTTTAACTCTGATGCATACTTGGACATCTCAGCTATAGGCACCTTTGCCTTTATTACCTGTAATTTTCCCTGGACATCCATGCCCGCGATCCTGCCGCGCCTTGAATTCAGATCGCCTGTTATATCTCCCATGAATTCTTCCGGCACGACAACATCCACATCCATTATAGGCTCAAGCAATATCGGATTTGCTTCAAGCACCCCTTTCCTTAAAGCCATTGATCCTGCGATCTTAAATGCCATATCAGAAGAATCAACTTCATGATACGAGCCATCATATACAATAACTCTCATGTCAACTATCTGATATCCCGCAAGCGCGCCTTGAGACATTGCCTCCACAACGCCCTTTTCAATGGATGGTATGTAGTTTTTAGGGATTACCCCTCCTACGACTTTATCCACAAATTCAAAACCCTTGCCTCTTTCAAGAGGTTCTATCTGAAGCCAGCAATCCCCGTATTGGCCATGCCCTCCGGTTTGTCTTTTGTACTTACCCTGAAGTTTTGTCATTTTCTTAATAGTTTCTTTGTACGCAACCTTGGGCGTACCTTTCTCAACATCAACTCCGAATCTTTTTTTAAGGCGATTGATCATAATATCCAGGTGCAAATCTCCCATGCCTGACACAATAAGCTCTTTTGTCTGCTCTTCTCTTTTTGACTTAAATGTCTGGTCTTCGTTTATAAGTTTATGGAGCGCTATGGAAATCTTGTCTTCATCGCCTCTCGTCTTCGGCTTTATTGAAAACGATATCGCAGGCTCAGGAAACTCAATAGGGTTGAATATCACGGGGTCTTTCTCTAAACACAATGAATCCCCCGTCAAAGTGTCTTTTAACTTAGCGACAGCCACAATATCTCCTGCAATAGCCTCGTTCACAGCCCTCTGTTCCTTGCCAAACACACTCAATAGATGCCCGATCCTCTCTGTGGTCCTTTTCGTAGAATTATAAAAAGACGTGTCTGACTTAATGCTCCCTGAGCATACCCTGAAGATAGTGAGCTGGCCAACATACGGGTCAGAAACTGTCTTAAACACAAACCCGCTAAAATTTCCAATCCCGTCAGGCTTTAACACCTTGTCCTGATTCGTATTCGGGTCCTTGGCTTTTTTTACTTCTGTTTCAAGAGGCGAAGGCAGCATGTCAAACACATTAGACATAAGCTCTTTCACGCCTATGTTCAAAGTAGCTGAGCCGCAATATATAGGAAACAACTCTTTGCCTGAAACTGCCTTCTTAAGCCCATTTTTTATTTCTTCAGAGGTAAGCTCTTTGCCTTCCAGGTATTTCTCCAGGAGTTCGTCATTTTTTTCAGCCACTGATTCTATTAAAGAATTTCTGAGTTTTAGCGCCTCTTCCTTATTGTCTCCGCTCAACTTATCTATGGCTGTTTTATCCATTAAATCTACCACACTCTTAAACCCTGGGCCTGTGCCAATCGGCATACTTGCCAGGACACAGGATTTTCCAAACCTTTCCTTTATGGAATCCACTACTGCGGAGAAATTAACATTATCTTTATCCAATTTGTTTAGAAATATAGCGCGGGCCAGGCCCATATCGCTCGCCATTGACCATGTCTTTTCAGTGCCAACCTGAATACCGTCATGCGCGTCTATTAAAAGTATCGCGCTGTCAGCGGCGTTCAAAGCTGAAATCATCTCTCCTATAAAATCAGCATAGCCAGGCGCATCTATGATATTTACACGTTTATTATTATATTTAAAACTGAGGATGCTGGCGCTTATAGATACCTTTCTCTCAATCTCATCTTCGCTGTAATCGCTGACGCTCGTGCCGTCATCAACCTTGCCAAAACGATTAGAGGCCCCTGCGTTATACACTATTGCCTCTGCAAAACTCGTTTTACCGCTTCCTGCATGGGATATTAAAGCTATATTGCGTATATCTTTAATAGTATAATCAGCCAAGATGCCCTCCCAAATTTTGCGTAACAAAATTTGATCCCTAGCCCCCGCTGCTTCGCTTTGCGAAGCAAAACGACAGGGGCGAGGGGCCATTATTTCTACTACTCTTTTAATGATAGATTATATCACAAGCTCTTTTGCCAGTAAAGTCAATTCACCTTTCCTGTCTCGCTGCGTCGGCGGGCTTTGCCCGCCGACGCAGCGAGACAAAGTCAAGTTAGAGTTGAGAATCTATGGTTATTTTTGACTTAAGATCTTGCGCCTGCCTCTGTGAATCAAATATGCTCATCCATTCTTCTGCAGTAAATCCTATGAGTTCTCCGCTGGCATCATATAATCTATTAATAGGCACCTTTGCCATTGCGCCAAAATCATCGCTGACAAGGAAACCAAACTCATCCTCAAGCCGTTCTTTAAAATTAACCGCAGTCAACTTTTGCCCAAGCTCATTCGAAGACATAAACTGTGCAATCTTGGGCAATTCGATTATTGAATATTCTGGAATTTTTATATCGGGAAACGCCATCTGTATCCTTCTCTTCCATACGTCAGATTGCTTTTTCCTTGCCTCCTTTAGCTGAGCAGGATTCTTGACCTCGATAAATACTGTATCGCGAACATCCTCTGCTCCCTCTAAAGGCGCCCCAACCGCAACGCTATGTCGAGTTTCCCCAAATTTCAGCCATCAAATTTTATAACTCATTATAAACGATAGGATAATAAAAATTAGAAAGTGAAAAAGGCTTACTCCCTTGTTATAATACTTTTAGACAAAATACGG
>Ga0172375_10007322_pt1 | contig 15155 bp, 4 predicted proteins | sample LakKiv1m_FD_114537 | JGI IMG/M metagenome (GOLD analysis project Ga0172375, IMG submission 114537) | Freshwater microbial communities from Kabuno Bay, South-Kivu, Congo - kab_092012_11.1m | ecosystem: Environmental > Aquatic > Freshwater > Lake | place: Democratic Republic of the Congo... | reverse complement strand
GGTATAGCCAGTACTACTCCAAAAGTTACCGGAACCATTAAAGGTCAGCATGTTACCGTTGTTGTCAACGTGGTTAAAAGTCAGGGTGTTAGCCGTACCGTTCGACCAGGTCTGGGCGGCGCCAAGCGTAATGGGACTGACTAGCGTCAAGGTACCAGCACCTGATATCACAATGCCGTTGTTTAGCGTCATCGTCTGTCCCAGCGTGCCAAGCGTGTATGTGCCAGTGAAGTTGCTGAAAATCATTGAGTTGACCGTGGTCGGATTGGCGAGTGTGACCGCGCCGCCGGCGGCCCCGTGACCGAATACAGCGTCGGAGGCTGAGGTCCAAGTCGTGTCGATTGAACCGGTCCACCACTTGCTGGCGGTATCCCAAACACCAGCCCCGTCGCCCGTGCCTCCGCTGCCGGTGCCGTCCCACGTCAACGTTGCCGCCTGGGCCGTTCCAGCCAGGGCCAGAACAAACAACATCACGCCTATTGAAACAAATCTTTTCATCAGTTTCCGAACACACCACACATGTAACATACCCACAACGTGACTCGCGCCACACACGGTTATGCCTGTTAGCCCCTTGTTTGTCCACCGCGGCGGACAAACGACGGCCCTGTGGGCGAATATTGCACAAATTTGTGCAATATTCGGGCTAAATACAATGAAATCCTATTGTTTGTATTATAGCTTTTTCAGGGGGGGGTAGCAACAACGAAATGCCGAATGCCGATTTCCGGATTCAGAATGCAGAATGCCGGATTCTGCCAATTGAAATCGATGTGATAGGTTAATAATTCCCTATCCTAATCCCTATCCTAATCTCCTTTCCGCCCCATCCGTACTACTATCCGTAAGAATTTTGTTTTTCGGAGCAGAATGTAAAAACATTTTACCACAAAAACACATAGGCACACAAAAAACACAGAAACTAGAAGCCTCCAGCGAAGCGGGATAAAGATACTCTCTTCTTTGTGTTTTTGTGTTCACTTGTGCTCTTTGTGGTAATATCTTTTCCGTCTTTGTTTGCGGCCCTTGGCCGCGCTATGCAATCCGTGGTTCAATCCATCAACTGAATGCCAATTGCCGAATTCCGAATGCCAAATTCTGGCTCCTGAATTCTCTTTTTTCTTTTTTCAGGTTTCAGGTCTCAAGTTTCCACGTCATCCTACGCCGGAGCGGGATAAGTGGCCACTTGCCTGGCGACGTGGCAGGTTTCTTGGTTCTCACCTCACCTCAGCGTTATGACAAACCCTGATGGCGGGGGCGGAATCAGCGCGATCTGATTAAGAGCATTATAATTGTAATTGAGTTTCCAGTTCCACGGCAGGCCGTTCGTGACAGCAAACTGGCCCGTCAGCGGCACGCCGTAACTGGCAATTATGTAGGCTGGAACACTAGGCGGAGTTAACAACGGTGCGCTGAGATTCAGCGTTGCTCCGCTGATGTCCAGCGTCCCGCCCGCCGCCAGCCTGCTGCTGGGCGCCTCCTGCTTTTCTCCAATGTTTACCGCCAGCGTGGTTCCGGTCGCGAAGGTAATACTGCCAGTGGTCGACAAACTGCCGCCGCCCGCGTTCAGCGTAACCTGGCCCCAGTTGGTAATCGTTGCGCTACCGGCATAGATATTCCCTCCTGCGATCACAATCGAGTTGTAGCCGGAGTAGCCGGCGGTTCTGTAACCGACGGTGATGATGCCGGCGTTAGTCAGTACGCCACCGGCGCTCACCGTCAAGAAGCTATTGGTGACCGTACCACCGGCGGTGATGGCGTAGCCGACGTACAGGTTGCCGCCGCCGAGATCCCAGAGGGAAGCAGCACCAGTGGAGCCGTTCGTGCCGGTGATGGTAACGTTGTTGCTGACCATCGTGCTCGTCCCCCCCTCGGAAGCGCTGCCGATAATACTGTTGCCGACCGAGAACAACTGGCCCCCGCTGTTAATTGTCACACTGTTGCCTATTAAGGTACTAGGTCCACCATAACAATCCAAGCCGACGGTGACGCCACCACCGATATTAACAATGCCGCCACTGGTGATCACCACCGTGTTCGAATTGGCGGTTCCTGAATTGCCGCCGGATACATTTATCAGATTGCCCACGTACATCGTTCCGCTCGCGAAGACTTTTCCGCCATTGGTCACGACCAACGAGTTGCCGTTGAGAGTCGACGACGATCGCTGGGTACCGAGGGATATGGTGCTGATGTTGGTCATAACGACGCCCGCGCCAACCACCAGTTGATTGTACGACGCGGCCTGATCGCCAATTGAGAGCATGCTGCTGCCGCCCCCCGCATCCCAAAACGAGTCAGCTCCCCCACCCACCAAGGTGTTCGTGAGGTAGCTGGAGCCGCTTCCCACAAGAATGTTGCCAGTGGAAAAGATCTTACCGCCGTTGGTCAGGACAATGCCGCCGGACCCACTCACCTTGATTGTCACTGCGGCGACATTGGTCACGACCGCTCCGCCCTCCACGCCAGCGCCGTCAATCTTGATAGAGGTGTTAACGCCGGCAAGGGTCAGCGCTCCAGCGCCCACATTCCACGTCGAGGTCTTTCCGCTGCTGCCAATGACATTCAGATAAGCATACGAAGTGGCGCCGGCGCCGATGGTCGCCCCAGCCGTGGACAAGTAGCCCCCATTAGCAACCACGACCGAGTTGGAAAGATGATTGGAGTCGGTGGAAGTATCGAGGTTGAGGGAACCGCTGCTGGAGACGGAACCGCCGTTGGTTACGATCAACGAGTTGTACTTAAACGACGTTGTCCGGCCACTGTAGCCGCCATAGATATTGATCCCTGTCAGCCCCTGGAGCGAGCCGCCGTCCACAACTACTTGATTGTTGTTCGCATTCAAGGACTGACCAGAGTTAGAAACACTGAATGCGATCCCCAATGGGCCGTTGGCCTGGACAAAGGAACCAACGACGGCAAGGGTATTGTTGAACATGTTCTGCGAGCCGTTGACGGTGGCGTTGCCGACGTTGATCCCACTGCAAAACAGGTTCGCGCCGTTGGTCAATATCAGGGCGTTTTGTGATGCTTGGAGAGCACCGGCAACACTGAGGTAGCCAATGTTAACCGCGCCGGCGTTGGTGACGGTGCCGCCATTGATGGTCATCGTGTTGCCAATGGCATTGGCAGTGCTGTAGTGGCCGATAGTCAGCCCACTCCCCTGCAGGTTCCATTTACCGCTGTTGTTTATGATCAATCCGGCAGAACTGCTGTTAACGCCAATACTGAAGCCTGAGCTCACAGTCCCCGTCCCACCGGAGAATGTGTAGGCGCCTGAAGTCATGGTAATCGCGAGCGGATTTACGCCGGTTGCTGTTATCGTGATTATTCCCTGCCCCGCCCCCTCGAACTGCACCGTATCGCCGCTGTAGTACGTGGTGCTGACGCCGAAACTGTCTGAATCCGGCTCTGTCCAGGTCGTCTCGCCACCATTCCATGTAACTGTATCGGCACACGCCGTCTGCGCCATAAGCACTGCAATTGCAATAAGCGCCACCACAATCAGTGCTGTTGCGAGCGTCAGGATTCTATATATGCATCTTCTCATCGCCGACTCATTGTACTACAAAGAGGTTTTGACAGGATAACAGGATAGACGATCCGAAATTCTTCATCCTGGACATCCTGTCTAACTGCTCTTTCTTTCTATCTTATCCCGCAGTTCGTCTCCCCGTCCTAATCCTGCTCGTAATCTTAATCTCCTCTGCCCCATCCGTGTCCAATCCGTGGTTCAATCCATCAACTGAATGCCAATTTTACCACAAAAAACACAAAATTCACATGGAGCACATAACACAGAAAAGTATTCACTGCTTGATCATATCACTTCTTTTTATGCCTTTTGTGTCGTATGTGTTCTTTGTGGTTAATTTTTCTTATCCGGCTCGCGGGTACCCAGGCTTCGTGCAGCACTACGCCGGGCAAGCTGCTCGCCCTCTCGTTTCCCCGTTTCCCCGCGAATCGCGCTGAAACTCCTGTAACTTGTAACCGGCAGCACGCCAACATCAATAAATCAGCAACGTTGTAAAATTGACATCCTCGCCCGACGGGAGCGTGGTGAACTGCCAGCTCGGGCTCGCCCAGACATTGGTCGAGGCGTTTGTGCCGCGGAAAGTGTAGTAGTAGGTGGTACTGCCGGTCAGGCTCATATTGGTATAACAGACGTTCGTCGAATTTACGTTGGTCCATGCCCCCACATAGGCGCTCGATGACCACGCGCTGAAATTGTTCGTCCCGTCCGTCGTTCCCCAGTGAACATAAACAGAATAGTTCGTTATCGGACTGTTGAGCTGCCCATTGAACACCACCGAGTTGTTCGTGATAGCCGTTGGAGCAAGGTTCACGATGGGAGTGCCAACAACGTACCTCACAATCACGATGCCCGATCCGCCTGAGCCTGATGTTCCAGGTGCAATACATCCGCCACCGCCACCGCTATTAGCGTCTCTGTTTCCGCCAGTACCACCACCAAGCCCATTTGCGCCGTTGGCTTTTGTTGATGTGTAACCACCACCGCCGCCACCTGCATAATATACATTGCTGCCCACCAAGTCATATTGCACACCGACACCGCCATTGCCACCGTTCCCGTTTGCTGAGCCTACCGCACCAGCAGCCCCTGCCCCACCACCACCACCACCACTTCCATTAACCCCTCCGTCAGTTGCAGGGCCGTTTCCTCCAATGAATCCCTGCCCAGCAGGACTGGCGGCTGGAGAGGTTCTGCCAGCAGAATTTCCGTTAACACAATTTGCGCCACCACCGGACGAGCCTCCTGCTTTAGGTGCCCCGCCATTATCTCTTGACGCGCCGCCGCCTCCTCCTGTGGATATGATGCTGCCAAATGATGAATTGCTGCCTGATGAGCCTGTAACACTGGAATTAACCGATCCCGCACCTCCTAAGCCAACAGTTACAGCATAATTGCTTCCGGCAACTACTGGGAAAGCGTTACTATATATCAAACCACCTGCCCCACCGCCACCACCACCATTACCACCGGAGCCGCCACCGCCGCCAACCACAAGCACCTCGACATTGCCGTTAAAGTTGGCAATAAAAGCATTCGAACCGGCGTTGGTAAAAATGTTCGCATAAAAATTCGTCCCGTTAAGGTAATAGTTTGTAACTATACCACCTGAATTCGTACCGCCGAATCCACCACCGGCCGGCGTCGCGTTGAACCAGGTGGCAGGCGATGCCCAGGCGGTGCCATAGCTGTTGGACGCATAGCACCGGTACCAGTATGTTACGTTGGTTGCCAGTGGCGAAGCCACGGTGGAGAATGTGTTGTTCTGTAACACCTGGCCGATGGACGCACTATTGGACCAGCTGGCCATGGAGTTCGTTCCCGCATCACTGGTTCCCCAGCAGATCCATGCGTTCGCCACTCCGCTGCTGGTCACCATCCCCTGCAGGGTGCACACGCCCGCTCCCTGGTTCGCCGTGCCGGCGTTCACCACGGCCGGCGCCACAGGCAAAGGCTGTATCAGCGCAATCTTATTACCCTGGTAATTCGTGGAAAAGATCCAGCCGGACGGCAAACCGTTTGTCGCGCCGAACGACCCGGCAAGCATGCCGTACGAAGCTATCACATAAACGGCATTTGACGGCGCACCGTTGGTAACAATGGTAAGAATTGAATTGCTGATATTAAGGACACCCGAAGCAGCCAGGTATCCAGAGGCAGGCGAAACGGTATCGTCAATTCCTACGGTCAGGAAATTGTTGTTCGTAATCGTCGCGCTGCCTGCATAAATCTGCCCGCCCGCCGACAACACAACGCTGTTACTGCTCGCCGTACCGGGACTCACCACCAAAGCGTTGATGTTCGTCAACACGCTCGCGCTAACAGTCAGTACGTTGCCAGTAACCGCGCCAATACCGTTGGTGATATTTCCTCCGCCGAGATTCCATGTGGAGTTGCTTGACACCATGACCGTATTGTTGGATGAGGCGTTGCCGATGGTCAGGCCGGTGGAAAAGACGCTGGCGTTGATCAGCGTCAGAGAGTTGTAGCCGGAGTAACCGGCGGTTCTGTAGCCGACGGTGATGAGGCCGGCGTTGGTCAGCACGCCGCCGGCGCTTACCGTCAAGAAATTATTGGAGACCGTACTACCAGCGACGCTGGCGTTGCCGACGTTCAGGTTGCCGCCGCCGAGATTCCAGAGGGAAGCAGCACCCGTGGAGGCGTTCGTGCCGGTGATGGTGACGTTGTTGCCGACCATCGTGCTCGCCCCCGCGATAGCGTTGCCGATAATATTGTTGCCGACCGAGAACAACTGGCCTCCGCTGTTAATTGTCACACTGTTGCCGATTAAGGTACTAGGTCCAATATAAACATCCCACCCGAGGATGACGCCGCCCCCGAGATTAACAATGCCGCCATCGGTGATCACCACCGTGTTCGAATTGGCGGTTCCTGTATTGCCGCCGGATACATTTGGCAGATTGCCCACGTACATCGTTCCGCTCGCGAAGACTTTTCCGCCATTGGTCACGACCAACGAGTTGCCGTTGAAAGTCGACCCACCTGATCGCATGTTACCGAGGGATATGGTGTTGAGGTTGGTCATCACGGCGCCCGCGCCAACCACCAGTTGATTGTACGACGCGGAGGCGTTATCGCCAATCGAGAGCGTGCCGCCCCCCGCATCCCAAAACGAGTTAACTACCCCACTCACCAAGGTGTTCGTGATGTAGCTGGCGCTGCTTCCCACAAGAATGTTGCCAGTGGAAAAGATCTTACCGCCGTTGGTCAGGTTGATGCTGGAGCTCCCCGCCTGTGTCACCCCGTTGACGTTGGTCAGGACCGCCCCGCCTTCCACGCCCGCGCCGTCAATGGTCAGCGAAGTGTAGGTGCCGTCGAGGCTCAGCGCCCCACCGCCCACATTCCACGTCGAGGTCTTTCCGCCGCTGCCGCCGATGATATTCGCGTAATCGTACATGGAGCTGGCTTGGCCGATGGTCCCACCGACCGTGGATAACACGCCCCCATTAGCGACCACGACAGAGTTGGAAACATCATCCGGATCGCTCGAGAGCCCAGAATCCCAAACAAGAGCTCCACTGCTGGAGACGTAACCGCCGTTGGTCACCACCAGCGAGTTGAATTTAACCGACGTGCCGCGGCCATTCCCGGCACCACGAAAACTGATACCCGTCAGCCCCTGGAGCGTGCCCCCATTCACGATCACCTGGTTGCCGTCCGCCGTCAGACCCTGCCCAGAGTTTTGGTTAGGACAATATGCGAAGTTCAGCGCGCCGTTGGCCTGGACGAAAGAATTGACGATCGCAAGCGTGTTGGAGCTCATGATGTTGGCTCCGTTCTGGGCAGCATATCCGACATTGATGCTGCCGGAGCTCAATAGGCGCGCGCCGTTGGTCACGTTCAGGGTGTTTTGCGAGGCCGGGCCACCTACAGCAGCTTGATTGCCAACGGTAATTGTGCCAGCATTGGTAATGGATCCGCCGTTAACGGTCAGTGCGTTGCCCAAAGCATTGGCAGAGCTGTAGTTCCCAATGGTAACACCACTTCCAAGCATGTTCCATACGCTATTAGTGTAAACGTTTACCGTATTGGTCTTGGCGTCAGCACCTATCGTAAGACCGCTACTCCAGATACTGGCATTAGTGACAGTCATAGAGTTGAAAGCCGCGTTATTTGAACCCACGGTAACCGCACCGTTCACCTGCAGAACGCCATTACTGCCAACATTGAATGCGTTGTTCGTGCCCGCCGCGCCGCTGCCGATAATGAACGGGACCGTGTTCGTCCATAACGCCTCCGATCCGTATCCGCCAACCTGCACAGTCTGGTTGCTCCGGCTGTTACCGAGCCAGTAGTTGGTGGTGCAAACCACCGTCCCGGTTTGAACGCTGAAGATCCCCATCATGTAGTTGCTGCCCGAAAGAGTCAGCGTAGCGCCCCCGGTCTTGGCCACCGCCTCCGTACCGCTGAGCGCAGAGGCAATCGTCGCATCCTTGTATGCCGCGATGTTGCCCGCCGTGCCGAATGTCAGAATATTGCTCCGGACTGTATACCCGTCCGTATAGAACTGCAGCCCGCCGACAGTGATGCTGTTGATCAGCGTCACTGTCCCGGCTGTCCCGCCAAAGATGGCCGTGCTGTTGCTGGCGTTGACCCAGTTCGTGTGGCCAAGTTCCGCGCCCTGGTCCCAGTTATTTGTGGTCGTGTTCCAAATACCACTTCCGCCCTGGCTGGCCCCGTCGCCGTTGACCACGATATTCGTCGTGCCGCCGTCCCAACCCATCATAGAGGAAGAGAGCACCGGAATCGTCATAAAGCTTACGCTCGGACTCGCCCATACGTCGTGAGTCGTGTTCGTCGCACGGAATGTGTAATAATACGCCGTATTGACAGTCAGTCCGTTGGTTGCGAAGCTGATGTTCGTCGAGGCCTCGCTATTCCACGAACCCACGTAGGCGGAATTGGTCCACACTGACGGGTTGTTCGTCCCGTCAGTCTGCCCCCAGTAAACATACACATCCACGCTGGTGCCCGGCACTTTCAGCTCCGCGTTGAACACGGCGGATGTCGGCGTGCAGCTCGTCACAGGCTGGTTCACAAGGTCAATGGGGGTCAATACAATCTGCCTCAACTCATTGTAGTTGTAGTTGATTACATAGTTGGAGGGAAGCCCGCTGATGGTTCCGAAGTTCCCCGTGAGGGTTCCGTAAAAGGCGATCACATACACCAGGTTTGTCGGCGAGCCGTTGGTGACTATGTTGAGCGTGCTGCCGGTGAGGTTCAGGTTGCCGCCTGCCGCCAGCTTGTCGCAGGTTGGCGTCTGGGTATCGTCAATATCTATTGAAAGCGTGCCGGGGATGGTGACATTGCCCGCGCAGTCGAGAACGCCAATCGAAGCCCCAGCCGCAGGTCCTGGCGCATTTGTGCCGCCGGCCAGTACCGTCAGCGTGCTGCTTACCGTGCCCGTGCCGCCGAGTGTACCGCCCGAACTGACCGTAACCGCGCCACCCGCAGCCAGCGAGCCGTTCAACAGCACGATACCGTTAGTGATGGTGGTCGTGCCGGTTCCGCTGATCGGGTTCGTGATCACCACTGCATCACTGCGGTTGAAGACCAGCGTCGAATTGTTGGTGACCCATCCGGTTCCCAGTGTGCCCGAAGTCCCGCCGCTGCCAACCTGAAGCGTGCCCGCGCTGACCGTTGTTCCGCCGCTGTAGGTGTTGACGCCTGAGAGAATCCAAGCGCCAGCGCCGGACTTGGTGATAGCCACTGTGCCGCCATCGCTGCCGTCGCCAACTGCCCCTGCAAATGTGTTGAGTGGCCCTGCTGCAGCGTTAAGAGTCAGGGTCTTGGCACCGGCACCTGTTGCCACTAGATTTGTTTTGATGGTGATGCCATAGGTAGTGTTATTGTTTTTGATCGTCGGGGTTATTGCTGACGCTGAATTGATCTCAATGGCCCTGTTGTTCAGCGTCAAGTCTGATATCGCGCCGGAACCGTAGACAAAAGTTGCAACGGTGTAGCCACCCTTAGTGAAAACGATGCTGTTGTCGCTGTCCGCCAGACTGTTCACGCTGAGCGTCATGCCATCAGCAGAGGGGATCGCAATGCCACCGGTGAAGTCGTTGTTCGTCGCGTTGAAGTTCAAAGAACGTCCACCGGCGCCGCCAAGGTCCGATGCTGTTAGAGTCCCGGTGCCGCTCAATTTTCCTGTGGTGGTGAAATGGTTGTTGCCGCTGACGGCAATCGAACCGCCAGCCGAAGTAACGATGACGTCCCTCGCAGAGTCGATGTTGCTCCCATTTTGTCTAGCCGTGCCGGTGCCACTATTCGCGCCCAATGCGCCGCCATTCAATGTGATGCTGCCGCTGGAAAGACCCAGGGCGGAATCGGATGCGGCATTCAATCTGCCCGAGTTGACAACTGTGCCGCCGGAGTAGGAGCTCGTGGTGGAATTGAGAAGCAGAACGCCCGTGCCTGCTTTGGTAAGCGACCCGCTGCCGCTGAGTTCACCGGAGTAGGTGGTGGTACCATTGTTGCCACCAACCGTCAGGTCAATGGCTGCACCGGCATTATTGGTCAGGGAAATATTGTAGCCCGCGCCCGCCGACGCGGCGGCCAAGCCGCCGAAAGTGAAGGCATTGCCGACAACCGATTGGTCGAATTCCACCGCACCGCCGTTCATTGTCAACGTGCTGTTTTGCACAGCATTCTGATTCGCCAGTTTCAACGTGGCGGCGCTGACCGTTGTCGTGCCGGTGTATGTGTTCGCTCCGGAGAGAGTCAGGGTGCCGCTGCCTTCCTTGAAAACCGATCCATTACCGGAAATGGTGCCAGATAATGTCTGATTGGCAGAGCTGAGGTAGTCGAGAATTGTGCCGGTGGCCAGGGAGATCGTGTTGGTATAATTGCCGCCGCCGAGGTAGCCAGACCCCGGGACAGTGTACTTGACGTTGCCAAACAAATGGTATACTTCGCCGCCAATCACCAGGTAAGCGCCCAAAGTCAGGCCCTTTGAATTGGTTACATTGATTGGACCTGTGAAAGTGTTCTGACCACTGAGGTTAACATCCGCGGCCTGGGCGGTGCCGGAAGCCCCGGCAAAATCAATATTTACGCCCAAGGTGCCACCGCTGCCGTCCGCCATCACTCCGGAAAACAGGATATCTTCGCGGTCGCCACCGCCGCCGGTGTATCCCTGTATGATGACGTAGGTTTGAGCAACTCCGACGGAACCGGTCACACCGCCGCTTAGATTATACTTAGTATCATTCAACGAAAACTTATTGGTAACGGCACCCACGCCACCGCTCAGAGTGATGGCTCCTCCGACAGTATATCCACCAGTCGCAATGCCTGCCTGGGCGGACGGCGCAAAGGTAAGCGTTACGCCCTGATTGAGCGTTATGGCGCCGCCGCCCATAATGACGCCGCCTGAGGCGCTGCCCCATCCAAGTTGCAATGTCCCAGCATTGATCGTGGTCGGGCCGGTGTAGGAGCAGTTGCCGTACTGGAAGGTCAGAGTGCCGGCGCCATTTTTCGTGAGCCCAAACCCGCCACTGATGTCATAGTTGCCAATCGTCAGCGTTCGCCCCGCGGCCACGTTCCAGGTCTGGGTCGCCCCCAGCGCAATCGGATTGTTAATGGTAAGGTTCTTATTGGCAACAGACATGTCTATACCGGTGCTGCTCATGCTATTCAGGGTAAGCGTGGAACTTGCAGTGTTGGCAATCGTGATGTCACCGGCAGCGTTATTGGAGATGATGATCTGCCCCCACGTCACGTTCCCGCCAAGTGCAGTTGAGAGATTGGCCGAATCGGTAGAGTCCCACTTTACGGCGTCGGTTCCGCCCGGCGGTCCGCCACCCCAGGCAGCAGAGTCGTTGAGCAGGTTTGCAGTGTTCTGCCGGGTGTAGGTCGTCGCCTGCGCCGTTCCGGCCAGAACTGTAAGCACCAGGATGAGAGCAAGTCTTTTCATCAGTTTCCCGCACCGGTTCTTATGCAAAATCACTGTTACACCATCTCTTATATTCTAGCCTTTTCAGGGGAGAATGACAACTGAAATCGGAATGCCGAATGGCGATTTCCGGATTCAGAATGCAGAATGCCGGATTCTGCCAATTGGAATCAATGCGACAGGTTAATAGTTCCCCATCCTAATCCTAATCCTAATCCTAATCTCCTCTGCCCCATCCGTGCAATCCGTGGTCTTCACCTTCTTCATTCTGCATTCTGACTTCTGAATTCTCTTTTTTCACCTGATCATAAACACCGTGCCAGGCGCTCCGAGGGATAACAAAAGGGTCTTGTTGTCTTGTCCGCCCCAGGCCAGTCTGCTTGTCACGCCTTTGTCCGATACCACATTCAGCAACGGCACCGTTCCCGGTACCGAGCCGCTCACAACAATCAACGGATATGAGCCATAGAGAAGATCAGTAACAGTTACAACGACCATCGGTGTACCGTTTATCGTCAGGCCCCCGTTCACCGTCACGGTGTCGCCCCCATTTATTCCGTTCAAATCGAACACGTTCGTACACCCGGAGTTTAACACCAGGTTGCTCGTGGTCAGTGTGCCCATGACCGCGCTGTAGCCAGGCGAGATTGTTCCATTATTGGTCACAATTCCCACTGTTCCCGTACCGCCGAGCGTCCCGCCACTCGCAATCGTAACGCGGGAAGCGGCGCTCAGGCTGCCGTTAACAAGGAGTGTGCCGTTGCTGATCGCGGTGATACCGCTGTAGCTGTTGGTGCTGGTGAGGTATAGCGTGCCGGTGTTGTTCTTGACCAGGGCGCCGCTTCCACTGATCACTCCGCTTATAGTCTGGATCGCAGTACTGTTGAAACGTAGTATTCCGTTGTTCGCGATATTCCCGGCGAAGATTCCGGTTCCCAGCGTACCGGCGCCGCCGAGTTCCAATGTACCGGCATTGATCGTGGTCGCAAGGGTGTGTTTGACAGGTCCATCCAGCGTCCAGGTGCCGGAGTCGGATTTGGTCAGGTTATTGAAGCCAAAGGGCAGGCCTCCAACAAACTCCCCGGCACCTGAACCCTTGAGAGTAATCGTTCCTGTCGTGGTGCCTGTCGGGGCAGTGGTGAATTTCAGCAGGCCGGTTCCTGACACATCGAAGGTCCTGGTGCTATTGCCGTTGTTGTTGAAGAAATTGATGATGCGGTCGGTCGTTTCGCCTGGGCCAGTATATTTCAGGACATCAGAAGAGGATTGCGTGTTGTTCCCTATGTCAATGGTGCCGTTGGCCGGAGTGGTCGGGCAGCCCAGGCTGCTGCTGGCCAGCAAGGGCGTGCCGCCATTAACGCTGTTAAATGAACTCACGCTGAGCGTACCTCCACCAGCAGTGGTGATTCCGTTAATGGTTGTTTTGCCGCTGTAGGTGTTTGAACCGGACAGCGTCAGTGTACCGGAGTAGTGCTTGTATAGGGTTCCGCTTCCGCTGATTACGCCGCTTATGGTCTGGTTGGCGTCGCTTTGAAAGTCAAGCTCTGCCCCAAAAGCGATGAAGATATTAGTGCTGTAATTGCCGTTGCCAAGCTTGGCGCCGGTGCCGCTACCGTTGACGCCAATCTGCAACGTGCCGCCCGAAATGGTAGTGGCGCCGCTGTAGGTTTGAGCAGCAGAGAAGATCAACGTGCCGGAGTTGTTCTTGGCCAGCGGGGCCGTGCCCCCGATGGAGGCCGTGAAGGTGTACGTGGTGGTGTTGCTGACCGTAACAGAGGCAGGCGAAACAGTGCCTCCGCTGCTGACGGCTTTAGTGGTCGCAGTATCGTCAAAGATCACGGCATCGCCTTCTGTATAGGTTCCGGCAACACCGTTTGTAATCCAGTTGGCAGTCGAAGTATCCCATGTACCGCTTAAATTCCCTTGCCAGACTGCGTTCCCGGCCCGCACCATTCCAGCCAGGGCCAGAGTCATCACCAGCACCATCATGTAAAGAATTCTTTTCATGCTGTCCAAATAACTATTAACGAATAACCAATAACCCGCCTCCTAATTTCCGATTGCCGTTTTCAGCTCTCCCATTCCCCCAGTCTCCGTTTCCCCCTGTCCTCTTCTCCCCCCCCATCCCCCCCTCACCTCAGCGTTATGACAGTTCCGGCTGGTGGAGGCAAAAGCGCAATAGAGTTCATATGGTAATTTGTAGACAGAAGAAAGGCGGAAGGAAGGCTATTGGTAGCCAGGAAGGGTCCCTGCTGGGTACCATAGGACGCGATAACATAAGGCACATAAGATATGCGGTTTGTGACAATGTTGAGCGTCGCGTTGGTGACATCCAGATTGCCGCTGACCGTCAACTTGCCGCACGCCGGCGTCACGGAATTGTCAAGGGTGACGATCATCGTTCCCGCATTGATCACTGCGGTCGCAAAGACCTGACCGCCAGCCCCCAGCGCCAGCGTATTGGCCGCAGAAACAGTCAGGCTGCTGATATTGGTCGCCACGCCGCTAGCATTGACAGCCAGCACGTTGCCAGTCGCGATTGAGGTCGTGGTGAATCCCACAGCGAGCGGCTTGCCACCGACATCCCACAGGGCATTGGTACCATTCAGACTGCCTGCGATGGTGACCGTGTTGCCGTTGGCTTTGGCATTCGGATATGTGGCGCTGACCGTCCTCCCAATGTAACTTGTTACCCCGCCACTGTACAGCTGCCCGCCGTTGGTGATCGTCATGCTGTTAAAACTCTGAGATCCACCACTATTGCCGGCGTTCAGCCTGACAACACCCACGAATGCACTCCCGCCGGCGCGGACCACACCGCCATTGGCGATCAACATGGTATTGCTGATACTGTTACCCATATCCTGCCCTGCAGGATCGCAATATCCAACCCGCAGATCACCTGAAAGGTACACGTTTCCGCCATTGATGACTGTCCCGGAATTGTAGTAGCAGTGCGAAGTTTGGTATTCGCTTGACTCGGCAATAGTAAGGTTCGACACATTGGTTATCACGCCGCCCGCAACAACGACCAACTGATTATTGTTGTCAGTCGTCGAGCGAGGATCACCCGCATGGATTTCCTGCCCGCCGCCATTGAACGTGGAGGTTCCGGATCCGCCGGCCACGATCAGTGAATTTCCGCTTGTAGAGCGTCCAACATAAAGAATCCCTCCGCCCGTAAAGAACCGTGCGCCGTTGGTCAGCACCAGGCTGCCGCCGCCACCGGCCACCGAGATGGTACTGCTGTTGCTCACCACCCCGCCGTCGAGGACAAGCTGCCCGCCGCTTACGGTCGTCCCGCCAGTGTAAGTGTTGGTAGATGAGAGAGTCAGCGTTCCTGAGCTGGACATGGTAAGCGGACCGCTCCCGCCGATGCCCCCTCCTGAGAATATGTAACTGCCCGATAAGATATTAACAGCTCCCGGCGAAACCCCGGAATTGGTAACAGCAACCGCGCCCGCATTTGTGGTGGTAAAGTCAACAGATGAGCCGATGCTGTACGCCGGACTAAAACTGTCCGAGTCCGGCTCGGTCCAATTCATGTCACCGACAGTCCACGTCGCCGCCTGAGATGTTACAGCCGCGAGTGTCATTGCGATCACTATGTAGAATACCCTTTTCATTCAATCACGACCCAATAACCCTGAATTCAAAATTCCGAATTCAGAATGCTGAATTCTGCTCTTCAACCCCCATCCTAAT
>Ga0172375_10007320_pt1 | contig 15156 bp, 6 predicted proteins | sample LakKiv1m_FD_114537 | JGI IMG/M metagenome (GOLD analysis project Ga0172375, IMG submission 114537) | Freshwater microbial communities from Kabuno Bay, South-Kivu, Congo - kab_092012_11.1m | ecosystem: Environmental > Aquatic > Freshwater > Lake | place: Democratic Republic of the Congo... | reverse complement strand
GGCATGAAGGTCACCCACGCCGGTTACGAAGAGAAGTGGCTCGCCATCGAGTTCAGGAAGAAAGAGGGGGAAGGCGCTGCAAAGTGATCTCGCCGTGAGCGCAACCTGGGAACGCGCAGCCCCAGCTCCGCATCTTTTCTTCTTCTATGCCTCAACGCACCACGAATACTCGTCGTCTCGAAAGTGTTGCAGGTATACTGAAGCTTACCGGCATTCGCGTCACTCCCTTTTGTTGAGCCTTCGGCTCAATTGCATTGAACATCAGACTTCATACATCAACACCCGCAAACGCAGCAAAAACAAACGCTATGCCTGAAATCCAGGCTCTGCACGAAAAGAAATATCAGCAGCCAGTTAAAGCTGTTATGAGCGTCCCCCTTTCTTGATTTTAGCCATCAATTTGCTCGGTTAGCGTTAAGAATTTCTCCCGGTATTTGTACTCATAGCTCTCGTCGATGCCAACGAGGCCGCTTCTGATGAGATGGGCGTTGACGAAGGTTTTGTTTTCGAGGTAGAGGTAGCAGAGCAGATTACGCTGCTCGTCGTGTTTCGTGGCGTCGTATTTCATGAACACCTTCTTGCCTCTCACCTTGTCGGCAAGAAAGCGCATCGCCATCTCTTTTTTGTCGTCATCGGTTTTCACGCCGATGAGTTTGACCATAAGACCGTTTGAGAGTCGAAGCCGTTCGGGAGTCAGAATGTCGCTGACCGTGAACAGCTCCTCGCGCTGCGCTCCGCTCTTGTGATCGATTCTCGAACCGAAGGTCAGTTTTCGCGGATCGACCTTTTTGTCGAGCTTGTGCGGGTCTTCGTAGAGGTAGGGCAACTGGTCGAGCATGTCGGCGATGTTGCCGTGCGGTTGATCCTGCCGGAAGTGAAACTCGGTTCCGGCCAGGTCCTGCTGCTGCGTGTTGAGCTTGAGTTTGGCGATCTCGATGAATTCGGGATTGATTTCGTAGCCGACCGAGTTGCGACCGAGATTTTTCGCCGCGAGCAGGGTCGTGCCGCTGCCCATGAAGGGGTCGAGCACCGTGTCGCCCGTGAAGGCGAACATCTTGATGAGCCGCGACGGCAACTCCTCGGGAAACATGGCGATATGGCCGTCCTGCTTCGCGCCCGCGAAGTTCCAGTGACCAGCAAAATAAGCGTTCCACTCCTCTTTGGTCATGGCGGAGCGCTCTTTCTGCTCGGCTGTGGGCTTCGGCGCAATTCCCTGCTTTTTGAAGATGAGGATGAACTCGTAGTCGAGCTTGAGAATGCCGTTGCGCGGGTAGGGAAAGCTGCCCATGATGGTTGCGCCGCCGGTGGTATTGGTGGTGGTGACCTTCTGCCAGATCACCGCGCCCATGTAGTCGAGGCCGATGGTTTCGCAGAAACGGATGATCTCCGTTCTTATCGGGATAACCTTGTATCGCCCGTAATAGACCGAGCGGGCGAACTGGTCGCCGATGTTGATGCAGAGGCGGCATCCCGGATGCAGCACCCGATCGCACTCGCGCCAGACGAGGTTCAGGTTGTTGATGTACTCTTCGTAGCTGTCGTGAAAGCCGATCTGCCGCTCGCTGCCGTAATCCTTGAGCTGCCAGTAGGGCGGTGAGGTGATGACCAGATGCACGGATCGATCCGGCAGGAGGTTCATCTGTCGGCTGTCGCCGTGAATGATGGTGTGCGTCGTTTTCAATGGTTCACTCTCTGTTTCTCGTCACGGTATCTCACGAAGGTAAAAAAGAAATTGGAGTGATTGCAGCATGAAAATCCGGGCACCTGGCCGGGAAGGGCAAACACGCAGGTTTGCCCCTACAGCACAACATTATAACCCTCCTTTCAGATTATCAGATATCAGAGGATCAGATGCTCAAAAAACGGGACTGGGGCACACAACTCGAAAACCAATGAAGAGGTTGTTGCTGCCCGGACTGTTGTTGAACCGGGCCGCACAACGCAGATTCTCAGGACTGTCGTTCCACGACCCGCCGCGCAAAGAAACGGCGGATGTATCTTCTGAGTACCGACTCCCTGCCCACTCCCAGACGTTACCTGCCATGTCGTACAGTCCCTCCGGTGTCGCTCCATCAGGATAGCGCCCGACCGGGGTGGTAGCCCCTTCGTTTCCATTAAAGTTGGCATGTTTCGGTGTCGGCTCGGGCTCGTCTCCCCACGGATACTTCATCACCTTCATCACCTTGCCCGGCTCTTCACGCCTGCCTCCGGCAGCCCACTCCCACTCCTGCTCTGTCGGCAACCGGTACTCCGCCCCCGAGAGCATTGACAGCCACAGGCAGTAGGCCCGTGCATTGAACCAGTTCACTCCGGCAACAGGTTGCTCGTCCTTGTTGAATTTGCGATCGTCATCCAGCCACGAGGTGAAGCGTTTCACCAGATCGGATTCCCCCTTCAGGTAGTCAGCGAAGCCTTCGACACTCTCATTTCGCGTATTGGCCAAATCATGCAAAGCCTGCGTGTATGCTGTCACAGACAGAATTTTCGTATTCTCCACCGGCTTCCCGGCAAGAAATCCGATAAACGACCGGTACTGCCTGTTGGTCACCGGGTATTTGCCGAACCAGAGATCGGGCACAGTGACCTCATTTTCTGTCTGTGAATAGATGTATTTCCCACCAGGAATCAGGATATACTGCGCACCGAGCGCATCCCGGCTCTCTGTATGAACCATCGTTATGCTGGCCAGCGCTGCCGGATCGATATCTGTTAAAACATCCATCGCCTTGCTCCTGACATCACTTTCACGAGATGCTTTCTGCTCAAGAAAAAGCTGCAACGTTTCCACACTCTCCGGTTTCTTCATCGCTTTCAGACAGTCGAGGATATACCTCTGCCGATTGGCCGTCGTCTGTGGCCAAAGCAGCTTCTTACACAAGGCCCCGGTTGTTTTCTGCGGGGCCTCGGTGATAATCGTCTCTAACAGCGTCTGCTGTTTCGGGGAGAACTCCTCACTCTTCTCCGAGTCGAACAGCGCCTCCATGAACCTGTCGAACATCTCCCCATCGGATTGCGCCATGCAAAAGGTGAGCGGTTCGTTCCACCAGTCTTCGCCGAAGTGCTCCACGAGTGGCTCAATCAGCCCGGAGTTGCGCTTGATCTTTTCGGTAAGCTGCCCTCCGGCCAGATACTCCCGGAAGGTCTTGTGGCGGAAGAGATACTCCTTTCGCACCTCTCCGTATTCGACCAGCAGCCCTGCCCTGTCGATGAGGTTCCTGCAGAAGGCTTCGGCTGACGGGGGATGATCGAGTGTCGAAAGCACCTTCTGCATCTCGGAGTGCATTGCCGAACGCTCGGCCTCGTCGGCTTCAAGCTCATCCTGCATCCACAGCGCCACCGGAGCGAGCACCAGTCGCGCCTTGTCGGCGGGCAGAAGCGGCGGAATCTTCCGGCGATCGTCACGATATTCGAGCAGGTAATCGAGCGCTGCGCTGTAAAGCTTCACCCGGTTGCCCGGCAGGAAATGGCGCTCCTTCCACAGAATCGCCATGATCTGCACCATCATCGGCACGGCGGCAAGCTCGCGCAAGCCCCGGTTCTCCGGCTTGTTGAGATACTCCACGATGGTTCGCGTCCGCGTTTCGGCCTCCTTTTTCTGTTTTTCGATCCATTTTTCGGGATCGAGGCCACCCGGGCACAGCTCCCTGATGTACGCCACGTTGAACCACTTCGAAAGAAACTCCTCCTGCTGCTCGGGCGTAAAGTCCATCACATCGGCCCGGATGTGGTCGGCTGCCAGCTCCACCCCTTCGGTTTTGCGATACCCGGTAAGTCGCGAAGTCACAACAAATTTCGTTCCGGAAAACCCGTTGTACTGGTTATCGATCCATGCGCATGCGGACTTGCGCAATTCGAGGTCGCTGATTTCGTCAAGCCCGTCAAGCAGCACAAGAGATTTCGAGCCACCGGTATTGCGCAGCCACCCGTCGAACACACTGGCATCGATGGCATTGGCGCGTGCCGACGACCACAGCGCGAGCTGCTCCGGCAGGGTTCGGTACTGCCTGCTGTCGTCGAGCTTCAGCTCCCGGAGCGGCAGGTAAAAGGCCCGCACCGGCGCGGCATCGCCGAACAGCCGATCCTGCTTATCCTGCAAGCAACACAGCGCATAATATTTCAGGAGCGTCGTCTTGCCCGCGCCCGGATCGCCGATCACGAGCAACAGCCGATACGCCGGAAACACCCGCAGCATCAGTTCATCCGGCGAATGCGTCCGCATCTCCTCGCGCATGGCCGCTTCACTCACTTTGCCCTTGAACCGATCATCGGTTTTCCATGTATGCGAAATACGCAGCGGCACAAAGGTGTCGTCAACGTCGACCTGCGAACGACTATCGATTGCGGGTGATCCAAGAAGTTTGATCTTTTTCAGTTCTTCCGTCAGCGTCGCCCGATAGCGGCGGTCAAGGTCGGAGAAGAGCGGCGGCGGCGGATCAACGATGAGTTCATCACTTGTACAGAATCTTCTCCTGAGCACTTCCCTTAGATCCCTTTCGAGTAGTGCTTGAAATTCGTGATGACTGGAAAAGGTCTTTGGTATGCCCTTTTTCTCTTCCCAAACGATTTTTTTCCAATTTTCAAGAGCAATCAATTGATTGAGATCGACTCCTGAAATCGAAACCGGAATATCGGAAAAATAGAGTAATACCGGCTTGTTCGCTTTTACCATCCGCTCAAGTTCTTCAACGGCTCCGCCTGGCGCGTTATCTGTTGGCGTTCCTAAGCGCTTCCAGAAAATGCAAATAGCACAAGCACTGTCATCCACAATCCATTCATTGATAATTTCCTGAGGCGGCCAGCCCATCAATGCCGGAACATGCTTTTCCCAGCGCATGACGTCAAGCACAAGCCGCAGATCATTATTACAGTTAATCTTTAAATCATTTACAACGCGCTCGGCAATGTCTCGCTCCGTTGCGACATCGGAGGGTGAGGCGATAAGAACCCTGACGGTTTTGGCCGGGTGTGTTTCTGGCATGGGGGAACGTCCGTTTTTCGGTGAAGGAAAAAGAGAGCGCGATGGTTGCAAGATACCGAAATCACGGCTTTTTCCCCATATTCAGTGGCCCCCGGCTTCAGCCGGGGGTTCAGGGATTCATCTATTTTCTCCGGGCTTCAGCCCAATTCCGACAAGACAAGAGATTGGGCTGAAGCCCGAGGAGGCGGGCGCTCACTCTCCCCCCGGGTTGAAACCCGGGGCAATTGAAGAGCATGGAAGATTCAAATGTCCGTCGTCCCGAACGCTTTCGGGACTCCTGAATATGAGAGGTTGAAACCCGGGGCAATTGAGGGGATTGCAGGATTTGAATGTCTGTGTCTACCATTCTTCACTTGCCCCCGGCTTCAGCCGGGGGGTCAGAAATTCATCTATTTTTTCCGGGCTTCAGCCCAATCTCTTTGCCGGTGTCCTCCTGAATATTCATGCTTCAAACCCAACACTCCGGCTCCCGGTCGCGCCATCGTTTTTTCCTGTGCGCTTTGTGGCAAATTTTTATGATCTTTGTGCATCGCTCATGTTTGAACTCGCAGATGAATAGCAGTCGTTTACTTCTTCTTGGCGCCGAGGCGGTCGCCCAGGGCGCTCTTGATGCCGGGCTCTCCGGCGTTTATGCCTATCCCGGCACACCGTCCACCGAAATCACCGAATACATCCAGCGCTCGCCTGAGGCCCGCACTCTCGGCATCCGCTCGTCGTGGTCGTCCAACGAGAAGACCGCCTGCGAGGCGGCTCTTGGCATGTCCTACGCCGGAAAGCGGAGCCTCGTGTGCATAAAGCATGTGGGGCTGAACGTGGCGGCGGACGCCTTCATCAACTCGGCCATCACCGGCGTAAATGGCGGCCTCGTGCTTGCCGTGGCGGATGATCCGTCAATGCACTCGTCGCAGAACGAGCAGGACAGCCGGGTTTACGGGCGATTCGCGATGGTGCCGGTGCTCGAACCGTCGTCGCAGCAGGAGCTGTACGACGCGATGTTCCACGCTTTCGCGCTCTCAGAATCGGTGAAGCTGCCGGTGATGGTGCGCATGACGACGCGCCTGTCGCACTCGCGGGCGGGCATCGAGCGACGGACGGCAGTGGCGCAGAACCCGCTCCACGCCGAGTACGCGCCGGAGCGCTTCGTGCTGATGCCGCACAACGCACGGCGGCAGTACCAGCACCTGCTCGACCTCCAGCCGAAGCTCGAAGCACTCTCCGAATCGTCGTTCCTGAACCGCACGGTCGATGGCAGCGCAACGCTTGGCGTCGTGGCCTTCGGCATCGGCTTCAACTATGTGATGGAGGCACGGCGGATGCATGGTATCGGGAGCCGCGTGCTCAAGGTGGGGCAGTATCCTCCGCCGCGTCAGCAGATCGACGATCTTTTCGCCGCCTGCGACGAGGTGCTCGTGGTCGAGGAGGGGTATCCGGTGTACGAGGGGCTGTTTCGGGGCTACTTCGGCTCGCCGAAAATCCGGGGGCGCATGGATGGCGCTTTGCCGCGAACGGGCGAGCTGACCACTGACCTCGTGGCCTCGGCGCTTGGCGTTACGCCCGCCGAAACTGCCGCCGTGCCGGAGATCGTGATCAGCCGCCCGCCTGAGCTGTGCCGGGGGTGCGGCCACCGCGACATGTTCGAGGCGCTGAACACCGTCATGCGTGAGCAGGCGGAACACCACGTTTTTTCGGACATCGGCTGCTACACCCTCGGGGCACTGCCGCCCTTCAGCGCCATCCACACCTGCGTGGACATGGGCGCGGCTATCACGATGGCAAAAGGGGCCGCCGATGCGGGGCTTCGCCCGGCGGTATGCGTCATCGGCGACTCGACCTTCGCCCACTCCGGCATGACCGGCCTGCTCGACGCGGTCAACGACCGCTCGCCGGTGACGATCATCATCGCCGACAACGATACCACCGCCATGACAGGCGGCCAATGCTCGTCGGCCTCCGGCTCGAAGCTGGAGAAGATCTGCCTCGGCCTCGGCGTCGAGGAGGCGCACCTCCGCGTCATTACGCCGCTGAAGCAGCATCTCGACCTGAACATCGCCGTCCTGCGCGAGGAGATTGCCTACGACGGCGTGTCGGTGGTGATCGCCCGGCGGGAGTGCATCGAGACCGCTGCCAGGAAGAAGCGCCGCTCGGCGGCAAAGGAGGAGTAGCCGCCATGGAGAAGAACATCATTCTCGCCGGAGTCGGCGGACAGGGGATCCTCAGCATCGCGGCGGTCATCGACTGGGCGGCGCTCGACGCGGGTCTGCATATCCGCCAGGCCGAGGTGCACGGCATGAGCCAGCGCGGTGGCGCGGTGCAGTCGCACCTGCGCATCTCCGATTGCGAGCTGTTCGCCGACCTGATCGCGCTCGGTACGGCTGACCTCATTCTCTCGGTCGAACCGCTCGAATCGCTGCGCTACCTGCCGTGGCTCGCGCCGGAGGGGAAGGTGGTTACTTCGACCGACCCCTTCGTGAACGTACAGGCTTATCCCCCGGTGGAGCGAATCATCCAGGCGCTGCGCTCCGCTGTTCAGCCGGTGCTGGTGCCAGCCGGGCAGCTTGCCCGCGAGGCCGGAAGCGCGAGGGCGTCGAACATGGTGATGCTCGGTGCGGCGGCTCCATTCACCGGCATCGGGCCGGAGCGGCTCGAAGCGGGCATTGATGCGCTTTTCGGCGCGAAAGGAGCGGAGATCGTCGAAACCAACATCCGGGCGTTCCGAAAGGGACTCACTTTATCCAACGCTAATCAAACCACCTCATGATCTGGAACGAGCATCACGAGTGCATGGATCGCCAGAAACTGGCTGAATTGCAGGGAGAGCGCCTGCGTGACATGGTGGAACGAGTCTACTTCAACGTGCCCTTCTACCGTACGAAGCTTCAGGAGATGGGCATCGAGCCGGGTGACATCCGTTCGATCGACGACCTTAAGACGCTTCCTTTCACCACCAAGCAGGATTTGCGCGACAACTATCCCTTCGGCCTGTTCGCCGTGCCGCAGCATGACGTGGTGAGGCTGCACGCCTCCAGCGGCACCACCGGCAAATCGACCGTGGTCGGCTACACGCACAACGACATCATGATGTGGTCGGAAGTGGTGGCCCGCTCGCTTTCGATGGCGGGCATCACCCGCAACGACATCATCCAGGTGGCCTACGGCTACGGCCTCTTCACCGGCGGCCTTGGCGTGCACTACGGCGCGGAGAAGATCGGCGCGTCGGTCATCCCGATCTCCGGCGGCAACACCAAAAAGCAGCTCCAGCTTCTGGAGGATTTCGGCTCGACCGCCATCGCCTGCACGCCGTCCTACGCGGCCTACCTCGGCGAGGCGATTGTGGAGGAGAAGCTCGACCGCTCGAAGCTGAAGCTCAGGGCAGGCATTTTCGGCGCGGAACCCTGGACGGAGGAGATGCGCACGCAGATACAGCAACTGCTCGGACTCAAGGCGTATGACATCTACGGTCTCTCCGAGGTGATCGGTCCAGGCGTTTCGATGGAGTGCGCCTGCCAGCGGGGAATGCACATCTTCGAAGATCACTTCATCCCGGAGATCATCGACCCCGAAACCTGCGAGGTGCTCCCGTACGGCACGCTCGGCGAGCTGGTCTTCACCACGGTCACCAAAGAGGCGATGCCGCTTCTGCGCTACCGCACGCGCGACCTGACCCGCCTGCACGCCGAAATCTGCGATTGCGGTCGGACGCTCGTCAGAATGGAGAAGTGCGTCGGACGTTCGGACGACATGCTCATCATTCGCGGCGTGAACGTTTTCCCGTCGCAGGTCGAATCAGTGCTGCTTGAAATGAGCGAAACGAAACCGCACTACCTGCTCGTGGTGGATCGCGAGAACAACCTCGACACCCTTGAAATCCAGGTCGAGGTCGAAGAGCAGTTCTTCTCCGACGAGGTCAAGGAGCTGGAGGGACTTCGCAAGCGCATCAGCGGCAACCTGACGAGCCTTCTCGGCCTGCACGCCAGTGTGCGCCTCGTCGAGCCGGGCACGATCGAGCGCAGCATGGGTAAAGCGCAGCGGGTGGTTGACAAACGGAAACTCAAATAACGGAACAGCTATGATCATCAGGCAACTCTCGGTGTTTCTCGAAAACCGGGCGGGACGGCTCACCGAACTCACGGGAATTCTCGCCGATAACGGCATCAGCATCTCGGCCTTCAGCATCGCCGACACCACCGATTTCGGCATCCTTCGGGCGGTCGTCAGCAAACCGGAACTGGCGGAACAGGTGCTCAAAGAGCGCGGCTTCGCCGTGAAGATCACCGACGTGATCGGTATCGTCATGCCGAACAAGCCGGGCGCCTTGCATCACGCCTTGCAGATTCTGACCGACAACGGCATCTCGATCGAGTACATGTACGCCTTCGCCTCCGCCGAGGCGAGCGCAACCGCGGTTATCCGCACCGACACGCCGAAAAAGGCGATCGAAGTGCTTGAGCTGCACGAGATGGAGCTGCTGAAGGCAGAGTGAGTTTAAGTGTGGGAAGGGACATAAAGGACGAAAGGGACAATGAATGAAGATGAGGGAGAATGGGAACAATGGCTCTCTCACAATAACAGCAACCAATGGCACGATTTTCTGCTTCGGTTTCGGCGCTGCGCTCCTCGGCCATCAGGGAGCTGATGAGCCTTGCTTCACGGCCTGACATTATTTCGTTTGCCGGTGGAATGCCGGGCAACGAACTGTTTCCGGTCGAAACCGTGGAGGAGCTGCTTCGCGGGCTCGACATCAAAACGAAGCAGTCGGCTTTCCAGTACGGCCCCACGCCTGGCCTCCCCTCGCTGCTCGAATCGCTTGGCGGCTTCCTCGAACGCAAGGGGCTGCCGGTCAAAAGCAACCGGCTCATGATCACCACCGGCTCGCAGCAGGGTCTCAGCATTCTCTCAAAAGCCTTCGTCGATCCCGGCGACCGGGTGCTCACCGAGTACCCCTGCTTCATCGGAGCCATCGCCGCCTTCCGCTCCGCAGGGGCGGAGATCGTCCCGATTCCTGTTGACGACGAGGGGCTCGACATCGCCATGCTGCAAGAGGAGGCTGCCCGCCCCGACCCGGCAAAGTTTCTGTACATCACCCCCTACTTCCACAATCCTGCGGGCATCCTCTACAGCTCGGAGCGCAAGCGGGAGCTGATCGAAACCCTTCAGGGGCGCGACATTCCGCTCATCGAGGACGACGCTTACGCCGGTCTCTGGTTCCACGAAGAGGATCGCGAGCGGCTGAACCCCATCAAGGCGCTCGACCCCGACGGCATCGACGTCTGTTACATGGGCTCCTTCTCCAAGATACTCGGCCCCGGCCTGCGCCTCGGCTGGCTGCTCGCCCCGCCCGCGATCTACGAGAAGTGCGAACTGATCAAGCAGTCCGCCGACGCCTGTTCGCCGAGCTTCTCGCAGGTCATCGCCGACGCCTTCATCCGCTCCGGCAGGATCGACGGCTACATCGCGAGCGTCCGCGAGGAGTACAAGCGCCGCGCCGCCTGCATGGTCGAAGCGCTCCGCCAGCACCTGCCGGAGTACGTCCGCTGGAGCGAACCAAGAGGCGGCTTCTACATCTGGCTCACCCTTCCCGCGGGCAGCGACTCGACGGCGATCCTCAAACGCTCCATCGACAGCGGCGCAGTCTTCGTCACCGGCAGCACCTTCGATCCCGAAGGCACCCGCAACGACACCATGCGCCTCTCCTACTGCAACAACACCCCCGACGAAATCGAACGCGGCATCCCGATCATCGCCCGCGCCATCCGCGAAGTGTGCGGGTAAGCAACACGGGAGCGCCGTCCCGACAGCTGTCGGGATCGGCATCTCTTTCTTCTTCGAAACCACGAGACACCTCAAAAGGAAGCGGGTTTACTCTTGAACGGAGGGCGGGTTTTCCAACCCGCCATTACATTTCGGACAGGAATGTCCGTCCCCCGTTACCCCCAATTCCCCGAATCACCTGTTAAGGTTTTTCAGATCCCGCTCACAATCCCTCTTGACAATTATCAAAACAATAATTATTATACCATAGTTATTATGACATAATAATTATGAAATCATGGGCACGAATCCGTTTTTCTATACCGTTCTTCCCCTCGATGCACCATTCTGCGGACGGGAAAAGGAGCTTAAGGCATTGTGTAACCATGCCCGTTCAAATACGAACGTCGTTCTCTATTCACCGAGGAGGTTTGGAAAAACCTCACTCATCAAGCGGGTTCAGGATGCTCTTGCCCGCGAACAGTTCATCACGCTGAACATCGACATTTCAGGCGCAACAAGCGCGGAAGATGTCGCCGAACTGATTGCTCGGGACATTTTCAGGTTTGTCGAGCAGAAAAGCCCTCTGCTGAAAAAGGCGGTGAGCCTTATCAAAAACTGGCGTCCAAATTTCACGCCGCAACCCGACGGCAGCGTTTCCGTTTCCGTTCAACCGGCAAGCCAGAAAACAGGCGTCGCCTTTCTTGAGGAGACGCTCGATGGCCTCGACAGCTTCCTCAACGGCAATCCCCAGCAGACCAACATCGTCATCGATGAATTTCAGGAGATTGCTGAACTGAGAAATGGAGACAAAATAGAGGCTTTGTTGCGTAAACACATTCAGCATCACTCCAACTGCTCATGGTTTTTTCTCGGCAGCCGCCGCCGGATGCTGCTCGACATGTTCGAAAAAGAGAGCCGCCCGTTTTATCGAAGCGCGGTCAAAGTTCAGTTACCACCTCTACCTGAAGATGAGGCCATACAATTTGTCATCGAACAGTTCAGGGCGGGCGGCAAGGAGTGCCCGCGTGACATTGCCCGTCAGATCATCACCCTTACCCATGCCTACCCCTTCTATGTCCAGCGACTTTCCGGCGAAATATTCACCCTTTCCCGCAGCGATGAAATCGAGGAACAGGAGTTGCAGGAGGGCGTCCGGAAAATGCTCGAAGAGGAGGGACGCTCCTATGCAAATATCGAAACCCTGCTTGCCGCCGGTCAGCGAAAAGTGCTCAGAGCGCTTGCAAAGGAGCCAACCGATAGTCCTTACGCCGTTGACTACCAGCGCAAACACCGCCTCGGCTCGCTCAGCACCATTCAGGCTGCGATGAAAAAGCTCAAAACCCTCGATCATATCGAACAGGGCGATGACAAGGTGAACCGGCTGACCGATCCGATGTTCGCCCTCTGGATCATCGATCAGGAGCATGAACGGCTTCCAGAACAACCACCAGCTGTTGAAAAAGCCCAGCCTCTCTCCTTTGGCCAGACGCTGCTGGAGTACAACGTCGAGCAAAATCTGGGAAAGGGAATCTCCGAAATGCCTGGATACCGATCATCGGAAGCGGTGGAGATCAAGGCGTCACTGCCTGAACCGGTGAGCAGCGACGGTCGCCCGCGCATATCCATCTTTCTGTCGTATGCCCATGACGATCAGCCACTGAAAGAGCGCTTTTTCGATCTCATCAGAAAACGGCTTAAAACCTCGAAAGCATACCATTTTTCATTTTCATCAGACAATGACCTGATTTGTGGGACACTATGGCATGATGAGTTGCAAAAGCGCATCGAGCGCTGCGATTTCGGATTGCTGCTGGTTTCGACCAGTTTTCTCGCCAGCGCCTACATTCAGGATCATGAAGTCCCGAAACTCAAACCACGCTGCTTCCCTGTCTTTCTCAAGGGAGTCGATATGGATGGACAGGATTTGCGTGGTCTGGAAAAGCTTCAGGTTTTTCAGTTCCAGCAAAACAGATCGTTTGAAGAGGTTCGGGGAGCCAACCAGACAAAATTCATCAATGCCTTTGCACGCCAGATCGAAGCCAGGGTCAAGGAGTATCTGCTGCAACAAGAGCAGAAGTGTGATGCGCTCAGAACATGCGACGACGACGGCGCACGGAAGCTTACCGAAGGCTACCTGAAATTCAAAGGCTCGCTCTACGAGTGTGAGCGGTTCATCGAAGGTCGCGCCAATCCCGGCGTTATCTCGCATCAAACAAGAAGCGAATCGGGGGCGGACACCGTTCAGGCACGGCCCTACATCCTGAACTGGGCACTCGAAACCGATGTGCCGTTTTTTGCGCTGCTTGGCGATTTCGGGACGGGGAAGACCTTCACCTGCCGGATGCTGGCTCGGGAGATCAATGCGAAGCATGACGAAACGCCGGAATTGGTGCCGCTCTGCATCTACATCGACCTGCGGCGGGTTCAGACCCGCATCGGCGCGGAGAAGAAGGTGCCGCGCCTTGCCGACATTCTGCGCGACGCCATCGAGTTCACCAGAGACCCGCTCGACAGGAGCATCGTCACGCCGGAGGACATCATCCGCCTCGTGCGCTCGAACCGGGCGCTGATCGTCTTCGACGGCCTCGATGAAAAGACGGTGCACTTCACGCCGGAGGAGACCAACCAGTTCATCGCCGAACTCTGGAGCATCCGGGAGCAGCGGGGCGACAGGGAGAACCCGCCGCCGCAGGGCAAAATCCTCATCAGTTGCCGCACCCACTACTTCCGCGACACCATCGAGCAGAATACGCTGTTTCTCGGCAGGGATCGCGAAGGACGCACCCGCGAGGAGTACCGCTCTTGCACGCTTTTGCCTTTCGACACGGCGCAGATCAGGGAGTACCTGGAGAAGCGGCTTGGCTGCGATGGCGACAAGATCGACCGCATCGTCGAGCTGTTCGACGCGGTGCACAACCTGAAAGAGCTTGCCTCGCGCCCCTACACGCTCAACCTCGTGACGGAATCGATCCCCGACATCGAGCGGAAAATCGCGGAGGGCAGCCACGTCAACACGGCCACGCTTTACGACATGACGGTGGACAACTGGCTGGCGCGGGACGAGGGCAAGCACGAGTTCAGCACGCCGCACAAGAAGCGGCTCATGAAGTCGCTGGCCGCCGAACTCCACAAGCGGGGCGGCGAAGGGCTGGAGACGGACGAACTCGACGAATGGCTCGACCTGTGGCTTTACCGGAATCCGGTGATCAAGGACGCCTATGCAAGCCTGAACCGCGAAACTCTCAAGAAAGATCTGCGCACGGCCACCTTCATCATCCGCGAAGAGGAGAAGAGCTTTTCCTTCGCCCACACCTCGTTGCAGGAGTATTTTCTTGCCGGATTCATCGTCGAGGCCTTGTCGGTACGGCAGTTCGAGCCGCTGGAGCTGGAGATGAAAATGCCCTCAAAAGAGACGCTCGACTTCGTAGCCGACATGCTCGCGAGCGATGAACAGAAAGGCGAAAAGGTGGTCGCGGCGCTCGCCTCGATCCTCGAAAACAGTTACCGGAAAGAGGTTTCCGAACTCGCCTTCGCCCTCTGGCTGAAGCTGCACGAGCACGGAATGCGCACCCCCGCACCGCGAAGCGTCCGGCTCGAAGAGGCTGAACTTGCCGGATGGATCATCGGCAACCTGAACCTTTCCGGCGCACGGTTCGACGAGGCGAACCTGAGAGGCACGAGCTTCCGGAACACCGTGCTCGCCGCAGCCTCGTTCAGCCGCGCCACCCTCGTCAACGCAGAGTTCCTCGCCTGCAACGCCACCGGAGCCAACTATTCGGATGCCGACGCCGTAGCCGGAATCTGGCGCAATTGCGATCTACGGAAAAGCCGCTGGACTTCGGCGGAATTAAGGTTTGCGTCGTTCGTTGAGTGCAAGGCGACGGAGATGGAGGAGTTCTCTGATGACAAGGACTATGTAGCCGCCAACTGCAAAGGCCTGACCAATACAGCACTTCCTGTCAAAGGACAATGTTCGATCTACGACGGCCATTCAAACGGGGTCTGGGCCGCCGCATTCAGCCCGGACGGTTCGCGCATCATTTCCGGCTCTTACGACAACACACTCAAGCTCTGGGATGCCGAATCCGGCAACTGCCTCATGACCCTCTTCGGACATTCAGATTATGTACGGGCCGCTGCTTTCAGCCCGGACGGCTCGCGTATCATTTCCGGGTCTTACGACAAAACACTCAAGCTCTGGGATGCCGCCTCCGGCAACTGCCTCATGACCCTCTCCGGACATTCAAACGGGGTTATGGCCGCTGCTTTCAGCCCGGACGGCTCGCGCATCATTTCCGGGTCTGACGACAACACACTCAAGCTCTGGGATGCCGCCTCCGGCAACTGCCTCATGACCCTCTCCGGCCATTCAAACGGGGTTATGGCCGCTGCTTTCAGCCCGGACGGCTCGCGCATCATTTCCGGGT
>Ga0172375_10007317_pt1 | contig 15157 bp, 11 predicted proteins | sample LakKiv1m_FD_114537 | JGI IMG/M metagenome (GOLD analysis project Ga0172375, IMG submission 114537) | Freshwater microbial communities from Kabuno Bay, South-Kivu, Congo - kab_092012_11.1m | ecosystem: Environmental > Aquatic > Freshwater > Lake | place: Democratic Republic of the Congo... | reverse complement strand
TGGGCAACCGCCGGAATCTCGCCCCAGTGGCCGCAAACACCGCATTAGCCAGAGCAGGGGCAACCGGGGGCAATCCGGGTTCTCCTATTCCGCCCTGTTTCTCTCCGCTCTGCATTATGTAGACCTCAATCCTGGGAGCGCGGGACATGGTCAGAAGCTCATAGTCATCGTAATTGAGGGATTGAACGCCGCCCTGGGCAAATTCCACCTTTTCCTTGAGAGCCGCGCTGAGCCCCATCAAGATGGCCCCCTCCATCTGGGCGACAACGTTGTCGGGGTTCACGACAGGCCCGCAGTCCACGACACAGACGAATCTCTCAACCTTGATCATGCCGGTTTGACGGTCCACTGATACCTCGGCCACCAGTGCCACATGAGTGCCGAACGAATAATGCCTCGCTAGGCCGCGGCCGGTTCCCCGAGACAAAGGACCGTTCCAGCCCGCCATCTCCGCAACCCTTTGGAGAACTCTGTATGCGCCGGGCCGCTTTTTCAGCATGTTGAGGCGGAATTCAAGGGGGTCTTTGCCCGCTGCGTGGGCCAGCTCGTCAACGAAGCTCTCCACGGCGAAAGCATTGCCTGAATGACCCACCGACCTCCAGAATCCCACCGGAACCGGAGTGTCCACAAGGACCTGCTCGACCCTGAAGTTGCGTATGGCGTATTCCGTGTCAAATATGCCTTCCACGGCCGAGGGGTCTATTCCAAGCTGGATCATTCCCGGAAAAACCCTCTTCACGATGGACTGGACCGCAACTTTGTGGGACCACGCTACGAGGTTGCCGACGGCATCGAGGCCGCCCCGGACGAGGCAACAACTACCGGGACGATAGAAGTCGTGAGCAAAATCATCTTCACGGGTCCATATCAGTTTGACCGGCTTACCGATTGCTTTTGAGACACGGATTGCGTCCCGTTCCACCTCGACTTCGGTTCGGCCGCCGAAGCCGCCGCCGACAAAAGTTGTATGGACATAGACATGGTCCTTGCTCAGGCCGGTCTCTTTGACCGCGACCCCAACCACCGCAGATTGGTACTGCGTGGAGCACCAGACGTCGCACCGGTCTTTCTGGACGAATGCGGTGCAATTCTTGGGTTCCAGTGCCGCGTGTGCGAGGTAAGGGAGTTCATAGCGCGCTGTTATCACCCGTGAAGCCGACTCCAGCGCGGCCGTGACGTCACCGTCGTTCCTTGCCGTTACACCCGGCTGAGACAGACCCTCGGAGAGGAGCTTCTCCAGGCCGCTTGTATCCAAATCGGTCTGCGTTCCGCCGTCCCACTTGGCTTTGAGGCTTTCCCTGGCTTCAAGCGCCGAATGGAAGCTGTCGGCGCAGACTGCCACGCTTTCCCCTACACGGACGACATCGTGTACACCAGTCCCCAAGGAGGTGGTCGCGTCTTCGTACGACACCAGTTCTGCCCCGAATCGGGGGGGCTTAACCACAGCGGCGTAAACCATACCCGGGAACGAGACGTCCATCCCGAACACGGCCGTGCCGTTCACTTTTGCTGGGACATCGAGTCTTGGCGTAGAATTCCCGATGATCTTGAACGCGGCGTTGTTCTTCAAGGGAGGATCCTGTGGAACCTGTATCCCCGCCGCCCGGGTGCACAACTCCCCGTACTTGAGGACACGTCCCGTAGGAACGTGCTTCACGCTGCCGGCGGATGCAGTGCATTGCGCGGCCGGCACCTTCCATTGTTCGGCAGCAGCGGCCAGCAGCATTTCCCGTGCAGCCGCGGCTGCCTTCCGCAGCGGTGAGAACATGTGCCGGACGCTTGTACTCCCCCCCGTGAGTTGGGTCTCGAACACCGGATCGCAGTATTCGTCCCTTGTAGGAGCCGCTTCCACACGGATGTCTTGCCAGGCAGCTTCGAGCTCGTCGGCCACGATCATGGCCAGGGCGGTGTGCACGCCCTGTCCCATCTCGGACTTTGGAACCAATACCGTAACGGCGTTGTCCTGCGACACCCTAATCCAAATATTCAAATGGCAGGAGCCGGATGGATCGGCGGCCACCTTTTCGGTCTCCGCGGAAGACTGGTTTGCGAATCCCCCCATTCCGGCCGCCAGTGTCAATCCGGTACCGCAGAGGGACGCCTTGAGGAAGTCGCGGCGAGGCATGTTCTCCTTCATTTGCCCTTCACCTCTGATGAGGCCCTGATAATGGCGCGTTTGATGCGGGAGTATGTACCGCAACGGCACAGGACGCCGTCCATGGCCTTGACTATTTTTTCCTCTGAGGGGTGGGGATCCTTTGCAAGCAACTCCACGGCCTGAAGAATCTGCCCGGGCTGACAATAGCCGCACTGGGGAACCTGTTCCTCTATCCAGGCCTTCTTGATGGGATGGTCTTCAGGCACGCCTTCGATGGTGGTGACTTCCTTGCCCTGCACCGAACCCGCCGGCGTCCGGCAGGATCTACTGGCCTCGCCATCAACAAGAACCGTGCACGAGCCGCATATTCCCTTACCGCACCCGAATTTCGTCCCAGTGAGATTGAGGCAATCCCTCAGCACCCAGAGCAGCGGTGTGTCCGGGGGCACGTCCGCCTGGTAGCCTTTGCCGTTAATTCGAAGAGCGATCATGACTCCTTCCTCAGTGCTGCCACGGCCAGGTTACAGAAGCTGTTGTATGTATTGTACTCGATATGCCCTACGAAGAACAGGAGGTTCTGGGCGATCCCGTCCAGTTTTCGAGATCCTGAAGCATTCGCTTGCCTATCGCGTACTTGTCGAATTTGTGGAGGACGGGCGTGATCGGCCTATTCAGAAGGTCGAGGATGGAGCCGCTTGAGCTGCCATCCAGTATACGGTCTTCGGTGAGGACGAGGATATTGTCTTGTTGGACGCTGCGGGCTCTGAGTTCCTGTTCGCCTCCGCCGTGGCTCTCTGGGATGATGACTGCCTTGGCTCCGGTAAGCAGAATCTCATTGATGGTGTTGTATCCGGCGCGACAAATGACCAGTTCCGAGTGGTATATCAGGTCCACCAGATCCGGAACGAACGGAAGAAATCGCACGCCGTTGCACAGAGGGAGTCTCCGGAGGCACGTGACGACTGCCTCGGGAAGGTATGGGTCCAGTATCATGACGACCTGATGGTCCTGTTCCAGGCCGATGGCTCCGGAAATATTAAGCAGGCTCGTGCAAAGGTCGGTAACTCTGTTATTCCGGCCCATTGAGACAAGGACAATCTTCTTGTCGGGGAGACCGAAACGGGTGAGGACTTCTCTACGCGGGGGGAGTTCCTCGTAGACCCTGTTGGTGATCTTGCCCATATAATGGATCTTCTGCTCCAACTCGGGATCGCTGCCGAGGAATTCTTTGTTAATATCAATTACGTTTCTATCCTCCAAAACGTACATGAAGTCGTAGAGAGACCCGATGTTGATGGATTCCGAACGGTGCCTGGGATTCTGGTACGGAATCCTCAGAAGCGGAACCCATTTCATTATGCCTCGACAGATATGAACAAGCGTGAAATCGAGGGGGCCGCCCTGCCTGATCCATTTCTTCATGAGAAGCGGAATCAGTTCGCTCATCTGCCCTGTCATGTTGTGCTCTATGACCAAAACATCCGGCTGAAAGAAATCGAAACTGGCCATGATTATCCGCTGGCGGAAATCGAATATCTCCTCGAGTTCGAAGCCGGACAGGTAACGGGACGACATGGGGCTGTCTTCGCGGTCAATATCGAGCTTGATGGAAGGGAGCTTGATTACTTCAACGCCATCCTTGAAGAATACCTGCGGAATGGATGTTCCGGATATCACGAGAAAATCTATTTCGGGCCGCCATTTCTTGATCCCCGTGATCACCGCGGCAGTCCGGAAAGCGTGCCCCAACCCAATGGAATTGTGTGTGTAGACCAGGATCCTTTTGATGTTTCTTGCAGCCATACGAGCCTTTTCCCGATAAACAAATCCAGTCTACTTTGTATCAGAAATTGCGTGGATTTCAAGCGTTTCCCGGCACTAATCGGCAGCCGCAGAAAGATCGAGGGCGGTCGAAGCCGGCGCGCGGTGCAGCGAGTAACCAGGAATACCCCCGACAATCAACGATTATCCGGCGGAGAGTCCGCGCCGCAGGTGAGGTCTTCTCTTCGCCAGACGCGCTGATTCGTCCTGACTTCGTTCCGCATGTCGCATGGATCGTGAGCGCATACGGGGCACTCCGGGTCCGCGCATGGATCCAGATGGATAAGGATTTCGGCCAGGCCGCGGAAATGGCGGTCAAAGATTTCCTCGAGCTCTTTCACTTCCTGGTGTCCTGTTTCCAGGGGCAGATCGCGAGGCAAGATCAGGTGGAAATCTACGTGTACACGGCTCCCGGAACGCCATGCCCGTAATTTATGGACATCAATCCATATGTCCTTGCGATTCTGCTCCAGAAGGTCGCAGATTTCCTCCAACAGCAGGGGGTCGGACGCGTCCATCAGGCCGAAAAAAGCCTCGCGCACCAGCTTGAACCCCGAGACAGTTATGTTTAACCCCATCATGCAGGCCAGCGCGCCGTCCAGCCAGAACCAGCCGGTAACATGAACGAGTCCCAGACCGGCCACGACTCCCCCCGATGTGTACACATCCGACATGATATGCTTGCCGTCCGCTACCAGGACCACCGATCGCGTGCGCCTTCCTGTTCTGACAAGGAAGACCGCAAGAACCAGATTGACCAGTGTCGCGAGGAGCGTTACTGCCAATCCACTTTCAAGCCTCGGAAGGACATTGGGCGAAACGATCTGGCGAATGCCTTCCATGAAGATTCCCAGAGCGGCCAGTATGATAAGGGCCCCTTCAAAACCTGCTGAGAAATACTCTATCTTCCCATGACCGTAAGGATGGCTGTCATCCGGAGGCTTGGAGGACACCAGAAGACTTCCGAGAGCAAAAGCGCCGGCAGCTATGTTTATGATGGATTCCAGTGCGTCGGAGAGAATCGCGGAAGAACCGGTGATCCAGTACCCGAAAAACTTCATGCCCATCACGCAGACGCCTACTACCAGAGCCGCCAGCATGGACCTGATGTTGATCTGAAAGACGTCTCCGACGGCCTTTTCCTTACGCGCCGACGAGTCAGAGATTTCCCTACCGCTCTCGCTCTGCAAACATTCGCTCCTGTAGCGCGCCGGTTACCTGGCCTCCGACCTGACTGTCAGCACCGGACACTTGGCCGTGCGCACAACGTTCTCAGCGGTGCTGCCCAGGATCAGATGCCTCGCGCCTGTCCATCCGTGGGTGCCCATCACGATGAGGCCGACCCCTTCCTCCTCGGCAAACAGGACGATCTCCTGGGCTGGGGCACCGGTCCGAAAGTGAGCCCGGACCCTCTCCGCCTCCCGGCTGCAATCATTGGCCAGCAGTTCCAGTTCCTCCTCGACCCCCCGGCTGATGTTTGCCTCTATGGAGGCCATCTCGTCCGGGAATTTTGAAGCGAAACCCGGATAACCCACAAGCCTCGAATTTACCACGTGCAGAAGGATCAGTTCTGCGTCGAGAGCGTTCGCGTATGCTACGGCGCAGATCCGCGCCTTCACTGAATTCTCAGAGAAATCAGTACACACGACTATCTTGTCCGGGATCACGGCTCAGTCCTCCCTTCATTCCCCAGTTCTTAAAGATGGGTGAGTAAGCCGGGGCCGCATATCTCATCGTGCATGGGTATCAATCCGCGGCTCCCACGGTTGATAAAAGCCCGAGTATTTCCTTGGCCATTTCCCTAAAGTGGCGGTTCAGCGACTGGGTAGATTCCAGAATGTCCAGATAGAGAGACGAAGCACGGGGAGCGGTGCTGCCGTCCAGCAACCGGTCCACGTGTGCAAACTGCCAGTCCTGGCACATGTTATCCAGCTGGATGGACTCGGAAATGACGTGCTCCAGCAGGAACTTGTTGGGCCTGACAAGAATGTCTCTGAAATTAGTCATGAGTGAAAACAGCAGCTTGAAGGCTTCGTCAATCTCGAAGACAGCGCGCTCGGTGAAAGGAATCGCATCTCTGGTCTTGATGCGGCAGCAGTTGGCGATGCTCTCCAGGTAGTCTCCCACTCTTTCCAGGCGGCCGGGAAACATGACGATGATCCTGCAAATCTCCGGCGGCTCGGTCAAAGCGCAAGCGAGATTGCTAGTAAGTAGCTTCTCCTGCTGGTGAACCTCTTTTGCAAGCTGGTCGAACCCGGCCATCTCCTCGGGAGAGCCATCCATGAGGTGCCGATGAACAGAGCGGGTCATCTCAATGAGCTTGCTCACCATCACCAGAAGGCCTTCTTCGAGGGTAAACGATTCGGACACCGGAGTCTGGTACAACTCCTCGAGTTTCAAGGCCTCCGAATCCAACTTGGGGCTCAACATGCGGATAGGGTTGAAGAAAACTCGCTTGTCTTTCATTCGTGGATGCCTCCTACCTGTCAAGTGGTACTTATGAGACCGTGGCTCTAAAGGAAACTGCCCCGCGTCAAAGTATCCGAGGGCAAACTTCTTGTTAAGAAGATTTTCCCACGAACCCTCTCGTTCAACGCTTGAAGGCAAAACAGTTCTGCGATCGTCCGTCGCGACCTGTTACCGACTCTGATAATTCTATCTATCAGAATCGGATTGTTCACTCAAGCCGGCACAATCCGGGATGATCTTTGATCGTTCCGCGGCTTGGATACAAGTTCAGACAACTCGGCTGAGCTCCAGTTCGGCTTCGGGATACCCTTGACAGGAGGAGAAAAAGACCAGGGGAGTCTGGTTGACTCCCCTGGTCCGGTCGGAATGGGAGGTAAGAGAATGCGTTGGTAGAAATGTCCTAATAAACGAAAACCTCAAAAATGTCATAGTAGGGGCACTTTTGGGTGCCCCTACAAGTGACGATGCGCCAGGAGCGGACGGCGCATCGAGGATGACCCCGATGTTAGGGGCAGTTCAGGGGGTGTAAGCAATCAAGCGAGGATTGCCCTCCTATAATCAAGTTTCATGCCACAGAACCGGAGCAGCGGAAGCTTGGCTAATTACGCGAATACCTTCACTTTTTAGCTGGAGACCCATTCTAGGTCCAGCGAAGTGTCAACCACAGGCGCGTCAGCTTTTTTTACACTCTGTAAAAAACGTTTTTTCTCAACCGATGGTCTGGTGCTCTACAGGCCCCTGGAGAGGCCTCCTCTCTTTCGAAATCGAAACGGATGACCGTGCCGGTACGAAGTGCTATATTAAAGGTTTTCGGGCAATCCCTCTCCGGCCTATGCCTGTGGCCGGAAAGGACCGGACCCGGACCGAATCCAACTCCAGGAAGATCGAATTTTCGGAGAGCGTAAGAATGATGTTTTTCGAATTGCCGGCTCTCGTGAAACTGATGGTTACCTTTGTGATAATACTGCTTTTCAGCAGATTCGCCCCCTTGTACGTGGGGCTTTTCGCCGGGACATTTATCATTGGCGCATGGACCAGATTGCCTGCGATGCGGATACTTGATGCCGTATGGCTCGCCGTGAGCTCTCCGGCCGCTCTTTGGTTGGCTTTCGTAATTGTGCTCATTCTGGTGCTTAGCGAGTTGCTCAACAGGAGCGGTCAATTAGAGCGCATCGTGTCCTCCTTTCAGGCCATCTCACCGGGGACGCGTTTCACTCTCGCTGCAATGCCGGCTCTAATCGGGTTGCTGCCCATGCCGGGGGGGGCTCTGTTCTCAGCGCCCATGGTCAATACCGCTTTGGGGAAGAACCAAGTTTCGGCCGAGGTCAAGGTGGCCGTCAACTACTGGTTCCGTCACGTGTGGGAATACTGGTGGCCGCTGTACCCCGGGATTATTCTTGCCATATCACTTTTCGGACATCCGGCCTGGCAGGTAATAGCCCTCCAGTCGCCGCTGACCTTGGGTGCGATCATTGGCGGAATCCTTTTCGTGCTGGCGCTCTTGCCCGATTTCGACGAAGCCCGCACGAAGTTCTCACTGCACAACGCAAAGGAGTTTTTTTGGGAGACAATTCCGATAACCATGGTTGTCGCGGTACTGTTCGGATTACAGGGGTTGGTGGAATTGCTCAGTCGGCTCTTGGGCGTTGCGATTCCCTGGCCTCAATATCTGAGCTTTGCCATAGGGCTGGCAGCTGCTCTTCTATTCGTGGTGACCAGGAACGGCATGTCTTGGAATTCCGTCAAGGAATCATTGCTGAGCAAAGATATAGTACCCATGGTCATGATCGTGTTCGGCATCATGGCCTTCAAAGGAATGCTCATCGAATCCGAGACAATAGAGCACGTCAGACGGGAACTCGCTGCGCACAACATACCCCCCGTCGTCGTGATCGCCATGCTGCCGCTGATAGCCGGATTCGTAACAGGGATAGCAATCGGCTTTGTGGGAACCTCGTTTCCTCTTGTGGTAACCCTGTTTCCGCAAGGGCATTCTCCATTTCCCTACGAAGTGTTGGCCTACGGGTTCGGTTTCATGGGAATGATGCTCTCTCCGCTGCATCTCTGTCTGCTCGTAACAAGAGAATATTTCTGTGCCGACCTGATGGTAGGGTATCGCTATCTCTGGAAGCCGGCTCTGGTGGTAATGGGGTGGACGGTCGCTCTATTTCTGATTTACCGCGCGGTGTTCGGGTGAGCGGTAGTTGCCACGAATGCCTGCCCGCGGCCGGTCTTATAAGCGATCACCACTTTTCCCGGAGGCAGGTTGACCGAGGGGCAAAAGAAAATTATTCTGAGAATTGGATAGTGAGCGAAACGGCTGGTTGGAGGTCCGGATTTGCAGGTGAGGGGCTAGCCAATTAGTCCCTGTTCCCTATGTACAACACGCCTGAAGGGGGGAGCCGCCGCGGATGATGCAATGTCTCGGCACCAAATTCAATTTAGAAGGAGCGGCCGATGTTCAAGAGATTGATTGTCATTCTACCCCTATTCTTTGCGGCCCTTTTCCAGAATGGTCCTGTGGCGCGTGTCGCGGGCCAGGAAACCGACGGAGTGATTCGAATAAGGGGAGCCAACGCCATGGCTACCCTGTCCGACCACTGGGCAAACGCATTCATGAAGGCCAATGCGGGCCTGAGAGTCATGGTGAGCGGTGGTGGAACCGACGCCGGTTTCGAAGCGCTTTTTGACAAGCAGGCCGATGTCGTCATGGCAACCCGCCGCGTGCTCGAAAAGGAGCTCCAGGCAGCGGCTCTGAGCGAGTGCAAACTGGTAGAGACCGAGGTTTGCAGCGATGCCGTGGCCGTTATCACTCATCCCGGAAATCCGGTGAGCGAATTGACCTTGGATCAATTAGGCCAGATCCTCCGCGGCCGCTATGTTGATTGGAAGGAGGTGGGAGGCCCGCCGGGACACATAAAACTCATCCTTGGTCCCACCCATTCCGGAACGGCAATGTTTCTCCGCTCACGAGTGATGGAAGACGACTATTTCAGTTCCGACGCCCCAGTCAGGGATTTCTACCACCACGTCATCCGAGATCTTTCAAGGTCTGATGTCCCCACCACATTGTCGGTCGCCTCCTTGGCGGACGCGGAAGCAGCCGCCCAGAAGAAGCTTGTCAAGATTATCGCCGTGAAGAAGGACGCTGAATCCCCGGGGACGGTGCCTTCAGCGGCCAATCTCAGGGACGGCTCGTATCCGCTGATTCGGCCGCTCTATTTCTATTTCAATGAGACGACCGTAACCCCGGCTGCAAAGAAATTCGTAGATTTCTGTAAGAACCAGTGTCAGGTTCGCCGATGAACTGGGCGCTTTCTCCCTGCCTGAAGCCGGATTGTTGACACTGTGTAAAATATTCCGACATCAGAGCCATCAGGAATGCCGGAGCAGCGATCTCGATCGGTCGGGGCCTCCTTGTCGCTGGACGTTCCGGTAAATCGAGGCCCCTTCCTGTAGCCGGGCACGGCTCTTGCACCACATACCGGTGTGCCGCCGGCGAGGCCGGCGCAAAGTCGGCGATGAAGTCCTCTCCTGCATCCCGATGGTCTGAAGAGGTGATATGAGAGCATTTCGCTTTGCGAGCGGTGAAGCGAGGAGGGTCTCTTTGTCCTTGGACTGTAGGAGCATTACGTGGCTCTGGAGTTCCCTCACCCGCGGATCGGCATCGGCTTTGATCGAAAACAGTACGACCGGCATGGTCTGTCATACGACCGAGTATCAGGTCCAAGATGGAGGATTAGTCATGAGAAACATTTTCTGTTCAGCGCTGGCCGTTAGTCTTGTGTTATTGACGGTTATATTCGCAGCTGATTCGATCGCACAGGATAACGGAAGAACGGCCGTGAGAGTCAATGGCGCCGGCATGTCCTCAGATCAGGTGGACAGCTGGGCCAAACGTTTCATGGAGAAAAATCCGAACGTGAACATAATCGTTATAGGGTCGAGCGCGGGGAAAGGATTTCAGGCCATCCTGGACGGCAATGCGGACGTGGCGATGATGAGCCGGGCAATCAGAGGAGATGAGCGCGAGAAGGCCGGCCAAAAAGGCATCAGGCTTGCCGAGAAGAATATCGGTAGAGCCGCAATAGCTGTGATAACGCACGTTCGCAACCCTGTGAGCGAGCTGTCATTAGAACAGTTGAGAAAACTCTATACCGGCCAATTTGACAACTGGAAGCAGGTGGGCGGCCCCGATGCACCCGTCAGATGCTTGACCCGTAAGATCCCTGAGTCCGGTGGAGCTGTATTCTTCTGGAGCCATGTCTTGGATGGAGAGGCGTTCGGCAAGGCAACCGTGTTGACGGACACCTGGGGGGCCATTCTAAAGGTCTGCGAGACGGCTCAAGACTTCCCCTTGGGAATAATACCCGCAACTCGCGATCTCAGCAAGGTGAAAATCTTGGCAATAAAGGATAATGAAAACTCACGGGCTGTTAAGCCCTCGGAAGACAATATAAAGAGAGGTACCTATCCCATAGTGCTAAAATTCAGTTTTGCCTGGGACGAACTATCCAAGAATCCGGCCATAGTCAGTTTCGCGGATTTCTGTCAAACTCAGGGCGGTGGAGACCGGTGACGCCATTTCGCGTTCAAACGAGTGTGTCTGTCTTGCCCGCGGGGTACCTCCGGATCGAAGTCAGGTCCTCCATTCGGACCGGATAGTTGCCCCGCCGGGCCGTCTTGCTCCCTTGATTACCAACCCGTGTCAGAAGTTGTCGAACATGGAACGATGGACACGGGGGATCAGGTCCTTGATCATCATCGAGATGGCCCTGCGCCTGTTGGAGAGAGTCTGCGTAATGGAATCGGTCACGTTGTAGGTGTTGGACGCGGCGAGATCCTTTTTCCACATGACTTTGCCCGCCTCGCCCCTGATAAGGTTACAGGCCACCTTCAGAGTCCCGATCCTTGTGAGTTCCTTTCCGTCTGCCTTGTAAGTGGACGGGGTGTCCTCGTACGAAGCTATGACAGTCTTCAGAACAACGTCGCCGCCGCTGGAGACAGGCTGGAGGCGGCTTCCAAGTGCAAACTCCCTCCTTAGGTCACTGGTAAGTTCTGTTTCGATCCCCGTGACGGTAGTGTTGTTTACAGCGCTTTCCAGGACAATGGTCTTAATATCGGGCGGAAAGGGGTTCCCTCCAGCCCCGCCGCTGAAGCGGTAACCGCAGCCGGCCAGCGCAAGCAGCGCGGCCAGTACTGGAACAATCCTCTGATAAGCTATTTTGTGACCGGTTCCCAAAATAGGCTTCGGTCCTGCCGCGCATTCAGGCGCGGACTGTATGTGTGATGACTTGTTGACGGGATACCTGCCCACACCATTCTGCCCGATAGCCTGCAGGATCTTGCCTTCACGCGGCCACTATGTTCAGTAGTTTGCCGGGCACGAGAACCATCTTCCTGATAGTCTTGCCTTCCACAAATCTCTGGACATTGGCCTCGGCCATAGCCGTCTGCTTGACCTCGTCCTCGGAAGCATCGGCAGGGACCGTTATTTCCCCTCTCTTCTTTCCGTTGACCTGGATCACAATGAGGATTTCTTCCTGCTTGAGCATCTCAGGATCATAGGAGGGCCAGTGGATCCTCACCATTCCAGGTGTGCCGCCCAGAGCCTCCCACAACTCTTCTGCCGCGTGGGGCACAAACGGGGACAGAAGGATCACAACCGTCTTGATCGCTTCGTTCAGTGCCGCGGCCACGTCGGGCGCGCCATCGGCCTCATCGGGAGTCACCCTTGTAAGTTCGTTGATCATTTCCATTACGGCCGCGACAGCGGTGTTGAAATGAAAACGATTTCTTACGTCTTCGGTAACCTTTTTGACGGTCTTGTGGGTTAGCCTCCTCAGAGCCCTGGCTTGATCACCCTCGGGGAGGTTGGCGGCGCCGATCCGGCGATCCTTGTGCTGGTGGACAAGGTTCCAGACCCGGTGCAGAAATCGGAACGCTCCTTCTACACCTTCCGATGTCCATTCCAGGTCTCTTTCCGGAGGCGCGGCAAACAGGCAGAAAAGTCGTACGGTGTCCGCTCCGTACTTGTTGATCAGTTCCTCCGGGTCCACAACATTGCCCTTGGACTTGGACATCTTAGCGCCGTCCTTGATGACCATCCCCTGGGTAAGCAGATTTGTAAACGGCTCGTCTGACTTCTTTATTCCCAAATCTCGCAGGACCTTCGTGAAGAACCTGGAATAGAGCAGGTGTAGGATGGCGTGCTCGATACCGCCGATATACTGATCCACCGGCAACCAGTAACCATCCGTCTGAGGGTCTGTAATTCCCTTGTCGAATCTAGGGCATGCGTAGCGGTCGAAATACCACGAAGACTCCACAAAGGTGTCCATTGTATCGGTCTCGCGGCGGCCCGGTTTCCCGCATTTGGGGCACGTCACGTTCACCCACCAGTCCAGATCGGGCAGGGGCGATCTCCCGCTTTCGGGGAAAGGAATGTCTGTGGGCAGAACCACCGGAAGGTCCTTGTCGGGGACGGGCACTGCCCCGCACTCCGTACAATGGATAATCGGAATTGGCGCGCCCCAATATCGCTGCCTTGAGATCCCCCAGTCGCGAATCCGGTAGTTGACGGTGGAGCCGCCCTTGTTCATTCCGGCGAGCTTCTCGGCAATTGCCTTCATTGCCGGGACGTTTTCCATGCCGTCGAATTCACGTGAATTAACCAGCTTGCCCGCACCCACGTAGGCTTCGGTCATGGTTGACCGGTCGAGACGCTCCCCATCCGGTTGGATCACCACAATGACCTCCAGCCCATACTTCCTTGCGAACTCGAAGTCCCTCTGGTCGTGGGCCGGGACTGCCATTACAGCACCTGTTCCGTATTCGTAGAGCACGAAATTGGCAACGTATATGGGCATCTTGTAACCAGTCAGGGGGTTGACGCAATAAGCGCCCGTGAAGACGCCCTCCTTCTCCGCGATTTCGCCTGTCCTACTCTCCCAATCCTGTGTGAGCACCTTGTTGATAAAGTCTTTGACCTGCCTTTCCTGTGGCGTACCCTTCGAAAGGGCCAAACAGAGCGGATGCTCCGGCGCGAGGCTCATGAATGTGGCGCCGTGGAGCGTGTCGGGCCTCGTGGTAAAAACCTCGACGGGCTCGCCGCCTGCCGCAAGATCGAACAGGATTCTGGCGCCTTCGCTCTTCCCGATCCAGTTGCGCTGCATGACAAGGACTCTTTCAGGCCAGCCCGGTAGTTTGTCGCACCATTCCAGGAGTTCCGGAGCATACTTGGTAATCCGGAAGAACCAGCCATCCTGCTCCTTCTGCACCACCTCGTTCCCGCAGCGCCAGCAGCATCCCGCCTCCACTTGTTCGTTGGCCAGCACGGTCTGACAAGGTTCGCAGTAGTTGACTATGGACTTCTTTCGGTAGACCAGGCCCTTTTCCAGCATCCTTATGAACAGCCACTGCTCCCAGCGGTAGTATTCAGGGTGGCAGGTTGCGATTTCCCTGTCCCAGTCGTAAGAGTAGCCCATTCTCTTGAGCTGACGGCGCATCTCGTTGATATTGTTGATGGTCCAGACGGCTGGATGGGACCCGTGTTTGATTGCAGCGTTCTCCGCGGGCATCCCGAACGCGTCCCAGCCCATGGGATGAAGCACGTTGAAGCCTTCCATCATCCTGCACCTGGCGATGACATCCCCTATGCAGTAGTTGCGTACGTGGCCCATGTGGATGCGTCCCGAGGGATAAGGGAACATTTCGAGGACATAATATTTTTCCTTCGAGGCATTCAGATCCACCTTGTAAAGTTTCTCTCTGTCCCAGAATTCCTGCCATTTTTTCTCGACCGCCTCGGGGTTGTATTTCTTGTCCATGGTTCCTCCACAACAACCTATAAGCAATATGCGGATTCTCTTTAGCACACCATCGTAGCGCTCTTCAACGGCTTTCGGTCTTGACTGCCCATCTGTCGCGTTTTATGCTGTGTGCTTTGGTGCGCGGACAACAATGTCAAGTGAGCGAACCCCGTTTGCGGCAGAGATACCCTTTCGCTCACCATTTGAGGGATCGCCTTGAACGCAACTCCGCATAAGAGGAAGGTATGACTCAAGAATATTCCATGTCTCCGGAAGGAGAGTTTTTTCCGGTACCGACCGATGAAGACTATGAAAAGGAGTTTTCGCGGCTGGAACAACTCGCGGCCCGGCATCGTGAACAGGGACAAGAAATAGTAGTAGTCGTCGGGCTTGGATTCGTGGGGGCCATCATGGCCGCTGTGATAGCCGACTCTGTGGATGCTTCCGGGAATCCCGGAAAGTTCGTCATTGGAATGCAGAGACCCAGTCCACGGAGCTTCTGGAAGATCCCTCTCATAAACCGGGGTTTCGCGCCCATGAAATCCGAGGATCCGGAAGTCCCTGAAATCATTCGCCGCTGCGTCACGGAGAAACAGACCCTCACCGCGTCCTTTACTTACAAAGCCATCAGCCTGGCCGACGTGGTGGTGGTGGACGTCCAGTGCGACTACGTCAAGGAATCGCTCGCGGACGTCGGCACCGGTTACGTCCAAATGGAGGACTTGGAACGGGCGCTGGAGATTATCGGAGAAGAGATCCGGCCCGAATCCCTGGTACTTATAGAAACCACCGTGCCGCCCGGCACCACGGAACAGGTGGCGTATCCGCTGATCAAGAAGGCCTTTCGAAAGAGGGATATCCAGAGGGAGCCGGTGCTTGCCCACAGCTACGAGCGGGTCATGCCCGGCCGCAATTACGTCACCTCGATACGGAATTTCTGGCGGGTCTGCAGCGGGAT
>Ga0172375_10007316_pt1 | contig 15158 bp, 15 predicted proteins | sample LakKiv1m_FD_114537 | JGI IMG/M metagenome (GOLD analysis project Ga0172375, IMG submission 114537) | Freshwater microbial communities from Kabuno Bay, South-Kivu, Congo - kab_092012_11.1m | ecosystem: Environmental > Aquatic > Freshwater > Lake | place: Democratic Republic of the Congo... | reverse complement strand
CAGAGTAATATCTTTGCTAAAAAATGATACCATGAAGATCAATCTGACAATCGGCGCAAAATATATCACGGTTGAGTATCTGAAGGATGACGAGACCACTTCACTTGGATTTGAATATTTCATCTATCCGATTTACAGACTGAGGGCTGACGGAGTATCCTGGTGGTTTGACAGAACATTTGAAGGTGAATATAATTTTCCGGTATATTTCGCAAATATCGTAAACTACAATGGTTCTCCTATAGGAGCAACTGCATATGCAACGATCACTGCGGCGATCCTGGCCGCTGTAACAGCGTAAGTTGATTGTGTTAATAACTTCCGATTCGTTTTTCCAATATATGCAATACATTTGTATTATGGAAATTGATAAGGGTTTTTTCATTTATCTCTTGAACCATAATCCAACCCCTGATCTTGTCAGCCATCTTGACAGGATGGCATGTGGTTGTAAGTATGTACATCATTGGGTATTTAATATGCAGATGGGAAGATGGAACCCAATGGTCGTAGAACTTGACTACGAATTAAAAGACGTGAAGTCTATCAGTCAATTATTCGACTTTCTTCAGAAACATGAAATACAAAAGCAGCCAGGATCAGCGGAAAGCCTGGGTTGATTTCGCTGTAAATCTTCAGACTTATAGTGTGGTTGATCTGCAAGGGAAGGTTATCCCTAAACGGGAAGTTTTCGAGAAGCTGTACGATCCTGTTAATGATGTACAGATTCAACTATTGATCTCCGGGATGCATTGGTCATACAAACTTATCTCAAGGAAGGAATACGATGATGCCGTTATCTTGCAACAGTTTATTAACGATATCACTCAGGATGAAATCAAACGTCTGGCTGTTAATATCGCCCGCAAACATAAACTCAAAGGAAGATTTGACGAAACTGTGTCAATGATGGTCAACGGCATGCTTCATGTGTTAAACAACCATGAAGAGATAAACAAAGCTATCGAATCGAGATTAAAATAAGAAGGCGGGGAAATGGAGAAACCCGCCTTCTTTGCCGATGACCAATCGGCTGCCAATGAAAACACACAGCTACTTTAGTTTCTTTTTCTTTGGTTTTGGTGATGGTGAGGGATGAGGTGTTGGTATTGGTTCATCGTCCATTGATACAACCTTACAGTCATGCGACCAGAATGTTTTTGTATTTCCGTTTGCATCTTCACCGACGTACTTTTTCAATGGCTTCCCTTTGCATAATTTGTTATCACGAAGAGCGAGTGTTTTCGCTTCGTTTACGGTGTATTCAATACCGTCGTGGAGGAATCGACGTGCCTTATCGATTTCTGCCATTTTCTCAAGTTCGGATTTGATATTCATGCTTTTGGGTTTTTGATGATACCAAGTTTTTTCAAGAGCCACAACATTCGTTTGAGTTTGGCTTGAAGGATTTTTGCGTGAAGGATTTCATTATCAGTCTGTACTGCAAGCAACTTCAGGTTGATAGCCTGCACTTCTTCCTGACGTAAGCTGTTCACCGATTCCTGAAACTTGGATTCGTTGTGGAACAGTTGGATGACAAGTTGCTGAATCTGTCTGACTGATGTGTCAGAACGTTTGGCGATCTCACGTAATGCCTCTTCTGCTTTATTTACGATTTCCTCATTCATTGGTTGCTTGTTTGTCAGGCACAAAGATAATATGACATATTAGAATATGCAATGTTTAGTTATTAACATTATTAGATTTTCCAATGATGTTGATATATATTTGCATTAACAAAACAAGCACTTATGAAAATTCACCTCCAGGGAGAACGCATTCTTGTCATCCCTGATAACTCTGACGAACTTCAAACAGCCAGTGGAATCATCATCCCTAACAGCGTTGTTTCAGTCCATAACAACAATCTTAAATCAGGTATTATAGCTCAGAAGGGGGCCGGTACTCCATGGAACAAGATGCCCAATATTCATGTGAAGCAACGTGTGTATTATAAACGTGGATCCGGTGTACCATATGAGGAAGAAGAAGATGGTATTATCGCTAAGTATCTGATATTGTCTTACCAGGAATTACTGTTCGTATGATACTAACAAGATCGGAATTATATTCTTTGTTCTCACTGAACAACCTTGTCATCTTGAAACCGGAGATCGATACTTCAACAATTGAATACGGATCCGCACGATTCTATATGCCATTGTCATTGGCCGATGGAAAACCTTATGATATCTTCAAGACACAACCTATTGTGTGTTCAGTGGTCTCCACGCCAAAGAGACTGATTTTTGGAAAACGAAAAATATTCTGGGAAACTATTGACGAGTTAGATATCCCTGCTGAACAAAAGATCATGCTGCATAAGCATAGGATTGCTGCAAAGTTTTCAGAAACTACTCTGATAGATGCCCCGATTCCAGGATCAATGCGATGGAAGACCACTGTACAAGTCAAACAGAATGATATTGTTTGGGTCAACAGTAGCTCACTGATGAAGGCAGAACAGGTGAATATGACATTGGAATGTGATAAACAATTGTATTATATTGTTCCCTACGAAAGCCTGTACTTTAAAAAGAAAGGCGATAAAGTTCAGATGCTCAATGGATGGGTATTAGCCGAAATGGTTGATACAACAAAAGCAAGGATAAAAAGTGCAGAGAAGTCAGGAATCATAATCCCTGCATCTTATAAGATAAACAAATATAAAGATCGAATGGGTATTGTCCGGTATATTGGTGATCCGGTAGAGTATCTGTTTGAAGACGACTACGATCATCCTGACATTAATATTGACGATGTGATTATGTTTAAGTGGAAGGTCAACCGTCGTTTGGAGCCGGGAAATAAATACTTTGCCAAAGATAAAGACCTGATTGTTACAAGGCGAACGAATATCATGGCGGTTTTGAAATGAAACCAATGTTGACCAATGGACAAAGCGATTCACAGGTGGTATCTTTGTACCGGCTTGTTTTGTTTCATTGGTTGTTCAACATGGGAGGTGTCACAAACCGTGATGCCTCTCTGTTTTTTAATACCTTATTATGAATGGAAACGGAGAAACTAACATAATGGCAAACTATTCAAAATTTTTATATCAACCATTCGATCAAGATACTGTTACAAAGTTAGAACAGTATGATGAGTTTAAGTTTAATGTTCCGGATAAACAAAAAGTAATAGCCTATATTATTATCATGTATGATTTTATGTCAGACATGAAAAGATTATATGAAGGTTTATACGAGCGTAAGCGAAATTCAGCTATTGCTGCTGGATTTGAAATTCAAGATGGTAAGTTTGACGATTGGGTTGAGGATATATTAATTGGTGAAAACGATGCCTTTAACGATGCAGCATTAAGATATGTCAGGTTGTTCGGAATACCAGATGCATCTGCATATATGGCATATACGGAAATATTACATAAGCAGGTAACTGCTGCAATGCGGGAAACGGATGCGAAAAAACTGAAAATTATTCAAGAGAATATAGAGAATGCGATGGAAAAAGTTACTATTTACGAACGTCGTATATTTTCAGGCGAAGAAACAGAATCCGTACGCGCATCATTATATAGATATGCTGAGAAGCAACGCCTTAATTTACGACCAGAAGATAAAGCCAAAGAGATTCACGCAGGTAAACCAACGGTAAAGGATCCATACAAGCGTTCCACAAGCCGTCTGCGAAAGAATCCAGATGCCTGAACACCCCTATCCATATCAACCAATTGATCGGTACGTCTATCTGAATCAAAACGACATATCGTTGTTTGAGATTGAGATTGACCAACTTGACTTATGGCAACGCACCTATCGTCAATACAGACTTGAGGAGCCTGATGATTTCCCTCAGATGGAAGATATTGAAGGATATGGATTACCACCAGAGGATCAGAAGTTCAAACGGGAAACAATACCACAGGCATTAATTGATCTTGAGAAGAAGATCCGAAAGGAACTGCAACCCCGTAATGTAGCCAGGGATATCTCACCTGTCAGGCGGGAACTTAAAGTCATAATCAGGTTTTGGGAAGAACTTGAGAATAATCAGGAACAGTATAGCGTAGAGATAGACTGGCTCAGACTGATGTGGTATTATCGGTTAATGGGTAAATTTCTGTTTATCAATGGCAAGGTGACATATATCCCCGGAGCATTCTGGTTCTTTCTGAACTTCTGGACTTTCCCAAACAATTCGATGGCAGATTACCGGGATAGGGATAGGCGGTGGTCGATTGCTATAAAATATTGTGAGGTTTGCACCACTACATTTAAGGATATTGATAAAGAAACCAGACTTCCTGTAAAGAATATCTACGGTAAGTACGATATGATTGATATTGGTGTGCGAACAATTTTCGGGCCAAACTTCATCAAGGCCCGTAGGGTTGGCGATACGTCGAAACTGGAAAACTGGTTTGCAGAATATACCCTCAGAACACTGGCAGCCAAAACAGGGATTCAGGGCATGTCAGATACCAATGCGACAACAGTGTTTCAGGAACATCTGGTTCAGCCGTTCATTAAGTTACCGATCTTCTGGAAACCCCTGTTCGATGCAGCCGGAGGGATATCGCCAAAGAATACATTGCTTCTGGATGATTTGGATAATGTTGACTTCGGGCTTCATGCTATCATTGATTACGCCACTTCATCCGATAAGTCTAAATATGACAGCAAGTATCTTGACAGGTTCCATATTGATGAAGGAGGGAAGATGGAACGGTCTGATATCAATGATATTATCGGTGTTGTAAAATTCTGTCTTTCGCTTGGTGCAGGGAACAAGATACATGGCCTTGGAGGATGCACCACCACTGTTGACCAGATCGAAGACATGTCGGCTGGTGAGAACTTCATGCGATTCTGCAACCAATCTCATTTTGAGGTCAGGGATGACAACGGGCAGACAGGGACAGGGTTCGTGAATATATTCTTCTCCGCAGTAGATGGTATGGATGGGTATATCGGGCCGTATGGTGAATCTGTTATTGATGATCCTACACCTGAACAAGCAAGGTTTATCGGGAAGGATCATGGGGCAATGAAGTTCATTGAGAACAAGATCAATGCATATCGAAGGGCTAAAGACTGGAATGGACTTGCACTGTTTCGCCGTCAACACCCGATAAAGTTCCTGGACTGTTTTACACCGCCACCAAAGAATCAGGTACTTCGCAGAGATTTGATTGAGGCACAGATAGAGTTTCTAAATCGTAATCCGCAATTTAAGGCGGTTCGTGGGAATTTTTATTGGATCGGTGGTCAAATTGACGGAACTGTTGGATGGGCTGAAGATCCTGAGAATGGGAGATTTTATCTTTCAAAGAAGTTCATGCCTTCCGAAACAAACCGTAAAGTACGAAGGGATAATATGTGGTGGCCTGCGTTCACAGAGAAGTACCTGCTATCTGCTGACACTTTCGGAGTAAACAAACCACTTGGACGAAAGTCAAATGGAGGGATAACTTGTGAATGGCGCAGGGATTTTATAATTGATCCACAAGACAAGGAAATGGATTTGGTGCAAAGCGAAAGAGATATTCTTACTTATTCATTCAGGCCGGACACCGTAGATGAATATTGTGAAGACGTACTAATGGCAGCCATATACATCGGAGCAATGATTTATCCTGAACGCAACAAGACCAACGTGATTGACCATATTATTCGTCGTGGATATGGGGGATATTTACTATATGACTATGACCGAAATACAGGCAAACCAAAGCCCAGCCCTGGATGGTGGAACAAGGATGAATTGGTTGAGGATGCTATCCGATGGCTTGCTGCCGAGATTGTTAATAATGTCAAACGTTGTTACCATATTGATCTGTTACATGAATACATGGAGTTTGGCGGTCGGCAATATCTGACAGACTATGACATGGTTGCATCTAAACTTGGGACTGTTATAGGGAAACGGAATATGTACTACCAGATTGTGAAAAATACAGGGATAAAAATATCAGTCAAAGGATGGATCCCCGGTGCGGGATGATAAGATATTCATGGTTTGCTATTTCATGTTCCAATGACTAACTTTGCGAAAATCGAATACATATGATAAAACTCCCTGAGTTTGAAGAAACGACGTACTTTGTTTACAGGGAACCTGATCCTGATAAAAGGGACGAAGCATACTACCTGAAAAATGTAAGGGCGTTTTATTCAGAGTGGATAAATGATGCATCAATGGTTGGTTATTCAGACCGTGATGTCATTGATTTTTTGCGTTCGTTTGCCGAAGGAAGGCAGCTGACAGTATATCATCCATCAGCAGAAGACGGTGAAAAGAAGAATGCAGCCATATTGGATATAAATGGTAATGCAGTTGAACATCAGGAAGACTTCTATCCTGTAATCAATTGGTCTGAAGATATCTGGGATGTACTGTCACCAGCAAACAAGATCATGGAAGCACTTACGTCGAAACTATCCAAAATAGATTTTGAGGTATCTTGTGATCCCTTAGACCCATCGACCATTCATTCCATTGAAACAGAGAAACTCAACAGGTGGTCGTACATGAAAAACCGGGCAAGGATTCAGTTTGCAGCCCAACTTGCCGGCGTAAAGATTCCTGAACCGGACTTTTTGCCTGAAACCCCGGAAGACCTTGACCAAAATACAGAGATGTTCCTGCCTGACCATGCACGGTATATTGAACAGGTGGTAAAACATTCATTTGATATTTCACATTGGGATCCACATACATTGCTTCAGGTTCACCGTGATCTGCTTGTTTACAAAAAAGCCTGTGTCAAAAATGATTACGACCCGGAAGACGGAAAGGTTCATACTCAATATATCGACATCAAAGATGCTGGGATTCAGAAGTCTGCCAAGATAGACTGCTCTGACAGCGAACGTGGATATCACTTCTATACCATATCAATATCACAATTAAGGCAATATTTCCCGGATGAAGATGAAGAGTTTTTCCAGACGGCAGCCCAACAGTTCTGCGGATATTTCGGCAATCCCAAGAGTGATATCTTCCAACAATATATAAACACAGATGATGATAAGTTTGGTTACGATCCCTTTAAAGTTCTGATTGGCAACTTTGAATGGATTGATATTAATGTAATCAAAGAAGTGGTTTCCGAATCTCACGGAAGGAAAATCGTTAAAGAAGTCCCACTTAGCAGCGATGAAGACCGGGATAAAGTTGTTAGGTTCAGGCAGGAAAGGATGAGATTCCAGGCGAAATGGCTGGTTGGTACTGACGGGATATTTGAATACGGGCCTTCGTATGATGTAACTTATCCCAGCAAGAATGATACGGAGTTAACTTATAAGTGGATTTCTTTGCCGGGTAAATCTGTTGTTGAACAATTGGTTCCTATATTTAAAAACTTCTATGACCTGTGGTTGAAGTATAAAGAGTTACTAAGAAATTCTCAGGGAAAGATTCAGTTTATTGATATTGATATGTTGGCTACCGTTGATGGAGAGGAATCTGATCCCAACAAGGCAGCGAAAAATAACTTCAGAAGGTTTCTGGCAAGTTACAAACTGTTATATCGCAGAATTAATGCTGCTGGAATTGCATCAAACAATCAGCCTATTAATGAAATGGATGGGGGTATGGGATCATTGTTTGGAGAGATACAACTTGCATTTAAGATGAACATGGAATTGGTTGAATACATTACTGGTATCAACCCGCTAACCATGGGTCAAAGTGCTGACCCGAACGCTCCGGTTAAGACCAGTCAGCTTGCGTTTAATGCAACATCCGATATTTTATTGTCAATGGTAAACGGGACGATGAGATTAAAACAGATGATTGCCGAAAACCTTGCCAGATGGATTGTTGTGTTAATTCGTGGGAATGAATATAGCCGGGCAGCCTATGAAAGTGTTATTGGCGAATATGGTATTCAGGCACTTATAGCAGCCAACAAGGATGAAGCAGGTTATGGGTTTAAACTCATACCACGGCCTACAGACATGGAGAAACAATGGCTCTTCCAGAATCTTGAGATTGCCACTACTCCGATGCAGAACGGAGAAAGGGAGATAAGCACTGCCGATGCAAACATAATCTTCAACATGATTGTATCAGGGACTCCAATGAAGACCATTCAGTATTTCTTTGAGAAGGCCAGACAACGGCAGAAAAAAGCCATAGAATTGAATAAGCTGATGCTTATGCAACAACAATCGCAGCTTAATCAACAGGATGCTCAGGTATCTGCTGAACGTGCCGGAGCCTTACAATCGCAACAACATGCCGAGAATCTGGAAGAGATCGAAGCAAAAAATAAGGGAGTTACACAGAATAGCGTTGTTCAGGAATCTATCAGGAAAGAAAAAGACGAATCCGTACAGAATTTGAAAAACCAACAAATGAAGTAATGTTATTGCCAAGGAAGGGTAACTTATTAACATTTCCCGTATTTTATTTGACTTTCCAATTGTCATTATATATATTTGTGGCTTGAAAATGTAACAAAACAAGCCATAAATATTATGACAATTATTTCTGACCTCATAAAGAAGGCTGGTATTGAACCGGCTATTCCTGATCCGACACCGGATCCAGAACCCAATCCAACACCAACGCCAGAACCAACTCCTGAACCAACCCCCACACCACCACCAACACCAGAACCAAAACCTACTCCCGAACTACCAAGCCGTCTTAAAATACTGGGTGAAGCTGTTGGTGTTGACTTCTCCACGGATGAAGACTTCGATACATGGAAGACTTCGATAACGGCCAAAGATACACAGATCACAGAATCTCAAACCCGTATCAAAGACCTTGAGAAAGAGAAAGAAGAACTTGTTGCTTCGTTCAACCCACGGGGGTTGTTTGCATCTGATGACTTCTTTTTACTGAACGGATTAATGATGAAGCATCCTGACAAAAACCCGTTGGTGCTTGCAGAGATTTCATCCAAGGACTTTTCAAAGACATACATTGAAAACCCTATTGAAGTGATGGCCGTTGATCTGATGCTGGAAAATCCCGGAGTATATACCAACAAGGCAGATGCCATCGAAGATGTGTTGGGGAAGTACGACATTGGTGATGTGAATGATATCAGTCCGGCCTCAAAGCGGAGACTTCAGGTAGACGCAAAACAAACTACGGAGAAGTTCAACAAGATTAAGAAAGAGATCACTATTCCTGAAAATGTGAATCTTGCTGAGGAAAAGACGAAGAAGGATAAAGCGGAGTCCGAACGTAAGACTAAAGTCAAAGAAGCTACCACAGAACTTTTTACAAAAAAAATCCCGGCAGCCGTCAAAGAGATTGACTTCCCTACGATCACCGGGAAAGACGACAAAGGAAAGAATATTATCGAAAGTGCTTTTCAATTCAGTATAGGCGAAGATTTCGTCAAGTCCAAAGCGGCCCAAAACATCATTAATTCCGTTTGGGAACATACCATTCAGAACGAGTCTGAATGGACTCCCGAAAAGGAATCACAGTTAATGGCCGATATTACAGATATGCTGAAAGCCAGCTACCTGTATCATCATCGTGGACAGGCATTTCTCGCCATCTTTGATGAAGTAAGAGCCAAACAGTCGGATGATGCATGGCTCAAACGACATAATGTGAGACCGCTAAATGAGCACTCCCCAGCACCTAAAGCAGATGAGCAGGGAGAAACATTAGCAAAACAACAGAAGGATTTTCTGAAAAAGAGAGGCATCAAAATTTAAGTCTCACTTTTTAATTTAAAACTCAAATGGCAACAGATAACAGGGTAATAGCCCACTATACCAGTGCGGACATTGCCACTACGCTTGAGGTTTTCGCCAACCAGGTACAGTGCTGGCCTGACCTTCGTAAGTCGTTTGGTATGGGTATCCTTACCTTCGACCTCATCTCCACCATGAAACAGGGGAATGACGCATGGGTCGCCTCTGAAACTTTTGAAGTTCACGAAGAACTTCCTCCATTCCGCACCCTGAAGATCGGTGATACCGTTTCCGGCGGTGCTGCCTCTGCTGACTCAATCACATTTAACCTGGATGCAGGTACAGATGTTGATACCTACTATCATTACTATCCGAGAAAAGGACAGTCGTTTTGGGCTGGCACAGCTAACCTTCTGGTTGAAATGGTTATCCACTCCGTTACAGCAACCGGAGATACTCATGGTGCAACAATCGTAGCATACAAGAAAAACTCCGATGCTAATACAACATGGCATCCTGCTGATTACATCAAGACTGGACAGGTATTTCCGCTTTCTCCTGTAGTCAGTGCAGCCCATGGAAGTGATGCAACAACACCAACTCATGTAGGATATCAGCATTTCGATTACTATACTCAAGTTCTGAAGGATGCCGTTGGTTGGGAAAACGCTGAGTTTGCCCGTGAAAAACTTCAGCCATATGCTCTGAAACAAGGGACAAAGTTATACAGTGACGAGATCGCCCGGATGGACATGAATCTCGATGCCGGTATGGAAAGTTTTATCATGTTCGGTAACATTACCACTAATGCCGCTATTGTCCAAACATCCTTAGCTACCAACGCTGGGGCAAAGGTTTATGGTACTGAAGGTATCTGGGATTGGAATACAAGTCGTGGATACACTCTTGACTATAGCGATGGAACCGATTTCACGATTGACCATTTCTATGAAATTGCTGAGTTTGGTGAAAGCGTTGGCCTTCCGGCAAGTACGTGGCTTTTTGATTCTGGCGGGAAACTTCTGCGCCGGATCGAGAAGTCATGCAAATCTTATATCACCAATGCTACTGGAAGTCTGAATGAGATGTTTACCCCGGATGCCGGAGGTGGTTATAAGGATCTGACGATTGGTTTCAAACACATTATGATCGGCGGACAAACCATTGTTCTGAAAAGCAACTACATTATGAACAATCCATATCTGTTTGGGATCAGCACACTTGGTTTGAACGATGCGGCTGCGTTTTATCCTATCGGTCTGGCCCGTGATGGCAAGACGGGTGAGATGATGCCAAATATCCGTTTGATCTACCGTGGTCTTGGCCCCTTCAAAGATCGTAAACGTGTTTTCGCTCCGTTCCTTGGTGTCGGTTCACCGGCTGGCCCCATCGGAGCTCCGATTCTGCTCGAAGGCGATATCAGTAAAGTGCATGCACTTGTTGACTTCGGCCTGGTATATCTTGATGCCTGGAAAGGTGGACGTGTTGTAAACACATCCTATACCGGGACTGTATAATGAATGATTTAGAGGGTGGATGATGATTCATCCACCCTCTTGATTTAACAACCATAAAAACCAACAAGCTATGTTTTACATCAATCATCAACCTCTTGATTTTGTCACACTCCGTCCTTCGGGAAATTGGTATTCTGGCGACGACGAAATAAAGAAACTTCTTTCAAATACATGGAGAGAACTGGAGCAACGATTCTTTGCGAAGAATCTGCCAGTTGTTTTCAAGACGCCAAGCATCCGGTCAGGGCAAGGTAAAGGTTCGGGCGGATATTCATATCCCCGTGTGGTATCTTATAAGACCAAACGGAGTGGTATGGTTATCATCGCCTGGGCTGACAATCAGATAAACGAAGGCGGTCATATCACATACAAGCCATTGACCAGGAAAATCTGGATCAATGAGAAGTCCCTTACTTTATCAGAAAACGATATTGAAGAAGCGATCTTCATGTACCTGTTCAATCCCAACATGCGGACAGAGAAAAATCCCGCTGGTATAACCTACCTTGAAGACAAAGAACAAGAAGCCCGTCAATATGAAGAAACAGAACAAAGTTCTGCTGTAATCAGTTACTGGCTCTATCGTAAAGAATCGCCATTCTATGCTGATGAAAAAACAATCGGCACGTTATGTCTGGCATGGGGGATTAACCCGGAAGGAAGAAGTATCACATACCGGAAACAATTACTGGCTGAAGCAATCAAGAAGGCAGAACGAAAGAACGATCTTGAGTTCAACCTGGCTGCATTTAATACTCATTGCGAAAAGCTGAAGGACGGTGACGATACCGACACTGAGATCATGGCCCTCATTCAGAAATGCATCATCAATCGGGTTATCAGGTTTGACGAAGATAAGATTTCCTGGATGTTGCTTGGCAATGAAGGACAGTTACTCAAGACAATATGCAAGGTTCCTCCGCAGATGATTTCAAGTGCAAAACAAATTCTCAAGCGTCACTTGGTTCAACACACAGACGATATCCATACTCTTGAATCTTCATTGTCAGACGATGCAACTCCATCCTCAGTGGATGAATGTATCCTAAGCGAACCATTACCGGATATAATCACTGACGATCATATCGTGAACAAGATGTCATGGATTGACCGCAAGGCCATATATAAATATTTCGGGAGAAGTTCACGGGGGAAGACAGCCGATCAGATACATCCTGAACTTATCGAACTCTTGATTGTTCAAAAAAGACCGATAAAATATCGTGTTGTCAAGAGGGATTAAGGAACTAAGCCGGGGGAACCCGGCTTTTTTTATATTGGTTGACTATTCGTTTTCAGAATAATACCTTTGTGAAAAACTAATAATATATGGCAACTCCTTCTCTTTTAGTTCCAATATTTCAGTTGACCTTCGATATTCAGGCGGGGACACTGACGTTTACGGATAAATCCACAAATCGTGATGCTACTACGTATGGCACTCCACGAATAACTCATGTAGGTTCAGACACCATACTTTATACTGGTTCCGGTTGGGATCCCACAACTCCAACATGGTCAACCCCTCCTATTGACGGGTCAACGTCAACCTGGATTATTGCTGACAAAGATATTCAAACTTCTTATAATGGCCAGTATAAGGTCGAATATTGGACAAAGAAGGGTGATGCTACTGCTGTCTTGACTACAAGATATTTCACGCTTGCCTATACTGCTCCAGTTGTAGATATTGATATGACGCTTTATTGCAGTACTTCTGAATTGAACTTGACTGATTCTACTGATTATGATATTGAGATCAGTGGAGTTGCCTATGTCCCAACGATGAGCCGGGTTAAGACCCTCACCAAACCTGCCGGATCAGGATGTGAGATTACCCCCTTGACATGGACGGATTCTGGAACCGCTCCCAGTGTAACAATCGGTGGAGGGGAAACGGACGCAACAAGGATATGGACAAGAATATGGCAAGCGAATGTTGTAACAACACTCACATACTCCTTGTCATCATGGTCTACTTCTGCCATGGACATTATCTTGATAGATACCGTATATGGCGATGATTATCTTGACGCTCAGTGTGATGCAACAATATGTGCTTTGGCTCAATGTTTCAGGAATATGCTTGATCGTTGGATTTTGTCATTGACACAGAACTTTAATTACAGGGAAGATAACCGGGATAAAATCATTCAGGGGAATGCTTTGTGGGCTATGTTACAGTGGTATGAGCGTTGTGGAACAGACACTCAGGCTATAATTGAAGCACTTCAGACATTGTTAGCAGGTGAGAACTGTGACTGTACTACCGAAGATGATGCTGCGAGTGTTGCCATCGTACCATGGGCCGATACAACTGGGACTGGTGGTGGAACAATATCTACTTTCAAGTTTTGGATCGAAACCACTGATCCGGCAACGGAACAGGGGACAAATGGCGATGTTTGGTTAAATAAGACTTCATATGATTTATTCAAAAAGGAAGCCGGAGCGTGGGTATTGAAGGGAAATATTAAAGGAGCGCAAGGGGATCCTGGGCCAACTGATAACACTTTGTTAGTGTTGTTACATGACACTACTGAATATTCTACTCCTGCTGGGATAGCCGATACCGGACTGTCTTATGACTTCCAGATCGCAAACTCCCAGTTTGACTATGCGAACGACTATATGATGTTTGTATGGGATGTGAAATTGGCTCATAATGATCATGGAAAGACTATCAGGATCCGGTTTGCCGGGACAGAGGTTGTCGAATATTTCACTGATGAATTAATTACTGATGACAATGATCGGGTGTTGTTCTACCTGAAGGTCACTCCGATATCAGATGTTCGCCAACATTTGCTTGGTCATGTCATGCATAAGGGTTATCCGGGAAGGACTTTTGGGCCAGTTATCATTCGCAATCATGCAAAAGACCTTACCGAAGCCCAATCTGTAAGATTATGGGGGCAAAATTCAGTTGCCACCGCGAGTGATATCATGTGTGATTGTATGTTGGTTAAACTCTACCACCGTGAAACTGAACTCATCCCTTCGGGAACGCCACTTTATACAGGACGTGGATTGGTATCACAGCTTTTCACTGCGACCGAAGGACAGACGGAGTTTACGGTGACAGACTTCGATCCAAATGACTATTATATTCCTATCATTGATGATGCAGTGGTAAGCCAGTTGGTTGTCACCAGGAGTGGATATGTGTTTACCTATTCCCCAGGTCTGAGTGCCGGTCAAAGGCTTTTAATCATAGACTAATATGTGTAGGTTCTTCACGGTTATTCTGTTGTTTGGTGTCTTATCGGCAACGGCTCAGAAGAAAGAAACAGTATTAAGGATGAAGGATTCTTCTTCTCCTTTCCTTGAAACATATGTCCCAAATCAGCTTATCCGTATTGAAGATACTGCATGCATTTTTGAATTAACACATGAGGTTATTGTTGGTCAGTCCATGCAGACGGTCTTTGACAGTTTATGGTATCGGGCGATCTGTGGTGCAGCGGAGATAGATCCAATCTATGCGGACGATTCTGCAAAAATCGTTTGGTTCAACGATACACTCCTTGTTATCGGTACAAAAGAAAATATAGACTCACTCGCTGAAGAACTCCAGGACTCCCTCTCGCACCGCCTGTCAAACAGGATATACCCCTCGGCAATACCATCCGACAGCTTCATGTATTTTAACTACGCCACACAGCTGGCCGAGATGCGCCACGTCACGCAATCCATCCCAGGAGACTCCCTCGCATGGGTCTACGACCCGGTGAACCATCTCGTCAGACTCCGCGTCATCACCGACAGCGTCGCCATAGGAACATATACCCCTACTACAGAACTCACCATCGCCAACAACGTAAACTATATCCCCGTCGTATATGACAGCACCGATATCGACGCTGGCGGCATCACCGTCAGCCAGATGTCACGAGTGATAATTTATGAAGATACCAACGACTGCTGGTTCGACTGGGCCTACGGCAGCGGTGCCGAAATAGCCGCAGGACAAGAAGGACAACTCATCACGATATTCTCCGTGTCT
>Ga0172375_10007315_pt1 | contig 15159 bp, 1 predicted proteins | sample LakKiv1m_FD_114537 | JGI IMG/M metagenome (GOLD analysis project Ga0172375, IMG submission 114537) | Freshwater microbial communities from Kabuno Bay, South-Kivu, Congo - kab_092012_11.1m | ecosystem: Environmental > Aquatic > Freshwater > Lake | place: Democratic Republic of the Congo... | reverse complement strand
GGTCACTTACCCGCTCACGTGTGATCCCTCGCTACGCTCGGGATGACAATGGGGTGCCCCCCCGAGGAGGCCACAACACTCTTGTCATTCCGAGGCCGCGCTTTTTTATGTCATCCCGAGGAGGCCGTTAGGCCGAAGAGGGATCAACCGACAAATCCACCCATTTCGGATTCACGGATTCAATCAAACGAACTTTTTTCTCTCGCCTCCAACCTTTTAGCTCTTTCTCCCTATTCAAAGCCGAATACACATCCGTTGTTTCTTCAAAATAAACCAATTTTTCGGTCTTATATTTTTTGGAGAACCCCTCGACGAGCCCGGATCGATGCTCCAAAAGACGTCGGTCTAAATTATTTGTCATCCCGATATATAAAGTTTTGGTCTGGCTTGAAAGGAGATAAACAAAATATCGTTTTGACATAATTCTGGTCAGCTTGATCCCTCGCTGCGCTCGGGATGACAATGGGGTGCCCCCCCCGAGGAGGCCGCAACACTCTTGTCATTCCGAGGAGCGAAGCGACGAGGAATCAACCTCTATCTCTAGCCACTCTCCCGCTCACGTGTGATCCCTCGCTGCGTTCGGGGTGACAGATATTAAGACTGGATTAGTAATTATTCTCGTCGAATGCGGTCTCGAGCATCGTGTCGATGCCTTCCGCTGCCCCTCGCACGGGGCCTTCCGTGCGGAATCGAGCGGCATTGGCCTTCAATTCTTCTCTCACGGACGAATCGCTCGAAACAAGAACCTGATCGGCGACAACCGGCATGAGTTGCCGAATAATCTCGCGGAATGTACCGGCCCTCACAACAATAACTTTCCCTTGAACAGCCGCATCAAAACGACCTTGATTATCTGTAATAAAGCGATAGTCGTGCCCCGTGTTCTCCGCCTGCTTAACCGCACGATCTACCTCATGCGCGTCAGCGCTGTCGATAACTTGCACGATAACAACCTCTCGGCCGACGTTTGAATTCACATACCGGGCCATTCTCTGAAGTCGTGCTAAGCATTCATCGGCTCCCTGCATCGATCCATCGACGTAAAGATGCATCCCAGTTCTGTTATTTATCTTCACTTCCTCATCTTTGACAATCCTCAATTGCGCGGCAATGGCGCGGGCCGATCGGAGAGCCAAACTTTGATCTTTCGTAGAAGTGAGCCTCATGATATTCAAACCGACCAAGGTTTGCCTGTGACCGAGCACGGCTTGATGCAATTTCGACCGAAGCGCGGTGACGTCAAGCGGAGTCTTGGGATCCAATTTCTTCGCTTCTTCGCCGGCAGCGTTCCTGAGAGCCTGCGAAACCGAGTCGGCTAACTCAACCTGTCTCGGATCCTTCGCGTCGAAAACAAGCGGCGCGATGGCAACGATAACAGACCCGACCTTTTGACCTTCGATTGCAATCTGTACGACTGCTTTCTTGGTATCATCGAGAATCGAGCGGAAAATCGTGCCTTGGATTTCCACACGAATCTCAAAACCGAAAGCTACAAATTCTTGTGCCACATCCGCAAATGACTGGGCATTCGTAGCGGATTGCAAACCTTGAATGTTGGCAAGTTGCGTCAGTTTCTCGTTAACCGCCCCGCTTTCGAGGGCAATCGGAGCGACAAGCTCGATCATGACGCCGTTATGCACGACACCGACCACATTCACCGTAACGGTTTCACCGCTCTTCTCGGCACGGACCACCAGATGGTCTCGCGTCTCAACCTGAACGGTCACTCCTAAATTCGCGGCCGCTTGAGCTGCCCTAATAACATTGTCCGCCGCTTCCTCTCCCAAGGATGCCTTCGAAATCACGATAACCGCTTCGGCGGCCGCATTGACCGCGTTGTTGTCTTTGGCAACGGCGTCAGCCAAAACAACCAGCTGAACAAACCCGGTTTCATTGCCTTTTTCGTCCACCAACCCGACAAACGAGACCCTAAGCTGACCCTCCACCCTTGAAACCTGGACTTGTAATCCGGTCCCCGCCATAACCGCGGTAACCGACTCGACCCCTTGATCAAGGGCAGACTGCATCGCTTGAACCGCATCCGCAACCGTCGCCGCACCGGAAGCCGCAAGAATCGCTCGTTCAATTTCAGTCAGCCTACCGCTAGCGCTCGTGATCGCACCTTCAACATCGATGAAGATCTCACCAAACGAGAAACCGATGGCGCCGGTCGCGGCTTTTTGACTCATTGAAAGCGTAACGCGAGTCTTGCCTTCTTGAGAGCTAAGCGTAATCTGAACACCTTGAGCCGTAATGGCCGTGATCGAATTCAAATTGTGATCGAATCGGGCTTGTTCAAGCTCCGCCAAAGCATCTGCGACCGAGTTGGACCGCGCCGTCTTCTCGACCGCCTGAATCAATCCTCCGACGGCAGCTTTATTCTCGGGACTATTGAGGTCGCCGGTCAAAAGCATGTTTGTCGAAACAGTCGTCGAACCAACCGCCACGTCGAACGAAGCAGTCTGGATCGTAGCCGATGTCGCCGTGACATTTCTTGAGACGTTGGTCATCACACCGGCCGATTCGGTTCTAACACTAGCTCTGACAACACCTTGCGTTTCCACTGTGCCCAAGAAACGACCGGCCGTTTCGACGGCTGCGAGCGCCGTCGTCTGTTTTGAAGATTCCGCCACGGTCTCGGCGAACGACCGGGCTTGAGCCATCTTACCTTCCTCGGAAGCTGTTGGACTCAAGGTAAGAGTTCCTGTAGTGGGGTTGACGCCTTCTTGGGCGGCTACCGAGAATTCGAGATTCAAGGTACGAGCCGACGTAACCCGAACCGTTTTGCCTTCACCCACACGGCATTGGAACGACGCGTCAATCGCACCGGCATTCAAAGCTTCCTCGACCCTTGGAATGACCGATGACCATTCAGTTGTTTGAGCGGCCGACTGTACGGTCTCGGCCCACACTCTAACAATGTCTGCTTCGGCTGCGCCTTTAGTCGCTTCGGTGGCTTGAGAGAGATCGACTGTAAATTCTGCGGAAACAGCCGAACCCGTCGTAGCTCCCTCTGCAATAACCGGCTCCATATTCACTTGAATCGTCTGATCATCAATATGTGTCAGGGTGACAGCCAAACCACCAGAGACAAAATTCTTCCTGACTTCCAAACTCGAAGTAAACGCAGTAAATGTCTGAGCAATTTCGCGCGAGGCTCCTTCCATCTCGGTCTTGGACGCTTCACCTTCTTTTGCCGATGCAAGAGCCTGCTCGATCCGGGTCTTGTTCTCGGACTTGGCGGTAGACGCCGAGGAAAGCGTAACCGACACGGGCTTAACCAAAAGAACAGCTTTCTTGTCGCCGTCCAAACGCCGTTGAATGACGAGATTCACCGTTTCATCCGAGCCGGACTGGGCGGTCATCACATAACCGTCAACGACACAGGTGAAACCGATAGCGCCGCGTACCGCGCCTGACATGGAAACAACATTGTCCGCGACCTGTTCGGCCGTCATTCCCGTCGCATAGATCGAAGAAACATTTAAGGTGCCGTTCGTCTCGTTCAACGCAATCGTGATGCCGTTCACGGCGACACTCGCAACCGCGCTCTGCGCCGTCGCGGCCTTGGCGGCCTGCTTGACGCTCACGACACCGGGCATCGTGCCCGTGCGGCGATACGTGTTTACGGTATCGAGCACTTCTCTCACGGTCGAAGCGGGGGTTCCGGCAACCGTCATGACCGTACCGTCGGCAAGCGTAACCGTCGCTTCGGCAGACACGCCCGTTTGAGCGGGAATTTGAACATCCCGTAGCGCAATCTCGCCGCTCATCCTGCGTACTTCGCGGTTGAATTCCTCGGTCTTAAGCACTTCCTGCAGTTTGTCGGCCTGGCCTTTCAGATCGTCGCGACCGACGACAATTTCCTCGCGAGTCAATTCATTCAAATGTTTCACAAACGCCTCATACGCGGACTCGTCGCTGTTCTTGAGTTCGGCGGCAAGACCGGTGATCACCCGAGCACTGAGACCCTTTTCACCGGCCGCATCGACGAGTTCGCTGAACGAGCGCACGACGTTACCCTCGCCTTGCAAACGAATGGCCCGGGCCATCGCCACTTGGGCGGCCCTCTCGTGGCCGGCGGCCGCTTGGGCATCCTGGCTTTGCGCGGCAGCGGCAATCTCCTGAGCGGCTTGTTGCTTGAGCTCACCGGATACTTCCGCGACGAGTTCGGCCACGCTATTCACATCGCCGATCGCAAGATTCATAGCGCCCAGTGCCATGACTCCAGCCATCGCAAGATTGAACTTCGCGTCGAGTTTGAGGGCCGGATCAAGCTTCTCAAAACCCTCGACTCGAACAGCCGCCAAAATTTGTTTTCCTAATGCATCGGCCAGAGCCGAACCGGTCAGAGACGTATCGACGGATCCGCCAAGCGCTTCGATCATCACACGAGCGATGTTTTCAACCGTTTGTTGACGCTCGGCCGCGCTCACCTTGCCCGCTACTTTCAAAGCCGCGGCAAACGCCACGCCCAAAGCCGCGCGATTCTCGACGTTGACGCTCCCACCTAAAGCCACGCCAAAACCGCCAAGGATCTGCGCCACAAGCTGTTGTTTGGCTTTCTCATCCGCATTGGAGCCAAGAATTCCCGCAATCGCCTCTTCCATGGAAAGGGCTAGAGCCGCCGTCTGCTTCTTGGTACCCGCATCGACCGCCCGACCGAATGCGGCCAAAACTTTCAGTTTTTGCGCATCATCCAAATTGGCGGTCATAACGGATTGAATGAGCGTTTCCACCTGCTTCAAAGCATCAAAGCGTTGATTTAAAGGCAACGCCGTCATGATGTGCGTGAAAACACCTGCTATCTGCACGAGAGCCTGAGCCTTCAGTGAAGCATCTGCGCCCAATCCCATGAGGTTGCCAAACACCGCAGTCACAATCTTGGCCGCTTCGACTTTTTGCTCGTCGCTCGCCAGCGCATCCGTCTTCAGACAGGCATTCACGGCCGTCATCATGGCATTCACCACCTGCCACTTCTGCTCGCCTGTAAACGCATTGTCACTCACGACGGTATTGACCAAACCTGTGATCGTCCGAACCAATTCAACCTTGACGTCCGCAGTCTCGTTAAGCGCCAGAACATTATTAATAGCTCCGGTCACGGCAACAACCATGTCACGGATTTGATTAGAATTTAAGTCATTTAATTGCAATATGTTATGAACAGTATCAACCAAGTTACCCAACACCTTCATCTTGTCGGCTGATTCGAGCTCCGAAGCGAGAATCTTTGTCAGACACTCGCAAACGCTTTGGAAAATTTGAACCTTCGTAGCCGCATCGAGGGCCTTGTTTTGGAGAATCTCATTCATGATCGTAGAAATCTTTTGCACGGCAGCGACCTTATCCTTGCCGGACAAGTTCGAATCGAACACGGCATTGAATACTTCAAAAGCCGCGTTAATCACTTTCACCTTGTCTGCGGCTTCCAGGCCATCCGTCGACAACGCATTCTTGATAACGTCGCTGATAAGCCGAATCACTTCAGCCTTATCTTTGGACTCTTCTATCGAGGAGTCCTTCATGATTTTCTCAAAGAGAGAAACCGCCGAACTGATAATCTGCCGCTTGTCCTCCAAACTCAAACCGACAGCGTTCGCGACACGGACGACCAGTGAACAAATAGCGCTAACGATCGTCTTTTGGTCCTCACCCGAGAACTCGGCCAAGGCCTTCCCGATCAACGCGTCCACTTGAGCTGCCAATTCTTCACCAAAAACCGTCAGGACCGAATTAATGAACTCTCGCTTTTGATTCGCGCTAAGCTGCATGCTCTCGGAAACACTGCAAAGCATATCGACCGTGATTTGGCTCACCTCTTGCTTATGCGTCGAACTCAGGTCGGACGCGCCCATAATCATTCCTAGCCCGGCGGCAGCTACTTCGGTTATCGCCGCAACATTTTCTTGGCTTAATTGAGTGGCAACCGAACCGCAAAGTTTTCTGGCAGTATCGACTTTAAGATCCAAGACCATTCCGGTAAACTGATTCCGCAAAACACCGATCGCCGTCGCAACTTCAAGACGCCCATCGGCCACCATTCCGATGGTCGCCTCAATAACTGTCCCTTGCCGGGCGGCATCTTCGAGATGAGACTTAGCCGCGGCGTCCAACCCTTCCGTATTGGCAATCGCTCTAGCCGCACCTTCTCTCGAAGCCTCTACCAATCGCGCAGTCGCACCGGAAGAATCCGCTGCCATCACATCGACCAAAGCACTCTCGGATGTACCTTGGGCGACCTTGGTGCCTGTCATGTTGGAATAAATCATATAAGAAATCGTCTGAAAGCTCAGTTGCTCGCCTCTTAAATCGTGGTTGAAATAATTTGCGAGTATTGCTCTCATTTGACTCGGTTGAGCAAACCGGGTCTTAAGAACTGCGGAAGCTTTTGAGAAATCTAAGTCTTTAGCCGCGTCCTCACCTAAAACATTCTCAACCATACTAACCATCGGACCAAAATTGTGCTCTTTGGAGCACTCCCCTATCGCTCTCTGAAAATCAAGTGAGCTAAACTTCGATAATTGGGCAGAATCTTGAAGTCCTGCTTCTTTTAGGGCAGACAAACCAACAACCGCCGTCGTTAAACCCGAAAGGCCCACGATAGGGTTGAAGAAACGCGCAATAGCGTCCTGTTGAGCCGGAGCAAAGGAAGAAATCTCTAGCCCCCATGCTGCAATCTTTTCTGCCCGAGTCTCTACCTGAGAGACCGCGCTAAAGAGCGTTTGCACCCGGTCTTCATCAAAAGAGAGCGCTTGATTCGCCATACAGAAAGCTCTCGCCGCAGCGGGAGCATCGAGACCTTTGAAATTAACCCAATCAGATCCCGTCTTCATGCGCACAACCTTGGAGACCTGGGCGGCTTCTGAATCAAGGCGATTCGTCCAAGATTTGAGGATCGAATCCAAGTAGTCGACTTGCGCATCTCCTTGGAGCTGGCTCAACCGCTGACGCTGAGCTTTTGAAGTGAATTCACTCACATCGAAAGCCATAAAGTAACTTGCGCCGCTGCGGCTGCCTTCGACAAAACGGGTCTGTCGTTGAGAGAAGAAGGACGCATCGGAAATTTGAGTCATAATACGATAAGGTTTGAATTCAACTCCGCCCTTCGGGCGCCATAGATTACGCGCGCCCGGATTCAATCCGGAACCCAAGGCATACACGAAATGAATCTTGCCGGGTTGCTTGAAAAGCTCTCCGCTCTTGGCTCTGGCGGTAAAGGTTTCACCATCGACGATATCACCCAATATTCTCCTCATATTCCGAGACGATACTCCCATGCCCTTCAAAATCTTCTTGATATCCGCTCTATCTTGAACGATATGAGAGTGGTCGACTGCATCCACAAACGTAATCTCGTTTGCGTCCTTGGGTACAAGATCGCCATTTTCGACTTTCCATTTTTCCAGGATTGCTTCTTGATAAATTTTCAAGCGAGGTTCTCCACCATCAAGACCAATAAGTCTGAGGGCAAACGTCGCTGCTTTACAAAGAATGCTTTGGCAGGCAGTCGTTCCGTCTTTCTTCAAAACCGGTTCCGAAGCGGCAGTGTACCGAACGATTTGGTCAAATCCGGCTGCTTTAAACGTCTTGGAAGCGCCTTCGGGTGTACCGGTATAGCCAAACTCGGGCAACGTCCCCCGAGCGTTCTCTCGGATCCGCGATAGCACCGTCGTGAAATCGACGCCCGCATCGGCCGATTGGTTGCGCGTTTCAACAACGGCATTAAACACCTCGCGGAAAGCAATGCCTTTGCCGGCTTCTTTTCCTGCAAAAATGAGAAGGTTGAGTTCGGCGTCGCACAACCGCTGTCCGGGCATCTCATGGCCGTTGTGTGTGATAAGAACATCTTTCACTCCCTCTTCGTTGAAATCAACGGTCGTTGTCGTTCTTTCTGCCGTGGGTACTTTGTCGACCAGATTTCGAACGAAGATCTCGACTTCCGCTGCGGAGCGGCCCCGTAATGTAGATCTTGCAAAATCAATCAGTTCAGCCAAGACTTGTCCCCGCTGACTTTCTGTACCGGCTTCATAGCCGCCCTGAGCACGGATCTCCGCGGATCCCGTTCGGTCCTTAGAAACAAAACTGTGCATTCGCTTATATACTTCTCTGGCGACTTTCATCTCACTTCTGATTTCCGCGATGATTTCTTTGCCTGCCGCGCCGCACACCTTCACCTCGGCATACGAGTCCGTAGACCAGGCCCTAACAAGAGGAACGGATGTAATGATCTGATCGACTTCGTCGACGAAGAGGGCATCTGCCTTATCGAGAACCTTTCCGCCTAAGTCGTACTGTTCCTTGGCAGCTAATTCACTCATTGTGATAACGCCTGAATCATAATCCACTCTCTCGGCGCCCTCGGCCACAGTGCGATACACGTTGCCGGAGGTCCCCTTGCCGCAGATCGCATCCACAACTTTCTGGAAATACTGTCTTTCCCAATCGCTGGCAGCCTTCTTCACGAGATCGCTCTTAGTGATATACAAAATCTTAAGAGGCGTCGTATCATTTTTCAATTCCTTGATAGCCTGGATGCCCGCAATAGCACCTTCGATGACGAGAGTTTTTCCTGCGCCTTGGGCCAAAGCAAAAACCGTCTTCGCGCTGGCACCTTCGTTAAAGGCGGAGAGAGTATCGATAAGCGAGGCGAACTGGGATTTAAAGAACGTGCCCTTATCACCTTTGACTTGGATCGCTCCGGATTGTACCCCTTCGCGGAGAAGCTCGCATACGAGACTTACAACCGCGTTGTGACGTGCTCCGACATCTTGTGAAGCCAAATTAGGCGCACGCGCAAGCAACTCAGACCGACTCAATTTAATTTCGGGAACCGGCCCTTCCTCAGGCGCGTTTTGGCCAAGCTCAATCAATTCGTCATAGAGCTGTTGCTCATTGCTGTTTTCGCGGAATCTGACATTGAACTCAACTTTAACTTTCTGGCCCTCAGCTGTCTGTTGCGTCGTTTCTGTTCTCTCTAACCGCGGCCCGGGATCAGCCATAGGGGGTTCGCCTTGTTCGGCTGTTGGAGCCGGTATGTCCTTGGCCTCGGCACCCGATTGCACAACAGTCGCCGCAGACTCGCGGGCGGTACTATTTTCGTTATTTTGTTTAGCGCGGTTATCCGCATCTACTCGATGCTGGGCCTCCCGGAACTCATGCGTCGTACGAATTCGAACTGCTGCGCGACGGGCCTCTTGAGGAGTGAGCGTTCTTTCCTGACCGTTCAAGGTCACGGTCTGATCGCCGATTCTGGCTCGTTCTTCTATGGACTGGACCATACGCACAGTCTTACGACAATCATCGACCGTCGTCTTTCCGCGCTGGCTTCCTTTAAACGCTTCGACCGCTTCAAAAACATTTCCGCCTTTTCGTTCTTCAACTCTTATACGCTGACGCCATTCCTTAAACTTGCCATAGCCGCCGGTCACAGAGAGTGTGGGACTCTTAATGAAAAGTCCGATCCACCCTCCGACGCTGATTTCCGAAAGATCCCCTCCTTGGGCAGAAAAACCTCCAAAATGATCGGCTAGATACCGAAGACCTGAATTGATTGCGCTGACCGTAAAGGCTACTTCGGTGAGACCTACCGTATTCGCTATAAACGAATGTGGCGCCACAGGCGCTCTGAGACCCATTGCTTTATTAGCGCCGGCCGGCCGCAAGAAGACACGCACAAGCGGACCCATTATAAGACCTTGGCGGAACCCTCCGACAACACCTTGGGCCATCACGGCACTGAATTCTTTCCATCCGCGTAGCGTTGTAAAATCCGACCAGGCAATAATTTGAGCACCTTCTTCATCGAGCGCCAAACCTCTGAATCCGGCATTCCAAACACCGGTTACAAGCGAAAAGACGGGCGCAATTCGAGCAAATTCCAAAGACCCTTTCAGCATTGCCCTAATAAACGGCTGGCTGCGGCCGAAGTTAATAACCGCGCGGGTAATCGAAGAGCTGCCGTAAGAACGTAAAACACCTCGATCAACCAATTTCTTGAATGTCTCGGAAGAAATCGCTCTTTGAGGTTTATTGAGATCGGCAAGCTGACGGAGCATATTATTGCGATGCACCCCGCTCACTGACGACCCAACGTAAGAACCCACGTAACCCCACATGAGACCGTGGGTAAAGCTCGAGTTAAATGTGAAATCCTTGCCGGTAATTGCCGAATCGGCCCAATCGAATGCGGCATTCCCCAAACCAAAAACGACGGCCCGGCCCGAATGAATCAATCCTACGCCAATCATTCGGAGCGCGCCCCGGCCCAAACCACTCGCTTCGGCGGAGGCCAAACGGGCAAGAATCTTTTCGCCCGTATAGCGGCCGAGCGCACCGCGGCCCACCGATCCTAGACCGGAAATCGAAGCTCCAAATACGAAACCTTTCAGGAAAGACCTAAAGAGGTCTTGTGTGACATCTTTGTTATCTAGAGTATTGATCGCAAGTTGCCACACCATATTTCCGGAACCACATGCAAGACCCATGACGCCGGCACGCGCCAGACCCATCCCAAGCCCCTGCCCTTGTCCGACGGTGTAGACGACTCTTCCGAAACCTGTCGAAGCCTTATTGAGAGCAAGGGCACGCTGGGCGATCTGTCCGCCAAGTTTAAAGGCGCCGGCAACAAAGAATCCTTCTCCAACGGAGGCGGCCGTATCAAATAAAAGATCCTGGAAGCTGAACCGGACATCGTTCTTGTAGGCATTAACCAATTGAAGTCCTGTGTTGACCACCGCGCTGACACCTCCAAAAACAAGCGCTGAATTGGAAACGCCGACGACAAAGCTTCCTACCGTGGCCGTCGTACCGGTGATAGCCGAGCCTCCGATGGTACCGACCAGTAAATGCAAACCCTGGCCCAAGGTCACGCCTGCGACGATAGACAATCCGATGGCTTTGGCATACGCCCAGCCCAGACGCACATCGTTGGCCTGCTCGGGTCTCTCGCCCAACCCCATCTTTTGGCCAAATTTGTAAAGCGCGGTATTTCGAACGGTAAGATCCATGAACGATTCACCGGCGGAAGCAAAACCGATTTGTCCGGCAATCAAATCCGAATAAGTCTTCTTTCCGAAACGTTCGTCGGAAAGGACCTTTTTCAAGATCATTTCCTTGGTTAATTTATTCGGACCTTCTTTATCGCTGGAACCAAACATAGCTTCGACGGCCCAATCGGGCTGTTGAATCACGTCTTTCTTCCACATTTGCATCCACGTTTCGGCCTGATTCATGGCGCCCAAGGTAAAGATAGCCTCATTGGCCTTCGCCAAATCACCCTCTCTGACCGCAGCCGCAACAGTAACGATTTCTTTCTTCGCCTCGCTCGGAACGAGCGCAAGACCTTCGACGCCCAAAGCATCATCCATCAGTTCGCCATAATTGACATTCCGCCGACTTTCAAAAGAAACCTGCCCGAAACCACCGGCCGACGTGACAGTTTGATAAGCATAAAGCGAAGAAACTCTGTCGAATAAATCCGCGCGCGAAATACGGCCTTCCTCGAAAAGATCTATCGTTTCGCGGAAAGACTGAAGATTCTTCGCGCTGAATTCTTTACCGACAGAAACCTGATACCAGTGTCTCTTCTCGGGATCAATCTTGTCAGCCGCTTCTCGGAGCAGACTCACCAGACGGCCATCGGTCAAATTCATAATTTTCATGGCCTCTTCCGGCTTCATCACCTTGGCTCTGGCAACAGCCTCAAATGCGCGTTCCATCGTATACGCGTCAAGCAATCCGGTCTTCCCTCTGATCAATTCAACGGACTTTTCTTCGAAATCTTTCCGCTCTTTACCCAAATCATCAAAAAATAGTTGCGCCATGTCGACTTTGACCATCGAGCCGTCCCAAGTCGTCTTGACTGCAAACTCGGCCTCGCAGAAAAATTCGAGTACTCGCCCAAACGCCTCGTCAAAACTCTCACTGTCCTTTCGGGATTCAAAGTCCGCGATCACTTTCCGGAGATCCGCCACGGAAATATCGCCTTGCTGAACATACGTTCCGCCGCGAAGTCTACCGGATTCGATATCGTCTAAACGCGACTTCATCTTTGCGATAATGTAACCAGCGCCGCTTTGGTGTTCGGCTTCAAAAATTGTGAGATTCCAATTAGGAAGACCAAAACCGTTCCGTTCGTTCCACTTATCGGTCGAATACGCCGCGGCAAGGCGTTTGTAATCCATCTTGATCTTGATGTCGGCTCTGACGATATCTGTCAGATACACGCGGGCATCTTTGTCGAAGGCCACCGGAGCGGTCTCGGTCCCGTCTGCAAGAAGAACTTTGAATTTCGCTACGGCATTACCAAAAACAAATTGCTGCCCGAGAACGGCGACGACTTCATCGTCCCGAATATCAATCGTGCCCTCATACAACACCACGTTACCGCTCTCATGCTGCCAAACATGTATCGACTTGGGATCCGATTTAACTCGGTTTTCTGAAGCACCCGATCCTCCCCCTGCCGTTGGATCGAGATACTGCCGAACCCCCGCATTGACGTTCAATACGGCGTCGCGACCTTCGAGTTTCAAAGTACCGCGTGCAATGCTCAAGGTTCCGTCGTCGGCAAAAGAAATACGCGCTTTAGCAAGAACCGAGAATCCGCCTTGCTCAAGGGCGCCCTCAAAAGGCGTCAACTTGGCGGTCTTCGAAAGCTCAAGATCTCCGGTCGATTTGACTTCGAGTTGAATCATCTCGGCCAACGTGAAGTTCTTTTCCGATATTGCGCCGGGGAGTTTGAGCCCGATGTCGTTCCGGTTTGGAGCGTTTTCGACGAAGAAGAAAAGACCTGAAAGCTCTTTTCTTTCTTTTCCGTCCTGACCCTTCTTCGTGATCGCCATACGGGCGGCAATCACTTTCCGATCGCCGACCTTAAATTCAGTCTCGGCGACATTTTTACCGTCCGCATCGAACACATTGCATTCCACAATCTTACCCAAGTCGTCATATTGAGCGCGGAAAGCAAGCTGTTTGTCGCTATGTCTGCGACTCAAGGTCGTCTGCGCGAGCGTCCCATCGGCATTGTAGGCCTGATCCAGGGTCATTTCGCTGCCCGATCGAAGTTCCGTACCGGAAACGACGTAACGACCCAGCCGATCCAAAGTTACTTTGGCATCGCGCACGGACACCTTACGCGCAACCTCTTCAATGGCCCCCTTATCACCGCCGGCCGCGCGCTCAAGGACTGAGGCAAACCGAACCGCTTCTTCGGAGAACTGAAGCTGATGAACATATTGCGACAAAGCACTGAAAGCCGTCTGCCATTGAACGCCCGAATTGAGCTCTTCAAGACCCACTTTCATCCTGGCCCAAACTTTCACCTTGTCTCCATTCAAGGCCACGGCGGTGGCGATTAAATTATTGGCCTCGATATTGCCAATAATCTTTTGCGCTTTGGAAGCATCTTTGCCGGAAGCCAACACCTGGAGTTCAGCTTCGCCAATCTGATGCTTGTTTTGCAAACCGGTTAAATATCGGGTTAGACCGGCAAACGCCGTAATTGAATCCCCGGACACGACAAACTGGGCCATACCGCCGTTATAAAACTTCGTAAGACTTTCAACGTTCCCTCCGAGCGCTATCGCTTTCGAAAGCTGAGAACGTGCGTTAATAACAGCAAGAACTCTGTCGAGCACAACACCTTCGCTCCCCGACTTCAGCGTCAAAAGATCCGTCGCGGAAATTTCGGATTGATGCTGGAGCCCCACAAGGTAGGCGTTCAAACCCTTAAAGGACGTGTTGCCGTCCTTCAAGAGAGTCATTCCTTTGTCAAAAAGCATCTGGATTGCAACCGCATCTCCGCCTAATGCAATTGCGGCCGAAGCACTGTTCTTGGCGGTGATCTTGGCGCTAATGATATTCATCGCGGTGTTATCTTTACCAGCGGCCAGCACCGCCATATCTTCTTTTGAAATCAAATGGCTGTACTGCAAACCAAGCACATAATTTTGCAAATTACGGAAACTCGTCAAAATATCCCCGGATACCGTGCGCTTATCAAATCCTGCCCCGCGTAAATCAACCGTCATCTCGCTATGCACACCGTTTATTCCTTCATTGAATTTTGCAGACAATAGTGCGAGATCACCGCCGAGGGCGATTCCGGCAGAAAGAGCATTCATACCGTTGACCTTAGCCATAATCTGCCGCGAGAACACCGTATCGACGCCTTTTTGGAGTTCGGCAAGCTCTGTCGCATCAATCAGTGCGCCAAGTTGCAACGCGGCAACATAATTTCCGAGTTTTGTCAGGCTAAGCGCCGCATCGCCGAACAGCATCTTCCCTGTCACTTCATCTTTGATGCCCGTGCGAATAAGGCGCAACGCGTCGTCCCGGAAATCCGCCAGAGTTTTCGCATCACCGTAAGCGAGAGTCCCGATGACAAATGCCTGTTGAATACCGATTTCTCCCATAATCCGACGAACAGAAACACCATCTTGGCCTGATTTTAAAATATTGAGATCGGCTTCGCTCAGCCCATACTGGAGACCTGTCACATAATTGCTCAACTTGGTTTGACTCAGCGCGGCATCGGCATAAATAAGGCGTCCCTCTTCGTCCTTGGCGGTTCCTTTCATCAAGATCAAAGCCTCGTTCAAATGGCTCAAAAGCACATCCGCATCGCCGCCCAACACGATACCCATCGCGTACAAACTCTTCGCGCGAATTTCGCCGACAATGAGTCGAATCTGACTCTTATCCGTCCCTTCTCTGAGAACAGCAAGCTTTTCAGAGCTGAGACCTGCGGTTTGCAGTCCTAGCACATAATCACTGAGGCGTGTTTCGCTCACCGCAACATCACCATAAATCTTCTTTCCTGTCCGATTATGCATAATCCCGCGAGACATAAGATCGACAGCCTCGTCATAAAACTTCGAAAGCGCGGCAATATCGCCTCCGAGAGCAACACCGGTCTTCCACTTCGTCTCGGCAGAAATGAGACCCATAACATGCTGGCGATCTTTAATGTTAAGTTGACTTGGATTTTCAAAAATCGCCAGATCGGAAACCATGACCCGTCCCTTATGATCTTTCACACCCAGAAGCTGGAAGGCCGTGACGTATTCGCTAAGGGCCGCGAAGCTTGAAGTCCCAAGACCTTTAACGAGATTGGCATTGCCGGCTTCATAGAGTTTAGTCAGAGTTGCTTCGTCG
>Ga0172375_10007309_pt1 | contig 15164 bp, 15 predicted proteins | sample LakKiv1m_FD_114537 | JGI IMG/M metagenome (GOLD analysis project Ga0172375, IMG submission 114537) | Freshwater microbial communities from Kabuno Bay, South-Kivu, Congo - kab_092012_11.1m | ecosystem: Environmental > Aquatic > Freshwater > Lake | place: Democratic Republic of the Congo... | reverse complement strand
ATCTCAAGCTGGCCCTTAAAATATTCTATCTCACCAAGCAGCCCCTTCTCTTTGGCTTGCCTAAGCCCCTCTTTAGCCAGGTGCAGAGCCTGGCTTTGTGTGCCGTAAGTAATGGCCTCATCGAGTGAGAGCCTCAATTCTATTAAATCGCCCTTCCTGCTCATAGTCAATAGATTATAAGCCTACCATACTGGCAAACAAGCTCTTTCTTACCTTGATCGCCGAAGCCGGGCAGGCCTCCTGGCAGCAGAAACAGCGAATGCACCTCTTATAATCAAAAATAATCTTTTTATTACGCATCCGGACCGCATTGTTAGGGCATGCCTTTATGCAGGTTGCGCAGAGTATGCATTTATCCTGTTGCAGGAAGGGATAGAATTTAATCAGCTTTTTGGCCAGTTTTACCACCGGTTTCGGGATCTTCCTGATCCCTGATGTGGTGGGAAGCTTAAACCCTATACTGGTCATATTTTCACCAAGGATAGAAATAGAACCGAGATCCGCTACCCCTGAACCTCTGCGCGAGCCCTCCCTGGTAGTCAACACCTCTTCGGCAGATATACCCATAACCGATGCCAAGACAGCATCTATAGCTACGCAATCCAAACCCGCAAGCAGAAAATCACTCCTGCGCGCTCTGCCGGCAGAACCCGGGCCGTCGCCTTCCATACTCATCACTGCGTCTACCAGAGTAAGCGCCGGAGAAACCTCTTCGTAAATATCTACCAGGATCCTGGCAAACTCCTCCTCATGAAAATACCTGATATGCAGTTCCTTTTTATAGATATCCGAGACCAGGCCGAAAAGATTCTTTATCCCAGCGGAGAGGGTGGTAAGCTGATGCGTCTTGAATTTAGGCAAGGATACCAGATAGTCACACTTATCAAGCCAGGTGGTTAAAGGAAATTTCCCCCGCCAGCGTGCTTTATCAAATTTTACCAGTTCCACTTTTTCCTGCCGGCTGACCTGGAGCATCCCGGTCCTGGCGTATACCTCCTCTATGCCCCTGACCTCGTTACCGAAGACTGTCGGACCGTCTCCGATGTATATCCTGCAGCCTATCTCTTTTAATATCCGCACCGCTGAACGCACGACTTGCGGATGGGTAGTGACACAATATTGCGGCTCCTTCGCCATCAGCAGGTTCGGCTTGACTAATACGCTGCTACCCGGCTTGATAAAAGTAGTTATGCCTCCGAGCAGGTCAAGAGAGCTCCTCATCGCCGCCATAACTTCATCCGGATCATAGCTAGAGCATTTTACAAGAGAAACCTGCGATTTCATTTTAAATTAAAGAATGCCTTGGCATTCTCAGTTGTAATAGCGGCGATTTCTTCTTTGTCAGCCTGCCGGAGACGGGCAACCTCCTCGCAAAGATTTTTTACAAAAACCGGCTCATTCCTCCTGCCCCTTAGGCCTTCCGGAGACAAAAACGGGGCATCGGTCTCCAGCATAAGCCGCTCCAAAGGAACCTCTCTTATCAGCCTCTTTAAATTTTCTGCTTTTTTATAGGTAATGTTGCAGGTGAAAGAAACCAGGAGTCCGGCATCCAGGCATTCTTTTAGAAAATCGCTCTCTCCCGAGAAACAATGCACCACTCCTTTTAAGGGCAGGAATTCCTTTATCATCTTTAAGGTATCCTCCTGGGAAGAACGGGTATGTATCACCACTGGCAGTCCCAATTCTTTAGCCAGGCTCAATAAAGAAAGGAAGAGCGGCCTTTGATTTTCCTGCTTAGAATACCCCTTGTAATAGTCCAGGCCGATCTCTCCGATAGCCACCACCTTATCTTTGCCTGCCAATGCCTTTATCTCATCCAGATCCCCAGGCACGACTCTGTCCGCCTCGTGCGGATGGATGCCTACTGTTGCGTATACGCAATCAAACTCTGCGGCTAATTGCGTTGACCTGCGGGAACCTTGGAGGCTGGAGCCGATATTGACGATATAGCCTATACCGGCTGCATTAGCTCTTTTGACCGTCTCTTTTCTGTCGTTATCGAATTCGGGAAAATCCAGGTGGCAATGAGTGTCTACTAACATGGGTGTTTAGTTGCTAGAGGCTATTTTTTCTTAAGCTCTATGCGGGGAAATAAAGGGCTGCCCTTCTTGATCTCTGTTTCACCTATTTGCTCTTTTATTGAAAGAGCTGTGCCGGGCATAAAAGGCTCGATAGCCAAAGAGACTTTTCTGATAACCCTGACCAATACCAGGATAAAATTGCTGAGTTCTTCTTTCTTGTCTTGCCTGGCCAGGTTCCAGGGCTTAGATTCTTCCACGTATTTGTTGGCCATATTGATGAGCTCCCAGATTTTTTCTAAAGCCAGGCTAAAACCGCATTCTTTCAAGAGCGCATCTGATACAGCTAAATCAAGACTTCCGATTGCTGAGTCTATCGCCACAGCCTGGCTATCGCCAGGCTTAAGGCTACCCTGCGGGATTATGCCTGCGTAGTATTTTTCAAGCATAGTCAGCGTCCTGTAAATAAGGTTACCCAGGTCATTAGCCAGGTCGCTGTTAAATCTTTTAATGATTGCTTCTTCTGAGAAATTACCGTCCATACCGAAAGATACATCGCGCAACAGGAAATACCTGTATACGTCAATGCCGAATTTATCTACCATCTCCAGGGGAGAGACCACATTCCCCTTTGATTTAGACATCTTATCCTCTCCAATCATCCACCAGCCGTGGGCAAAGATAGATCTCGCAGGCTCTATATCAAGGGCACGCAGCATAATCGGCCAGTAAACAGCATGCTGCCTGAGAATATCTTTACCGATTAAATGCAGGTCTGCCGGCCACCAGTTCGAGACGTATTTATCATTCTTATCAAAAGAACCCACGGCACTGATATAGTTTATCAAAGCATCAAACCATACATATGTAACATGCCCCGGGCTAAAAGGCAGAGGGATCCCCCAGCCCAGTCTTTCCTTGGGCCTGGAAACGCACAGGTCATTGAGGGTATTGATCTTCAGGAAACTCAAAACCTCGTTCCTGCGCATTTGAGGCAGTATAAAATAAGGATTACTCTCTATGTATTCTATAAGCCAGGATTGGTATTTTGCGAGTCTAAAAAAATAGTTTTTTTCGCTTATTTTCTCCACCGGCCTCTTGCAATCAGGACAGGCTCCTGCCTCCAGCTGCGACTCGATCCAGAAAGTCTCGCAGGGAGTACAATACCACCCTTCGTAAGCACTCTCATAGATATCTCCCTTTTTATAGAGTATCTCCAGGACCCTGCTTACGAAAGAAACGTGGCGTTCTTCGGTAGTGCGGATAAAATCATTATAAGAGATATTTAATCTTCCCCAAAGATCCTTGAACTGCAGCACTGTCTTATCGGCAAACTCCTGCGGGCTCAAGCCGCAGGCGTCAGCCGCGCGCTGTATCTTCTGGCCGTGCTCATCCGTTCCGGTGAGAAACCAAACGTTCTCTTTTCCCAACTCCCGGCGCCTATACCGCGCCAGGGTATCGGCGGCAATATTGGTATAGGAATGCCCAATATGCGGAGAGGCATTTACATAGTATAAAGGGGTGGTGATATAAAACTTATTTGCCATGCTCTTTTTCTTTGTAGCTTACCTCTATCTGCGTGCCGTCTTCAAGTTCAACTGTAGCGCTGCGCTTAAATACATTGACTGAGATTACCTTGCCCTTACCTTGCTGCAGATGCAGCCTCTCCCCTTCGCGCGGCAGGCCGCGGGAGAGCATTTTATAGGTCTCATATTCAAAAGAAAGGCAGCACATCAATCTGCCGCAGAGGCCGGAGATCTTAGGCGGGTTTAGGGGCAGACCTTCCTCCTTAGCCATCTTGATGGTCACTGGCTCGAAATCCCTCAAGAATTTTGCGCAACAGAGCTCCCTGCCGCAGGAACCGAAACCTCCAAACAATCTCGCCTCATCGCGCACGCCTATCTGGCGCAGCTCAATCCTGGCCTTAAAGATCTTAGCCAGGTCCTTAACCAGCTCCCGGAAATCTATCCTGCCATTGGCAGTAAAATAAAACAGGATCTTTGAACGGTCAAAGGAATACTCTGCCTGCACCAGCTTCATATCCAGCTTATGCTCGGATATCTTTTTTACGCAGGTAGTAAATGCTTCTCTTGCCTTGGAACGGTTATCTTCTATCTGCTTCAGGTCAGCTTCTCTGGCCATGCGCAATATCTTCCTGGGAGATTCTTTGGGTGTCTGCTCCAAAACCGCATCCTTGGGACAAATGACCTGGCCGTAATCCAGGCCGCGGTCATGCTCAACAATGACATAATCCCCTTCTTTCAACTGCAGCTCCTGGGCATTGTAAATCTGCGCCTGCCCAAGCTCCCTTAGTTTTACTATAATTAACCGTGACATATCTGCACCTTTAAGTTTGACAATAGTAGTTTAATATTTATATTATGCTCTAAATACGAGAATGAATCCGAGATCGTATCCAGAGCCACATCCAGGTCCAGCCAACTGTAATGGGTCATCAGTTTTAACAATTCTTCCTTGCGGTCCAGATTAATAATCTCTGAGTGCGCAAGGCCCGCCTTTGTCAGATAGATATCCCTGAACCAGCTGGTCAGGATATTCAGGCAGTCGCGTATATCTTCCTTTTTCTCCAGGGTCAGCCCCTCAAATGAACTGGATTTACGCAGAAAAATAAACTCGTCGATAACCCTGTTTTTATCCCGCAGGATTTCGCTCTCCTTCATTTTTAAGGCACGGCCCAGACGCCCCTCTGAAAAATAAGCCAGGAAGTGCGCGCCTAACCTCTCAAGATGGTATTCTGCGCTTAACATTTCTTCAAGTTCGTTCCTAGCCATGGGGTGAAACTTGATAATCTGGCAGCGCGAGATTATAGTTTTAAAAAGCAGGGTGGGCTTTGCGGTGATTAAGATAATCACGCTGTCCCCGGCCGGCTCTTCCAACGTCTTAAGCAGGGCATTACTGGCCTCGGCAGTCAGGTTGTGCGCATCGTTTATGACAAAAACCTTCTTTTTTGCCTCGTAGGGCCTGTAAGCTATCTCTTTTTTAAGATCGCGTATATGCTCTATTTTTATTGCACCTGAGTCCTGCGGCTCGATAAAATGCACGTCCGGATGCTGCTTCTTGCCGATCTTCACGCAGGAGATACAACCGTCGCAGGCATCTTCGGTTTCTTCTAAGCAATTGATTGCCTTGGCAAAATTAACGGCAGCCAGATATTTACCGACCCCTTCCTGGCCGATAAACAGATATGCGCCGGCTATAGTAGAGTGCGCCAAACTCTGTTTGAGTAACTTGATAGCCTGAGCCTGGCCTTTAATATTGTTTAATGACATATTTATCTACCAGATGCCTGATGGCTGACTGCGTCTTTTGCTTATCCTGCTGGACCCTGACCATCTTTATTCTTTGCGGTTGAGTTACTGCCAGCTTCAGATACCCTTTTCTTACCCGCGAGTGGTAGCTTAAAGCCCTTCTTTCGATACGGTCCTCTTTAAACTTACGGTGTATCAGGCCTTTTTCAATAGGCAAGTCTAAGAATATGGTTAGGTTTGGCTTTATCCCGAGGGTCGCAATATTTCCGATATATTTAATCAGCTTGATATCTACGCCTAACCCGTAACCCTGATAGGCAATAGTAGAATCCAGAAAACGGTCGCAGATAACTACAGATCCATCCTTAAGCGCAGGCAAAATCAGTTCTTTAACTACCTGTGCCCGGGCCGCCATATACAGGAGCATCTCGCTCTCCGGGGACATCCCGTCATTCTTATTGTCTAAAAGGATTTGGCGGATCTTCTCGCTGATCTTTGTGCCGCCCGGCTCGCGCAGTAAGATCACCTTATAGCCCTTCTCTTTTAAATAGCCGCAGAGCAGCTTTGACTGCGTGCTTTTGCCGCTCCCTTCCGAGCCCTCAAACGTAATGAATTTACCTCTCATAATTTTCTACGCCAGGTTGTGCCGTCTCCAGTATCTTCCAAAATAATACCCTGTTCTTCTAATTCTTTTCTTATTTTATCAGATAAAGCATAGTTTCCTTCTCTACGTGCATTTTCCCTTTTTTTAATTTTTATCTCAATTTCGTCCTTAATCAAAATGGTATCAGTAAAGGTAATCTCAAATGACCTGGAAATCTGTTTGAAAGATACCCCTAAAATACCTAATAACTCCTCCAGCGCGCTCCTTGAATCTTTGACAAACTCAGCATTATCAATGTATTTATTCGCCAAGGTCACTAAATCAAAAATAGAAGCCAAGGCCTTAGGCGTATTAAAATCGTCATCCATAGCTTGAATGAACTTTTCCTTTATTACCATTATCTCCTTGGCATACTGCTGTGGCTTGCGATAATCAGCGTCTGTTAGCTTCCTGTCCATCTTACCCTTTAATATTCTTATCCTTTCCAATGCATGTTTTGCTTCCTCTATTTTTTCATCGGTATAATCTATCGGATGCGAATAGTGTGCAGACAGAAAGAATAGTTTCAGTAAATCCGCATCGCGATACTTGCTCATAAAATCTTTGATGGTTACGAAATTGCCCAGGGACTTGGACATCTTTTGAGCATTGATGGTCAGGAGGCCGTGGTGTATCCAGTATTTGGCAAAGGGCTTACCCGTGGCTGCCTCAGCCTGGGCAATCTCATTTTCATGATGCGGAAAGATGAGGTCCCTGCCTCCGGCATGTATATCAAGCGTCTGAGTATTAAGGTACTTCTGGCTCATTACCGAGCACTCTATATGCCAGCCTGGCCTGCCTTTCCCCCAGGGACTCTCCCAGGAAGGCTCGTTTTCTTTCGACTTTTTCCATAAGGCAAAATCCAACGGGTCGCGCTTAAATTCCGTCGGCTCTATCCTTACGCCTGTCTCCATCTGATCTATCCCCTGGCCGGACAATTTACCGTAAGCGGGAAACTTTCTGACATTAAAATAGACGTCTCCGCCTGCCTCATAGGCATAACCTTTATCTATGAGTGAGCGGATATACGCGATCATCTCCTCTATATTTTCCGTTGCCCTGGGCTCTGCATCTCCTTTTTCTATGCCCAGGCTCTCGAGGTCCTCGTAATACCTGCTGATATATTTCTGAATCAGCTCCTTCCAGTCGGTCTTAAGCTCATTGGCCCGATTAATAATCTTGTCGTCAATATCGGTAATATTGCGCACGAAACGGACCTCGAAACCGCGGTATCTCAAATAACGCCTGATGACGTCAAAGATATAAAGGCTCCTGGCGTGCCCTATGTGGCTCTCGTCGTAAACCGTAACACCGCAGGTATAGATATTTACTTGAGGGGGCTTTATTGGAAAGAATTCTTCCTTCTTGCGGGTAAGGGAATTGTATATATGAATGGACATGAATGAATCTCTGCGAGGGATAAAACCCTCGCGGTCTCTCCAATGAAATACTTGAGCGGCCTCTGGCCGCGAAAGTATGAGTTATTTCTTCTCTAACTTATCTATGCGCTTCTGCAGCTCTTCCATGGACTGCATTATAGGGTCGAGCGTATGGCTGTGGTCAAGACTGGTGTCTATCTTTTTGCCATCCTGTTTAGTAATCCTGCCCGGCACGCCCACAACAGTGGAATTTGGCGGGACATCTTTTATCACCACTGCGTTCGCTCCCACGTAAGAATTATCGCCTATAATAATATTGCCCAGTATCTTGGCGCCCGCTCCTATTACCACGTTATTGCCGACAGTAGGATGGCGCTTGCCTTTTTCAAGGCCAGCCCCTCCCAGAGTAACACCCTGGTATATAAGGACGTCATCGCCTATAATCGCGGTTTCTCCGATTACTACGCCCATCCCGTGGTCAATAAAGAACCTCTCCCCGATCTTTGCCCCCGGGTGTATTTCGATCCCGGTCATAAAACGGCTCGCCTGGCTTAAAAGGCGCGCAAGAAAATATAAGTGCAGTTTATAGAAAAAATGCGCGAACCTGTAGCTGATTAACGCGTGCAGGCCCTGGTAAAGCAGGAGTATCTCCAGAAAGCTTTTTGCCGCCGGGTCCTTTTTTTGCACTGTCCTGATCTCCTGGTAAAAGAACAGCGAAAGAAATAATATTTTAGCGATAAATAGAACTAAAATAACCAGCAAGGTATTTAAAAAATAGGCCATTCCTATACCCCCTCACTCAGCATCACTACCGCATAGGCGGCAATCGCCTCTTTCCTGCCCAGCTCGCCCAACCCTTCGTTGGTTTTGGCTTTTACATTAACGCTTTTCTCTGTTATGCCGATAACCTCGGCGATCTTTCTTTCTATCTGTTTTTTAAATGGCGACAGGATCGGCTCCTGCGCAATCACTATGGCGTCTATATTGCCGATACTAAAACCTTGTTTTTTCATAAGCGCAGTTGTTTCCTTCAATAGCTCGACGCTTGATATGCCGTAGTAGCGTTCATCATTATCCGGGAAATGCTCTCCGATATCGCCCTCGGCCAACGCCCCCAGGATGGCATCGCATATAGCGTGCAAGAGCGCATCACCGTCCGTATGGCCGAGGAGCCCCTTGATATAGGGAATCTCCACCCCGCCGATAAAAAGCGGCCTGCCCTCAACCAGGCGGTGTATATCATAACCTATGCCTATACGGGATCCCATATTAATATTTCTTACTTTTTGAAATCGCCTCTGCTAACACCAAGTCCCCAAGGGTGGTAATCTTGATATTGTTATAAGAACCTTCTACCACCCTGATCCTGGCTCCCAGCCTCTCAGCCAACATGGCGTCATCAGTCACATCTAAACGCATGAACCTGCGGTAAGCCTTAAGGAGCAGCTCTTTCCTGAAAACCTGGGGCGTCTGGACTTCCCAGAGGCTTTTTCTGCTCACTGTTTCTTCGACGAACATCCGTGGACTTACCCTCTTGACAGTCGAACGCACCGGGATTGCCGGGATTGCCGCGCCGAACCTTGCAGCTTCTTTTATCAGCGCAGATATCATTCTGGTATTAATGAAGGGCCTGGCTGCGTCATGTATTAAAACGAGTGCAGTTGAGTCATTGACCGCATCTAGGCCAGCCTGCACCGAATCCTGACGCCTCCTGCCGCCCGTAACTATCCTGCTGACCTTATTTATCCTGTAGCGTTTTATTACCGCGGCGATATCTGAGCTGTTCTTAGGATTAACCACCACGATAATATCGTTGATCCCGGGATGCCTGCCTAACGCCTGCAGGGAATATATTATTGCAGGCCTGGAATTAATTTTAACCAGCGGCTTAGAGACCTTGGACTTAAACCTTAAACCCCTGCCTGCAGCCAGGACTATAGCAGTTATAAACACGCTATCTTTCCATTTTGGTAAAGATCATCCTGCCTGCCTGAGTCTGCAGCACCGAGGTAACCACAACTCTGACCTCCTGGCCTATAAGCTTGCGCGCATCTTCCACGACAACCATCGTGCCGTCATCGAGGTAGCCTACCCCCTGATTATGCTCCTTACCCTCTTTGAGCAATTTCACCTGCATCTGCTCTCCGGGGAAGACTACGGGCTTTAAGGCATTGGCCAGTTCGTTTATATTCAATACCTTAACTCCCTGAAGGGTGGCCACGCGGTTCAAATTGAAATCTACCGTCATGATCTTGGCCTCAAGGAGCTTTGCTAGCTTAACCAGTTTCGCATCTACCTCCGGAATCTCGGGGAAATCTTCTTCGTGCAGGGCAATATCCACCCCGCCCTCTTTCTGTACAGAATGCAGTATCTCCAGGCCCCTCCTGCCCCTCTGGCGTTTTATAGGGTCGGTGGAATCCGCTATCTGCTGCAATTCTTTTAATACAAAGCGGGGAAGGGCAACCTTACCCTCTAAGAATTTTGTCTTGAAGATATCCAGGATCCTCCCATCAATGATAACGCTCGTATCCAGGAGGGTCAGTTCCTCTTTCTGGTCTTGCCTGCGTAATCTAACATAAGGTATAATGATATTAAACTCATCTTTTCCGCGCAGTCCAATAACCATCCCCAGATAACAGAAAATCAAAGTAAGGACAAACCTGACAAGAGGAAGGCTGGTGCTGGATATCGGCGCCAGGCTAAAGGCATCAGTAACCAGCTTTGCCATAATCAACCCCAGTATAAGCCCGAATACAGCGCTGGAGAGACCCCTTACTGAAACCCGGCGCATGGCAATCTCGAGCAGGATAATAATAATACCTGCCAGGATACCCACGCCCACTCCTAAGAAACCGGAACCCCTGGGCTCCATAGCCTGGTAACCAATAATCATGCTGCTGATCATGAAAAGAATACGTAACAATAACAGGTTCATCTTAATCCCTCCTTATGTCTTATGATTTTAATATGAAAACGCCGTTATTAACCAGCTCTTAAGCCTTTATTAAAGCAGCTAGATCCAGCGCCTCCTTTAAGCTGGAGACCGGGACTATTTCCATGTTTTCTTTTCTATAATTCAGGTTCTTGTAGTTATTTTTCGGCAATATGCAGCGCTTAAAGCCTAGTTTCTGGGCCTCGTTTATACGCAAGGTTACCTGCGAGATACTTCTGATTTCTCCGGCGAGGCCCACCTCGCCCAGCATTACGGTATCAGAAAGAAGCAGCTGTTCGCGGAAAGCAGAACTGATAGCCACAGCTACTCCCAGGTCCGCTGCCGGGTCTTCTACATTGATGCCGCCTGCAATATTGACAAAAATATCCTCTGTCTCAAGGTGCAGGCCCACCCTTTTTTCTAAAACCGCAACCAATAAACTTAACCGGTTGTAATCAAACCCCTGGGCACGCCTCCTGGCATAACCGAAACCTGCCCTGCTTACCAGAGCCTGGATTTCTACCAGCAAAGGCCTGCTCCCTTCTAAGACGGAGACAACCACCGAGCCCGGCACATCCTTTGGCCGCTCCGATAAGAATATCTCCGAAGGATTTTTTACTTCCTCCAGGCCTGCAGGGCCCATCTGAAAAACACCTATCTCATTAGTAGAGCCAAACCTGTTTTTTACTCCCCTTAAGATCCTGTATGCCGAGAATCTGTCTCCCTCGAAATAAAGCACTGTATCTACAATATGCTCAAGCACCCTGGGGCCGGCAATGGCGCCTTCCTTGGTGACATGGCCGATAATGATAATGGAGGTCCCTGTGGTCTTAGCTAATTGCGTGAGGATGCCGGCACTCTCCCTCACCTGGCTGACGCTGCCTGCAGAAGAGCTGATCGTAGGCTCAAAGATCACCTGTATGGAATCAATAATCACAACCTGAGGTTTTAGCTTTTTTATATACTCGACAATCAAAGACAGGTCAGTCTGATTCACTATATATAAATCGCCTTTAGCCTTGCCCGTGCCCAGTCTTCTCGCCCTGAGTTTAGTCTGGGCAACCGATTCCTCCCCGCTTACATAAAGCACGGTATAGCCTGACTCGGTAAGCTTATTAGAAACCTGCAACGAAATGGTGGATTTACCGATACCAGGGTCTCCTCCCACAAGCACCACGGAACCCAGGACTATGCCTCCCCCTAAAACCCTGTCCAGCTCTGCTATCCCTGTTTTAAGACGATGCTCCTGTGTAACCTCGACATCTTTTAATAATACCGGGGCCTCTTTGTAGAGCGCAGTCCTTTCTCTTGCCTTTGCCGAAGGGGCGGTAAATTCCTCCTCGGCAAAAGAATTCCAGCTATTGCAATCAGGGCACCTGCCCAGCCATTTGGGAGACTGATATCCGCAACTCTGGCAACTGAATACGGTCTTTGTCTTCATTTAAAAAATGCCTCTTTGGATTATTTCTTTTCCTTGGTCTTCCAGAACAACTTCCAGGGATTTCTGCGCAGGTCTTTTACCATCGCCTCAAGCTCATTATATACGCTCTCATCAAAGAAAAGCTTGCCTATGGTACCTTCCCCTTTGCTGACCTTTTCCATTGTCATGCTTACATCAGCGGTGGTCTTTTTCAGCATCCTCTCCATCTCATGCATAGCCACGGGGTCTGCGCCCTCTAACACTTGGTTGACTGTCAGAAAGTTAATGGTATCTTTTCCGGGCATGATCTCAATGTACTTTTCTCCTAAAAGCCCCAGGGTGTTAACCCAGACAGTGGAATCAGCCGGGATCTTTACCCTGTCTTCTACCCAGCCCACTATCTCGATCTTAGTCCCGACCCCAGGGAGAAAGATAAGATCTATCTTTTTGACCTGGCCTACATCCATCCCGGCAAATCTTACCGGCGCACCGATCTTTACCCCGTTGATAAAACCAAAACGGAACTTCACCAGCCTTCCGGAACTCCAGCTCTTGAAACCGCCGATGGATAAAATAAAAACTACCAGGATCACTAGGCCAAAAAAAACAAAGATGCCTACCTTCATCTCCAGTCTAGATTTGCCAAATAGCATTTTACCCCTCCGTATAAGCTGTTAAATTACCTATGCACCTTCTGGGTTTTATCTAAGACGCTCTTGGGTTCAACTGTCTCGGTTATCGGGCCCTGAGCCAGGCCGTTAATAAACTGGTGCACCACAGGGTTTGAGCTCTCCTGGATCTCCTCGGGAGTCCCCTCGGCAATGATCTTGCCGCGGTAAAGCATGGCTATCCTGTCTGCTATCTTATATGCGCTCTTCATATCGTGCGTAACCACGATGGAAGTCACCTTTAATTTATCATGAAGGCTCTTGATGAGTTCGTTTATACTATCTGCGGTGATGGGATCTACTCCGGTTGTCGGCTCATCGTAAAGTATGATCTGCGGGTCAATGCAAAGAGCCCGCGCCAGGGATACGCGTTTTTTCATCCCGCCGCTTAAGTCAGAAGGCATGACGTTTTCAATGCCGCCCAAGCCAACCATAGACAATGACCCCTCAATCCTTTCCAGTAATTCCTGCTGGCCGATATGGTCATGCTCTATCAGTCCGAAACCAACATTTTCGCCAACGCTCAAGGAATCAAAAAGCGCCCCTCCCTGAAACACGAACCCCATCTTCAGACGCAGGGCATTCAGTTCATTCTCGCTAATCATGCTTACGTTGTGCCCGTTAACAATAACCTCTCCGCTATCCGGTTTCAAGATCCCTTCTATATGTTTTAAAAGCACACTCTTGCCGCAGCCGGAACGACCGATGATAACATAGGTCATTCCGTCCGGGATAACCAGGTTAGTCCCGTCCAGGACCCTGCGCGAATTGAAAGATTTGGTAACGTTCTTTATTTCTATCATTTAATGAGCGGACGCTTTATGGAGCATAGCGACATAAAGCGTAGGCCAAAGGCCGTCCGCGAATTAATCCCTTACAGTTGTTATTTAAAATATCCTGTAAGGGAATAGACATAATCACAACCTAAGGAAAAATGAAATAAAATAACGCGGTAAAGAAACAGTCAGCGGCAATAATCAGGATGAAGGAAACAACTACCGATTCCCTGGTTGCCTTACCCACGCCTTCTGCCCCGCCCTCTACGTTAAAACCCTCGTAACAGCTGACAAAGGCGATAATCATGCCGAAGAAAATAGTCTTGCTCAATCCGGTGAATAAATCTTTATAGAGTAGCGCATCAGCGGTAATTTTCAGGTACATGTTCGAAGATATGCCCATCTTATATACGCAGATGGCGTATCCGCCGAATATGCCTAACGCGTCCGCATACAAAGTAAGCACGGGAAGCATCATGGTTAGCGCCACAAATCTGGGGACTACCAGATACTTTATGGGATTAGTAGCAAAGGCCTCCAATGCATCTATCTGCTCGGTTACCTGCATAGAGCCTATCTCGGCAGTAATTGCCGCACCCACCCTGCCGGCTACTATGAGCGCCGTGATTACCGGGCCTAATTCCCTGACCAGGGAAAGCGCAACAATACTGGCGATGTACATCTCAGAGCCCAACCGCTGCATAAGCACCGCTGTCTGCAGGGCCATAATCATACCGATAAACATACCAATCAGAGAAACTATCAGCAGGCTGTCGAAACCCGTCCTTTTTGCCTGATCAAAGATGCGCCTGCGCTGATAAGGCGGGACAAAGGTCCAGTAAAAGGTCTGAGCCGCCAGGTTGCTTAAGCCACCCAGAAAATACATGAATGCCAGCACCTTCTGTCCCAGAATAATGAAGAAACCGTTTAGCATTTTCATAGTTCGAAAACAAGCTCCTCGTTTTTACGGGAAACCTTCACCACAGAGCCTTCCTTGAACTTTTTGGAGATGATCTCAGAGGCTAAAGAATCCTCTACGAACCTCTGTATTGTCCTTTTTAAAGGCCTGGCGCCGAATACAGGATCAAAGCCTTTTTCGATCAGGAAATCCTTTGCCTCTTGGCTAACCTCCAGGCTGATATTCTGCTCCTTCAGCCTCTCAGCCACAAAACCTATTTCGATATCAATGATGCGTTCCAGGTCTTCTTTGACCAAAGGCTTGAAGACAATAATATCATCAACGCGGTTTAAGAATTCGGGTTTGAAGGTGCGCTTTACCTCCTCCATCAGCTTATCCTTCATCTCCTGATAGGTAACATCCTCTTTCTGGCTCTTGAATCCTAACGAGCCGGTCCTGCGGATCAACTCCGCTCCGACATTGGAGGTCATAATCAAAACCGTGTTCCGGAAATCTACCTTCCTGCCAAAGCTGTCGGTAAGCCTTCCGTCTTCAAGAACCTGCAGGAGAAGATTGAAGACATCCGGATGCGCCTTCTCAATCTCATCGAGCAATATGACAGAATAAGGACGGCGCCTGACCTTTTCGGTAAGCTGGCCACCCTCCTCGTAACCTACATATCCGGGAGGCGCGCCTACAAGGCGGGAGACATTGAACTTTTCCATATATTCCGACATATCCAGCTGCAATAACGCGTCCTCATCGCCGAACATAAACTCTGCCAGGGCGCGCGCTAATAAAGTCTTACCTACTCCGGTAGGCCCCAAAAATACAAAAGAGCCTATCGGCCTGCGGGGGTCTTTGATACCCGCGCGCGACCTGCGCACAGCATGGGCGATAGCCAGGATCGCCTCTTCCTGGCCCACCACCCGCTTATGCAGCTCTTCCTCGATCTTAAGTAATTTTTCCCCTTCTTTCTCCTCTAATCTAAATATGGGGATTCCCGTCCACTGGGCTACGATCTTGGCAATCTCTTCCGAACCTACCTCAGGCCGCATCTTGTCTTTTGCCTGCGACCAATCCTTATTCAGACGCTCCAGTTCCTGGCGCGCCTGGCGCTCCTGATCCCTCAAAGACGCCGCCTTTTCAAAATCCTGGCTT
>Ga0172375_10007307_pt1 | contig 15166 bp, 15 predicted proteins | sample LakKiv1m_FD_114537 | JGI IMG/M metagenome (GOLD analysis project Ga0172375, IMG submission 114537) | Freshwater microbial communities from Kabuno Bay, South-Kivu, Congo - kab_092012_11.1m | ecosystem: Environmental > Aquatic > Freshwater > Lake | place: Democratic Republic of the Congo... | reverse complement strand
AGCGACGGGCGAACCTATGATTGTTCTCGGGTATTCACATCTATGCGAAGGAGATTTACGAGAAGCCGTCGATATTCTGGAAAAAGCATGGAAAAAATTGTTGTAAAAAGGCAATTTTTTCCTTTTTAATGTAAGCGCTTTATGTTACAATATTCATGGAAAGTGGTGAAGACATGAGAATAGACGAACATCCGATTTTATCTTTTGAAAAAAAGAAGGAATTACATTTTAAATTTAACGGTCGAGATTTAGTTGGATATGAGGGAGATACAATCGCCGCTGCACTTCATGACAATGGGATAATGCATTATTCCAACAGTTTGGTCAAGAAAAGACCCCGGGGGTTCTATTGCGCAATCGGCAATTGCGGATCGTGCAATATGACAGTCAACGGGGTTTTGAATGTCAAGACCTGCATGACTTTGCTTGAAGACGGCATGATTGTCGAATCCGATGTGGATGAGGTATTCATACATGATTGAGAGAGATTTTCTGATAGTAGGTGGTGGACCGGCAGGACTGTCGGCAGCCAAAATCGCCTTGGAGTCGGGAATGAAAGTAACCATCATCGAAAGAGCTTCGATGCTAGGCGGACAATTAGTGAAACAGACACATAAATTTTTTGGATCAAAGGCACAATACGCCAAAACCAGAGGCATCGACATAGCCAATATTCTAATCGACGCGCTCAAAGAACACGAAAACAACTTGGAAATACTGACAGATGCCACTGTAGTGGCGATGTACAAAGATTATGTAATAACAGTGTATTCTGGTAACGAATATAAGAAATACCATGCCAAAGGCGTGATTATCGCCACCGGCGCTTCTGAAAAGGTACTTGCTTTCGAAAACAACGACTTACCAGGTATTTATGGAGCGGGTGCCGTTCAAACCTTGATGAACCTTTATGGGGTTGTCCCGGGTAAGGAAGTGGTGATGGTAGGCAGTGGCAACATTGGACTTATTGTAAGTTATCAACTGATTCAAGCCGGAGTTAAGGTAAAAGCTTTGGTGGAAGCGGCCGATCATATCGGCGGCTATTTGGTTCACGCTTCGAAATTGGTTAGGTTAGGCGTGCCGATTTTAACCAAGACCACAGTCAAAAAGGCTTATGGAAAAAATAGTTTGGAGAAAATCGATATTGTTAAACTTGATGATAACTGGAACATGATTGACGGTACTGAAACCACAATCGAGTGCGACGCCCTTTGCGTCTCAGTCGGACTCAGTCCATTGCATCAGTTGATGTCGATGGCCGGCATCGAAATGATTTACATTAACGAACTTGGCGGTCTGATTCCGAAGAAAAACGAATATTATGAGACTTCGATGGCCCATGTATATGCTTGTGGCGATGTCACCGGTATCGAAGAAGCATCGAGTGCGATGGTTGAAGGCAAGATTGCCGGACTCATGGCTGCTCGAGATTTGGACTTCAAGCATCCAGAATATAATCGTTTGGAGAAAGAATTGAATGAGCAACTCAAGGTTTTACGACAAGGACCCATGGGTGACAAAATTCGTGTCGGACTTGTGAAAGCAGGTGAAAAGGTATGATCAAAAAAGATGGATTTGCGACAAGAGAACAGGTCATTTCCAAATTTCCCAATCCGGAAATGTTGATTAAACCTAAAGCCATCATCGAATGTTATCAGGAAATTCCTTGTAATCCATGCGAGACTAGTTGTCCTTTTGACGCAATCAAAATCGGTTTGGATATCAACGCCATTCCGCAGATTGATTTTGCTAAGTGTACTGGATGTGGCATGTGTGTGTATTCATGTCCGGGACTCGCAATAATGGTCGCACAAATAAAAGATGACAAAGCTTATTATAAAATCCCTTACGAACTTTTGCCGATACCAAAAATCGGTGAAATTTGGCATGCGATAAACCGCCAAGGCGAAGTTATCGGTTCGACCAAAATTGAAGCTGTACTTAGAAACAAGAACACAGACAGGACAACGGTAATAACTGCATCTGTACCGAAAGAACAATTATATGATTTTGTCACAGTGAGGAAACCGCTATGAACGATAAAGACATAATCATCTGTAGATGTGAAGATGTCTCCTTGGCCGACATTCGCAAATGTCTGGATCAAGGTTATACCACATTCGAAGAAATCAAAAGAATTTTAAGAGTCGGCATGGGGCCTTGTCAAGGACAAACTTGTACGATTCTCGTCCAAAGAGAGATTGCCAGATATTTAGGTAAGAAAGTCGAAGATGTCAAGACACCGAAGACCAGGCCTTTAACAACAGGCGTAGTGCTGAAGGACATCGCGGGTGCCAAAGATGAGTAAAGCGAACATCGTCATCATCGGAGCCGGTATCAGCGGACTCGCGACGGCATATAATCTAGCAAAAAAAGGAATGACTGATATTGTAGTCATCGACAAAGCCTATTTAACCAGCGGTTCAACCGGCCGATGTGGCGCCGGAGTACGCCAGCAATGGGGTACGAAACTGAATTGTATATTGGCAAAGAAATCGATAGAATTCTTCAGTCAAGCCGAAAAAGAACTTGATTATCCAAAATCAATCGAATTTAAACAAGAAGGATATTTGATTCTCTCCACTTCCAAGGAAGAGGATGAAGTATTTGCGAAGAATGTCATTTTGCAAAACACTTTAGGAATTCCTTCCGTGAAACTGACAGTGGAAGAAGCTCTCAAGATTGTTCCGCATCTAAATCCAAAAGCCTTTACCAGCGCTACTTTTTGTAAAACCGATGGACATGTCAATCCGTTTTTGATGAGTGAAGCTTACTATTTGGCTGCGAAACGTCTAGGTGTGACTTTCCATTTCTATGAGGAAGTTCAAGAAATAGTCGTAAAGAACAATACCATTGTTAAAGTCGTCACGAACAAACGCGAGATTGAAACAAATAAGGTCCTTGACGCCGCCGGTGGCTATGCAAAAGAAATCGGACTAATGGCGGGAATCGACATACCGGTTTACTCTGAGAATCATGAGATTCTAGTAACTGAGCCAACGAGAAAAATCCAAGGACCGATGGTGATGAGTTTTTCTAAAAACATCTATTGTCAGCAAGTACCGCATGGGTCCTTTCTGATGGGACGTGGCAATCCCAACGCCGCTCATGACCATGACATTTCTTCATCGTGGAAATTCCTCGACGAGATGGCCAAGACTGTCTGTGACATTTTGCCTGAAGTTGGAAAACTCCGCGTCATTCGAACTTGGGGTGGATCCTACAATATCAGTCCCGACCATCAACCAATCATTTCCGACATCAAGGAATTACCTGGCTTCTACATGGCCTGTGGTTTCTCCGGGCACGGTTTCATGTTCGCTCCGATTACAGGCGAGTTGCTAAGCCAGATGATTTTGGGAAGAGAACTCGAAGATTACGCTAAAGATCTGCACATAGACAGATTCAAAGATAATAAGTCCACCGATTTCGAAAAATCTGTGGTATAGGAAAGGAAGTAAGAAATATGGCAATTTATGATTACATCACAGAACCATTGACAAACTTTGGCAATCCGGAAAACCTCAGGAAATATGAAGACGGCCTCAGGACCGCAAGATCATATTTGGGCGAGGAGTTTCCGCTGATCATCAACGGCGAGAGGATTTACACCGACACGCATATCAAGTCACTGAATCCCTCGAATCACAAAGAAGTTTTAGGTGAAGTCTGCCAAGCTGGCATGAAGGAAGCCGAAATGGCGATGGAAGCGGCACTTTCGACCTTCGAGTTTTGGAAGAAAGTCGATCCACGTGTCCGTGCCGACGTACTTTTCAAAGCCGCCAACATCATGAAGAGAAGAAAACATGAACTTTCGGCACTAATGACTTTGGAAGCCGGAAAACCTTGGGTTGAGGCTGATGCCGACACTGCCGAGGCTATCGATTTTTTAGAATATTATGGCAGACAGATACTGAAAATTTCCCGAATTGATGATACAGTCTTGTCAAGAAGAGACATCGAAAGAAATGAATATGTTTATATTCCACTTGGAGTGGGAGCCATCATTACTCCTTGGAATTTCCCGTTGGCAATCCTGACCGGTATGACCAGCGCCGCTGTCGTCGCGGGAAATACAGTTTTGCTGAAACCGGCATCCACAACCTTGATCATTGCTTATAAGTTCGTTGAAATCATGGAAGAAGCCGGTTTACCAGCCGGTGTCATCAACTACATGCCTGGAAAAGGCTCAGTTGTCGGAGACTTCATCGTCAAGCATCCAAAGACAAGATTCATCTCCTTCACTGGATCAAAAGAAGTTGGGTCGAGCATCTACGAAACTGCTGCAAAAGTTCAAAAAGGTCAAATATGGCTGAAACGGGTAATCGCCGAAATGGGCGGTAAAGATGCAATTTTGGTTGACAACGACGCTGATTTGGAATTGGCAGCCACTTCAATAGTGACTGCGGCTTTCGGATTCTCCGGACAGAAGTGCTCTGCTTGTTCAAGAGCAATCATTCATGAAGAAGTCTATGACGAAGTTGTTAAAATGATTAAAGAAAAAACCGAGAAGATTGTGCTGGGCGACACTGAAGATTTCGGCAATAAAATGGGACCGGTTAATGACATTTTAGCATTTAACCGTATCAATGAATATATTGAAATCGGTAAAGGGGAAGGCAGATTGCTTACCGGCGGTACGAGCGACATGTCGAAAGGCTATTTCATCAAACCAACTGTTTTCGTCGATCTCGATCCGCAATCAAGACTCATGCAAGAAGAAATTTTCGGACCGGTACTTTCGGTGTGCAAGGCCAAGTCTTTTGAAGAAGGACTTGCCATTGTAAACAACACAGAATACGGTTTAACCGGTTCGGTAATCTCGAACAACCGTTTGCATCTCGAGATGGCTCGAGAGGATTTCCATGTTGGAAATCTCTATTTCAACCGTAAGTGTACCGGCGCTATTGTCGGATATCAACCTTTCGGAGGTTTCAACATGAGCGGTACCGACTCCAAAGCTGGCGGACCGGATTATCTGGTTTTGCATATGCAAGGAAAGTCAATCACCGAACAATTCTAGGATAAACGATTTGGAAGTAACTATTGTTACTTCCGAATTTTGTTTCAAACACGAGGAGCTGAAGTAAATGAAGAAATTCAATTTGGTGATGGCATTCAGTCAAGACAAGCAAAGAGTCTTGATGCTTTATCGTTCAAAAGATCCATATAAGGGGCTTTTCAACATGATTGGCGGGAAAATCGAACAAGGCGAAAATCATCTTGACAGTGCCTATCGAGAATTATTGGAAGAAACCGGAATATCTAAAGAAGACATTTTCCTTAAACCATTCATCGATTTCGTTTGGCATCCGCTAGATATGAGCATGGATGTTTTCATCGGACGACTTAATAAAGAGGTCGAGTTGGTTGAGGAAGTACACACGCTACACTGGTTTAGCGTGTATGAGAATTTTTTCGACATGACAAAGTTCGCCGGCGAAGGGAACATCGGGCATATGATGGAAATATATCTTCAAAACCCCGGCATTATCGATTAGGAGGGTAAGTATATGAAAGATTTAGGGCAAACAATAAATCAATTCGTGTCTGAAAGCGGCTATAACGGCGCTATCTTGGTTGCGGTCAATGGGGAGATTATCTTGGAGAAGGGATATGGATATGCCAACTTCGAGAATCAAGTACCAAATACCGCTGACACTGTGTTTCGGATAGCTTCCATTACAAAACAATTCACCGCCGCAGCGATTTTGAAACTTGTCGAAATGGGGAAAGTCAACCTTGAATGGACAATCGACCGGTATTTTCCCGATTACAAGCATGGTAAACTTGTTACAATTCACCACTTAATGTCAAATTCGGCAGGCATACCTAATTTCGATCTTTTCATGGATTTTTATGAGGTATTGAAAGCTGAAGACTTATTGCTGACTTTGATAAATTTAGTCAAGGATGAAGACCTTCTTTTCACACCAGGTACCAAGTTCTACTATTCCATTTCTGGATTTTTGATGTTGCAATACATCGTGCAAAAGGAATCGGGGCTTGATTTCGAGAAATTTCTGGCTCTGAATTTCTTTGAACCGCTTGGAATGTTCAAGTCAGGAATGGAAAATCCGAAGCGGGTCATCAAAGACAAGGCTTTCGGATACATAATGAATAAAGGTGTAATCGAGGTGTCCGATTATTCGGACATGCGTATTGCCGGTGGTGGCGGCGGGATGTATTCCACAGTAAAGGATTTACATGCCTGGAACGAGTCATTGCTGCACTCACGACTTTTGACTACCAAATCTACTGACTTGATATTCTCGGCTCATGTAAATGCCGACATCCAAAATAGTTATGGATATGGCATGATAATCGCCAAAGGCGATATCTATAGTGCCTATCGAATCCGCTACTATCATAGCGGTGGCGGACGCGGAGTCAGGAGTTTCAATACGATTTACCCGGAAGAAAGAACCGAATTTATCTTTTTGTCAAATATGGAAGATAAGCAAACATTCAACCTGGTAACTGACTGGGTGCAGGATACAGTATTGAAAAACATTTAGCCAACCATCGATTCGTCGATGGTTTTTTTATGCATATTACAAGGCATTTGGCGTCTAGCATGCTATAATTGAATTATCTGACGGAGGCGATCAAAATGATCAAGAAATCGCTCAGAGTAGAAGGTATGACTTGCGCCATGTGTGCAAAGACGATTGAAAATACCTTCGCTGCGATGCCAGGCATCACGGCAGAAGCTTTAGTTAGTGCAAACAAGGTCATCCTTAACTACGACGAGACAAAATACTCTTTGGACAAGATAGCAAAAATTATCAAGAGTCTAGGCTACACTCCGGTTTTGAAAGATAGTCTGGAAGAAAATAAAAAAATTAGAAAGGCCATGCGTATCGAGATGTTCGTCTCGATTTTTCTCAGCGTTCCGCTGCTTTGGTCGATGCTTGGACACGTCAGCGATATGGCGATTTGGACTCCAAGCCTGTTTATGAATGGCATATTCCAGATGATTATGGCTGGGCTAATCCAGTTTGGCATTGGCAGATGCTTTTATAAAGGCGCATTTGTCGGCATTAGTAAGAAGAGTCTTGGTATGGACATTCTTGTTGTTCTCGGTACAACGTCTGCGTATCTGTATAGTCTGTATCTGTTATACAATCAGTTGTTCGTTTTGGAACAAATGCATCCGGTATATTACTTCGAAGTGAGCGCTCTGATCATCACGATGGTGCTTGTCGGTAATTTTATCGAACATGTCGCCAAGGAGAAAACAGAAGACGCTCTTGTCGACCTCATCAACCTCGGTGCCAAGGAAGCCAGAGTTGAAAGAAACGGTGTAGAAGTCCTAATCGACATCGATGATGTTGTTATCAAAGACAGAGTCATTGTGTTGGCAAACGAAAAAATACCGGTTGATGGAAAAATTATCGCCGGTTCCAGCCATATCGATGAATCGATGATAACCGGCGAAAGCATGCCGGTATATAAGAAAATCAACGATTTCGCAGTCGGTGGCACCATCAATCTTCAAGAACGAATCGTCATTGAAGCAACCAATCTAGGTGAGGACGCATTGCTGAATCAAATCATTCAATCTGTAGAAGAGGCGAGTGCTAGAAAGATTCCCATCCAGAGAACTGCCGACAAGATTGCGAGCATATTTGTCCCAGGAGTTATTACAATCGCCATATTGAATTTCATCATTCATTACTTCATACTTGGTTTTGATTTCATTGCTTCATTCACCACTACCGTGGCGATACTTGTGATTTCTTGTCCTTGTGCCTTAGGCCTCGCCACCCCTACTAGCATCTTAGTCGGTAATGGTTTAGCCGCCAAGAATCAAATATTGTACAAGGGCGGCGAATTCTTCGAAATCGCCAACAAGATTACGGCGATAGCTTTTGACAAAACCGGAACCATAACCAAAGGCAAGTTCGAAATTACCGATTATATTGGTGATAGCGAATGCTTGGACTACATCTATTCAATTGAAAAAGAGTCAAATCATCCAATCAGTATCGCCATCAGCAGTTATGCCGCTGAAAAAGGTGCGAAAGCTTTAAAAGTAGAAGGGTTTGAAATTATCAAAGGCAAGGGCTTGCGAGCGATTGTCGACAATAAGAAAGTACTGATCGGTTCAGCGAAGATCATCGATGATTTCGAAATCGACATCAACGGTTTTCAGAAACAATACACAGAACTACAAGAAGAAGCGAAAACCGTCAATTTCCTTATCGTCGATTGTCATATTAAAGCCATTTACGCATTACGCGATGAAATAAAGTCCAGCGCCAAAGAAACAATCTCCGCCTTAAGGAAGCGGGATATAACAACTTATTTGGTTACTGGAGACAATAAAGGCGTTGCCAAGCGCATCGGTTACGAAGTAGGAATAGATCATGTGTTCTGTGAAGTACTGCCAACAGAGAAGGCAGATATTGTCAAGGAAATCCAGGAAAACGACGAAATCGTCGCTTTCGTAGGCGATGGCATCAATGACGCCCCTGCTTTGAAACAGTCCGATATCGGTATTGCCATGGGTAATGGCACTGATATCGCCATCCATTCCAGCGACCTGACTTTGATGACAACTGATCTTAATGCCGTAATCGAAGCTATCGATCTCTCGAAAGCGACATTACGTAATATCCAACAAAACTTCCTCTGGGCTTTCAGCTATAACCTGATTGCCATACCACTAGCCGCCACCGGTAACATGTCGATGGCTTTAGCCGGAGCAGCGATGGCATTTTCCAGTATCATGGTAGTGCTTAATGCTTTGAGATTAAAAAGATATAAATTCCGAAACAGAAAGGGGAATATGACAATATGATATTCTTGGTAGACAATATGACCTGCATGCATTGCAAGATGAATATCGAAAGAGTATTAAAAGCGGCCGGATTCAAGAAGGTCGATGTCGATCTCGCCAGCAAGACTGTTGAGGTCGAATCGAAGACTCTGACTCTTGAAAACGCCAAAGCGGCGGTCGAGAGTATCGGCTATAATTTCGAACTGATTTAGGATAAAAATTGTGAAGAGAGCGCCAAACGGCGTTCTCTTTTTCATTGTTTTTCAAATTCGGGTTTTTAAATTATTGAAAAAATGGTAAAATATTGTTAGAAAATATCGGAGGAATGCATATGAAATACAGAAAACTCGGCAATAATGATATCTCGATTCTCGGGTTCGGGTGCATGCGTTTGCCTTTAATCGACAACGACTACGCCCGCATCGATGAAGAAGAAGCCAAGAGACAACTTCGCTTTGCCATCGACAATGGTGTGAACTATGTCGATACGGCTTATCCATATCATCACGAAAAGAGTGAAGAGTTTGTCGGACGGGCCTTGCAAGACGGCTATCGCGAAAAAGTATATGTAGCCACCAAATCACCTTCTTGGTTAATAAAGACCAGAGATGATCTCGACAAATATCTGGATATCCAACTTCAGAAGCTTCAAACCGACCATATCGATTATTACTTACTTCATGCCTTGAACAAGCGATACTGGGACAATTATAAGAAAAACGGGGTATTTGATTTTATAGAGACGGCAAAAGCCAGCGGGAAAATCAAAAACATTGGCTTCTCTTTCCATGACGAATATCCGATATTCGAAGAAATTCTAACCAGCTATGATTGGGATTTTTGTCAGATTCAAATGAACTATTTTGACGAAGAATATCAAGCCGGTCTCAAAGGCCTCAAGCTTGCCGGAGAAAAAGGCATAGGTGTCGTCATCATGGAACCTTTACGTGGCGGTAGGCTCGCCCAACAAGGTCCGGGAGAAATCGAGGAAGTTTGGGAAGAGGCGGATATCAAACATTCCAGCGTCGCTTGGGCATTACGCTATATTTGGAACTATCCTGAAGTGAAAACTGTTCTTTCAGGAATGAACGACATGAACCATATCAAAGAAAATATCGCTGAAGCAAACATGGCTGAAGTCGATATGCTTACTGCCAAAGAAAAAGACCTGATCAACCGGGTAAAATTGATTTATAAGTCCAGAATCAAGGTAGACTGCACCAACTGCAAGTATTGCATGCCTTGCCCTTATGGCGTCGACATACCGGGAAACTTCAGTTTTTACAACAATGCCTTCATCTTCGAAGATATCGCCCATTTCAAGGACGCCTATCATAACCAAATGCGTCCGGAATCAATGGCCAACATTTGCCAAGCATGCGGTCAATGCGAGAGTCTCTGTCCACAAAAGATTGAAATCATTCACGAACTGGAGAATGTCTGGGAATTATTTAAGCGTTAATATCAAGGAGCCTAAAAAAAAGGCTCCTTTCATTTTGATTTCAGGCCAATTAGCGATATAATCAATTATGAGGAGTGATATCATGAAATACAACGATATTCTTACGGTAAGAAGATCCATATATGAACTTGAGAACCGGCTTCCTGTTTCGGAAAACACGGTAATTGGCATCATTGGCGACTGCGTAAATTTCACGCCTTCCGCCTATAATGCCCAGAGCCAACGAGTTGTTTTGCTTCTGGGAGAAAACCATCGAAAATTATGGCGAGACACCTCCGAATATCTGACTTCGACCTTACCTATGGATAGAATCGACAGAGTGAAGAAGCGCATGGATAATTTCATTGACGCCTATGGTACGGTGCTATTTTTTGATGATTCAACTGTTACTCGCGAACTCATCAAGAAGTTTCCTGCATCGGAAAAGAATTTTCTGACTTGGGCCGAGCAGCAAAACGGAATGTTACAAGTCAATGTCTGGAACAGTTTGGCAGCTATGGAAATCGGTGCCAATCTTCAGCATTACAATGAAGCAGTGGAAAAAATGCTTGGGACCATAATGGATATTCCACAATCATGGCGGTTGGTAGCCCAAATGCCTTTCGGAGCCATTAAGAATCGCCCGGATCCAAAAGACAAGGTGCCTTTGACAGAGAGATTTCTGATAAAATGATCATTTGGGAGCAGCCAACCGGCAACTCCTGATTTTTTTTGTGCAAATTTTACGATAATGGTGATATAATTTAAACAGATACTTTTTATATTATCGGAGGGAAGAAATGAAACTTTACATGCTGAAAGATTTGTATGAGCGCAATCATTTGCCGGAGAAGGATACTCAGGAGGCAATGGCGCTCATCATGGAACTCAACGAAAACACCGATTATGACATCGATGCAATCACTGAGTCAATGCTTGACGATTTAATTGTCTATCTTGTGCAAAACAACAAGAACACCGTCAAGAATTTCGTGGTCATGATGAGGTATTACCACGTCACAGACCGTAAGGACCTGTTCATTCATTTGACCAAGTATACAGGGATGCTTGGTGTCATGGATAACATCGTCGCTCGTTTGAAAGCCATCAAAGGTGAAGAAAAAGCCAAAGAGATTATCGGCGATTTTGAGTTGCCGCATCTCGGTGTTCCACCAACGGTTTTACCTGATTACGTCAACCGTTTGATGGATATTCTCGACAGCAATTTAGCGAAAGAGGAAACCGAAAGAGTGCTGGCCGGAAACAATCACGGCGTGTCAAGAGAGAGCATGCTGCCGGAGAAGGTGGAATACGAGAATTCCGCCAGTTTCAAGGATTACCTTAAAGCCAGACACGAACGCAAAGTCAAAGAATTGCGAGAACACTACGAACAAAACAAAATCTGGTATGAACAGATTATAACACCTAAAGTAATCGATTTCGTAGCTACAAATCCAGAAGTCCTTTCCGGTGTGATCAAGGATGAGAAGATGTACATTACGAAGATTCCTTATGACACGGTAGCTTATCTAGAGGCAGTAAATGATAAAGACAAGAAATACTATGGCTGCCACTGCCCATTTGCGAGAGAAGCCATCAAAGCCGGAAACATGGATATCAGTTCAAGATTCTGCTATTGTTCCGCTGGTTTTGAAAAATTCCCGTTCGAGGTTATCCTTGACCAGGAACTAAAAATTAAAGTGTTGAAAAGTCTGTTGAACGGTGATGATGTCTGCCGTTTTGAAATAGATTTGACCAATGTAGACTACAAAAAGTAGTCATCATTTGTTAAAAGGCCTAGTTTGTGCTACAATAATTATGTGAATATAAAAAACTAAAGGGGGGTTCTTAATGAAAAAGAAGATTTTAACCGTAGCGATGTTTATGGGGATGTTGTTTGTACTGGCAAGTTGCGACTTCCTTTCATCATTAATCGCAGCGAAGGGATTCTACGAGGAATACCAAGATTATTCCGCGGTATACACTGAGGCTACCCAATATACCGTCTTGACAGAAACCAATTTGACGATATCGGATACCGATGTCGTAGGTCTGACCGATATTGCCTCATCTGTCTATGTTATGTATGATAAAAATTCTACATTTTTATATGTGGAACAGACGATAGGTGAAGAATCCAAAAATAGTTTATATGAGAATGATGGCGAACTGTATATCGAATACTTAATTGAAGGTGATGTTGTCACGCCGACTTTGCCGGCAGCAGAAGATCGTTATGATACTTCCATCAGTGGGAACATGTTCAATAGCAATTTCAATTATCAAGATGTATCGGGAGAACTGAAAATCGACACTCATGCTTATCAGTTTGATGTATTTCTCAATCAAGCTGTCAATCTGGATGTCCTATCCGATTTTGTCAACCAATTGGCAGTATTCGGCGGGGACTTGTCATCCTTTGACGATGCTCTTGCCCATGTTGTGATTGAATTCACTTCCGAAGAATCAATCATCGATGTCAACGTATCGGTTACTGATTATACAATTACTTTCGAAGACCAGACCCATGTGACTTTGACACTCACAAATCATACGGTTTTGATGATACCTGATGATTTTGCATTCCCGGATGTTTTCAATGATCCTTATCAAATGGTCGCAGTTGATAATATCGATTTGGCCAGAAGAGTATATGAGGTCAATGACTCTATCCTTTATCCGACTTTGTCGGGAAGCAATGGTTGGGTTCAACTCAGTTTGACCGAGGGAATATATGCACTTGCTGCAACCAATCCGCAATTCATCGTTGAGGTTTATGACGCTGACGGTAATATTGTCGAGACTTTCAGTAACGAAGAATACATTAAAGTATTCATGGTTACGGAAGAGACCGGTTCGTATTATCTTTACATCTATGCTTTGGCAGATACCCTCGTGGATATCAATATTCTGGAACTCGACAGCGAGGGGGATGTAGTGACTACTGTAACTACAACCCAAGTAGTCACCACCATGACAACTACCGAACCGATTACTACCGATTCCACGAGTTCAGTTACTGAACATTAACATTAAATTTTTTAAAAATAAAAAGGCCTAAATGGCCTTTTTTTCATGCTTTCAAATCGATTTTATAACAGTTTTTCTCGTCTCTATCCATATCGCTGAAACGGAAGAAGCCCATCTTTTTCAGATATTTCTCGTGCTTTTCGTTGTCAGTAAAAGTGATTAGAGAGTTGAAACCCTTGTCAAGAAAAATTGTTTTCTTATCCTCGAAGATGTACCGTCCCATTTTGAAATCGCGATACGTCGGAACGACATAATCAAAGTCGATTCTCAAGATGTCATCTTTTTCGCGATTACCGACAAAGAAACCGGCAGGCATGACATTTCTCAGTATGTAGAAATTGATGTCGGAGTTGTCAACGTCGATATTTGCAGTCGGGAAGTACTTGTTTATGTCAGTTTCATAGAACTTAAGGAAATACTTTAAATACTCGGATTGCTTGTCAATGGCGAGTGTACGGAAGTAATCCTTGGTGTTGTACATCTTGTATAGATAATAGATGTTGATTATGGCAATCGAGGCGTTCATGATGCCGACAGGCAAAGCGCCGATGAGAAATCCATAGATTGAGAAGATGGTGCTACCGAAGAGGTTGACCAATCGCAATTTCTTTGCGGAACTCATGATTAATGATATCAGAACCACGATTGAGGCCAGATAACCCAAATATTCCAACATTTATTTCACCCTTTCTTTTTTAACTATGATAGTATATCACAATTCGGATAAATATCAACTTTAATTTTTGGTGGAAACAGATATTACATAAATTTTGGGTGTTAAGTTGAATTTATTGTTTTATAAGTCTATAATATACTTGTTAAATATTTGCATCTTCGAATTTACTTAAATATTTTGTATTGAAGGAGATGAATAAAAATATGAAATTTAAAAATTGGATTATGAAAAACCACAAATCGATATTATCTGTGTTCATTGTCCTTTCAATCCCTGCAATTTATATTTTTGTATACTACACCGGTGGAATTCAGTACGTTTATTCGCATACGATGTACATACCGATTGTACTTGCGGGAATTGTACTTGGCAGTCCATTCGGCATGTTGACGGCGTTAATCGGAGGTATCATCCTTGGACCATTGATGCCAATCGATGTGGTAAGCCATGAGTCACAAGATATCATAAATTGGGTATATCGACTCATAATCTTTCTTTCAATCGGGGCTTTGACGGATTATTTTTCCAGTAGTTTCAAACGCAGTCTCGCTTTGAACAGGAGTCTGATTTCTGAAAATCAAGAAACTCATATTCCTAATATGAACTTCTTGACATTTTTACCGGATACCGACCACCTTTATTCGATTGCCAGCATCATTATTAGTGACAAGAACAATATTGATGATGTATTCGGATCTGATGTTTTCAACAAAGTCATGAACATAACTTACAAGAATTTGATAAATACGTTGCCAAATGGGACCTATGTTGTGCAATCCGACTCACATGTCCTATGGGTAATGTTGCCATTCAACAATACTAAAGAAGATACCGACAATGTCCTCGATGTCCTAAAAGAACCGATTATTATAGAGGATGTAAACGTCTTTGTGGAATTCTATGTTGGAGCCGGCAAGGTATGTACGCTGAGAAACTGTCGTAATCCTGAAATCTTCCGTGAAGCGGATCGCTATGCCAGATTCGCTGAAAAGAACAATCTTCCTTTCGCAATTTATGACGAGAAGAAGGCTTTAAAACAATATCAATTCCATCTGCTAGGCGACTTTAGAAAGGCTTTGGAGACCGATCAAACCTATCTTACCTATCATCCGGTAATTGACCTAAAGACCATGAGCATCAACAGCTTTGAAGCGCTGATTCGGTGGTCGCATCCAGATAAAGGATTGATAATGCCTAATGATTTCATACCTTTGGTGGAAAACACTCAATTAGT
>Ga0172375_10007301_pt1 | contig 15172 bp, 11 predicted proteins | sample LakKiv1m_FD_114537 | JGI IMG/M metagenome (GOLD analysis project Ga0172375, IMG submission 114537) | Freshwater microbial communities from Kabuno Bay, South-Kivu, Congo - kab_092012_11.1m | ecosystem: Environmental > Aquatic > Freshwater > Lake | place: Democratic Republic of the Congo... | reverse complement strand
TCATCAGAGGCAGGTTCCGCAACGGAGTCAGATCGCTCACCTTGTTGCGAATACAGCGACCGCCCCCCAAGGAAATCCCGGCGCACGTCAGCCGCCGGAGATCAACCAACGCCCGAATCGGCGAAATGTCCGCAAAGGCTTCCGAACGCACGACAAATCCGGTGACCTGTCCGTTCTCAATTGTGTGCTCCTCCTTGCCGTCGTAGCCGGGATTGAGTTCCTTCAACTCCGCCACGACGCGTTTGACCTGCTGCTCCGCCGGCAGCGCGGCGACTTCACGAATAAAGGCGTCACCTGCAGCACTGCCAACTTCTTCCGCCGTTTCTCCGGTAGCCAGCCGTGCCCTGGGCATTTTGCCTGCGTCCACCTGTTTCCAAAACTCGGCCACGGGCAGGTCGTTGATCGTTTCCAAGCTCTTGAGGCCGCGCAAGATTTCGCGATTCTGTGCCCTCGCAGCGATGTCCGGCTCGCAAAGGAGCGTCTTCAGCGACCTTCCCATTCCTTGCAACGGCGAGAGATCGGTGACTTCCGTCTGGTCGCAAGCAAGTGTCTGCAACATCATGTGTCGAAGCGGACTGAGGTCAGCAACTCTTGTGGCTCCGCAATACAACGCTCGCAGTCGCATGCCTTGGAGTGGTGTCAGGTCACTGACGAGCGTGTTATAAACACCGAGCGTCTCAAGCGGCATGCCTTTCAGTGGAGTCAGATCGCTCAGCGAACCTTGCGCACCCCCTTTTGTGGAGCCGTTCGCATAGAACCTCCTGAGATGTGCTAACGCACGAACCGGCGAAAGGTCTTTGACCATCTGTGGCCAGATACGAAGCTCTATGACTTGCCCATTTACAATGACCGGTGATCCTGTCGGAAGAAATCCAGGGTTGAGTTTTTCCAATCTCTCCATCACGCGCTTGACCTGCTCTTCCGCCGGCAGCGCGGCGACTTCCTTCACGAAGGCGACGTCCACACCGCGCTGCGTGGCGCTGAGATCGCGGTATTCGAGTTTCTCGAAAAGCGTGCCGGGACCTGCGCCGATGTTGGCAACTCCCGCATCCGGGAGAGTGTCGTCCTGCACACGGGCCATTTCCGTGCCGTCGAGCATCACGGTCAACACGTCGCCTTGGGCGCGGAACTCCATCGTGTGGCTTTGGTCGAAGCGAAAGCCGTGCGGAACGGAGAATTGCTGTAACACCTTAAGCTGGCCGTTCAGGAACAGGTTGATCGTGCTGGGTTTGCCGGGTTCGGTCAATCGCGCCGAGTAGTTGTTTCCTTCTTTCCCGGAACGCAGTGTCAGAAACCATGAGACACCTTTGGTACCCGTTACCGTGGCGCGAATGGCAATGTCCCGGCCTTGGGCAATGCGGACGCTGGCACGGGGATTGAGCATGCGTGAACCACCCGCCTCCTTGACCAGAACTCCGCTCTTGGCGTTTTCCGGCTTCGCCCACCACTCTGCAAGGCCGTCCACCCATTGTTCGCGACCGGGTTGTTGACTGGCTGTTGGTCGGGGCGCTGAGGCCCCTCCCACTTTCTTCTCTCCCTTCCACGGCGACCATAACAGCAGACCGATCACAGCAGCGACAACAAGCGTCGCTGCGCCGGCGTACAACAACACCGGTTTGCGCTTCTTTGCGGGCGCACTGGCCATCGTCGGTGTGTCAACGACCGTCGGCACGATGGCGGCAGTGGCCGGTTTGACCGTCGGCGCCGGCGCGGGAGCAGCGGCGATTCCGGTCGCTTCCGCGTGCAGCGCGGTCAATTCGCAAATCAGATCGTCATAGGTGGCGGGACGCTGGGCGCGGTCCTTGGACATCATCTTCAGGACGAGGGCGGCCACGCACGGCGGACAATCAGGCCGCAACGTTGTGGGATCAGGCGGCGGTTCGTTGACGTGTTTGTAGAGCAACGCCATCGTCTCTTCGCCCTCGTATGGCGGGCGGCCAGTCAACATGTGAAACAGCGTGCAGCCGAGGCTGTAGATGTCGGTGCGGAAATCAACGTTCTTCTCGCCGCGCGCTTGTTCGGGGCTGATGTATTGTGCCGAACCCATGATGGTGCCGGTGCTGGTCACGCTGACGGAAGCGGCACGCAGACTCTTGGCAAGACCGAGGTCGGTCAATTTCACCTCGCCATCGGTCGAGAGCAGGACGTTGTCGGGTTTGATGTCGCGGTGGATGATTTGGGCCTTATTCCAAGCGTATCGCAGCGCGTCGGCAACATAGAGGGTGATGGCCAGCGCCTCGTCAATGTCAAGATGCCCGACGCGCCGGAGTCGTTTGAAGAGTGTTTCGCCGTCCACGAATTCCATGGCGATGAAGTGTGTGCCGCCATCTTCGCCCGCGGCATAAACCTGGACGACGTTGGGGTGGTTCAGCTTGGCGGCGGCCATCGCCTCGCGTTTGAAACGCGAGGTGAAATCCGCGTCGCCCGCGAGGTGGCCGGGCAGGACTTTGACGGCGATGGTGCGGTCGAGGGCGGGATCGTTGGCTTTGTAAACAGCGCCCATGCCGCCTTGGCCGAGCTTCGCAAGGATGGTGTAGGTGCCGATTTGTTGCGGTTCGCCGTTCTCGGGCATAGCAACGCCAGTCTAGCAAGTCCGCCGATTGAATCAAGCCTGCCGTCGGGGTACCTCGGTTTCGTGACAAGGGGAGCGGAAACACCTGTTCAGTTCAAAAAAGTGAAGGGATGAGTTGACAGAAGCGGGGTGGATTGACTAGAGTGCGCCAATGACTGTAACAGAACCTTCTAGGACGGAGGACAATAGTTTACTATGAAATTCGGCAGAATCGCTTCAATCCTTGTTATTCTGGTCAGCATCGGGTCGCTGTACTGCGTTCAGATGCTGCGTCAAGGTCGTGATCAGTTGAGGGACGAGAAGGCCACGCTTACCCAGAATGTGGCCGACGAGAAGGCAAAGGTTGCCAGCACCGAGACCAAGTTGAAAGAGGCCGTTGACAAGTTGGTTCCTGTTGAGAAGGCACTGGCCCAATCAAAAACTGACCATGAGAGCACCAAGAAAGTCCTCACGACGACCACTCAGGAGCGCGAGAAGCTCAAGACCAGCCTCGCCGAAGCCCAGCAGAAATTGCCGGCCATCAACAAGGAACTTGTTACGGTCAAGGAATCGCTCAAGAAAGCCGAGGGAACCATCACCAAGCAAGCCGGTGTGATTGCCACGATTGCCGGTTACAAGAAACAAATCGCTGACTTGACAGCCGAGAACAAAGCCCTCGGCAGTAAGATCGAAGTCATCCTTGCTGAAATCAAACGCCTCGAAGTTGAAAACGGAGAACTCCGCACGACCCCCATCAACGTCCGCGGCCACGTCGCCGGCGTCGAGAACCGCTGGAACTTCATCATCCTCGACATCGGCCAGGACCAGCAAGTCCGGAAGAACACCCAGTTCCTTGTGTATCGCGACAAGACGTTCATCTGCAAAGCCCAAGTCCTCTCCGTCGCCGAGAACACCGCCGTTGCCGAAGTCCTGCCCGAGTTCCGCCGTAGCGACCCGCGCATCGGCGACCTCGTCATCCATTGATTGAACCGGGTCCGGCCATGAAAGCCAGCCGCATGTTATTCCTGCTGCTCTTGATGGGAGCGGCGCTGACGACGGGTTGCGCCACCACCAACGAGAACGAGGTCAGCACCATCCCGTGGAACCGCCCCGAAAGCTGGGAGGGAATGGGTGCGCTTGGCGGATACGGTGGCATAGGTGGTTTCGGTCGCGGCTACTAGTCCGTTGCGGGTGGGCTTGTCCGCCTCTGGCGGGCTAGGAACTGCTCGACAATCCGGCGGCAACAGACTATTTCTCTTGCAGCCATGAAGAAAACTGCGTCTGCCCCTTTCATCACCGAGGATTTCCTCCTCGGCAACGATGTTGCCCGCGAACTGTACCACGACTGCGCCGCGCCCGAGCCGATCTTCGATTACCATTGCCATCTTCCGCCCGACCAGATCGCCGCCAACAAGACCTTCCGCAACCTCTACGAAATCTGGCTCGCCGGCGACCACTACAAATGGCGCGCCATGCGCTCCAACGGCGTCGCGGAAAAATTCTGCACCGGCGACGCCTCCGACTACGACAAGTTCCTCGCCTTCGCCCGCACCGTTCCCGCCACGCTCCGCAATCCCATCTATCATTGGACGCATCTCGAACTGAAAAAATACTTCGGCATCACTGATCTCCTCGACAAATCCTCCGCCAAGAAAATCTGGGACGCCGCCAACGCGCAACTTCCCGACATGCCTGTCGCCGAAATCATGCGCCGCAGCCGCGTCACCGTCGTCTGCACGACGGACGACCCGACCGACACACTCGAACACCACCGTGCCATCCGCGGCAACCGGAAGTTCAAGACGCGCGTCTATCCGACGTGGCGTCCCGACAAGGCGCTCGCTGTTGACCAGCCCGCCGCCTTCAACGCGTGGACCGACAAACTCGCCGCCGCCAGCGGCATTGACTGCAACAGTTTCGCCAACTTCCTTGCCGCCCTCGAACGCCGTCACGAGTTCTTCCACAAAAACGGCTGTCGCCTCTCCGACCACGGCCTCGGCTGTTGTTACGCCGAGGACTGTTGCGAGTCCGAGGCCGCCCGCGTCTTCGACAACGCCCGCGCCGGGAAAACCGTCACCCGGCTCGACGCTGACCGCTTCCGCAGTTTCCTCATGGTGTTCTTTGGCGAACTCGATGCCGTCCGCGGCTGGACCAAACAACTTCACCTCGGCGCGCAGCGCAACAACAACACCCGCCTGTTCCGCGCGCTCGGCCCCGACACCGGCTTCGATTCCACCGGCGACTGGCCGCAGGCCGCCGCGCTCGCGCGTTACCTCGACAAACTCGACCAGAACAACAAGCTTCCCAAGACCATCCTCTATAATTTGAACCCTGCCGACAACTACGTCTTCGCCACCATGATCGGCAATTTCCAGGACGGCGCCATCCCCGGCAAAATGCAGTTCGGCAGCGGCTGGTGGTTCCTCGACCAGAAGGAAGGCATGGAGTGGCAGATCAACGCGCTCTCGAACCTCGGCCTCCTCAGCCGGTTCGTCGGCATGTTGACCGACTCGCGCAGTTTCGTCAGCTACCCGCGCCACGAGTATTTCCGCCGCATCCTCTGCGACATCATCGGCCGCGATGTCGTCAACGGCGAACTTCCCCGCGACATGAAACTGCTCGGCAACATGGTCCGCGACATTTCCTACCGCAACGCCAAAAACTACTTCGGGCTTGAACCCGGTAAACTCGATCCATGAACGCCACATTCGTCCAGCGCGGTGGTAGGGGCGCACTGCGTGCGCCCCATTCCGCGCAGCATCCGCAAAAGGCGCACGCAGTGCGCCCCTACCATGCGATTTAACAACACTGAAAGGAACAACACCATGAGCATCCCATTCAAAATCAATCTGAAGAACCAAGTTGCCGTCATCACCGGTGGCGGCGGAATCCTTTGCAGCGTGATGGCTAAGGCCATGGCCGACTGTGGCGCCAAAGTCGCCATCCTCGACCTGAGACCCGAGGCCGCCCAAAAATGCGCCGACGAAATCACCAAGGCCGGCGGCATCGCAAAAGGTTTCGCTTGTAACGTTCTCGACAAAGCCAGCATCGAAGCCGCCCACGAGCAAATCAAAGCCGCCTTCGGTTCCGTAGACATCCTCGTCAATGGCGCCGGCGGAAATCACCCGAAGGGCACGACCTCGAAAGAGCATCTGACGCTGGAAGACATCACGCAGAAGAAAGAAGGCGTGACGACATTTTACGACCTGACCGCCGACGGCATTTCGTTCGTCTTCAACCTCAACTTCCTCGGCACGTTCCTGCCGACGCAAGTCTTCAGCAAGGACATGGTCCTCAAGAAGCACGGCAACATCATCAACGTTTCCTCGATGAACGCCTTCAAGCCGCTAACCAAAATCCCCGCCTACAGCGCCGCCAAGGCCAGCGTCAGCAATTTCACACAATGGCTTGCCGTCCACTTCTCGAAGACCGGCGTCCGCGTCAACGCCATCGCGCCGGGCTTTTTCCTCACCGACCAGAACCGCGCGCTGCTCACGCAGCCTGATGGCTCGCTCACGCCGCGCGGCAACACCATCATCGCCCACACGCCGCAAAGTCATTTCGGCAAACCCGAGGACCTCGTCGGCGCGTTGCTCTGGCTGCTCAGCGACGACGCCAGCGGCTTTGTGACCGGCCAAGTCATCGCGATTGACGGCGGCTTCAGCGCGTTCAGCGGCGTGTAGTCGCGTTGAAACAGGCCAACGCCATCGCCGGGTTTGTGGGACGCGAGAAACCGATGCTGCTCGCGCTGCTGACGGCGCTGATTGCCAAACTCATCCTCGACGATCCCAACATGGGCCCGGTTGGCTCGTACGGGTCGTTGACGTTGGTGGTGCTGGTGGTGACGTTCGCGGTGATGATCTATGCTTCGATGGCCGTGGTCGGGCACGCCGAAGTGTTGGCCCACCGCCTCGGCGAACCGGCCGGAACCCTTGTCCTCACGCTCACCGCCGCCGGCGTCGAGGTCATCATGATGACCGCCATCGCGCTCACCGGCAAACCGGATCCGCACATCGTCAAGGACACCGTTTATTCGACGGTAATGATTCTGCTGACCGGGCTGCTCGGTGGCGCGCTGTTGCTCGGCGGCCTCCGCCACGGCGAACAGCAGTTCAACTTCAAGTCCAGCAAATCCTACCAGTCCGTCCTGCTCGGCATGTTGGGCATTTCGCTGTTCCTGCCGACCGTGGCCGGCGGGGCTGTGGTGAGGACCATCCACTGGTTTCTTGTCCCGGCGTTCCTATTGCTCTACGGCATTTTCCTCAAGCTCCAAGTTGGCAAACACAACCTCTTCTTTCGTGACCCGGTCGAGCATCCTCACGCCCCCGTTGCCTCCGGGCACAGCACCGCCTATCACGTCGTCGTGCTGTTGCTCACGGTCGTGTCCATCTCGGTGGTCGCCGAGTTCTTCGCCACCGGCCTCGACGAGGAAACCGAACGCCATCACCTGCCCGTCGCCATCAAGGGGCTCATCGTGGCCGTGCTGATGGCCGGGCCGGAGGGACTCACCGCTATCCGCGCCGCCCGGCAAAACGAAATGCAGCGCGTCATGAACATCGTCCTCGGCTCGGCGCTGTCCACCGTCTCGCTGACGGTTCCCGCCATGCTCATCGTCGGCCAAATCAAAGGGCTGGATTTCAACTTCGTCCTCGCCCCGTTCCAAGTGACGCTGCTCGCCGTCTCGCTTGGCGTCGTTCACATTTCGGAGACCGAGGGCAAGACCAACATCCTCGACGGCGCCGTCCAGCTCATCCTTTTTGCCGGGTTTGTCTTCTTCGCCCTTACCGTGCACTGATGGCGATCCGGTCGCGGCTGGTGCAGTTCGATCCTTTGGGCAGGAACGCCGCCGTCCCGGCGGTTTCGGGCTGGACTTCGACCGCCGGGACGGCGGCGTTCCTCTCGTTGACCAAAACTTCGAACTGCACCCGGTTGCGGCTAGACAGTTGCAAACCATTCGCTAACTTGGCAAAATCCGCACTTGCAATGAAACTCACCACGTTTCTCTTGGCCGCCGCGCTTTGCGTCACCGTCGGCTGCCGAACGTTGCCGCAAGTCGGACAGACGCCGCAGCAACTCAACCACACGCTCAACTACTGGCTCTACCTGCCCGACGACTACAACCAGAAACCGCGCGAGCGGTGGCCGTTGATGCTCTTCCTCCACGGCTCCGGCGAACGCGGCACCAACCTCGCCGCCGTCCTCAAACACGGCCCGCCGAAACTCGCCAGCGAGGGCAGGAAGTTTCCGTTCATCATCGTCTCGCCGCAATGCCCGACAAACCAACGGTGGTCGGTGCCGGGCTTGAATCGGCTGCTCGACAACATCACGGCGAAGTATCGCGTGGACAACAACCGCGTCTATCTTACCGGCCTCAGCATGGGCGGATACGGCGCATGGGCGCTGGCCGGGGCAAACCCGGAACGTTTCGCCGCGCTCGCGCCCATTTGCGGCGGCGGCGACCCGGCCATTGCATCGCGGTTGCGTCACATTCCGATCCGGGTTTTCCACGGCGCGAAGGACAAAGCGGTGCCGGTGAAGAAATCCATCGAGATGGTTGACGCGCTCAAAGCCGTCGGCGCCGACGTGAAGTTGACGATCTATCCCGAAGCCGCCCACGATTCCTGGACGCAAACCTACGACAATCCTGAGTTCTACGATTGGCTGTTGCGCCAGCGGCGGAAATGAACATTCTCCTGTTGGTTCTCGCGGCGCTCGACTGGCCGTCGCTGCTCGGTCCGACCCACAACATGGTCTCGACCGAGACCAACCTATTGCAAAGATTTCCGCCCGGCGGCCCACCCATCGTCTGGCAAGTCAACAAAGGCGACGGCTACTCCAGTCCCAGCATTGCCGGCGACCGGCTGATTCTGTTTCACCGGCCCGGCAACGAGGAGGTCGTGGATTGCCTGAACGCGCGCGACGGAAAACCGCTCTGGCGTTTCGCCTATCCGACCTCCTACCACGACCGCTTCGGCTACAATCACGGCCCGCGCGCCAGTCCTGTCATCGCCGGCGATTCCGTTTTCACCTTTGGCGCGGAAGGCAAGCTCCACTGTCTCGATCTCGCCGCAGGAAAGCTGCGCTGGAAGCGCGACATCCTCGCCGGGTTCAATCTCAAACAGAATTTCTTCGGCGTTGGCTCGACGCCGCTCGTCGAAGGCGACAAACTCATCATCAACGTCGGCAGCCCGACGGTCGTTGCCTTCGACACGCGCACCGGCAAAGAAATCTGGCGCGCTGGCAACGAGTGGGGACCGAGCTACGCGACACCCGTTCCGGCGATGATTCACAGCCAGCGTCGCGTCTTCGTCTTCGCCGGCGGCGAGAGCGACCCGCCAAACGGCGGCTTGCTCTGCCTCGACCCGGCGGACGGAAAGATGGCGTTCACATTCCCGTGGCGTGGACGCCGGTTCGAGTCGGTCAACGCATCGTCCCCGGTTGTGTTCGGCAATCGCGTGTTCATCTCCGAGTGCTACGGCAGCGGCGGCGCGTTGCTGGAGGCGCTGGCCAGCGGAGGTTGCAGCGTCGTCTGGACGAACAAGAAGTTCGGCACGCATTTCATGACTTCGATTTACAAGGACGGTTACCTCTACGGCGTTGACGGCTACGTGATGCAGGCCGCACGACTCGTCTGCGTGGAGGCCGCCACCGGCAAAGAAGTGTGGGGCGCGCAGCCGGTCTGGGAGGAAACGGTGACGACGAAGGAAGGGCCACACAAACTGGTGCGCGGAACGTTTCGCGGATCGCTGTTGTCGGTGGATGCACGTTTCCTCTGTCTCGGCGAACTTGGTCATCTGCTCTGGCTTGACCTGACGCCGCAAGGTTGCCGCCAGTTGGATCGCGTTTGGTTGTTCGCCGCGCAGCAAACGTGGACGCCGCCGGTGCTGTGTCGCGGCCTGCTCTACGTCTGCCAGAACGCGCGTGACCCGTTCCACGACACCCCACCGCGCCTGATCTGCTACGACCTGCGCGCGGCGAAATGATTTTGCAGCCGGAACAAAACCGGAACATCTAACACTCAACGGTTGCGACTCAGCGGCGACGGCGGCGCAGCCGACGGTGTCTGTTGGAGCCGCGGGTTGGCGACCGCTCAAAGCTGGGGGTCGAGCGACGCAGGATCAAAGCCGTCCTCCCTGACGTCGAGAACTATCGAGTACTCCGCATCCGGGGTGTATTCCTCACGAATGAAGATTCGACCCGACTGAACGAGGCCGAGGGATCTCTCGACGATGCCAGCGAGCCGGGCGATGTCAGCCAGCGTGCCTTCGATCGCGTGAGACGTGATATTCGCCTTGTCCCACGTCATCACTTCTAGGTACATGTGAGGGCCGAAGTGATCGTGCTCGGATAAACTGTCGTTGCTCGGCTTGGCGCTGTAGTCTGCCAGCAACCTAGAGAACGCCATAAGACCTTTCCGGGAACCCGTGAGACGCCACTCCTTTGTCTCGTCGTCTAGATCGTAGAAGAAGCCCAATTCTCGCCATTCACGGCGAGTCAGTTCGGCAGCGCGGGGAGAAAGCTTCTCTAGTGTCATCGCTCGCCCGGCATTCTTATTGGAACAAATCGCGTACACTGCATTGTGCACGCCTGACTTTGACAAGCCGTTTCATTGTCGTGAGGTTATGAGAACTGATTTGCGAATTTCTGTCAAAGACAATCGCAGGAAGTTCAATTTGTGCCGCTGGTCAGTTCCCAGTTCTCGCCGAACAAGCCGGCCAGCACGACGGTTCCGTCGCGCTTGAGCACGGCGTAATCGCCGAGGCGCGGGAATAGCAGCGCGTTGGTGCCGCGAAATTCCTTTTCGCCAAACGTGTGTCCGCTGTTGAGCACGACGTACCGTCGCGGGTTCAACGGGTTCGGATAAATCATTACCAGCGTGTGCTCGACGGCGTTGAACGTCTGCTTGCCGACGACGATGGCGTCTTTCGTCCATCGAATCGGCAACTTACCGGCAATCTGAGCGATGAGTCGGTTGGACGATGGATCGCCGAACAGAATCAGGTTGTGGTTGGCAACATCCTCGACTGTAACCGCTGTGTCGGCTTTGACGCGCACGTCGCCGCGCATCCATTTCGCAAACTCCCGGCGAAAGAGTTCCAGCCGCGCGTCCGTCGGGCCAGATGGCTGGACGCACACGAACGATTCCATGAACGCGTCGTCAATCGGTCCTTGCAGGCCGTGTATCTTGCGCAAACCTTCGGTGCGCGTCGGCATCCGGACTTCGGCTCCATCAATTGCAAGGCGCGCCACGTTCTTGGTTTTGAGGTCAATCACTTTTCCGTTGAGGCCGCGCTTCAATTCCACTTCGGCGCGCTGGTAGTGTTTCTCCAACGCGAGCACTTCGATGCCGAAACACCGGTTGTACCGCGTCGTGTACGTGACGAAACGGGTGTGGCTCGGCGCTTTTCGCGGCAGCATGCTCTGGATGAATTGCTCGGAGCGTTGCTTGCTGTCGGGATGAAACTTGTGGCCGGTCTTCGGGCCGCAGAGGAATACCACGCGCAACTCTTTCGTGAGCCAGTTCAGTCCGTCAGGCGTGAAGTGAAAACCTTCTTTCATCAGTTCCTCGCGCATCAGGGTGGTGCACGGCACCGATTTGTCGTCCTCGCCGCAGTAGCCGACGAGCGGGAAGTTGAAGGCGTTGAGCGCATAGTCAACCGCGTCGTAGATGTGCAGTGTGGCATCCTGATGCGGTGGCAGGTTGTCTTGCTTGGCGTAGCGTTTGGTGTCGGTGAATCCCGCGCCAGCCTCGGCGGCGGCCCAGAGGTCGGGGTAATGCAGGCTCAGATGCCACGTGCCGGCGCCGCCCATCGAGAAGCCGCGCAGCACGACTTTGTTTTCGTCAAACCGATAGCGTTGACGGACCGATGCGATGGCTTCGAACACGTCGGTCTCGCCTGCCCAGCGGTAGGCGTTGTTGACGCGGCCGAAAACCTCCAGCGTCATGTGATGTTGCTCCAGCGGCAACGCGTTGGTGGTGGAGTGTGAGGCGATGAAACTAACTTCGTTCAGTGTCCCGCCGCGCCCGTGCAACACGACATCGAGCCGGCCATCCCACTTGTCGGGAATTGTCAGCGCGTACGGCTGGACACTGCCGTCCACGCGTGAGCGATAGGCGCGGACGAGCCGGCCTTTTTGCGTCGGCCACGACGGCCTGACCGAAGCGAGTTCCTTCGCGCGGGCAAGGCCGCGTTCGAGAACCAAGAGCGTGTCGGCAACATATTTCTTCGAGTAGAACTCCTCGTCGGCATAGCGCACGATCCAGACCGCCGCCTTGTGGAAAACCTCGACATCGGCCATCAACGCATCGTCGGCTCTCAATCGTTTCAACGCGGCGCCGAGTTCGTCGGTCTTCGTTTTGATTTGCCGTAGTTCGGCGTCGGTAGGTTGGTACGGCTTGGACGGTGCCGCTCCTGTGCCGAGGAACAGTGCGACAGCAAGAATCGCGATGAGATGTTGTTTCATAAGTTACCTTCCAATGAAGTGCAGTCCGGCCATGATGCCCGCGAACGCGAGCGCCATCAGTCCCCAAGCAATCCAGAAATCTCCGGGCGTCTGCGCCCGCACAATTGGCTTGCGCATCCGCGATTCGATCCGGCCCGTGAGCAGCATCCGGCCCAGATAGAACAAGCCGACCAGAAAGCAGGCGAGCCGAAATGTATCCCAGAAGGATGTCATGGCGGCGGATGCTACCACAACGCCGCGCTTGAAGACGACAGCAAATCGGGGTACAAACCGCCATCGGCCAACAACTGGAGGTCATGATCAAATGAGAACGATTCTTTGCGTGGCATTCGCAGCGGCGCTCGTCTTGCGCGGAAGCGCCCAAGAGTTCGGCGGGATCGGGAACCTGTACCAATTGTCAAAGGCGCAGTCGCGTTCGATCAGCCCGGAGAATTTCACCGGCGAGAAGGGCAAGGCCGGCATGGCGACGGAGGGAACCGGCAAGAACTGTGCCCGCGATCTGGGTGTGGGTTGGAAAGTGTCGCCGTCGGTGCGCATCCAGCCAAAGACGACGTTCACGCTCGGCGAGATCAAGGGGCCGGGTTGCATCCAGCAGATTTGGATGACGCCCACCGGCAACTGGCGCCACTCGATCATCCGGTTCTACTGGGACGACGAAACGGAACCATCGGTCGAATGTCCAGTCGGCGATTTCTTCGCGTGCGGCTGGGGCAAGTATTGCCAGATCAACTCGCTGGCGATCTGCGTCAACCCGGGCAGCGCGTTCAACTGCTACTGGCCGATGCCGTTTCGCAAGAAGGCGCGCATCACCTTCGAGAACCGCGACGAGAAACCGATGACGCTCTACTACCAGATCAATTACCAGCTTGCGCCCGTCTCGCGCGACGCCGCGTATCTGCACGCGCAGTTCCGTCGCGAGAATCCGCTCCTCAAGGAAGGCACTTACACCATTCTCGACGGCGTCAAAGGCCGCGGGCATTACGTCGGCACATACTTGGCGTGGGAAGCGCGGAGTCCCGGCTGGTGGGGCGAGGGCGAGATCAAGTTCTTCATGGATGGCGACAAGGACTGGCCGACGATTTGCGGCACCGGCACGGAAGATTATTTCTGCGGCTCCTACAACTTCGAAAACCGTGAGACGAAGAAGTATCAACCGTTCAGCACGCCCTACACGGGTCTGGCACAAGTCATCCCGCCCGACACCGCCTACGTGCCGCCGCAACGCTTCGGTCTCTACCGCTGGCACATCGCCGATCCGGTCCGGTTCGAGAAAGATTTGCGAGTCACGATTCAGGCGCTCAGTTGGAAGAAAGACCACACCTACCTGCCGCTTCAGGACGACATCGCCTCCGTGGCGTTCTGGTATCAAACCGAACCGCACGCCAAATTCCCGGCGTTGCAGGAAAAGGCCGCCCTCGCCCTCGCGCCGTTGCCGCCGCCGGCACCAGTGGAGAAGAAACCATGAAACATGAAACTGGCTTTCCTCGTCGTGATTTCCTGAAGCTTGTCGGCACCGGGACGCTTGTGACGTTTCTCGGGGAACTGCCGGTATTTGCCGGGCCGTTTACGCGGAAGGACTTCGAGGAACTTGTTCCCGCCGACAAGAAACTCAGCCCCGATTGGGTGAAGTCGCTCTTCGCGCGCGGCAGCCCGGAAGTGTATCGCGGCAAGAATCTCGAACTGATCGGCATGCCCGTCGGCGGCATTTGCGCCGGCCAACTCTACCTCGGCGGTGACGGCAAACTCTGGCACTGGGATATCTTCAACAAGCACGTTAGAACCGGTGCTGCCCATTACGCGAAACCAATGCAGCCGGAGTCGCCGTTAGAGCAGAAGTTCATGCTGACCATCGGTGGAAAGACGCGAACGCTCGACAAAGACGGATTTGCCGACATCAGTTTTCGCGGCGAGTATCCGATTGGCCGGGTCGAGTATCGCGCCAACGACGTGGCCGCGACGCTGGAGGCGTTCTCGCCGTTCATCCCGCTGAACACCGACGACTCCAGCCTGCCGGCGACGGTGATGCAGTTCACGGTCAAGAACACTTCCAGCGCCGCCATCGAAGCGACGCTGACCGGCACGCTTGAGAACGTCGTCGGACGCGCCGCCGGCTGTGTCCGGCGCAGCCGGAACATTTCCGGAACAGATTTCACCTTTCTCGAATGCTCGGCGGAGAAACCCAGCCCGGCCGCGGCGCCGTCGCGGCCGGACATTTTGTTCGAGGATTTCGAGTCGGGTTACGGCAAGTGGACGGTGGAGGGCAAAGCGTTCGGCGAACGCCCGGCGACCGGCACGTGGAAACGACAGCAACCGGTCAGCGGCTTCAAAGGCAAGGGACTCATCAACTCGTACTTCCCCAACGACGACGCGACTGGCAAACTCACCTCCCAGTCGTTCAAGATCGAGCGCCGGTACATCACGTTCCTCATCGGCGGCGGCAACCACAAGGACAAGACCTGCATCAACCTCGTCGCCGCCGGCAAAGTGGTGCGCACCGCCACGGGCCACAACAACGAACGGCTGGAGCCGGCGTTCTGGAACGTGTCTGACCTTCAGGGCACGGAAGCGCACATCGAGATCGTGGACGCCGCCGGCGGCGGCTGGGGTCACATCAACGTCGACCAGATTGTGGTCAGCGACAAATTGCCGGCCAGTGCAGTAGCGGAGTTGGACTCGGACTTCGGTACGATGGGGCTGGCGCTGCTGGGTGGCGGCGACTCGCTCGCCCGCAAGATGAAGCTGGCGCCCGGACAGTCGGAGGTGGTGACGTTCGTGCTGACGTGGCATTTCCCAAACCTGACGATGGCGAAACTGCCGGGCGGACGTTACTACGCGACGAAGTTCGACTCGGCCTTGGCGGTGGCGAAATACGTTGCCGACAACTTCGAGCGGCTTGCATCGCAGACCCGGCTCTGGCGCGATACATGGTACGACTCGACGCTGCCGTTCTGGTTCCTCGACCGCACGATGCTCAACACCTGCATTCTTGCCACGTCCACCTGCCACCGGTTCAAGGACGGCCGGTTTTACGGCTGGGAAGGCGTCGGCTGTTGCGCCGGCACCTGCACGCACGTGTGGCATTACGCGCACGCGGTGGCGCGGTTATTCCCGGAACTCGAGCGCGACTTGCGCGAACGGGTGGACTTCGGATTGGCG
>Ga0172375_10007300_pt1 | contig 15173 bp, 13 predicted proteins | sample LakKiv1m_FD_114537 | JGI IMG/M metagenome (GOLD analysis project Ga0172375, IMG submission 114537) | Freshwater microbial communities from Kabuno Bay, South-Kivu, Congo - kab_092012_11.1m | ecosystem: Environmental > Aquatic > Freshwater > Lake | place: Democratic Republic of the Congo... | reverse complement strand
GGATTCGGGGGAGCCGTTGGACGTGAGGGAAGGGGCGCCGGGATCGGGAGGCCTGCCCCCCGACCCATAAGCGTTCACCTGTTGAGCTTGCCACTGCTGCGGGAATGGGGCACGCGCCTGTCCTGAAGCGTTTCCGATATGCATTGCTACAAGAGGCTCTTGCAAAACCCACCGTGGCATTGGGCGTCCCGCCCGTGAAACACGGGCAAGATGCCCGTGCCACGTCCGTACTCACGGGGTTTTGCAAGAGCCTCACAAGTTATCTGAAGGGATATGTTGTGGACATGAACTTTGATAGCCTATTGTCGCTCGTCAAGGATGAACCGGTGTTCGACTCGAGTCTGCTCATGTCCGGGCGCGGCTCGCCGGCGGCGGTTCATCTGCAGTTAAGCCGCTGGATTCGCGCGGGCCGGCTGGTGCAGGTGCGGCGCGGGCTGTACGCCTTGGCCGCAACGTACGCCCGGACGGCGCCGCACCCCTTCCTGCTGGCCAACCGCATCCGGCAACCGTCCTACGTCAGCCTTCAGCCCGCGCTGGCCTGGTACGGGATGATTCCGGAATACGTTCCCGTCGTGACCAGCGTCACGACCGGCCATGCCCGCGACTGCCGCAATGCCATGGGCGATTTCCTCTATCGGCATGTGAAACGGGATGCGTTTCGAGGCTATCGGCGCCTCGAGGTTCAGCCAGGCCAGGCCGCCTTCGTGGCCACACCCGAGAAGGGGCTGCTGGATCTGATTCATCTGACGGTCGGCGCGGATGCGGAATCGTATCTGCGTGAGCTCCGGCTTCAGAATCTCGAAGCCCTTTCCATCGAGGCCCTGCGCCGCGCCGCGCGCGAATGGGGCAGCCCGAAGCTCCTGCGCGCCGTCGAAGGCATCGCACGACTGAAGGAGGAGGCGGCGTGAAGGACTTCCTGATCTGGTATCTGGCGGATCCGACCTGGCCCGAGCCTAACTTCAGCCTGCTTAATGCCGGCCTGGAACAGATGCGCTGGGAAGGGGCGACCCTCGACGCGCGCAACTGGCGCGCCGTTCTGCGCGCCCGCCTCGAAACCGTGAAGTGGGCCAAGGCGCTGGCGGACGTCCGCCCCTTCCTGGAACGCGAGGCCGATCTCAGTCCCCTGACAAAAGAGGGGTGCATGTCGCTGCTGGGCGGGCAGCAAGAAGGGAAAGACGCTGGACGATGACGGCCGCTCCACTACGGAAGACGAGTGGGCACTCTCAATCGTCCACCGTAATCGTCGCCCGTAATCGTCCACCGATCCGAATCGCATCGCAGAAGGAGTAGAGACCATGCCCATATCCGTCCGCCGACTGGCCCAGTTGGCCGGGGTGAATCCGATGACCGTCTCGCGCGCGCTGCGCGGCCGCGAGGGGGTGAGCGACGAGCTGCGCCGCAAGATCCTGGCGCTGGCCCGCAAGTTCAACTATCCGCTGCCGGCGGCCCGCGCGGCGGAGGTCCCCGACCTGCTGCGGGTCATGGCGGCGACCGTTGACATCGAGTCGAGTGGAGAGCAGTTGGCGTTCTCGTTCAACCGTCGGCTGCTCACCGGCATGCGCCAGGGTGCCGCCGAATGCGGCACGGAACTGGCGCTCCTGCCACCCTGCGACGACGTCTGGCCGCTGATGGTGGACCGGCGGCAGGTGGACGGCGTGGTGCTGCCGCTGAGCAACGAGCAGATGCCGCATCCGCCCTTTCCGCCGCCTGTCCCGGCTGTGTTCATCTTCTTCGGTCCGGACGACGCGGATGTGGTAACCGTCGAGAGCTTCGAGGCCTGCCAGAGGCTTGGCGCGCACCTGGCCGAACTCGGGCACCGGCGCGTGGCCTACATCGGCCCCGAAACGGCCATGTCCCGAAAACGGCTTTTCGGCCTGCGCGCGGGGCTGGAACCCGCAGGCGGCGCCGTGCCGCCGGAATGCGTGCGAATCCGCCCCTTCACCATGGAGGCGCCGCGAACCCGGGCGCTGGTCGAAGAGTTGCTGCAGACGCTGAAAGCGGGCGATCCCGGTTCGCACGGGTTCACGGCCCTGGCGGCCTACAACGATTATATGGCCGAGACTGCGGTTTTGCGGCTGCGCGCGTGCGGCGTGCGCGTGCCGGAGGATGTCAGCGTGGTCGGGTTCGACAACACCCGCCCATCCCCCGGTTATGACGGCCCGGCGCTGACCGCAGCGGCCATGCCGATCGAGGACATCGGCGCCGAGGCGGTTCGCCTGCTCTACTGGCGGATTGCCCATCCCTCGGCGCCCCGCCGCCGCCTGGCCCTCGCCGCGCCGCTGGTCATCGGCAACAGCACACAACTCTCAACGAATCAACGCTCAACTTGCGGAAGGCTCGACCGGCACTTCGTCCCTACAGATTGCCCAGGTCCACCTTGATGTCGTCGCCTTCGACGGTGGCCATGGCGGCGCCTCCGGCGGCGGCGTCAGCCGGGTTCTCCCTCACGGCGCCGGCCTGAGTCGTGGGCAGGTTGCGGTAGTAGACCATCAGTTGCAGGGCGGCGAGGCAGGTGTCCATGACGGGGCGGTCGGTGTGGGCGTCGGTGTTCTCCCAGTGGCCGATGTCGCGGAGTTTGCCCAGGTGGTCGGTGTAGGCGTCCTTCTCGATCTTCAGCTCCTTCAGATAGATCGGCTTCATCTTGGCGTTCCACTCGTCCCACATCTTGCCGCCGTTGTGGAACTTGGCCTGCGTGGCATAGTAGTAATAGTACTGCGTGCTGCCGCCGATGCCGTCCGCGGCAAGCAGCGCCGGTTTCCACGCCTCCATCAAGGTGAGGGTGTTGCGCACCTCGGGGCCGCTTCCCGCGCCCAGGAGCTGCATGCAGAGCGTGCCGACGCCGGAGAGCCCGCCGGCGTCGGGGCCGCGGTAGCCGAAGCCGCCTCCCGAACGGTGATTGCCCTGGAAGCCGCGGATTGCCTTCTTCATTGCGGCCTCGAGCGCGGGCTTGTCGTAGTAGGCGTTGGAGAGGTGGGCGGCCTTGAGCGCCTGCGCGCACCAGCCCATGACCGAGGTGTCGTTGTCATCCGTGGACACGAGGCCGTAGCACCAGCCGCCCGTGGGCGTCTGGCCGGTGACCAGCACATGGATGGCCTTGTCGGCGGCGTCCTTGACGTTGGGGTTCATGGTCATGCCGTAGGCCTCGCAGAGCGCGTAGGTGGCGATGGCGTGGGCGTAGGAGCCGCTGATGCGGCCGTTGGCGGCCTGCGAACGGATCAGGAATTCGATCGCCTTCTGCACCGTCTCGCCGAACTCGGGGGAGTCGGCGCCGGGCTTCTCGCCGTGCGCCAGGAAGGTGAGGAGCGCCAGGCCGGTCATGGCGACCTTGTTGTTGGGCCAGGAGCCGTCCGACGCCTGATTCTTCTTGAGCCAGCGCAGGGCGGCCATCACAGCGGCCTCGGTCTTCTCGTCGCCGCCGAACCGTTTCATGAGCTGTCCGCGCATGCCCGAGTTGCGCGAGCCGTAGATGCCCTTCATGATGACGGGGCTCTTGATCTGCAGCACGGCGTCCACGGCGACGGGCTGCGCCGTCACCGGCTGGGCGGTGGTCGCCACGGGCGTGTCGATCGGCACGGCGACGTCGGTCTCGATGTCAATCTCGGTGTCAACTTCGGGGATCTCCTGTTCGAGCGGCTTCTCCTCCTCCAGCTCCTTGACCTCCTCGGTTTGGAGGTATTCCACCTCGACGACATGCCCGGACGTCACGGCGCCGGTGGCCAGGATCGCCAGCAGGGCGACGGAGACGAGGGGAATGAGCACGGCGCAGGCGGGGGCGGCGAGGCGTTGCGCCTCGATGCGCGCCGATTTGAACTCCTTGCTGTCGCGGGGGCACCCGAAGCCCCGGATCATCTTCCGGATCCGGGTGAGGTAGGTGTCCTCGTTGAACATCTCGTTGATCTCTTCGAGCGCATTCTCCTCCTTGGCGAGGATCGCGTCGGCAATCGGATCGCGCATGGCGCCCTCCTTCCGTGGCCCGAACGGTCACATGCTGAATATGGCGAGGTTCGTCAGCCCCAGTTTATAACAGACATCCAACGTTTGCACTAAAAATCGGTGGGGCGAGTCGCCGGTGCAGCGGATCACCACGCTGACCTTCTTGTCGTACTCGGCGATGCTGGCCAGCCGCCGTTCGAGCAGGTTTCGGGAGACGGGGGTGCCGCGATAGACAAACCCCATCTTGTTGATCTCGATGTTCAGCACGTTGGGCTGTTTCTCGGGATCGGCCTCCTTGTCCGACGCCGGCCGGGCGGCGGAGAGCATGGAGAGGATATCCTCCTGCTTGATGGTGACGATGAAGAAGATGAGCAACTGGAAGACGACGTCAATCATCGGCGTCATTTCGAGCTGGGGCTGGTCGTTGGTGATGCGCCGCTGCTTTCTGACTTTCATGGTGCGCCCCCCTCCTACTTCCTGTTGGCCTTGTGCTCCTGGATGGCCACGAACGAGAGCTTCCAGATGCCCGCGCCGGTGCAGACGTCCATCACGCGCTTGACCTCGCGGTGCGGCGTGCGGTGGTCGGCGCGGATCAGCACCGGGAAGTTCGTGTTGCGGAAGCGGTTGACGCGGCCGACGATGATGTCGCGCAGCACGTCCGCGCCCATCCGCGCGTTATGGATCGAAATGCGGCCGCGGCGGTCGAGCTCGATGACCAGCGTCTGCGGCGGCATCTCCTTGATGATCGGGCCGTGTTTGCCGTCCTCCAGCTCGATCTCCTTGTTCTCGTCCTTGGTCATCTTGAGGGTGACCACGAAGAAGATGATCAACTGGAACACCACATCAATCATCGGCGTCATGTTCAGATCGCAGCCGGCGGATCTGGCTTTTTTGACTTTTGCCATCTAAAGGCCCTCCAGCCGGCCCACCCGCAAAGGCGGGGGCGGCTTGCCGTCCGATTGTCGGAAACCCGGCGGGCGCGCGCGCCCGCGGCCCGTCAGTCGTTGACAACCTCGACGTTGCGCAGATCCTTGATCAGCTCCATGGTCATGGCCTCCATGCGGAGGACCAGCTTGTTGGCGTTGTTGCGGATGCTGTAGTAGAAGGTGATGGCCGGGATGGCGATGATCAGGCCGCCGGCGGTCGTCCAGAGCGCCTGCGAGATGGCCAGGGCGAGGGCGCCGACGTCGGGCGCGGCCGTGGCGATCTGGGCGAAGGCCATGATCATGCCCTGCACCGTGCCGAGCAGCCCGAGCATCGGCGCCAGGTTGGCGCAGACCGAGATCCAGGTGAGGCGCTGCATCAGCCGCTCGGTTTCGAGGTCGGCAGCGGTGCCGACGCTCTCCTGGATGATGTCGTAACCCTCCTCGACGTGCGAGAAGCCGGCCGAGAGGATGTTGGCCATGGAACCGGGCTCGCTCTCGCAGGACTTCAGGGCCTTCAGGACGTCGCCCTCGGCCATGGCGCCCCTGACCTGATCAATCAGGTTTTTGGGCATGATCTTCTGCGGCCGCACGAGGATGCTGCAGTCCACGATGAAATAGATGGCGGCGGCCGCGCAGCCGAACAGGGCCATCCACAGCAGGAAGCCGACCGCGCCCGATCCGGTCAGGATCGCGCCGAAACTGGTCGAGCTTTTCTTGGCCGTCTTGGGCGCCGAAGCGCCGTCCCCGGCGTCGACGATCGCCGCGTTCTCGACGGCCGCCGGAGCCGCCGCCGCGTCGCCGCCCTCTTGCGCCAACAGTGCCGGGGCGCCCGTCAAAGCCGCAAACATCACCGCATTCATCAACAGTTTCTTCATGGCGTCTTCTCACCTTTCCTCATTGTGTCCTGCACAGACCTCTCTTGGCTATGCCACCCGCTTCGTCCGGGCACCGTGCCCGTTTGTTTCCATCTTCCCTTGTCGGAAGCTTGCGCTCCCGCGTCCCGGCCTCAGGGCTTGGTCGCCCATTCGCTGCCGGGGAACTCCTTGCGAATCACCGCGCGCCGCTCCTGGGCGCGGGACGTCATCCCCAGCTTTTCGAGGCTTTTCGCGGCCTTGTAGTTCGCCTCGGGCTGCGCGTCCTTGACGCCGCGGTACAGGGTGACCACCCGCAGGTAGCCGTCCTTGAGCGCGCGCGTGTGGTGTTCCTGCGTGTCGCCGCTCTTCAGGATCAGGTCGCCGCGCAGGATCAGGGCCGCGGCGGAGGCCCCGCGGTCGCCGCTTTTGACCGCGTTCTCCAGGAGATCCTCGAGCTTGCCCGCGCGGTTCTCGCGGAGGAGGGCGCGCCAGTACACCGTGGCCATCCCGCCGAGATAGGCGGCCTCGGGCCGCGCGGCGGTGATCTTTTCCACCGCCCGGATCGCCTCGGCGCCGTTGTTCGTCTGCAGGTACGCCTCGGCCAGCCAGCGGGTCGCCTCCTCGTCGTGCTGCAACATGAAGTAGTCGGTGGCGATCTTGGACAACGCGGCGATGGCCGACGCGCCGTTGTTCCCGCGGACGGCCGCGATAGCGACGTCCAGCTCCCGGGGGCGGACGATCTGCACGCTCTCCACGTTGGCGGCCGGGTGGGTCGTCTCGATGCCCGACTTGGGATCGCTGACCGTATACTCCTTGTTGCGGCCGCCCCACCGGATCAGGCCCGGGATCTTCCGGCTGCCGCCTTTCAGGGTCAGGACTCCCGGCACCTGGGCGGCGGCGTCAGGAACGGTTGAACAGAGAGCAAGCGCCGCGAAAATCAGCACGCGCCAAAAGGTTTTGATCGGCTTCATCTTCGTTCCTCCTTGTCTTCCGGCGCTCACTTGCCGCCCGGCAGTTCGATGTTGGCCTGGTTCAGCCACGTCCGCACTTGCGGCACGTTGCGGCTGTCGCCGAAGGACGCGAGGAACTCCTCGCAGGCATCCGCGGCGGCTTGAAATTTTTTGTGCTCCAGCTCGAGCGGAATGCTCAGCAGGTAGGCCTGTTCGATCAACGGGTCGAGCGCGGCCTGGCCGGGCGGCACCGTGAAAATCAACTGTTTGAAGGCGACGATCGCCCTGGCGCGCGAAAGGCCGGCCTGCTCTTCCAGGCCCAGCGCCTTCTCGGCGTTCATCTTGCGGATCATGGTCTGGCCGACCTGGCTGTCGATCTTCAGCATCTCCTGCGGCTCCTTGCGGTAGTTGCGCACGAACTGGAAGGCTTCCACGGCCTTATTGAACAGCCTCAGGCGCCGGTCGTTGTCGCGCTCGGTCTCGCCCTCGGCGCTGGCGGCGTCGGCGAGCAGCAGGTGGGCGTCCACCACCAGCGCCGAGCGGGAATAGGTTGTGACAAAGGTCTCGAGCTCCGCGCGGGCGTCGCCGAATCTCTTCGTGCCCACGAGGGACTGGGCCCGCCCGAAGCGGGCCTGCGCGAGCATGGCGGGATCCTGCGCCGAGGCGATCACCCGGTCAAAGCCCTGGAGCGCGCTGTCATATTCGCGGGCATCCGCCAGCGCCCGCGCCGCCGTCAGCAGTTGGTAGTCGGGAAAGACATCGCCGCCCGCGCCCGTGAACATCTCCTTGTATTTGGCCACCGCCTCGCCGCGCAGTCCCAGTTCCATCAGGCTGGCGGCGAGCATCGGCACCGAACTGCGGGCCTCCTCGGATTCGGGATAATCCTTGCGCAACCGGGCGAAGACCTCCTGGGACTTGTCGGCCTGCTTCAGGACGGTGTACATGGTGCCGGCCTTGATCAGGGCCGCGGGAGCCAGATCCGACTTGGGAAAGTCCTTCACGAACGCGAGGTAGCCGTCAATCGCCTGCGACCGGGTTTTGGCGGCGGCCTCGGGGGGCGCGACCACCTGCGCCAGGCAGGCGGCCGTCTGGAAGGAGGACTGCTCCCGCAGCAGGGCGGCCTGTTTCGCGTCAATCGCCACGCCGGCGGGGATGGCGTCGAGATCCTTCAGCGCCTGTCCGTAGGCCAGGGCGCCCCGAATCAGGAGCATCGAGCCGGCGACGCGCGCGGTCTCGTCCTCCGCCCCGCGAATCTGCGCGAGGCCGACCGCGCGGGTCGCCTGCGCGATGCGCAACCGGGTCGTCGCGACGTCCAGTCCGGGTTTCCCGGATTTGACCAGATACTCCATGTACGTTTCCAGCGTGGCAATTTCGTTGGTGAAATTGCTCCGCCGGCCATGGATGACCGCGATCTGGCTCAACGCGTCGCCATACCACGCCGAGGCGGGATAGGCGGCGGCGAGGCGCTCGAAATAGCCAAGCGCCGCCGCGTCGTCGCCATCCTCCAGGGCCTTGCCGCCAAAGACGATCAGCCGTTGCGGCACATCCGGATGCTGGGGGAAGTTGCGGAAGAAGAGGTCGTAGATCCGCCGCCGTTTGTCTCCCAGCCCCAACGATCCGTAATGCTCGGCCAGTCGCTGCAGTTCGGCGCCGGCCGCGAGCGTCCACTCCGAGGCGCAAAAACGCTCGGCCAGATGGGCGACGACCGTGTCGGCGAGCAGCTCCTCGTAGCCGTCGTCCCCCCGCGTTTCGAGGCACGCCCGCGTCAGCTCGCCCAGCGCGATCACCGCCTCTTCCGCCAGGGGAAAGCGGTTCAGCACGTCCAGAAAGAGCGGAATGCCCGCCTCAAACTGGTTGTTCGCGAACTTCTGGCGCGCCTCCTGAAACTGCTTCTGGCGGATCCGCGCGAATTGTTCGGGGGTGATGGACGGGCGCAAATCCTGCCCGAACCGCTCCTTGATGAAAGCGCGGATCGCCTGCTCGCGCTCGCCCGCGTCCATCGCCCACTGGCTGTCGGGGAACTTGCCGAAGACGTTGACGAAGTGCTGGTAGGCGCCGTTGGGCTTGCGGCCGCCCGAGGGCAGACGCTCGCCGAGCAGCAGATTCTTGACCTGTTCGATGTCGCCGGCTGGATCGGCGGCGATCTTCATCGCCTCCTCTTCCAGCATCACGGCCAGCAGAAACCGGCACTGGGCCATCGGGCTCATCCTGACCAGGCCGACGATCCCCTCCTCCGCCTCCTGGGCGACCAGGGCGTCATGGATCATCTTGAGCGGCCCCATGTAATCCTCGATCAGCGACTGCGCCTTCGACGCCTGCCCCCGCAAGACCAGGATGTGCGCCTTAATGACGATCCCCTTGCCGAACCACATGTCCTGATCCCACAGGAGCTGGTTGGCCATCTTGTCGGCCTCGTCCAGCAGCGCCGTTTTCGCGGCGGCGTCCGTCTCGGACTCGGCCACCTTGACCGCCAGTTCCGCGGCATCGGCCTGCACCTGGCGCATCGCGTCCCGCGGCAGCTTCACGCCCAACAGGCGCTTGTAGGCCGCGAGCGCGCGCTTTTCCATGCGGGTCGCCAGCAGCATTTGCGGATACTTGTAGGCCGCCTCGACGTAGAAGGACTCCATCTGGGGCGTCGGCTGGGGGAACTTCACAAAGAACCCCTCGTACAGCGCGAACGACTCGTCGGCCCTGCCGAAGGCATACAGGCTGTCGGCCATGGCCAGCTTCATGGCCCACGCATCGGGGCCGTCCAGATTGGGCTGGCGGGCGATGATCCCCCGCACCTCCTCGAACTTGCCCTGCGAAAGCAGCCCGCGCAGCTCGAGAACCTTCAGCGCGGCCGCCGCGTCCGGATACCGCTTCTTCAGATCTTCGATCACGAGCGACGCAAAATCCGGCATCCGGAGGACATCCTGCAACTGCCGGATATACTCCTGCTCCCGGCTCAGGATCGCCTGCCGTTCGGGATCATCGCCCGCCTGCGCGAGCGCGAAAAAAACCGGCGCGAGCGCAACGAGCGCGCACAACACCCAGCCGCCTACAAACGAACGCAGGTTCAGATTCATAGCGCACGTTTTTATCCTATTGCCGGCGCAACGGTCAACCGTTTTTATTTTTTGTGTGTTTTGTGTGTTTTTTTTCGCGCTTTTTCTTGTTGCATGGCGCAGGCATTTTACGGTACCGTTGTCCACGACTCGTGGTCGTGTCGTTTCCAAACCAAGGGGTTGCTATGGGCAAGGTCTTGCGAATTCTTGTTGTGTTGATCCTGGCGATTGGCGTTGCCGCTCTTGTGCTGGAGATCCGGATCAAAGGCATGCGCGAAGCTCTCGTGGGCCGGGCGCACAAGTTCGAGGACGGCATCAAGCGGATCGCGCGCACCATCGAGGCCCAGCCGCCGGCCGACATGCCCGCCATCTCGCTCCCCGAACGCGACCTCTCCGAGGTGAGCGCGCGGGAGCTCGAAAACCCGGAGACCGCCACGTTCTGGAGCGGTTATCCCTTCAAGCTGGAACAGGACAACCTGCCCACCCTGGACTACGACACCGACTCCATGGCGAAGCAGTTGCGGCGGTACTACCGGCTCGAACTCGATCCGATCAAGAATAAATGGAAGAAGGTGCCCGACCCGCGCGACGAGCGCAGGTTCGCGACCTACGGGCCGGGAACCCTGCAGGAATCCCTCGACGCCCTCTTCGAACGCGCCAAGGCCCAGAACGCCGCCCTCAACGCCACCCGCGCGGAGCTGCGCAAACTGCGCGAGGAACTGGTGGATGTGATCAACCAGCACAATATCCTCAAACGCAACAGCCGCGCCGACAAGCGCCTGATCGAGGAGCTGAAGGCGACCATCGCGCGCCTGGAGCAGGAAAAGGCCGATCTGGAGCGCAAGATCGTCCGGCTGGAAGAGGAGAAACGCGATCTGGAAGCCGAGGTCGCCGAGAAGACCGCCGAAATCGAAAAACTGAAGAGCGATATCAAGGATCTCGAGGCCACCATCGTCCGCCAGCAAAAACAGATTGACGACTGCAGGAACGTAAGACCGGGTGGAGGCAGAACGGAAAGCACATCCGTCCCGGACAATCTGGAGAACATCCTGACGCCTGGCGACAAGGGCAAAATCGTCGCTTTCGACGAACATCTCAAGTTCGTGGTGGTCGAGTTCTCCCCGGCCTTCATGAAGGAACTGCTCGGCGACGACCTCTCCAAGGGGCTGCCGCAGATCGAAATGATGGTTCGCCGCCCGGGCCTCAAGACCGCCGCCGGCGATTTTGTCACCCGCATCCGCCTCCGTCAGGTCGTCCGCGATCAGGGGCTGGTCGTGGCCGATGTGCTCATCGACTGGCAACAGGTTCCGATGGAGAAGGATGATGCGGTCTATTTCTAAGCGCCGGACAGCCTGCCTGCTGGCCGGCGCCCTGCTTCTCCTCCTCGCGGCGGGCTGCATGAGCGACCCGCACGAGGGCGACCTCCCCTGGTCGCCCGCCGCAGGCTGGGAGGGAACCACCGTGCTTCCGGGCGGCATGTTCAACCCGCAGTGACGGCCCGCTCCGCCTCCCCATCCCCGTCGGCCGCCGTCATTCTGTCAGGACGTGGCGGCTGCCGCGATCCAATTCGATGCGTTGGCGGCGCCCACCCGTCCGCACCGTGGCGATGACCGGCAGGCTCCCCCGCCAGTCGGCGGCCACGCGCAACTCGGCCTGTTGGAGGCGCCCGTCCTGCCAGACGATGTCCGCCTCCACACCGCCGCGCGCGCGCAGGCCGATCGCCCGGCCAGACGCCCAGGCCGCCGGCAGCGCCGGAAGCAGGCGGATCTCGCCGGTGTGGCTCTGAATCAGCATCTCGGCAATGGCGGCGGCGCCGCCGAAGTTGCCGTCTATCTGGAACGGCGGATGCGCGTCGAACAGGTTCGGGTAGCTGCCGCCCGCTCCGCCGTCCGACGGGGCCACCGGCCGCAGCAACAGACGCAGCAGCCTGTGCGCCCGCTCGCCGTCGCCGAGCCGCGCCCAGAAGAGCGCCTTCCAGGCCGTGGACCATCCGGTGCTCACATCGCCGCGGCGCTCGAGCGTCGCGCGCGCGGCCGCCGCCAGCTCCGGCGTGCCCTCGGGCGTGATCTGGTCGCCCGGATGCAGGGCAAACAGGTGCGACACATGCCGGTGCTGCGGCTCGGGCTCATCGTAATCCTCGATCCACTCCTGCACCGCGCCGGTCCGCGGACTGATCCGCAGCGGCGGCAGGCGCGCGCGCGCGCGCTTCAACTCATCGAGAAAATCGGGGTCAGCCGCCAGCGCCTCCCCCGCGTCGAGACAGTCGCCGAAGAGCTGCCGGACAATCTCGATATCCATCGTGGCGGCGTAGGTGAACTGCGACTCGGTCCCGTCCGCCTTGCGAAAGCGGTTCTCGGGCGAGTGCGACGGGTTGGTGACCAGACACCCCGCGCCGGGGAGGCCGGCCGGCGCCTCGACGAGGAAGTCGAGCAGGAAGCGCGCGGCGCCCCTGAGCAGCGGCCAGCCGCGCTTTTCCAGGAAGTCGCGGTCTCCGGTGAAGCGGTAGTGTTCCATGACGTGGCAGGCCAGCCAGGCGGCGCCCATCGGCCAGACACCCCACACGCCGTCGGCCGGACCGGTGAAGCCCCAGACGTCGCTGAGGTGGTGGACCACCCAGCCGCGGCAGCCATAGTGCGCCTGCGCCGTCCGCCCGCCCGACGCCACCAGCGACTCCATGTAGTCGAACAGCGGCAACTGGCACTCGGCGAGGTTGGCGACCGTCGCCGGCCAGTAGTTCATCTGCAGATTGATGTTGGTGTGGTAGTCGGCGTTCCAGGGCGGCGCCAGATGCTCGTTCCACAGCCCCTGCAGGTTTGCCGGCAGGCAGCCCGGCCGTGAACAGCTGATCAGCAGATAGCGCCCGTAGTTGAAATAGAGGGCCGCCAGCGCGGGGTCGGCCGCGCCCGCCTGCGCGGCGCGGAGCCGCTCGTCCGTGGGCCGTTCGGCCTGGGCGTTTGCGCCGAGATCAACCGCGGCGCGGCGAAAGAACGCGCGGAATTCGGCCCGGTGCGCCTCGCGCAACACCTCGAACGCCGCGTCGGCGGCCGTCTCCGCAGCCCGCCGACAGAGCGCTTCCGGGTCGCCGCCCCGGTAGCCGGTCGCGCCCGTCACCACCACCATCACGGCGTCGGCGCCTTCGATCCGGATCGCGCCGTCGTCGTTGACCAGGGTTCCGCCGGCCAGCCGCGCCTGCACCCGGGCGGCAAACCGCATGCCGGCGTGCGCTCCGGTCTCGTGGTGCGGACAGGCGATCCGGCCGCGCAACACCAGCGCCGCGCGCCCTTCGCCGACGCAAACGGCGTCCCGCTCGCGCGTCAGGGCCAGCCGCAGGTTCAGCGCACCCGGCCGGGTCGCGGTCAGCCTCAGGAGGATCGCGCCCGCGGGCGCGGAGGCAAACAGCTCGCGCCGGAACCCGACGCCGCCGGCCGTGAACGCAACGACGGCCTCCGCGCCGTCAAGATCGAGTTCGCGCCGGTAGCCGGAGACCCCGCCGGCGGGCACGCGCTGTTCAATGAGCAGATCGCCGAGCGGCTGGTACGGCCGCACGGTATGGGGCACGGCCAGCATGGATGACTCGGCCAGCTTGACCGCCTCCGCGTTCCGGCCCGCGAACAGCAGGCGCCGGACTTCCGGCAGCGCGTCCAGCGCGCGGGGGTTGACACGGTCGCGCGCGTACCCGTCCCACAGCGACTCCTCGTTGAGCTGAAGACGCTCGCGCTCCACTCCGCCGAAAACCATCGCGCCAAGACAGCCGTTCCCGACCGGCAGGGCTTCATCCCAACTGGCGGCGGGGCGGCAATACCACAGGCACAGGGACGAGGCCGCCTGCGCCCGCGAGGGGACGAACCGTTCAGAATCCGACATGTGTCTCTCCTTGCCTATCACTTGGACATTTTGTCGCGCTTTTCGGCCGACGACTACGGCGACGACTACGTTTGACGCTGTTCACACTTCCCCCTCGTAATCCGAAGTCGTCCTCGAACTCGTCCTCGATTTCCGAGGACGAGGACGAAAGACAACCCGGATCGTTATTCCCCCTCCGGCGGCTTCAGCCGCCGGATCGTGGATCGCCGTCCGTTGCTCCTGTTTCGCCCGGTATGCGCAGGTCGCAGACAACCGGCAGATGGTCGGAGAGCGTCGTGTCGAGGATCTCGAAGCGCACGGGCGTGATGCCGGCGGTGTAGCAGATGAAGTCCAGCTCGCGAGTCGGCCGCCAGCTCGGATAGGTCGGAACGTGGGACGGATTCGCCGAGGTCAGCCCGGTCGCCGCAAGAAACAGCTTCATCTCGGAGGCGCCCGAAAGCGCGTTGAAGTCCCCCATCACCACACACGGCTTCGCGGAGGCCCGAACCAGATCGTGCAGGTCGGTGAGCTGCCGCTGGCGGGTGCCGAAGCGGAGCGAAAGGTGAACGAGAAACAGGGCGATCGTGTCCAGCTCAAGCTCGATGACCAGCCGCTTGAAGCCGTAGTTCAGGTAGTGGAACCGCTCCCGGTGGATCTCGCCCCGCGTGAGGATCGCGTTGGCCTGCCTGCCAAACACGGGCAGCCGGTCGAAGAGGCCCCCTTTGGAATATTTCACCTCGCAGCGGTGGAAATAACGGCCCAGATCCGTCGCGATCGCCTCGGCCTGGTTGACGCCACGGCTCCGATGGGATCCGATGTCCACCTCCACCAGCCCGACCACGTCGGGGTTGTGCGCGCGGATGCGGTCGGTGATCCGCGGCAGATGATCCACCGTCTTGCGCAGCAGATCCATCCATGCGTGGTGCTCGCGGCGCCCGGTCGCGTAGCGGATGTTGTAGAGGAAGAATCGCATCGTGAAATCCCCGGGGAAAACGGTGCCTAGCCGCGCATCCCTTCGCGCGCCTCCTCCTGCGCGGCCCCAACCATCCAGGCCGCCTGGATGGCGCGCGAAAGCGGGATGAGCCAGTCGCTGTAAATCGCGTCCAGCGTCTGCGGCAGGCGCGAGGCGAGGGCGGGCGGCAGATTGTGGCTGCGGGCATAGTCCGAGGCCCGCGATCGCACGCGCAGGAGAACGAGCTGCTCGACGGAGGGATAGGTGATCAGCTCCTCGACGCGGGCGGCGTCCCCCGCCGACGCCGCCTCCCGCAGGCGCGCGTCGCGCCCGTCGAACTTGCAGGACGCGACCTGCAGCGAGAGCCCCAGCCGAACCGCCAGCGCGGAGAGGGCGGCGGCGTCGGCGGCAACCCGGGCGGCATCCTCGCCAGCCGGATCCGCCGCTCCGGCGCACGGCACGAGAAGCGGCAGGACGCGCCCGGTGTAGCCCGCCTCGATCCGCGCGTAAAAGGCCGCGAGCCCCGGCGGAAAAGCCGCCCCCGGCGGGGGGCGGCTCGCGAACGGACCGGCCCAGCCGGGCGCCTGGCAGCCGGCGGGGGCCGGACCGCAGAGCGCCCGGCGGGCGAGACGGCCGACAATCCCGACATCCTGCCGGGCAAGCTGCTG
>Ga0172375_10007299_pt1 | contig 15174 bp, 6 predicted proteins | sample LakKiv1m_FD_114537 | JGI IMG/M metagenome (GOLD analysis project Ga0172375, IMG submission 114537) | Freshwater microbial communities from Kabuno Bay, South-Kivu, Congo - kab_092012_11.1m | ecosystem: Environmental > Aquatic > Freshwater > Lake | place: Democratic Republic of the Congo... | reverse complement strand
ATTCACCGGCCAAAGCATATAATCCATTATTCATTTACGGGGGAGTAGGGCTGGGTAAGACACACCTTATTCAAGCCATTTGCCACCAAATTAGAAATAATACACCTGGCGGCGCAAGGATCTGTTATATCTCCAGCGAGAAATTTACCAATGAACTGATTGATGCCATACAACACCGCTCTACCGCTGCGTTTCGCCAAAAATACCGCAACGTTGAGGTCCTGGTGATCGACGATATTCACTTTATCGCCGGCAAGGAGTCTACTCAAGAGGAATTCTTCCACACCTTTAATACACTATACGATAACCACAAGCAAATCGTGTTTTCCTCGGACCGGCCTCCCAAAGAAATTACCAATCTGCAGGAGCGTTTGGTCTCGCGCTTCGGCTGGGGATTAACTACCGACATTCAGCCGCCTGACCTGGAAACGCGGGTGGCAATCCTAAAGAAAAAAATCGAGCGGGAACCAATTCAGGTGCCGGATGAAGTGATCTTTTTTATCGCTCAACTTATTAAGACCAATATCCGGGAATTAGAGGGCGCGCTGATCAGGACCATTGCCTATTCTTTACTAGAGGAGGGACCGGTCACATTACAACTCACTAAAGAGGTATTAAAAGATTTATTAAAGGAGCCTCAAAAACTTATTACCGTGGATTTTATCCAGCGTTGCCTGGCGGAAGAATTCGGCGTCACCCTGCAAGATTTAAAATCCAGACGGCGCAATAAACAAGTGGTTGTCCCGCGTCAGCTGGCTATGTACTTAAGCAGGGAATTAACAGATTTATCATTCCCGGAGATCGGCGAGGTATTCGGCGGCAAAGACCATACCACTGTTTTACATTCATATAATAAAATAAAGGGGGAGTTATTACATAACCAGGAACTCAAAACACGTTTAGAAAAAGTTATTCAGATTATTAAACAGTAATCCCAAGGTTATTCAGGGTTTATTTTTATTTTATTTAAGTGTAATTGCTTGAGTTATGTGTTTTTCCACAGAAATGTAACTGCTTTATTACTATAACGATATTAATTATTTAAATATATATAATAGAAAGGAAAAGTGAAATGAAGTTTAAGGTTGAAAAAAATGTTCTTCTTAATGCAATTCAGACCGTACAGAATATTGTTAGTACAAAATCCGCCTTACCTATTCTCTCTAATATTTTAATTGAAGCACAGACTAATGAAATCAGTCTTACTGCTACGGATTTAGATATTGGGATAACCTGTGTAATACCTGGGGATATTCAGGAGCCGGGAGCGCTTACTATTCCAGCTAAAAGATTTAGTGATATCATTAAAGAGTTTCCTGTGGATATTGTGAACGTGACCGCGAAAAAAAACAATTTAATGATTATTGATGCGGAGATGTGTCAGTTTAAAATTATGGGGCTGGGTAAAGAGGAGTTTCCTAAATTACCTGAGTTTAAGGATAAAAAGGTGATTAAGATAGGCCAGGGCAATTTGAAACAAATGCTATCCCTAACTTCTTTTGCGGTTTCTTTGGATGAAACACGTTATATTTTAAATGGCACACTTTTTAGAATTAATAAAGGAGTGCTCACCCTGGTTTCTACCGACGGGAAAAGGCTGGCGATTGCCGAGCAAAAACTTAGCGCAGGCGCGGATGTGGAGCTACAGATTATTGTCCCAATTAAGACCATCCATGAATTAAATCGTAATTTAAAAGATGATGGAGAGTTGTCTTTGGTAGTGGGTAGTAACCAGGCTTTGTTTGATTTGGGTAAGGTGGTAGTGATTTCACGCCTTATTGAGGGGGAGTTTCCGGATTATAAACAGGTAGTGCCGGCGGTGTCGGAAACCAAAATGAAGGTTGAGCGCACACAATTTTTGTTAGCAATTAGAAGGGCGGCGCTTTTAGCTACCCCGGATTACCAGGGGGTTAAGTTTGAGGTTTTTAAAAATAAGCTGGTGATCTCTAAATCCACTCCTGATGTTGGGGAGTCCAGGGAGGAGTTGGTGGTAGAATACACTGGAAAAGAATTGGTGATTGGTTTTAACCCTGTTTATTTAATTGATATTTTGAAGAATTTACATGAAGAGATGATTGGTCTAGAGTTAACAGACAGCGAAAAGCCCGGGGTGATCCGTATTAGCGGTTATGTTTACTTGGTTTTGCCGATGCGGTTGAGTTAATAGTATGGATACGTTAAAAAATGCCCTGGATATAGTAATGCGTAATCTGGCCAGTAAAAAAGAAGGTCCGGCCGACGCTGGCCCGGAGCAGTGGTTAAAAAATATCTTGACAAAAAAAGAGTTGCGACATATAAAAGTTAAATATTTCAGTAAAGGAGTGCTGGGTGTAATTGTTGATTCTTCGGCTTGGCTGTATATTTTAAGCCTTAAAAAAGAAGAGTTGTTGGAAAAGTTGCACAAGGAAAACGCAGGGGTGAAAAATGTGGTTTTCCGTATTGGGGAATTATAAGTGAAAAAATCCAAGACAGAAATTAAAAATAATCCAAAACCATCTGAAAAACCTAAGGCTTACGATGCAACAAGTATCCAGGTATTAGAAGGTACCGAGGCTGTGCGTATGCGGCCGGCGATGTATATCGGGGATACCGCTGTGCGCGGGCTGCACCACTTGGTTTATGAAGTGGTGGATAATAGTGTTGATGAGAGTTTGGCAGGATTCTGTAATACTATTATGGTAGAGGTGCATTCGGATAATAGCGTGACTGTATTGGATAATGGCCGCGGGATCCCGGTGGATATGCATAAGACGGAAAAGAAGCCGGCGGTAGAAGTGGCCTTAACGACACTGCATGCGGGCGGAAAGTTTGATCACCGTTCTTATAAGGTATCCGGTGGTTTGCATGGAGTAGGAGTAAGTTGCGTTAATGCCCTTTCTGACTGGTTGGAGGTTGAGGTTAAAAGGGACGGCAAGATTTACCATCAGCGCTATGAACGGGGTAAAACCGTTTCCAAGTTGACGGTTATTGGTAAAAGTAATTCCACGGGCACAAAGATTACTTTTAAACCGGATAAAACTATTTTTTCCAAAACCGAGTATTCTTATGATATCTTAAGCCAGCGCTTAAGAGAATTGGCCTTTTTGAATAAAGGCTTAAAGATCAAGTTAACCGACGAGCGCCAAGACAAAGAATCGGTCTTTGAGTTCTCCGGCGGCATTGTGTCGTTCGTGGAATATTTAAATAAGAATAAAAATCCTCTGCATAACAAAGTGGTTTATTTTGAAAAAACGCAGGATGAGATTAATGTTGAGGTTGCGCTGCAGTATAATGACGGATATGCGGAGACGATGTTCTCTTTTGCTAATAACATCAACACCGTGGAAGGCGGCACGCATTTATCCGGTTTTAAGTCTGCACTGACCCGGGCAATTAATCAGTATGCTAAATCTAAAAATCTGCTGAAGGATGATATTACGATTAGCGGCGATGATGTGCGTGAAGGGCTGACTACGGTTATCAGTGTAAAGGTGCCCAATCCGCAGTTTGAGGGGCAGACAAAAACCAAACTTGGTAACTCTGAAGTTGAAGGGTTGGTGGCCTCATCAAGCCTGGAGGCGCTGGCTAGTTATTTTGAAGAAAATCCATCGGTTGCCAACAAAATCATTGATAAGGTAATTGTTGCCTCGCGCGCGCGCGAAGCAGCGCGTAAGGCGCGTGAATTGACCCGCAGGAAAGGCGCTTTAGAGGGTGCTGGTTTACCGGGTAAGCTGGCTGATTGTTCTGAGCGGGATGCCGCCTTATGCGAGCTATATATCGTAGAAGGAGATTCTGCCGGCGGCTCTGCCAAACAAGGCCGGGATCGCCGTTTCCAGGCTATCCTGCCGATTAAAGGAAAAATTTTGAATGTTGAAAAATCGCGGCTGGATAAAATTTTATCCAATGAAGAAATACGGACCATTATTACAGCCCTAGGTACGGGCATTGGCGAAGAGTTTGATGTTGCTAAATTAAGATATCATAAACTAATGCTCATGGCGGATGCGGATATTGATGGATCCCATATCCGCACCCTGCTTTTAACATTATTATACCGCCAGATGCCCAAGCTCATAGAAGAAGGGCATGTTTACATTACGCAGCCTCCGCTTTATAAGATTAAAAGGGGCCAGCGGGAAGAGTATATTCAAACCGAGCAACAAATGGATGATCTGTTGTTAGATTTAGGCCGAGAAGGACATAAGTTAGTGCGGGTCAAAGATAAACATATATTTACTGATAATCAATTTAAAGACTTACTTAAGCTTTTGGTAGAATTAGATAAGCTAGGGAAGTATTTAGATAAAAAGGGAGTAAATTTTGCATTTTATCTCAATTCTAGGCATCCTAAAACCAAAAAAATGCCAATTTATAGGATAAAAGTGGAGGGAGAATACCAATTTGTCTTTTCTGATAAAGAGTTGGCTGCACTTACTGAAAAAGAAGGTAAGGAGGCTGAACAGGATGTTCTGCAGTTATTCGAAGCCCAGGATATTGAAGAGATAGTGGGTAAGATTGAAAAGCTTGGGTTAGACATTGAAAGCTATTTTTCTGCCACAGCTGTTTCTAAGGCCTCCAGCGGTAAAGAGGATGACAAAAGAATCAAGGCAGTTTACCGGATTACCAATGACGGAGATATTAAAGAGGCTTTTTGTTTAAAGGATGTTTTGACTTATATTAAAGAAGTGGCTTCTAAAGGCATGCATATTCAAAGATATAAAGGTCTGGGCGAGATGAATCCGCAGCAACTTTGGGAAACCACCATGGATCCGGAGAAAAGGACGATTCTACAGGTTGTGTTAGAGGATGCGGTAGAAGCGGATAAAATGTTTACCGTGCTCATGGGTGACCAGGTGGAGCCGCGCCGGCAATTCATCGAAGATTACGCGCACCAAGTAAAGAATTTGGATATTTAATATGTATACCCGCAATGAAAAAATAGTCCCGGTTTATATTGAAGAAGAGGTGAAGGACTCTTATTTGAATTACGCGATGAGCGTAATCGTCGGCCGCGCCTTGCCGGATGTGCGCGATGGTTTAAAGCCGGTGCATCGCCGTATTCTTTACGCGATGCAGGAATTAAACCTAGAGCACTCTAAGCCGTATAAAAAATGCGCGCGTATCGTCGGTGAAACCATGGGTAAATACCATCCGCACGGCGATATGGCTATTTATGATACTTTGGTTAGAATGGCGCAGGATTTTTCTCTGCGCTATCCTTTGGTAGATGGCCAGGGTAACTTTGGCTCCGTAGATGGGGATGCGGCAGCAGCGATGCGTTACACCGAGGCGCGCCTTGCATCTATTGCCGATGAGATGCTGGCGGATATCGAAAAAGATACGGTGCAGTTTGGCCCGAATTTTGACTCCTCCTTAAAAGAACCGTTGCTTTTACCGGCGAGCCTGCCTAATTTATTGGTGAACGGATCCAGCGGTATTGCCGTGGGTATGGCTACGAATATACCTCCGCATAATTTGAATGAGATTTGCGATGCCATAATTTATCTGCTTGATAATCCCGAGGCAGAGGTAAAAGACCTGATGCGTTATGTCTTGGGCCCGGATTTTCCTACTGGAGGATTGATCTGCGGCAAGAGTGGCATTAAGGACGCCTATAATACCGGTAGAGGAAAGTTAGTAGTGCGTGCGCGAGCTACCGTCGAGCATCAGAAGAACGGCAAAGACCTGATTATTTTTACCGAAATTCCGTATCAGGTGCAAAAATCCGTAGTGATTGAAGCTATTGCCGGCTTAGTGGATGAAAAGAAAATTGAAGGGATCTCGGATGTACGCGATGAATCCGACAAAGACGGCATGCGTTTAGTGGTGGAGTTAAAGCGCGACACCGAATCACAGATCGTCTTGAACCAGCTTTTTAAGCATACACAGCTAGAGACTACCTTTGGTATTATTATGCTGGCCCTGGTGGATAACCGGCCCAAGATCCTAAACTTACGCCAGGCGCTAGAGTGTTATATCGGGCATCGTAAGATAGTTATCCGCCGGCGCACACAGTTTGAATTAGATAAGGCTTTGAAACGTGCACACATTTTGGAAGGCCTGAAAATCGCGCTTAAGTTTATCGATCGTATCATTAAGGTGATTAAAACCTCTAAGAGTGTCGAGGCAGCTAAGGTCAACTTAATGAAGGAGTTTGAGCTTTCTGAATTACAGTCCCAGGCAATCCTGGAGATGCAGCTGCAGCGTTTGACTGCGCTTGAGCGGGATAAAATTGATGCTGAGTACGCAGAGTTATTGAAAAAAATCGAGCTGTGCCGGGCGATCCTGGCGTCGGAAAAAAAGATCGAGGGGATTATTAAGGATGAATTGGGGGCGCTAAAAAGCAAATATGGCGACAGCCGGCGTACGGATATTGTGCGCGAGGCAGAGGAATTAGAGGTTGAAGATTTAATCGCCGAAGAAGATGTGGTAGTGACCATCAGCCATGGCGGCTATATTAAACGCCTGCCGGTAAGCGCTTACCGCAAACAGAAACGCGGAGGCACGGGAGCTACCGGAGCTGATTTGAAAGATGAGGATTTTAGCGAACATCTGTTTGTTGCTTCCACAAAAGATTATCTGTTGATTTTTACCGATAAAGGGCAGGTGCATTGGTTGAAGGTTTATGAGATTCCGCAGGCCAGCCGTGTCTCTAAGGGCAAGGCCATTGTTAACCTGATTGCCATGGAGTCGACGGCAAAAATTAGCTCCACTATTCCGGTCAAAGAATTTTCCCCGGATAAATATTTAGTGATGGTGACCAAGCTCGGCCAAATCAAAAAGACCAAGCTTGATGCTTATGGCAATCCGCGTAAGGGAGGGATTATCGGGATTACTTTGGATAAAGAGGATACCTTGATCGGCGCAAAGATGACCGACGGTAAGCAGGAGCTGTTAATTGGTACACGTCAAGGCAAAGCGATCAGGTTCTCCGAAGAAAATGTGCGCGACATGGGTAGAGGCGCGCACGGAGTACGCGCAATTTCCCTGGCGAAAAAAGACGAAGTAATCGATATGGTGGTGCCGAAGAAAGACTCTACAATACTAACGGTTACTAGCTTAGGTTTTGCCAAACGCACCACCATTGATGAGTACCGCCTGACTAGCCGCGGCGGTAAAGGCGTAATTAATATCAAGGTTACGGACAAGAACGGCGAGGCCGTAAATTTAAAAACCGTAAACGATAAAGACGAATTAATGGTAATTACGCAAAACGGCATATTCTTGCGTTGCGCTATTAAAGATATCCGGGAAACCGGCCGTTCGGCACAAGGGGTGCGCCTAATTAAATTGCAAGATAAGGATCGCGTGGCTTGCGTGGCTCCGGTTATTGCCGAGGAAGAAGAATAAGACTCGACCCTGTCGTCTAGCCTGGTCTAGGACAAGAGCTTTTCAAGCTCTCGACACGGGTTCAAATCCCGTCAGGGTCAATAAATCATCTCGTCTTGCAAGATGTATCAATAAGCTCTTGCAATAATATCTGAAAAGCTTGACGGGATTTCGCTAGATGGAGTTGCCTTGCGGCAACTCCAGGAGTGTGCTCAAGATGTGCGGAATAGTCGGATATATCGGAGACAAGGAAGCGCAACCTATTTTGTTAGCCGGCTTAAAGCGTCTGGAATACCGCGGTTATGATTCCAGCGGTATCGCGGTTATCTCTCCCCAAAAAGACACGATTAATATAAGAAAATCCCCTGGTAAAATTCATGCTTTGGAAAAGCTGGTGGCAGAGCGTCCGCTAGGAGGTTCAACCGGCATAGCACATACACGTTGGGCAACGCACGGAGCGCCTACTCAAATCAATGCCCATCCGCATTCTGATTGCGGTAACAAAATAGCCGTTGTGCATAACGGGATCATTGAAAATTACGAATCCTTAAAAATACAGCTCATCAAAGAAGGGCATGCATTCCGCAGTCAAACCGATACTGAAGTAATCGTGCATCTTATTGAAAAATTCTATAAGCATTTGTCTTTGGAACAATCAGTGTGCCAAGCGTTGAAGTTGCTTAAAGGCTCTTTTGCCATCGGGGTCATCGCAGCCAAAGAGCCGCAAAAGCTAATCGGAGCGCGTTTAGGCAGCCCCTTGATCGTCGGCGTGGGAAAAGGTGAAAACTTCCTGGCCTCGGATGTTCCGGCAGTATTAGGGTTTACCAAAGAAGTTATTTTCTTAGGCGAGAATGAAGTCGCGGTTTTAGATAAGGATCAGGTTAAGGTGTGCGATCTTTCGGGTAAGCCTGTTGCCAAAAAAATTACGCAGATTAATTGGGATATCGCCCAGGCGGAAAAATCTGGGTTCGCACATTTTATGCTTAAGGAGATTAATGAACAACCGAGGATTTTAGAGAACCTTATTAATGCGCGCATCCGTAAAACCACAGGAGAGATATTTTTTGAAGAGCAGCATCTTCCTTCGGCCAGATTGAAAGGCATGAAAGAGATCTTTATCGTTGCTTGCGGAACAGCGTATCATGCCGGCTTAGTTGGTAAGTATGCGCTGGAATCGTTATGCGGCATCCCAACTCATATAGATGTATCTAGTGAATTTCGTTATCGCGATCTGCTCATTGGCCCGCAAACACTGGTGATAGCCATAAGTCAATCAGGCGAAACAGCAGATACCTTAGCCGGGGCGCGAGAAGCCAAGCGCCGCGGCGCAAGCGTAATTTCTATTTGTAATGTTTTGGGCTCAACCTTAACCCGCGAGTCTGACGGGGTTATTTATACGCACGCCGGTCCAGAGATTGGAGTAGCTTCTACCAAGGCCTACACTGCGCAGCTGACAGCTATTTACTTGTTTGCCCTTTATTTAGCCGGATTAAAAGAAATCTTACCTTCTGAAAAAATCAAAAAATTTATCGCTAGCTTACGTAAAATCCCTAAGCAGCAGGCCCAGATCCTTAAAAAACAGCAACAGATTGCGATCCTCGCCCGTAAACACTCGCACTTAGGCTCATTCCTTTATTTAGGCAGAAATATTAATTACCCTTCTGCTTTGGAAGGGGCGCTGAAACTAAAAGAAATTTCTTATATTCCGGCTGAAGGTTATGCTGCCGGAGAAATGAAGCATGGGCCGATCGCCTTAATCGATGAATATCGCGCAGTGGTTTGTATTACCCCAGCCTCCAAGGTATACGAAAAAATGGTCTCCAATATTCAAGAGATCCATTCCCGCCGAGGGAAAATTATCGCCATTGCTACTGCCGGGGATACTAATATTAAAGAGCTCACCCGCGAAGTGGTTTATGTCCCCAAGTGTGAAGAGTTATTCTCCCCCCTTTTGGTAGTATTACCGCTGCAGTTATTGGCATATCATATATCGGTGAAACGCGGCTGCGACGTAGACCAGCCGCGCAATTTAGCGAAATCCGTGACGGTCGAATAATCATGCTTTATATTGTCGCAACTCCTATCGGTAACCTCCAGGATATAACCTTGCGCGCCTTAGAAATCTTAAAGACCGTTGATCTGATTGCCTGCGAAGATACCCGCCATACCAGAATATTACTCGATCACCATAACATTAAAACCCCGACCACGAGTTTCTATCAACAAAACCGTTTTACTAAAGGCGACTATTTGTTACGGCTTTTACAAGAAGGTAAAAATATTGCTTTGGTTTCTGATGCCGGTATGCCTGGCATTCTCGATCCCGGCTACAACCTGATTAATTTAGCCGCGCAAAATAATTTGGCGATTACGGTGATCCCGGGAGCAGCTGCTTTTGTTAATGCTCTTGTAGCATCAGGAAAACCCGCGCATGAGTTTTTCTTTGCCGGATTTTTGCCTAACCGCAAACAAGCGCGGTTAAATCGTTTAACAGAATTAAAGAAGTTGAAATGTACGATTATTGCCTATGAATCTTGTCATAGAATTTTGGCCACCCTCGAAGATATAGATACGGTTTTTGAGGGTAAGGAAATCGTTGTGGCGCGTGAATTAACTAAAAAATTTGAAGAATTTCTGCGTTCCACCCCTAAAAACATCCTCGTAAAACTTGCCAAGAATAAACCTCGCGGTGAATTTGTCGTCGTAATTTAAGCACGAAAATGTCCACTCTGCATTATTAAATGTCCATTCTGTAGTATTTAACTTCTTTCCATCCCCCGTTTTGTAGTCAAAAGGCAGCGCTTTCCCAAAATGCCCCAAAACCCCTTGTTTCTTACCTTTATGTTATGCATACTTAAAATATAAAACGGCTGATAGACTAAAGTTTCCAAAGTTTAATTTTGTAATCAAAAACCTATGCCACGGAAAACGACCAAAATTATTGCTTTGGTTTTATGTTTTTTGCTCATCTTTGAGCAAAGCGGTTTTGCGCAAGTTGCCGGCCAATTAGATATTGCCCTGCATCTGAACGCCTTCCGCAATTCTCTTAGTCCTGATAAGTTCCGTCCAGTACACCTGCGTTACCTAGCTTATAACAACTCCAAAAATAATTTTAAACTTCTGCTTGATAAAGGCGACTTAAAAAACCCCAAAACTCAAGACTTAGAAGGGTCTACTCAAGAGCTTCTGAATTTTTTCTTTGTAGGAGTGTCATTACCGAATAACAGTTTCTGGGTTAATCTGCGGCCGGATTCTCCGGATAACATTATTGATCCGGATTTGGCTAAGACAGAGATCGGAAGGATATTTCTCGAGGCTGACCTGGAGCTAAAAAAAGACACCGCCAATTACACTAATCCGCATACATTAGAAGGTAAACAGTATTGGGAAAGGCTTTATCAAAAGGCAGAAGAGTTGTTTGGTTATGAAAATATCACCATCCCCACATTAACCCGGCCGTGGATAGTCCCCGGAGAAATTATTATTCGCGAAGCCGCCGGCACTGCTTATATCTATAAAGCAACGCTTAAGGTTATGCTGGAGCAGGATTATTTAAAAAATTCCGCTACTTATAACTTTACGGATGAGCGCTTGAAACAGCTGAATGAATATGCCTCTGGTTTGATTCGGGAGCTAATTATTCCTAAGCTTACCAAGGAGATTAATAATGCCAAAAAATATGCTCCTTTAAGGCAGGTGTATTATTCGCTTATTTTGGCGCAATGGTTTAAGCAAAAATACTACGGACAAGACGGGTTTTATTCCCGCCTGATCGACAGAAAAAACCTCAACGGCTTAGCCGCAAAAATTTCTTATTCCCCGGAAACCTATTTTAAAGCATACCAAGAGTCTTTTAATAAAGGAGAATATAACCTGAAAGAGGCACAATACACTCCTTATGGCCAGGTAATGCGCAGTTATCTTTCCGGTGGTATTGCTTTTCCGGATTTGGCGACTGCCGCAACAGTAGTCACCAGCACGCGGGTATCAACATCCGGAGATGCCTTAGCAGCTTTACCAGGAGACCTTCTAAAAAAACGTATTCCTGCGTCACAGGATAACGGCAGCTTGGAGAATATTCCCGGAGATGTGCACGTAGATGATGCTGCTGTTGCAAATAGCGCTTCCGAAGAACAGCCGGCTGCTGCCCTTGAGGTTTCTGCTCCCGTTGTTACCGCAGAACAAAAGCAAGGCGGGATTTTAAGCGGGATAGATTGGGAAAAGCAAAACAAGAAATATTCTCAGGGAGGTTTTATAGATTTTAGCGGAGTGTTTGCGTGGTCTGCGGGGGTATTTAGTAAAGCGCGTTCTTCTGTTACTGCTGTTTTGGGTGGCGCTGCTAGTTTCGGGAATAGGCTAGTAAGGGCGCTCCCTAGATTATTAGCCGCTATTACAATTGTAGCCACACTTGGTTTATCTCCATACGTCAATGGTGCAGATAGCGTTAAGGCTCCTCCGTCGGCAGCCGCTGCTCAAGCCAGCCGCGTCACGGCAGCTACTCCAGAAAATATCCGTAGTCTTGCTTTAACCATTTACGCGGAAATGGGGGTTTATTCGCAAGGCAGTGATTATCTTTTAAAGATGACCGCTTCTTCAGCTTTAAACGGTTTATTCGTTAACCGGCCAAAAGAATTCGGCAGTGATTTAGATGGCGCACTGCAACGTTTTAACGCCAAAACAAAAGAGAATGTGCTGTATCGGCAGGCCTCCCAGAATATTTTCCCGACTAGCGGCCACCGGCATTTGTTTGAGCGCTGCATGAAATTATCAGAGGGGTTATTAAATGGGAGCATTCAACCCACTAAATATGTGCAATTCTATTTCACCCAAAGCGAAATCGAGAAACTGAAAGGAAATGGTTTTGATTTTAGTAAGGTGCAAAGCGTGGGTACGGTTGGCAGATACACAATGTTTGTGTATAAAGGCGATGTCGCCAAACTCAATAAGTATTATGCTGAAAGATATACAGGCAACGCTGCAAAAGCTACATCCTCTTCGGCTCCGGCAGCAAAGCCAAAAGGCATTACTGTACGCTTGAATCCGAATCGCGGTCAGGGCGGATTTATTATTAACCCGGGAACGCTGATTTTGGAGTGCGTAGAAGGTATTGCTACCTTATGGAATAGGTGGGTAGTGGCGCGGTTGCAAAATATATCGGCTGCGGGGTCCGGTGCATCTAGTTTAACCATAGCAGCAAAAGACAAGGAAGCCATTATTAACCAATTGACTAATTTTTTCCTTGCCGATTTGGAGCAAGGGGAAATAACCATTGATGGCAATAAGCACAAGGTACAGTTGTTACGCAGGGGAGGCGAATTCTATTCTTATACGGTTGGAGGATATGAAGGCTTGGTATTTAAGATAGCGCATGCTCCGTTGAATAATACACTGGAGGTTAGCCAGCGTCAATTTGATTATTACAGGACAAGAACAGAAGAAATTTTTTCCTTGTTTGACGAGGCTAGAACAACAAAAACAATCCAAGGATTTGAATTGATCAAGGTTCCTGGTTTTGCTGCTTGCCGTTTTGTCCAGGGAGCAAAGGGGCGAGGGGTATTTGTACAAGAATTAGCAGAGATGACTGCGACAGATGCGGACCTAAGTCAAATGCAGGTATCTTTGACGCAGCAAGGGCTTATTTTTAATGACAGCCGTTTGATTAACATTGGTTTTGTAGAGAACGGGAATGGAGAAAGGGAATTAGTGGTTATTGATATTGGCGCGGTATCAATAGAAGGCAAACAAGAGGATCTTTCTCAATCCTCCTTGCGCTTGGTTGATAATCAGCACAACATAACGCTATCTACACAAGCAAACGATGATTTTGATTCATTGGATACCTTACGTTTCAATATTAATGCCGGAACAACCAGGGTGGGCGAAGTATTTGTGCGTCAGGAAAGCAAAGCCTATACTGTCTCAGGGATATTTATTTCAACCGGGCAAGAAGCAAAAGGCTATGAGGAATATGCGCTGCAGCTATTATTGAACAGGGCAAAAAGTGAAGGTAAAGAGTTTAGGGTAAGTCATATTACGGATTTAGCATTGTGGCGCGCAATCGAGAAAGTATTGGCTGGTCAATCAATAGAAGCAAGTACGGGAGCGGATATCTGGTATGCTTCCGGGAGCGCTGACTTTATTGCTTTAGCTACTAATGTAAATGGCGAAACAGGTAAGGAAAAATTCATCCATCCTTTTTCGATCAGGGTAAATTTTACCTCTCAAAAAGTACAACAGCCATTAGGCGCTTCAGCTATTACAAAACAAGCAGGTTTGAATGCAGAGGATATTGCTAATCGCTCTGCCTTTGTTTCCCGGATGAAAATATTTTTCGCCTCCACCATTACATTCTGCTTGGCGGTATTAGGTTGGTACGCATTTCAGGGGTCTCTTGATTTATCCGGTGATATACAGGCGCAGCAAAGCGTCCCGGCTTTATTAATGGTTGCTGCTACGGGAATAATCGCAATACATGTTTGGTTATTAAAAATTATCTCTTCTCTAGGTTCAAAGACAGGAGCGCAAACGCCTGCCGCAGCCGGGGTTTGGTCTTCAGAAAAAGTAGCAAGGTACGGCATGTCTTTAATGTCGCGGCCGCATCAGGAGAGTTGGATTAATTTGTACGAAACCATGGTGGTGCCTATTCTGAAGGTCGCTGGGGTTACCGGAGAAACGCATTTTACTTTTGGCACTTTGATGGGTAGCTTAGCCACTACCCATGGCAATGATGTAGAGCTATTAACCTGGCTGGTCGAAGCATTTCGACAAGGCATAGTTTCTCGGGCAGAGATGGCGGCAATTATCGCTCATGAAATAGCGCATATTAAAAATGGGGCAGCTACGACAGTAAGCGTGAGTGAGGAAACTGACAACGAAACTCGCGATTATGTGGAGGCGGTGGATTTCATTATAAAGGCAGAATTAGGCAGCGCCGAAGATATGGTGCGTTTATTAGATCGCATCCCTGCTTTAAAAGATGCCGCGGCTAAGGCAGGCGCCTTAGCATTAACTCCGGAATTAGCTGAACGGACTGCCACAACGCATCAATATCCTCAAATTATACTTATGATTAAAGCCCAATTTCCATCTGCTGCATTCATTTCTCCTGCAACAAGGAGAGGTGGTATTTTAAGTAGTTTCAATTCCGAAAGACAGGTTCAAAAGCGGTCGCAAGGAGGGTTTGTGATTAACCCCGGCAGCGTTATTGTTGATTTATGGCAGCGCTTTATCGGATTGTTCCAGACAGAGGGTAGCCGAAAATTTAAACAGTTTATGTCTTCTTTGGCAAAAGATAGAGTTGATCGGAAGCTTGCGAAAATTATTCAATCTTCTCCGGATTGGGGTTTTTGGTTACCTTACGCTAGCGCTAGAGGCATATCAGGTAATGCTCTATACACGCATGAAATGGTTGAGTTTCGTTTGGATGTAGACAGATATGGAATGACTTTACGTGAGCTTAGGAAAAATGATCCTAAGCGTTTAGAGGTTTACCCGCGTGCGCATTCCGATGCCTTGCAGGCGCAATATACTTATTTGCAAGAAGAGGCGAGAAAAAACGGCTATAACTTAAGCTTGGCGAGTTTAATGATTACAGATGCTATGGTGTTTAATGAGGAAGCCGCGGATCCTGATAATCTGGCTTGGAATATCAGCAATTATATTATTGCGGTTTTTTCCGGGAAAATTGATGTTATTTTACCGACGGCGGATGAGATTGAGCAAGCGATAAAATTTTACCAGGCTCGATCTTTACCCGATAATGCGCAAATCCAAACACAATATAGGGCAGCCGCGCAATATGCTTATGCAGTAGCCAGGCATATGGCGCCGGTGCTGCAAACTGTGCAAGGAAAAATTACTACTGAT
>Ga0172375_10007298_pt1 | contig 15175 bp, 17 predicted proteins | sample LakKiv1m_FD_114537 | JGI IMG/M metagenome (GOLD analysis project Ga0172375, IMG submission 114537) | Freshwater microbial communities from Kabuno Bay, South-Kivu, Congo - kab_092012_11.1m | ecosystem: Environmental > Aquatic > Freshwater > Lake | place: Democratic Republic of the Congo... | reverse complement strand
GGGATTCTTATTCTGGTCGTCGCTTATATGTTTTACTCTTTAACTTAAGCTTATGGCAATACCAAAGTTTCAACCACTAGCCAATGCATCTTCGGGTACCAAAAAAACACTTAAACCTATTTTGGGTGTTGTTATTGCCCTACTTTTAGGAGCTTTTGGATTAACCGCAAGTGGTAACGATTGGAATTTAAATAGTATTTTATCGGGATCTTCGGTTAAAGACGCAAAAATTCAGACTGATGAAAAAGGTAATTTAAAACAAAATGCAGCCGGTGAATTTATTACTCGGGTGATGCGTGATAAGTTGGGTAACGTTGTACCAACAGGACAGACGGGTGGTAAATATACCGATGAATATAATTGTGATGATTTTACAACTCAAGTCGAAGCTCAAGTTTTCTATGACAAAGCTGGAGGAGTAAAGGGTGATGTTAATCGGTTGGATGCAAATAAAGATGGTGTACCCTGTGAAAGTCTTCCAAAGGGAGATAAAAAATAATGAAAGGATTTATTGATTTTATTCGAGAGCAGGGAGTTGTAGGACTGGCTGTTGGGTTTATTTTAGGTGGAGCGGTTTCAAAACTAGTATCTTCATTAGTTGAGGATATTATCAGTCCAATATTGGCACTTGGATTAAGTAATGTTGAAAATTTACAAAACGCGTATATCCAGGTAGGTGCCGCAAAAATTATGTGGGGAAATTTCCTAAATATATTGATTGATTTTATTGTAATTGCACTCGTCGTATATTTAGGGGTCAAGTTGTTAAAGTTGGATAAACTTGATAAGAAGAAATAAAATGATAAAGAGTCCTTATGTTAATGCTATTTGTGCATCGGTGTATATTACTTTTGGTGTCATGGTTATGAATTTTGTGACTCAACCATTTAAAAATAAACCTGATACTTTTTTTGCACCGGTAGTATTTTTGTCACTGTTGACTTTATCCGTCACGGTAATGGCGTTTCTATTTTTTTATCAACCTCTGATGCTTTTTATAGAAGGTAAAAAAAAAGAAGCTGTAAATTTTTTTATTAAAACGGTTGGTGTATTTGCGGCAATTACTATTGTTTTTTTTGTTCTTCTTTTTTCTGGTCTGATTTAGACTATTGCTTTTTATAAGGGTCAAGGATTAAGTGAATATACTGCACCCTATGACTCTTTGGTTTTGATTCTTGGTTTATCAACAAACAGTGGTGGCACATGAGGTTGGGTGGCTGATTGGCGGATGTGGTCGTCTTCGCCTCTAGTTCAACCGATACAAAACGAGTAAACTATGTTGTGAAGAAACTACTATTTTTAGGTTTATTGATAGGATTATTTTCTTTATTTTATTTCAAACAGTTTTTAAATGAAGACAGAGAAATATTAGGTAATATTACCGACAATTTGTCTGAAATTACTCCAGTCCCCAGTGGCATTGTTCCCAAAAAGTTACCACCACAATATGTCCTTTTATCTTTTGATGGCTCCGAATCTTTGGCCATGTGGGCCGCTACTCGTAATTTTGCCAAAGAGATGAATCGTCAACACAAACCCTTAGACTTTACTTATTTTATTTCCAGCGTCTATTTTCTCCCACCCAATACCAAAGATGTACCTTCTCTAATCGGCTATTCCCGCTTTATAAATGATATTCCCAAACGAATCGAGCAGGTAAAATTGGCTCAAAGCGAAGGCCATGAAATTGCCTCGCATCTCAACGGCCATTTTAGATCAACTGATTGGAGTTTAACCAAATGGCATAGCGAGTTTGAAACATTTGCCAAAATATCTCCAGTAAAAGTGGTTGGTTTTAGATCGCCCTTACTCAGCAAAAACCAATACTTATATAAAATATTACCCCAATTTGGATATAAATATGACACTAGTGGTGTTGGCAAAATGGGCGACTGGCCAACAATTGATATCTATGGCACCTGGGAAATACCCTTGGTTATGATAAATCTCCCCGGCCTCAATAAATCGACATTATCAATGGATTACAATGAATATTTGGCTCAAACCAACGCCAAAGATGTTCTCAGGCGGGGGACTTCGGCGTGGAATTCTGCCCTCACTCAGATTGTTAGTGCCAATCAAAAATATTTTGACTATAACTATCAGGGTTCCCGCGCGCCGGTGGTCATTGGCAATCATTTTTCTACTTGGAACGACGGTGTTTATTGGCAGGCGATGAAGATATTTGCTGGCAATGTCTGTGGTCGACCTGATGTCCGATGCACTACTTTTGCAAATTTTGTCAAATTTTTATCACTATGATGCTAGGTCAACATTTTTTACGTAGTCAAAATATTATTTTGGTTTTAATAATATTTTTCGCTTTTGTTCTCCGATTTTATAATTTAACCAATTTTCCCGTAGGTCTAAATGCCGATGAAGCCTCATTTGGTTATGACGCTTATTCCATTTTGAAAACAGGTAAAGATCAGTGGGGACAGTTTTTACCACTAACATTCAAATCTTTTGGCGAATACAAAACTCCGCTTTATGTTTACCTCGACGTTATTCCGGTTTCTCTTTTTGGACTAAATATATTTTCCACCCGTTTGCCCGGTGCTCTTTTTGGTACACTGGCAGTTTACCTTATCTATCTTCTGTCTAGTCACCTATATTCCCGCAAATTAGGCCTAATCACGGCTTTTTTGTTGGCTGTTAGTCCTTGGGGGATAATGATTAGTCGGGGAGCTTTTGAGTCCGGACTCATCAACTTTTTTATTCCTGCTAGTATCTATTTGTTTATCAAAGGGCTTTCGCGATCAAAATATTTTATTTTTTCAGCTATCTTTTTTGGTCTTGGATTATTTACTTATCATTCTGCCAAATTATTAATTCCGCTGTTGATTTGTGGATTAATAATTATTTTCAAAAACAAATTATTAAAAATAAATCCAAAGTATTTCGTGTTACCGATATTTATTTTGTTGCTCGCCTTTGTCGGTGTTGTCTATTCTCTTTCTGTTGGCGGAGGCAATCGTATAGCTGAGCGCAGTATTACCCAAGGAGCTTTGGAAGCCGGTTCAGATGCTAAATACCAAGCGATTGCCGACGGTGTCGACCCTCTTCTTGCCAAGTTATTTCACAACAAATACCAAGTAGTTGTTTCCCGATTTATCGGCAATTATTCTCAAATGTTTTCTTCCCAATTTTTATTCAAAAGTGGAGTCAGAGAAGGTTATTATGGTATGGTGCCGGGTATTGCCGTCCTAAATCTTTTTGAAGCAATTTTATTATTAGGTCTGGTATTTTTTACCAACAAAACGACGCTTTCGTTAGTTTTATCCATTTTGGGTTGGCTATTTATTTCTCCTTTGCCTTCGGCTTTATCCACTGGTGCTGGCTTTTCCGGTCATCGGGCGATTGGTATGTTAGTACCTCTATTGATACTTTCCGGTTTTGGGCTAATTGGCTGGCTCAAATTATTAAAATATCTAAAATCATCTATTGTCAAAACATTTGTAGTCATTTTATTTTCTGGTTTTGTAGTTAGCAATATTTTTCAGTTTCTCTCAAAATATTTTAACAATGTTCCTCTTATCTCCTACCAACAAATGTCTTCAGGATATTTAGCGGTGTTTGAATATCTAGCCGCTAATTCAAACGGCAGAGAAATTTTCGTCAGTCGGAGTTTAGGTGAACCCCAAATTTTTATTGCTTTTGCTACTCGTTTTGACCCAATTCTTTATCAGAAAGCCACCCAGAGCTGGGATTTATCGGACGAAAACGTCTTTTGGGTCGACCAGTTGAGTCAATATAGTTTAGGGCAATATACCGTTAAATCTATTAACTGGTATAAAGACATTTTTTCTAATACAATGATTATTGCTCGTCCTGATGATTTTCCCATCAATCAAACTCCCGACAAAATATTTAGCTATCCAAATGGTACCCCTGTCGTTTATCTCAAAAGTTATTAGAGTCAAACCAGATCGTTAACCAAATACGGTTTCTTTTCGTATCCCTTTTTTCATCACCTCACTGCTTAGTAGATAACAAATCAGAATAATCATTCCGCCGGTCAAAAACGGTAGAGTGATCCTCATCGATGCCGCCACTCCTCCCAACAACGGCCCGACGATCATCCCGATACTTTGATAGGACGAGCTTAATCCCATTATTGATCCCTGTGATTTTTCGTCTGTTTCCGCCGACAAGATTGTTGGTATCAAAGTTTGGACAATTCCATTAAACACTGCCATACAAATCATTCCCGTCACAAACATTATTATATTTTTTGTAAAAAACAAAAAAATTAAGCTTGTTGCTGTAAACAGCAGTGAAGACGTAAATGATTTTTTAACACCGTACTTTTTAGTAAATTTCCCCACCACAAAATTTTGTGTCAGAAAGCCAACTAATCCAAATATCGTGAACAATATCGCATTTCCAGTTTGGCTAACTTTCAAAACATTTATTGTAAATGGCTGAAAACCATAAACAATCGCACAAGCAAAAGCCAGATAAAATAATAAATTTATGATAAAGGTAGTCCCGACACTTTGATCAAATAAAGTCATCCACATTTTTTTAAAATCAAATAATTTACTTTTTGATACTTCCCTCAAATGTTTATTAGTTTCCGGCAGGTATACTGTCGTAATTGCCGTCGCTATCAGGGTGATAATACCGGCAATTACAAATGGTATTGCCATCCCTAGTCCCACTGTTAATGCCGATATAGCCGGTCCAAAAATGAAACCGATACTAATAGCCGATCCGACTTTACCAAAAGCATTGGCTCGCTCTTGCGGTAATGTCGAGTCAGATATCACCGCGAAAATTACTGGAATATTGCCGGCCGTCAAGCCGTCCATCGCTCTGGCGATATACAAAAATATCGCACTGGGCGCTACTGCCATAATAAAAAATGAGATTGCAGTTCCTATAATCGACAGCAGCAGCATTGGCCGGCGTCCATACTTGTCAGAAAATCTGCCTATAATTGGCGTGGATATAAATTGACAGATTGAGAATACCGCAAACAATAAACCGTTTTGAAAATCAGACAATCCAAATTTTTTTGAATAGCCGTAAAGTATCGGAATTACAATTCCATACCCCAACATATTTACCATGGCAATCAGACTGACAATTAGTATATTTCGATTAGACATATTGTTGTAATTCCTCTGCAAACATTGTTTCCTCGCGGTATCCCACAAAATCATTTGTCACTTTTCCCGTCTTAAATAATTTCATATTAGGGATACTGCGAATTTGATAGTCCATCGCCAATACTTGATTATCATTTTGTTCGGTGTCGACTTTAATAATTTTCAACTTTCCCTCAAACTTTTTAGCTAAATTTTCCAACACCGGAGCCATCATCTGGCAAGGTCCACACCAAGGTGCCCAAAAGTCGACCAACACCGGCAGTTCTGAATTCAGGACTTCTTTTTTGAATTCTTCTACCCCGACAACATTAACTAGATTTGACATATTTTTTTAATTTAATTAATAATTTTTTATCATTACAAAACTGTTCTTCTACAACTTCGTCCATTACTCCGCTGATAGCTGATTTTATGGCCTTTAGTTGAGTCAATATTTTTTCACAGTCGCATTTTTTGTCCATCATTTTCTTAACGCCATCGACTTGTCCACTAATGTTATTTAATTTTTGGAGTAATGATTTCATGATCAATTTTATACCACACCCTGGGGGGGTGTCAACATTTTAAAGTATATTATAATATATAAATGAATCCGATCGATCAATATATTTTTTGCTTTATCCTGTCTTTAGGCTTATAATACACTATGACAGAAACAGATGTTGAAGCTAAACGTCGACAAAACAGAATTAACAAAGTTGTGAGGGCGGTTTGAAATCAAAATATTTCGCCAAGACCTAAACCTGTCGAAAATCCTGTTATCCGGACCACTAGTCCACAGATGGAAAATCTTGATCAAGTCACCATCGACAGATTGCTTCATCCCAATACGCCAGCTAAATAAGAATAGGAATTGATATAATTCCCCTATATTATGCAAATCTTAATTATCGAGGACGAAGTTCGTTTGGCCGAGTCAGTCAAACGGGGTCTCGAGCAATCAGGGTTTTCTGTTGTCATGATTCATGATGGTCAGGCGGGACTTGAAGAAATCGAAATTAATCACATGGAGTATGACGCTATCATTCTCGATCTCAATTTACCAAACAAAAACGGTCTTCAGATTTGTCAAGAGGTTCGGACTCAAGATATCAAAACACCCATCATCATGTTAACCGCTCGTGATACAGTTGAGGAAAAAGTAGCCGGACTCAATAGTGGTGCCGATGATTATTTAGTTAAACCGTTTTCTTTTGCCGAACTTTTGGCTCGAATCAAATCCTTGCTTCGCCGTCCCGCTTCTATTTGTTATACCAAATTACAGGCAGGAAGTCTGATTATTGATCCCACCAATAAACGAGTTTGGCGTATCGATCATGAAGTTACTCTGACTGGTCGCGAGTTTTCACTACTTGAATATTTAGTTCGCAACAAAGGTCGCATTGTTCCCCGCGAAGAATTATTATCACATGTTTGGGACCAATCATTCGACCCATCTTCAAATGTGATTGATGTCCATATTACCAATTTAAAGAAAAAACTAAGTGGTGGTGCTACCAATGATCAAATTATCAAAACAGTTCGTGGCGTTGGCTACCGGATTGACAGCTAATTCATTTTTTGTTGCCAGATTACGTTTAACGTTTTTATACACCCTAATTTTCGGTGTCATAATTTTGTCACTTAGTGGCGGACTTTACAAAATGTTTGCGGATGACATTCATGAAGATATGGTTCATGTTTACCAGTCAAACACCGTTGATGTTGAAATCATCAACCGGCACAAAATTCCTTTACGTGATTTTCTAATTAAACTTGATGTTAGTTTGATAGTTTTAACTGCCTTTATCAGTTACCTTCTTGCCGGTATTACTCTTCACCCTATTCAACGCAATGATGAAGCCCAAAAAAGATTTATTGCCAACGCTTCACATGAACTCCGTACTCCACTGGCGGTTCTCAAAGCCGATATGGAAATATATTTGCTCGACAAAACCTTTCCCAAATATCTTCGTCCGGTTTTTTCTGGTTATCTTGAAGAAGTCGACAATATGAAACAAATTGTTGAAAATATGTTGACGCTGTTTCGTTTCCAAAGCGGTCATCTAATCCTTCGCCCCGCGACTTTTTCCGTTTCCCAAATGATAGTCGACACTACCTCTAGATTTAAATCATTTGCATTGTCAAAAAAAATATCCATTATTACCAAGATTAGTTCAAAAGTATTATTAAGGGGCGATCAATTTTTTTTAGAATTAGCCTACAAAAATATTCTCAAGAATGCTATTGAATATTCTCACACGAATAGTCAGGTGAAAATAAAGTTGTCAACTAATCAACAAAATATTTTGGTTACTGTTTCCGATAGCGGAGTCGGCATACCCTCCGAAATACTTAATAAAGTCTTCAATCGTTATCAACGTAGTCCTCAGTCCGTAGCCAAAAGGAAAGAGGGGATAGGATTAGGACTTTCTATCACCAAACAAATAATTGACCTACATAGTGGCACAATAACCATAAACAGTGTCGAGAACAAAGGTACTACGGTCACTATATTATTGCCAAGACTTTTATCTTAAGATTCTTAATAATTTCTTAATATTGGCTTCGTACAATATGAAGACTTTATTATTAGTTGTTAATTTATTATATGAAAAAAACAATGATCTTGGCCTTTGTCCTTATGTCCTTTTTAGCAATTTCCTCGCCTGCTCAAGCTCATGCCGCTTGTGTCGACACTGACGGCGGACTAAACCCTGATGTCGCTGGTACAGTCACTTTGACTGCGCCCAGTTTGCCCCAATCATTTACCGATCAGAGTGTAACATGGACTTCGACAGTTATCGGTGGCGTCACTTATTCAAAATGGGTTGTCGGTCCGACAGGTACCAGCGTTTCCGAATTCGCCTGCGGTGCCAATGGCACATATGTTAATCAGGTTTTTGATTGTGTTTATGGCAGTACCAACGGTGCCTGCAATCCAGCACCTGGTGTTATTCCTACGATTGCTCCCACCGTCGCTCCTACTGTGGCGCCCACCGTCGCTCCGACCATTGCTCCCAGTACTGCATATTGTAATGATACCGATGGTGGTATAGTCGCCGATGTTGCCGGCACAATCACTTATGGCGCATCATCATCAGTTGCCAATACCATGACCGATACTTGTCTCAATCTTCAGGTGACTACCAGTGGCATATACACCACTAGTCAATGGGTGGCATCAAATTCGGGTACTCATGTCTCAGAGTTTTCCTGCAACAGTTCTACCAGCGATGCTTATACTAATTCAGTTATAGCTTGTGCTTACGGTTGCAGTATGGGTGCCTGCAATCCAGCTCCAGTCGTCGTGCCTACCGTAGCTCCTACCGCCGCACCTACTGTTGCGCCCACCCCAGCTCCAATTGCTAGCACTGGCAAAAAAGTCGAATCAAAGGGAATTATCAACACTGTCAACTCCGATTCAATTATCGTTGGCACTTCAGTTCTTCGTATTTTTCCTGAAACAATATTCAAATTCAATGAAGTCACTGATTATGCAGTTGGTCTAAAAGTCCAATACAAAGGCATAAAAAATACTGATGGCTCAGTTTCTTTGACCTCAATCGAAGTCAACTAAGTAAATCCATAGCAGAACTAAAATCCCCCTGAGATTATCGAAGGGGGATTTTTACTCTCTTGACATCAACTTTAACTATTTTGAATCCAAAAATTCTTCTCTGGCAGCCACTATTCTTCTATATAGTATTATACCGTCAGTTGGTTCAATTCTAATATTTTTCAATTGTTCACTTGTATCTTCTGAGTTCCACGGTTGGTTAAAATAGGCGACTCTGCATGTTGGCACCTCGGCAATTATTCGCTCCACTGTAGAGGTTTTATCTTCGGACATAAAACTCACCTTGTATTTTTTTAACATTAGTATTTTAAATTCATCGTCTTCAATCACCCCATTCGGCCGGCGAATGTGTAAGTGTAAATCCCAATCGATCCCTTTTATGTGTTTTTTTAGCCAGCTTCGGGTGACATCGGCGCATTTTGCTTTTCGGGTAGTGATTACTTTTTGAACAGTATCCGGTAATTGTTTACATTTTTCTATTACCTCCAATACTTGTCGATTAGGTGATGCCAATTTCAAAACTTCAGGTTCAAACCAGTTGTTTGTTAGTTCATCAGCTAGTTTCTGGTCTCCAGTTTTTTGCAAGACAATCTCAGTCAATGCATTCCAATTTGTCAAATCACTTTTTTGGATATTTATCCCAAGTCTTTTATTGACAACATTCCGAACACTTTCATCTGACTCGATCACCACCCCATCTCCATCCCAGCCGATGACAAATATCTTTTTTTCTATCATTCACGGATTATAACTCAAAATATCAATGATATACTTTTATATTCATGGAAATAAATGTAGCTACTCAAAGAATCCTCTTATTTTCTGATCAAATAACTGCCGCTGAGGCAGAAAATAAAGCTTGGGACAAAAAACTTACTTCCTTTGATGCTGTTTCCAAAGTCACCAGTTTTTTTAGTCGGGTACCAGATAATGATTTTAAACTAATCTATTCCGAACACCGCTATCAACCTTTTTGGCATGTTGCCGCTCACTCCAAATATGTTTACGACCGGACAGCTGACTATCAGATTCCCGCCTCAGGCGAGGAGGTAAAATCCATTACTCTCGACGGTCAAAATTTTGACATCAAAAACGGTCATTATCATTTATCGGTTACTGAGCATTGCGGCTCAGAGGAAAATCAGATTGTTTTAGTCGATGGAGTTACCGGCAAATTTACACCTGAATTATCCAAGTACTTATTATTGTCTCCTCAAGAGATCAAAGGTCAACTCGACAAGATAGTTCCCAAAAACTCTATTATTATTCCCCCCCAAATTCGTGTTTCGGCAATTATGAGAGAAACTTTATCAAAGATGATTACCGGTATTCAAGCCGACAAAATTTTGGAAGAGAACGTTGAAGTTACCTGTATCGATTTGTATTATCATCCGGTGTTTGCTTTTCAATATCGTTGGCTATCCAAAAATAAAGAAGCCATTATTGAAGTCGATGGTTTAAGCGGCGAGATTCGCTCCGGCTCTCGTCTTTTTTCCGAATATTTAGGCCGAGTTCTTGATCAAAATTTTTTATTTGATTTAGGTGCCGACGCTGCCGGAATATTTATTCCTGGCGGTAGTATCGCCGTCAAGGTTGCCAAAAAGTATCTTGACACCAAAAAAAATAAAAAATAAAATATTATTAATTAATATAAGTTATTAAAATTTAATTTTTTATGAAATTACAAGACAAAGTTGCTATTGTTACTGGTGCCGCCTCAGGTATGGGCAAATCTATCGCCATTTTATATGCCAAGGAAGGGGCCAAAGTTGTTTTGGCTGATTTTGATATTGACGGTGCCAATTTGGTCGTTGAGGAAATAAAAAATAATGGTGGCACCGCTGTTGCTCTCAAAACCGACGTATCGCTTCAAACCGATGTTGACAATCTAATTGACACCACCGTCTCCACCTATGGCTCTGTCGATATTTTAGTAAATAACGCCGGTATTATGGATAACTTTATGCCAGTCGAAAAAGTCACCGATGAATTATGGGACAAAATAATCGCCGTTAACACTACCGGGCCAATGAAATTAATTCGCAAGTCCATGCCCATATTTTTAGCCAAAAAGAGCGGAGTCATTATCAACATTGCCTCAATTGGTGGAGTCGCCGGTTCACGTGCTGGCGTCGCTTACACTTCTTCAAAATATGCTTTGGTTGGTTTGACCAAAAATGTCGGTTTCCAATACGCTCCTTCTGGTATTCGCTGTAATGCCATTGCCCCCGGCGGAGTCAATACCAATATTGGCAAAACCATCAATGCGCCGGATAAATTTGGCATGGAAAGGGCTACTTCTGGTGGGGTCAACAATCCCCGAATGGGCGAACCCTCTGAGATTGCTACTGTGGCCTTATTTCTCGCCTGTGACGACTCCAGTCTTGTCAACGGATCTGTCATTACCGCCGATGGCGGTTGGACCGCCTACTAAATATAAAAAAAGGCCGCTCATCGCGGCCTGGAAGGGGAAAGAGTTTCAAGACACCCCTGCATCTTTGTGATTGTCTAATAACTAATACGTCAATTTTTTAAATATATTACAAGCAAATTTGATGTTAAACTATACCCATGATTTCCGTCAGAAAATTATCATACTCGTACACGCATATCCCTATTTTTGTCGGGGCGGAGTTTTTCCTTGGTAAAGGTCAAAAAGCTGGACTCGTCGGTGCCAATGGCTCAGGTAAATCAACTCTTTTCAAATTAATTACCGGCGAAGAACATCCGGACGATGGCAAAGTTGAGGTGAGTGGCCAGGTTTTATTAGTGCCTCAAGAAGTCAAACACGACCCCATTATGGAAAATGCTGTGAATATCCGTGATTATCTTGACCCCAAAAATTTAAAAGAAGATTACGAACTACTTCGGCTATTGTCAAGACTCGAGTTAGCTCAGTTTAGTCTCGATAGTTCACCCTCTGGATTAAGCGGCGGACAGAAGACAAAATTAGCCATTACTCGGGCTTTAGTTCAGGAGCCGGATATTTTACTTTTGGACGAACCGACTAATTTTTTAGATACTGAAGGTAAAAATTGGGTTATGAATTTTCTCGGTCACTACCCCAAAACTTTACTTGTTATTTCTCACGATTTAAATTTATTAGACACCAAAATAAATAAGATATTAGCCATCAACCCACAAACCCATCAGATAGACGAATATGCCGGTAATTACACTGATTATGTCAAATTAAAAGGGGAGCAGGATGAGCTTCTTGTCCGTCAAATCCATGTTCAAGAGCAGCACATCAAGCGGATGAAGGCCGGATGGCTCAAAATGTCTCATGTCAAATCTGAGAAAGCCGTCCGCCAAAAGCTTCAGCTCGAAAAACGGATCGAACAAATGGAAGAAAGTTTGCCACAAATGCCTTCTGAGGCCAAAAAAATCAAAGTCAAATTGCCCGATCCTTCTTGGGTTGGCAGTATTCCTATTATGGCCGAGCATATCAGCAAATCGTACGGTACCAAAAAAGTTTTGACAGACATTTTCTTTGACATCAAAAGAGGGGAGAGAATGGCTCTAATTGGTCAAAATGGCGCCGGCAAAAGTACCCTTATTAAGATCTTAATGGATTTAATTCCTGCCGACGAAGGTGAAATTATCCGTGACGAAAAGTTGTCTATCGGCTATTATTCGCAAGAATTTGAGACTTTTGATTTTGACACTACTCTTTTTGACACAGTTCGGGCCAAATGTACTTTGCCAGAGGGTGTTATTCGGGCTCAACTTGGCCGCTTCCTTTTTCCTGGCGACAAAGTTTTTCAAAAAGTCGGCTCACTTTCCGGTGGAGAGAAGACTCGTCTAAGTATTGCCCTACTTTTGGTTCAAAACTTCAACATGTTAATTTTAGATGAGCCGACTACTTATCTTGATGTACTTTCCCAACGTCTAATTCTTGAAGCACTCAAGGCGTATCATGGTGCCATGTTAATCGTTTCTCACACTCCCGAATTTATTGATGAATTAAAACCTTCCCGTAAATTTTATTTACCAGAGAACAAAATGGAGTTAGTTTAACGGGATACTTTTATAGTACCGTTTTCAGCCGCACAAACATCTATTACCACCATGCCATTGGTATAGGTAGTCAGCGCATAGCCGGTATGACCGGTTACTGTATTATTTGGATCAGCCGGAATGTTTACAAAATAATCAGACAAAGTAGTACTTAGTCGATTTAAAATTTTCCGTCAATTTTAAAGCAATTCAAGAAAGAGCAAAAACATCTATTAGGCCTTTTTCCCTGAGAAGTAACTCAAAAATTAATTCCCCAAAACCTAATTGATCTGCTGCTCAAACTCTTTTCATTTTAAATCTCTGATCTTCGTTGGCAATTCGTTTATAAGTCTTATATAAGATTAGCCAAGTATCAAATGTTATTTCGCTCGGTTTTTTATCAGCAATTTTATACATTTTTTCCAAATTTGTCCTCTGGGCAAAAGTAAATATTTTTAGAAAATAGTTAAAGTTGTATTTGACAAAATTTCTAAACTCAGCCATATCCTCAATCAATATAAATGGTTTTTGTCTTTTAACAAACTTTACAAATGCAATTTTAATTTGGGGCTTTAATGTGAAGCTGGTTCTGTCAATTTCACCAAGAGTTTCGATTTCATAAAACGGCTTAGTCATTATCGAGCTCATTGTTTCCAAAGGTTTTCCTTCAAATTTATCCGCTACTTCTTTTTGCATTATCAAGTACATCGACTCTGGCAACATCGGACTAGTCAATATGTGCGCCATTATTTCAGAAGTAATCGAGAAGGGGATATTCGAAAATATTTTGTAAGGACGTTTCGGCAATTCAAATTTTAGAAAATCAATGTTTGATGCATTTGATTCGATTGCCAAATTTTCATCTTTCTCGATTGCGATTACCTCGTTAACTTTTTTTCGCAGTTCATTGGTGATAATTCCCCTTCCCGATCCGATTTCCACCACCACATCTTCTTGAGTCAAATCAGAGGCTTCGATCAGCTCCGTTACCACTCTTTTATATTTTATAAAATTTTGCGACAACGAATCTTTTTGATGATAAGGCATTTACTATTCTTCTGGTGGTAAAAATTCCTCACCGTTGTCAGATACTGTTTGTCCAGCTTTTAGCCACAGTACGTATTCGCACCCCGTAGCTTTTTTGGCTTCGCGATCCCAGCCGGCAGTAGAACACTTTTTCATTTTTTTACCGGCAGCAGTCGTAAATAATACCAATGGTTCGCCACACTTTGGGCATTTTTCATCTAGTTTTTCAGTTGATCCATTTATCCATTCAACATAGTCGCACCCCGTAGCTTTTTTGGCTTCTTTGTCCCATCCACCCGCCGAACATTTTTTCATTTTTTTACCAAACCTAGTCGTTTGCAAAATTAGTGGCTGTCCACATTTTGGACATTTTTCATCTAATTCCTCGGGCGGAGTTTCCAGCCATTTAACATATTCACAACCTTCATTTTTGTGAGTTTGTGGGTTCCACGATCCTTTACTGCATCGTTGTAATTTTCGACCGGTGGCGGTGGTGGTTACTTCCGACAATTGGGCACCGCATTTAGGACAGATATCATTTTGTTGTTCCATATTCTCTATACTATCATTAATATACTATAATTTTAGAGTATATTTAAAGTATATTTCCAGTCACATGGACATAAATAAATTTTTTTATCCACAATCTATTGCTATTATTGGTGCCTCCGACAAAGTCGGCACTATCGGCTATTCGTTATTTGAGAATCTCAAAAAGTTCAACCCTTTTTTAATAAATCCTAATCTGTCTGAAATTTCCGGCATCAAATGTTACCCAAAAATTGCTGGCGTTGGAGTCAACATTGATCTGGTGATTATTGCAGTTCCGGCTCGAATTGTACCAATTATTTTAGATGAGGTGGCGCAGACAAATATCAAAAATGTAATTGTTATTTCTTCCGGTTTCAAAGAAGTTGGTCGTAATGACCTGGAGGATTTGGTCAAATTAATAAGTCAAAAAAATAACATATTTTTACTCGGTCCAAATTGTTTAGGTGTCCTCAATCCTGAAAATGGTTTAAATGCCTCCTTTGCCGCTTCAGTTCCCAAATTTGGCAATATTGCTTTTTTGTCCCAAAGTGGGGCTATTTGCACTACATTCATCGATTCTGCCTCCAAATACAACTTGGGTTATTCCAAATTTATTAGTCTGGGCAACAAAACTATTTTAAATGAAAATAATCTATTATCTTATTTTCAAACCGACCCAAAAACATCGGTTGTGGCAATATATACAGAACAATTACCATCACCCTCAGTTTTATTTAATTTTGGTAAACCGGTTATTGTTTTAAAATCAGGTCGGACTAGTGCCGGGGTGGCCGCCGCCAAGTCACACACTGGCGCACTTTCTGGTAACGATACAGCCTACGATGCTTTATTTAATCAATCTGGAGTTATTCGGGCAGACACTTTATCGGACTTTATAAATTATCAAATTATATTTTCGCAAAACCCATTACCCAAGAGCAACAGT
>Ga0172375_10007297_pt1 | contig 15175 bp, 11 predicted proteins | sample LakKiv1m_FD_114537 | JGI IMG/M metagenome (GOLD analysis project Ga0172375, IMG submission 114537) | Freshwater microbial communities from Kabuno Bay, South-Kivu, Congo - kab_092012_11.1m | ecosystem: Environmental > Aquatic > Freshwater > Lake | place: Democratic Republic of the Congo... | reverse complement strand
CGAGCGGCTCGCCGACCGCCCGGTCGCCGAGCTCGGTGCAGCGACTTACCTGCACCCCTCGGCGATCGACGTCGCCCAGGTGCGCGAGCCGTTCCTCCGGGCGGCCCGGCTGCCGGCGACACTGCGCATGCTCGGCAGCGGCTCGATGGACCTCGTGGGCGTCACGACCGGCATGGTGGGCTGCTGGTTCCAGCACAGCACCCCGCCGTGGGACTGGTGGCCGGGGTCGGCCCTGGTCCGGGGGGCCGGGGGCGAGGCCCGGCGGCTCGACGTGGAGGGACTCACGTGGTCGGTGGCCGGCCCGCCCGGAGCCGCCACCGCGCTGGCCGCCGCGCTCGCCGGGGCACCCCACGACTAGCCTGTCCCCGTGACCGAGATCGAGATCGGCCGAGCCAAGCGCGGACGGCGCGCGTACGCCTTCGACGACATCGCCATCGTCCCGAGCCGGCGCACGCGCGACCCCGAAGAGGTCAGTGTCGCCTGGCAGATCGACGCCTACCGCTTCGAGCTGCCGATCGTGGCCGCGCCGATGGACTCGGTGATGTCGCCCGAGACCGCGGTCGCGCTCGGCCGCCACGGCGGACTCGGCGTCCTCGACCTCGAGGGCCTCTGGACGCGGTACGAGGACCCGACGGACCTCCTCGCCGAGGTCGCCAGCCTCCACGGCGCCGCCGCGACCCGCCGCATGCAGGAGATCTACGCCGAGCCGGTCAAGGCCGAGCTGATCACCGAGCGGCTGCGCCACATGCGGGAGGCGGGGGTCACCGTCGCCGGGTCGCTCTCCCCGCAGCGCACCAAGGAGTTCGCCAAGACCGTCGTCGACGCCGGCGTCGACATGTTCGTCATCCGCGGCACGACCGTCTCCGCCGAGCACGTCTCGGGTCAGGCCGAGCCGCTGAACCTCAAGGAGTTCATCTACGAGCTCGACGTCCCGGTCATCGTGGGCGGCTGCGCGACCTACCAGGCCGCGCTCCACCTCATGCGCACCGGCGCCGCGGGCGTCCTCGTCGGCTTCGGCGGGGGTGCGGCCCACACGACCCGCACGGTGCTCGGCGTCGCGGTGCCGATGGCCTCCGCCGTCGCCGACGTCGCCGCCGCGCGTCGCGACTACCTCGACGAGTCGCAGGGCCGCTACGTCCACGTCATCGCCGACGGCTCGATCGGGCGCTCCGGCGACGTCGCCAAGGCGATCGCCTGCGGCGCCGACGCGGTCATGATCGGGTCCCCTCTGGCGCGCGCCACGGAGGCGCCCGGCCGCGGCTTCCACTGGGGGTCGGAGGCCTGGCACGCCCAGCTGCCGCGCGGCGAGCGCGTCGAGATCGGCACGGTCGGATCGCTCGAGGAGATCCTCTTCGGGCCCTCCGGCGTCGCCGACGGCACGATGAACCTCGTCGGCGCGCTGCGCCGCGCGATGGCCACGACGGGCTACACGGAGCTCAAGGAGTTCCAGCGGGTCGAGGTCGTCGTCCAGTGACCCTGCGGGTCGCGGCGGGTCAGGGGGTGGCCGTCGCCGGCGACCTGGCGGCCAACGTCGCGACCGCCGTACGCCTCGTGCAGCGCGCCGCCGACGACGGTGCGCGACTGCTGGTCCTCCCCGAGTCCTTCCTGCTCGGCTACGACCTCGACGTCTTCGCTGGGGACCTGCCCCGCGCGGACGAGCTGCTCGCCGACCCGCGTCTCGACCCGCTCGCCGCAGCCGCCGGCGCGGGTGACCTCACGGTGCTGGTGGGCGCCGCCGTACGACGGGAGGACGGCGCCCGGCTCTCCCTGCTGCGGGTGCGGCCCGACGGGTCGCGCGACCTGCCCTACGACAAGCAGCACCTCGACGCCGACGAGACCCGCTTCTTCGTCCCCGGCGACCACGGCACCTCGATCACGGTCGACGGCCTCCAGCTCGGCCTGTCGATCTGCTACGACGGCTGCTTCCCCGAGCACGCCCGCGCGGCCGCCGCCGACGGCGCGGTCGGCTACCTCGCCTCCGCGGCGTACTTCGCCGGCGGCGCGCACCGCCGCGACGTCTACTACGCCGCCCGCGCGGTGGAGAACGGTCTGTACGTCGTCTTCGCGGGGCTCACCGGCCCGTGCGGGCCGGCCCGCTTCTGCGGCGGGTCGGCGATCTACGACCCCGAGGGCCGGCCGCTGGTGCGGCTCGGCGAGGAGGAGGGGGTCGCGGTCGCCGATGTCGACGCGGCGCTGGTGGCGGCCACCCGGGAGCGGCACACCATGCTCCGTGACCATCGCGACTCCCTCGGCCCGCGCATCCGCGCCTGAGGGCTGCGACACTGGACGCATGGGGATCCCCACCGGTGAGGCGTCCGCGCGGCTGAGCCCGCAGGCGCGCACGGCGGCGCTCGAGGCGTTGGAGGGCACCGACCGGCCCGGCCACGAGCTCGACGTCCTGGTCGTGGGAGGCGGGATCGTCGGCGCCGGCACGGCGCTCGACGCCGTCACCCGCGGGCTGTCGACCGGGCTCGTGGAGCAGCGCGACCTCTCCTCCGGCACGTCCGGCTGGAGCTCGAAGCTCATCCACGGCGGGTTGCGCTACCTCGAGATGCTCGACTTCGGTCTGGTCCGCGAGGCGCTGGAGGAGCGCGGGCTGCTGCTCACCCGGCTGGCCCCGCACCTGGTGCGGCCCGTGCCGTTCCTCTACCCGCTCCACGCGACGTGGGAGCGGCCCTACGTCGGCGCCGGGCTCGCGCTCTACGACACGATGGCGATGGCGGGGAAGTACGCCATGGGCGTCCCGCGCCACCGCCACCTGCTGCGCCGCCAGGTGGCGCGGATCGCGCCCGACCTGCGCACCGACGAGCTCACCGGCGCGGTGAAGTACTACGACGCCCAGGTCGACGACGCCCGCCTGGTCCTCACCGTGGCCCGCACCGCGGCGCGGCACGGCGCCCACGTCGCCACCCGCACGCGCGTGGTCGGCTTCCTGCGGGAGGGGGAGCGGGTCGTCGGCGTGCGTGCACGCGACCTCGAGGGCGGGCGCGAGTTCGTGATCCGCGCGCGCGTCGTCGTCAACGCCGCGGGGGTGTGGACCGACGACATCCAGGACCTCGTCGGCGGCCGTGGCGCGCTGCACGTGCAGGCCAGCAAGGGCATCCACCTCGTGGTGCCGCGCGACCGGATCCGCTCGGAGACCGGCTTCATCACCAAGACCAAGGTCTCGGTGCTGTTCGTGATCCCGTGGGGACGGCACTGGATCATCGGCACCACCGACACCCCGTGGGACCTCGACAAGGCCCACCCCGCGGCGTCGCGGGCCGACATCGACTACGTGCTGCACCACGTCAACCAGATCCTGCGCGAGCCGCTGGACCACGAGGACGTCGAGGGCGTGTACGCCGGGCTGCGTCCGCTGCTGCGCGGCGAGTCGGAGCCGACGTCGAAGATCTCCCGCGAGCACACGGTCGTGACGCCCGTGCCGGGTCTGGTGATGATCGCCGGCGGCAAGCTGACGACGTACCGGGTGATGGGGCGCGACGCGATCGACGCCGCCGCGCACTCGCTGCGCGCGACCGGCACCGGCGAGGTGCGGCCCTCGATCACCGACCGGGTGCCGCTGCTCGGGGCCGACGGCTTCGAGGCGCGGGCCAACCAGCGGGTCGCCCTGGCCCGCCGCATGGGCATCCACGTGAGCCGCGTCGACCACCTGCTCGGGCGCTACGGCACCCTCGTCGACGACCTCGTCGACCTCGTCCGTGCCCGGCCCGAGCTGGCCGAGCCGCTCGAGGGGGCTGACGACTACCTCGCCGCCGAGGTGGTCTACGCCGTCACCCACGAGGGCGCGCAGCACCTCGACGACGTGCTCGTCCGCCGGCTGCGGGTCTCGATGGAGACCTTCGACCGCGGCGTGAAGGCCGCCGCGCCGGTGGCCGCCCTGATGGCCGACGAGCTCGGGTGGGACGCCGAGCGCGTCGCCGTGGAGGTCGACCACTACCTGCGCCGCGTCGAGGCCGAGCGGCAGAGCCAGGAGAAGCTCACCGACCAGGAGGCCGACGAGGCGCGGGTCCGACCCCGTCATCCCGTTGACAACTAGAACGCGTTCCACTTACGTTCGCCGGGAGTGACGCGGCTCACGCGTCGGTCCCCGGAGGAAGCGTCCATGACCCAGGCACCCCCGCCCGCCGACCTTCAGATGCAGCGCTCGAGTCGCTCGCCCGACGAGGTGGGGGCGCTCATCGCCACCTGGCTCGCGGGGGAGGTCGGTGCCGACGACGGCGCGCGTGTCGAGGTCGTCGGTGGCATCAACTCCAACGGGCTGTCCTCCGACACCCTCGTGCTCGACGCGAGCTGGACCGTGCAGGGGGAGTCGCGGGGCGGACGCTTCGTCACGCGTGCGGCGCCGGCGGACGGCGACGTGCCCGTCTTCCCGACGTACGCCCTGCACCACCAGCGCGACGTGATCCGGATGGTCGGCGAGCTCACCGACGTGCCGGTCCCGGCCGTGCCGTACTCCGAGCTCAGCGGCGCCGTCCTCGGTACCCCGTTCTTCCTGATGGAGCACGTCGAGGGGATCGTGCCGCCCGACGTCCTGCCCTACAACTTCGGTGACAACTGGTTCGCCGACGCCTCGCTCGAGCAGCAGCGCGCGCTTCAGGACGCGACCGTCGGGGTCATCGCCCGCCTCCACGACATCCCCGACGCGGCCACCACCTTCGGCTTCCTCGCCGAGGGGTTGCCCCACGCCCCGGGGTCGCCCGAGCAGCACCTCGCGCGCGTGCGCCGGTGGTACGAGTTCGGCGCCGCCGACCTCGACCGCTTGCCGATGGTCGAGCGGGGTCTGACCTGGCTCGAGGCGAACCCGCCCACCCTCGCCCGTCCGGGCGAGGCGGTCCTGTGCTGGGGCGACGCCCGGATCGGCAACGTGCTCTACCGCGACTTCGCGCCCGTCGCCGTCCTCGACTGGGAGATGGCCGCGCTCGGGCCGCGCGAGCTCGACGTGGCATGGATCGTCTTCGCCCACCGGGTCTTCGAGTCCATCACCTCCGCGCTCGGGATGCCGGGCATGCCGCACGTGCTGCGCGAGGAGGACGTCGTCGCGACGTACGCCGAGCACAGCGGCGTCCAGCTCGGCGACCTCACGTGGTTCTCCATCCTGTGCGGCATCCAGTGGGCCTGTGTCTTCCTGCGCACCGGTGCGCGGCAGATCCACTTCGGCGAGATCGAGCGGCCCGACGACGTCGAGTCGCTGTTCCACATGAAGCCGCTGCTCGAGGGGATCCTCGCGGAGGTGGGTGCCTGATGGTCGGACCGCTCGACGAGTACCCCATCCACCAGGCGCCGCTGCCGGTCGGGTGGCCGGCCAGCAGCGACCGCAACTTCTACGACCGCTGCTACTTCAACGCCCACGACCGCTCCGGCGACCTGTTCCTCATCACCGGGCTCGGCTACTACCCCAACCTCGGCACCAAGGACGCCTTCCTCCTGCTCAACCGCGGCGGGCAGCACACCGCGCTGCACTTCTCCGACCTCGTCGACGGCGACCGGCTCAACCAGCACGTCGGCGGCTACCGGCTCGAGGTCCTCGAGCCGCTCCAGCAGCTGCGGATCACGGTGGAGGAGACCGAGGGCATCTCGGCCGAGCTCACCTGGGAGGGCTCCTTCCCGGTGCTGCAGGAGCAGCCGCACGTGCTGCGCTCGGGGGCGCGCGTGACGCTGGACGCCCAGCGCTTCGCCCAGGTCGGCACCTGGTCGGGTCACGTGACCGTCGACGGCGAGCGCATCGAGGTGTCCCCGGACCGCTGGGTCGGGACCCGCGACCGGTCCTGGGGCATCCGCCCGGTCGGGGAGGCCGAGCCCGCCGGCGCCCCGAGCGACCCGCCCTTCGACGGGATGTTGTGGCTCTACGTCCCGATGCGCTTCGACGACTTCGCCGTCGTGCTGATCATGCAGGAGTCCCCGGACGGCTACCGCACCCTCAACGACTGCCACCGGGTCTTCCCCGACGGCCGGGTCGAGCAGCTGGGCTGGCCGCAGGTGCGGGTGCACTACGCGTCGGGCACCCGTACGCCCACCGGCGCCACCATCACCTGCACCACGCCGTCCGGCGACCCGCTCACCCTCGAGGTCGCGTCGCTGCTGGCCGCGCCGCTGCACGTCGGCGGCGGCTACGGCGGCGACCCGGACTGGACCCACGGCGTGTGGCGCGGGGAGAAGTTCGTCGAGCGGGTGACCTACGACCTCGCCGACGAGGCCGTCCAGGGTCGTTTCATGTTCGGCTGCGTCGACCACGTCGGCCGCGCCATCCTGACCGAGGGTGGGGCGACCCACGAGGGCTGGGGGCTGTTCGAGCACTTCTGCATCGGCCGCCACGACCCCACCGGCTTCACCGACTGGTTCGCCACCGCCCCCTGACCGCCCCGACACGCCCGTCCGCACCGATCCACCACCGATCCGCACCGATCCGCACCGAGAGAGGCCCCTCGTGACCGCCACCGCCGACACCGCCCTGGACCGCAGCCAGCTCTTCATCGGGGGCACCTGGGCCGACCCGGCCACCGACCAGGTGATCGAGGTCGTCTCGCCCGCGACCGAGGAGGTCGTCGCGCGGGTGCCGGCCGGCTCGACCGCCGACATCGACCGTGCCGTGGCCGCCGCGCGCGAGGCGTTCGACCACGGGCCGTGGCCGCGGATGTCGCCCGAGGAGCGGATCGAGGTCGTCGCCCGACTCTCCGGCCTCTACGCCGCGCGCCTCGACGAGATGGCGAAGGTCATCACCACCGAGATGGGCTCGCCGATCTCGTTCTCCTCGCTCGCCCAGGCGCCCGCCCCCTGGATGATGATCGAGTCGTTCCTGACCATCGCCCGGGCCTTCGCGTGGGAGGAGAAGCGCCCCGGTGCGCTCGGCGGCGACGTGATCGTGCGGCGCGAGCCGGTCGGCGTCGTGGCGGCGATCCCGCCGTGGAACGTCCCCCAGTTCACGACCCTGTCGAAGGTCGTCCCGGCCCTCCTGGCGGGCTGCACGGTCGTCGTCAAGCCCGCGCCGGAGAGCCCGCTGGACGGCTACCTCCTCGCCGAGCTGCTGATGGAGGCCGGCGTCCCGGAGGGGGTCGTCAGCATCGTCGCCGGCGACCGCGAGGTCGGCGCCCACCTGGTCGCCCACCCCGGGGTCGACAAGGTGGCCTTCACCGGCTCCACCGCCGCCGGCCGCCAGATCGCGTCGGTGTGCGGCCAGCAGCTCAAGCGCGTGAGCCTCGAGCTGGGCGGCAAGTCCGCGGCCATCGTGCTGGACGACGCCGACCTGGCGACCGTCACCGAGGGCATCAAGTTCATCGGCCTGATGAACTCCGGCCAGGCCTGCGTCGCGCAGACCCGCATCCTCGTGAGCCGCTCCCGCCACGACGAGGTCGCCGACGCGCTCGGCGAGATGGTGCGCGGCCTCGCGGTCGGCGACCCCCACGACCCGGCCACCGAGATCGGCCCGATGGTCGCCCAGCGTCAGCAGGAGCGCGTCTCGGGCTACATCGGCATCGGCCAGGAGGAGGGCGCCCGCCTCGTGGCCGGTGGCACGGGCATGCCCGACGGTCTGGACCGCGGCTGGTTCGTCCGGCCGACGCTGTTCGCCCAGGTCGACAACGGGATGCGGATCGCCCAGGAGGAGATCTTCGGGCCCGTCCTCTCGCTGATCCCCTACAGCGACGTCGACGACGCCGTTCGGATCGCCAATGACTCCGAGTACGGCCTCGCCGGCACCGTGTGGACCGCGGACGCCGACGCGGGTCTCGACGTCGCGCGGCGGGTGCGGACGGGGACGTACGGCGTCAACACCTACACGATGGACTTCGCGGCGCCCTTCGGCGGCTACAAGGCCTCCGGCGTCGGTCGCGAGTTCGGCCCCGAGGGCCTGGCGCAGTACACCGAGCTGAAGTCGGTCTACACCGAGATCCCGGCGATGTGAGGCCCCGGCCCGGCGAGCGCGTGGCCGGGTGGGGCGTAACGTCGCGGACATGAGCGACGCCTACTCTCGCGACATGGACGTGCCGCACGTCATCGTGCTGGTCGGGGCCACCGGCGACCTCGCCAAGCGCAAGCTGCTGCCGGGGCTGCTGCACCTCTTCCAGGCCGGGATGGTCCGTCACGCGCGGATCATCGGCACGTCGCTGGACGACCTGGACACCCCGGCGTTCGTCGAGCTGGCCCGCCGGGCGTGCCAGGAGGGCAGCAACCGCAAGGTCGACGACGCGCAGTGGGCCGAGTTCGCCGCGCGGCTGTCCTACCTGCCGCAGGACGCCGGCCCGCGCGCGCTCGGCGACGCCGTCCGCGAGGCGGAGAAGCTCGTCGCCGAGGAGGCCGAGCGGGACGGGGCGGGCGGGGCGGAGGACGTACGTCGCCTGCACTACCTCAGCGTGCCGCCGAGGGCCGCGCTCCAGGTCGTCCACCAGCTCGAGGAGGCCGACCTGGTCGAGCGGTCGCGGATCGTGATGGAGAAGCCGTTCGGCACCGACCTCGCCAGCGCTCGTGCGCTCAACCACGAGCTGCACGAGGTCTTCGCCGAGGAGCAGATCTTCCGCATCGACCACTTCCTCGGCAAGGAGGCGGCGCAGAACATCCTGGCCTTCCGCTTCGCCAACGGTCTGTTCGAGCCGATCTGGAACCGCAACCACATCGACCACGTGCAGATCGACGTCCCCGAGACCCTGGGGCTTGAGGGGCGCACGACCTTCTACGAGGCGACGGGGGCGTACAAGGACATGGTCGTCACCCACCTCTTCCAGGTGCTCGCCTTCATGGCGATGGAGCCGCCCACCTCGCTCGAGCCCGGACCGATCGGGGAGGAGAAGCTCAAGGTCTTCCGGTGCCTCCAGCCGATCGAGCCGCACCACGTCGTGCGCGGCCAGTACGCCGGCTACCGCGACAAGGACGGCGTCGACCCCGAGTCCGAGACCGAGACGTTCATCGCGCTGCGCGCCGAGATCGACAACTGGCGCTGGGCGGGCGTGCCGTTCTACCTGCGCACTGGCAAGAAGCTCGCCGAGGGCGCGCGCATCATCTCGATCGCCTTCAAGGAGCCGCCGCGGACGATGTTCCCCGCCGGCTCCGGTGTCGGCCGCCAGGGCCCCGACCACCTGACCTTCGACCTCGCCGACGCCTCGAAGATGTCGCTGTCCTTCTACGGCAAGCGCCCCGGCCCCGGCATGCGACTGGACAAGCTGTCGATGCAGTTCGCCCTCCACGACACCCAGTACGCCGGCGGCGCGCTGGAGGCGTACGAGCGGCTCATCCACGACGCCATGCGCGGCGACCACACGCTGTTCACCACCTCCGAGGGCGTCGAGCAGCTGTGGGCGAAGTCCGAGGCCCTGCTGGCCGACCCGCCGCCGGTGCGCGTCTACCAGCCCGGCTCCTGGGGCCCCAACGCCATCCACCAGCTCATCGCGCCGCGCGCCTGGCGGCTGCCGTTCGAGCGCGCCTGGCGCTCGTCGAGCCCGGAGCCCCAGTAGCCTCGCGGCATGGAGATCGCACGTCAGGCCCTGCTGGTCGTCCACCTGCTCGGGTTCGCCGCCCTGTTCGGCGGGCTGCTCGTCCAGATCAAGGGGCCGTACGCCGTCAACGGGCTCATGCGCGACGGCGCCGGGACGGCGTTCGTCGCCGGGCTGCTGCTGGTCGGCGTGATGGAGGCGGGCGACGCTGACGTCGACCACGCGAAGGTCGGGGTGAAGTTCGCGATCGGGCTGGTCGTGCTGGTGCTGGTGATGGCCAACCTGCGCAAGCCCTCGATCCCGAAGGGGCTCTACCTCGGCATCCTCGCGCTCACCGTGGTCAACGTGGTCGTCGCGGTGTTCTGGAGCAGCGCGCACACCTTCGGCTGAGCCGGCCCTCCGGGGACGCGGGCTGCCGGGTGAGGGTGGTCCCACCTAGGCTGGGACCACGATGACGCTGTTCCCGATCCCCACCCCCGCGACCACCCCGACCGGCCCGGAGTCAGGTGGCGACGCCACCCCCGACGGCCGGCGCAGCGGGGGCCGCACCCCCGACCGCGACGCCCTGCTCGAGGGGCTCAACGAGCCCCAGCGGGCGGCCGTGATGCACGAGGGGCACCCGCTGCTGGTCGTCGCCGGTGCGGGCTCGGGCAAGACGCGGGTGCTGACCCGGCGCATCGCCTGGCTGATCTCCCAGCGCGGCGCCCACCCCGGCTCGATCCTGGCGATCACCTTCACCAACAAGGCCGCCGCCGAGATGCGCGAGCGGGTCGAGGAGCTCGTCGGCAACCGGGCCCGGGTCATGTGGGTCTCGACCTTCCACTCCGCCTGCGTCCGCATCCTGCGCAAGGAGGCGGCCAAGCTCGGCTTCAAGTCCAGCTTCTCGATCTACGACGCCGCCGACTCCAAGCGGCTGATGACGATGGTGCTGCGCGACCTGGAGGTCGACAGCAAGCAGTTCCCGCCGCGTGCGGTGCTCAACTGGGTGTCCAACGCGAAGAACGAGCTCAAGGACCCCGAGGACGCCGCCAAGGACGCGCAGAACCGCGTCGAGGAGACCTACGCCGCCGCCTACGCGGCCTACCAGCGCCGTCTCCAGGAGGCCAACGCGCTGGACTTCGACGACCTGATCATGACCACGGTCCACCTGCTCCAGGCGTTCCCCGACGCTCGCGACCACTGGCGGCGCCGCTTCCGCCACGTGCTGGTCGACGAGTACCAGGACACCAACCACGCCCAGTACGCCCTCGTCCAGCAGCTGTGCGCCCCCGACCCCGAGGTCGAGCACGAGGGCGCCGACCCGGCCGAGCTCATGGTCGTCGGCGACGCCGACCAGTCGATCTACGCCTTCCGCGGTGCGACGATCCGCAACATCCTCGACTTCGAGGCCGACTTCCCCGACGCCACCACGATCCTGCTGGAGCAGAACTACCGCTCCACCCAGACGATCCTGACCGCCGCCAACGCGGTCATCGACCACAACCGCGGCCGTACGCCGAAGCGGCTGTGGTCCGAGGCCGGCGACGGTGACCGGATCGTCGGCTACGTCGCCGACGACGAGCACGACGAGGCCCGCTTCGTCGCCGAGCAGATCGACGCGCTCTCCGACGCGGGTGACGCCCGGTCGGGCGACATCGCGGTCTTCTACCGCACCAACGCCCAGAGCCGCGTGTTCGAGGAGGTGTTCATCCGCGTCGGCCTGCCCTACAAGGTCGTCGGCGGGGTGCGCTTCTACGAGCGCCGCGAGATCAAGGACGCGCTGGCCTACCTCCGGATGCTCGACAACCCCGCGGACCAGGTGAGCCTGCGGCGGGTGCTCAACGAGCCCAAGCGCGGGATCGGTGACCGGGCGGAGGCGTGCGTGGAGGCGCTCGCGCGACGGGACGGCCTGACCTTCTGGGAGGCGCTGCGGCGCGCCGACGACGCCCCGGGCATCGCCAGCCGATCGGCCAACGCGATCCGCGGCTTCGTCGCCCTCGTCGAGGAGGCCCAGCAGCTCGTCGCGGCCGGCGAGCGGGTCGACGTCGTGCTCGAGCACATCCTGGCCACCTCGGGCTACCTCACCGCGCTCGAGGCCTCCGACGACCCGCAGGACGAGACGCGGGTCGAGAACCTCGCCGAGCTCGTCGCGGTCGCCCGCGAGTTCGCCGACGCGCCCACGCTTGGGCCGTCGGCCGACCCGGCCGACATCGAGGCGGGCACCGCGCCGGCGCCCGAGCTGCGCGACTTCCTCGAGCGGGTCGCGTTGGTCGCCGACGCCGACCAGATCCCCGACCAGCCGGCCGACGGCGACGACAGCGGTGTGGTCACGCTGATGACGCTGCACACGGCGAAGGGGCTCGAGTTCCCCGTCGTGTTCCTCACCGGTCTCGAGGACGGCGTCTTCCCGCACCAGCGCTCCCTCGGCGACCGCCCCGAGCTGGAGGAGGAGCGCCGGCTCGCCTACGTCGGCATCACCCGCGCGCGCCAGCGGCTCTACGTCTCGCGCGCCGTGGTGCGCTCGGCCTGGGGCGCCCCGATGCACTACCCGGCGTCGCGGTTCCTCGACGAGTTGCCGGTCGACCTCGTCGACTGGCGCCGCACCCAGGAGCAGCAGACCCAGTGGTCGCGCCCGGTCGCGCCGCGGCTCCAGGCGCGGGGGGCTGCCGCCGTACGCCGCTTCGGCGCCGCCGCGGCCAAGGCCGACGCCGCCGCGCGGGCCACCAAGACCCGCGAGGTGCCCTCCCTCGCGCCCGGCGACCGGGTGCAGCACGACACCTTCGGGCTCGGCACCGTCGTGAGCCTCGACGGGGTGGGGGAGCAGGCGGTGGCCTCGGTGGACTTCGGGTCCGAGGGCGTCAAGCGCCTGCTGCTGCGCTACGCGCCGGTCGAGAAGCTCTGAGGCCGACCCCGACCCCGCGCGGGGGCCGGGTGGGCGTCAGGGGGTGACGCCGTGCGCGATGAGCGCGTTGTACGGGTCCACCGGGTCGCCCGCGCCCGGGCGCACCTCGAGGTGCAGGTGGGGGCCGGTCGAGCGGCCGGTGTTGCCGACCGTGCCGATCTGCTGGCCCGGGACCACCTCGTCGCCGACCGAGACGCCGAAGGAGGCCTGGTGGCAGAACCACAGCTCCGTGCCGTCCTCGAGGGTGATGACGGTGCGGTTGCCGTAGGCGCCCTCGTAACCGGTCTCGGTGACCGTGCCGCGGGCGATGGCGAGGATCGGCGTGCCGTACGGCGCCGCGAAGTCCAGACCGGTGTGCGAGGAGGACCAGAGGCCGAACTGGCCGAACCGCGCGGTCAGCCGGTAGGCACCGCGGGGGATCGGGGAGACCCAGAGGTTCTTGGCGATCTCGTCGGCGTAGGACTCCGCGCTCAGCGCGAACTTCTGGAGAGCGGCGTTGCGCTCGAGCGACTGGGCGTCGACGGCGTCCTGGAGGTCGGCGTCGGCGGCGTCGGCGAGGGCCTGGCGGCGCGAGTCGCGGCTGACGGCCTGCTGCCGGTCGGCCAGGGCCGCCGAGATCGAGGAGGGCGCCGAGGCGCTGGCCTGCGAGAAGTCCACCGGGGTCGAGCTGCCACCGCCCAGGGTGACGGCACCGCCGGCGGCCAGCACGAGCGCGGCCGCGCCGACCAGGGTCGGAGCGGAGGGAGCGGCGAAGAGCGGGCCCCGGGCGCCGACGTGGCGTCGGGCCGGGGTGGCGCGGCGCTTGCCGGCGCCGGCGTACGCCTGCGTCAGGAGAGGGGTCGCCGCACTGGTGCTCGCGGACCGGGAACGCTCGCGTTTCCCGGCTCGGTGGTTGCCCAATGCAGGTCCTCGTGGCTGGTCGGCTACGGCTGGCTCTGGCGCGAGTGGGCGCCCACAGCCGACAACGACCGACAGGGCGACAGGGTCACGCGGTGGCCCACCATAACGAACCAGCCCGGCTCATGCGACCTGAGCGGGAGATTGGTGGATGATTCCCGTTCGTCGGCCGTTCATGCGCCCGGGGCGGTGGGCCGCGAGGTGGCGTAGGCCACATGGTCGAGGACCCGCTCGGCCACCTCGGCGCCGCGGGTCGACATCAGGAAGTGCCCCGAGTCCAGGGTCGCCCGCCGCAGGTCGGGGCAGCGCCGCTCGAGGCCGTCGAGGGACGCCGGGACGATGAAGCCGTCACGGCGCAGTAGGAGCAGGAGCACGGGGACCGTCGAGGTCCACTGCTTCGGGCGCCGCAGCCGCGCCAGCACGTTGGCGCGGTAGAGCTTGACGGCGTCGCGGGCGTCGGAGGCCAGCTGCTCACCCCACGCCAGCTCGGTCAGCGTCGGGTCCAGGCGCGGCGCCAGGGGCCGTCCGAGCCGCTGGGCGGTCGCGCCGGTCCCGGCCTCGGCGAGCCCGGGCAGGAGGAAGAGGTAGACGTACCAGGAGTGGAGCGCCTGGGAGAGACGGGTCCGCAGCGTGCCGGTCCGGCCGCGCAGCACGTCGGCCAGGTGGTCCAGGGGCGGACCGCTGATGGAGGTGTACGACGCGATGCGTCCGGCCAGGCGCGGGTCGCCGGTCGCCTCGGCGGCGATCGCGTCCCACAGCTGGACCGACCCCCAGTCGTGGCCGACCAGGTGGACCGGCGCGCCGCCGGGGACGGTGGCGTCCAGGACGGCGACGAGGTCGTCGACCAGGAGGTCGCCGACGTACTCCGCGGCTCGGACCGGTCGGTCGGACTCCCCGGCGCCGCGGTAGTCGTAGGTGACCACGTGGAGGTCGGGCTGCGCCGCGAACAGGGCTGCGACGACCGGCAGCCAGATGTCCTGGCGCTCGGGGTAGCCGTGGAGCAGGACCAGGTGCGCCGACGCCTCGTCGGCCGGCACGCCGTACTCGCGGACGGCGAGCCGCACGTGGGTGGGTCCCGACGGGCTGAGGACGTCGCGGCGACGGACGTCGGGGGAGGCTCCGGGCGTCGTCGCGGGGGCGGGGGACATACCGACGGTCATGTGACGGACCCTACGTGGCCGTGACCCGGCTCACGCACTAGTGTCGCTAGGCGAATCTGCCCCGACCGCGCCATGGGCCCCTGCCCGGCGGACCTTCACAAGAACGGGTGAACCGTGGATCTGATGGAGTACCAGGCGAAGGAGCTCTTCGCCAAGCACGGCGTCGCGACGACTCTCGGTGTCGTCGTCCAGACCGCCGACGAGGCGAAGGCCGCCGCCGAGCAGATCGGCGGCGTGACCGTCATCAAGGCGCAGGTCAAGGCCGGTGGCCGCGGCAAGGCGGGCGGCGTCAAGATCGCCAAGACCGCTGACGAGGCCTACGAGTACGCCTCGAACATCCTCGGCATGGAGATCAAGGGGCTCACGGTCAACCGCGTCCTGGTCACCCCGGCGACCCCGCCGGAGGAGGAGTACTACTTCTCCTTCCTGCTCGACCGCGCGAACCGGCAGTACCTGTGCATCGCGTCCGTCGAGGGTGGCGTGGAGATCGAGGAGGTGGCCAAGACCAACCCCGAGGCCGTCCGTCAGATCGCCATCGACCCCGGCACCGGCGTCGACGAGGCGAAGGCGCGCTCGATCGCGACCGAGGCGAAGTTCCCCGAGGCCGTCTTCGAGCAGGCCGTGTCGATGATCCAGTCGCTCTACCAGGTCTTCGTCGAGGAGGACGCCACCCTCGTCGAGGTCAACCCGCTCGCGCGGCTGGCCGGCGACAAGCTCGAGGCGCTCGACGGCAAGGTCTCCCTGGACGAGAACGCCTCCGAGGTGCGGCACCCGCACCACGAGGAGTTCGAGATCCGCGAGGAGGCCGACCCGCT
>Ga0172375_10007293_pt1 | contig 15180 bp, 14 predicted proteins | sample LakKiv1m_FD_114537 | JGI IMG/M metagenome (GOLD analysis project Ga0172375, IMG submission 114537) | Freshwater microbial communities from Kabuno Bay, South-Kivu, Congo - kab_092012_11.1m | ecosystem: Environmental > Aquatic > Freshwater > Lake | place: Democratic Republic of the Congo... | reverse complement strand
TAACTTAAAATAGAAAGCGAGGTGAAATATGAAAAATAAATTAAAAGTCATGCCTATCGGCAGACAGGGTTTTACTTTGATCGAACTTTTGATCGTTATCGCGATTATTGGTATCTTGGCTTCAATCGTGTTGGTGAGTTTGTCAGGAGCGAGAAGAAAAGCTAATATTGCTGCTTTCAAATCGGAGGCTTCTAGCATTCTTCCAGCTGCTCTCTTAGCTTGCGATGGAGCTACTGATGGAGACCCTATTACATTGCCAACATTCACAAAAACTACGGTTACAACTAATGATGGTTGTGATGGAGATGGGATATTTACAATCGTAGTTAATCCATCCGATACTACTATAACTTGCACTGCTACAATTAACGAGGAGGACGGGACATCTTATGTTGGAGCGGATTGCTAGTATTAAGTATTTTAAAAAGAGCCTGCGATATTGAGGCTCTTTTTTATTTGGATAAAAATATGATAATTTTAAATTTATAAATGATTAAATGTTTAAAATTTAGTCATTTATTATTCATTTAAAACCTAAAATTTAGAATTTAAAATTTTAAATAGTGTGGTATAATTAAAATACAAAATAAACTAAAATTATGCCAGTTATCTTTTTCATCCTCGGTCTTATTATTGGCAGTTTTTTGAATGTCGTGGTTTATCGTCTTCGAGTGGCTCAAAATTTGTGGGGCCGATCATATTGTCCAAATTGCAAGGAAAAAATCGCTTGGTATGACAACATTCCGCTTCTAAGTTTTATCCTTTTGAAATTTCAATGTCGAAGATGCAAAAAAAAGATTTCCTGGCAATATCCATTAGTTGAGCTTTTCACGGGAATTGTTTTTGCTTTGATTAGCTGGAAGTTTTTTGTGGTGAATGATTTTTCTACCTTCTTGCCAACTTTATACTATTTGGGAATTGTTTCATTTCTCATTGCCATTTTGGTCTATGATTGGTTATATATGGAAATCCCGTCTTTGGTTTTATGGATCAGCGGAATTTGGGCACTTGGATTTAGCATCTATTTTGACATTGCTAATTATGAAAAAATTAATTCTATTTTTCAAAGTGGAGTTTTTTCTGGAATTTTGGCGGCTGTCATCGCTTTTCTCTTTTTCTTTTCCTTGGTCTATTTTTCCAAAGAGAAATGGATGGGGATGGGGGATGCCCTGCTGGTAATATTTTTAGGATTATTCTTGGGTTGGCCAGAAATTCTTTTAGCGCTTTTTCTGGCTTTCAATATCGGGGCTCTTTTTTCTGTAGGACTTCTGATTTTTCGAAGAAAGACTTTAAAATCACAAATCCCGTTTGGTCCATTTTTGGTTTTGGGATCCATCCTCACTTTGCTTTTTTATGGTATAATAATGGAGTGGTATTGGGGACTGTATTGAAAATTTTAAGTTTTAAGTTTTAAATTTTAATTGAACACTTAACCTTAAATGATTAAATATTTAAAATTTAGTAATTGGGGTTTTATTTAAAATTTATAATTTAAAATTTAAAATTTTCCAGCCTTCTTTATTGATATTTAGTGAATGAAAAAAAAGAAAATATGTATAGATTGGCAAAAAAAAAGGCATACAGGGGCGGAACTTTTATTGAAGTTGTATCGGTAATAGCTATTATTGGTATTTTTGCTGGTATTTCTTGGAAAAATCTTTCGGATAATAAAAAACACGCCGAAGTGGAGGCAGCGGCTAGTGAAATTGCCTCTCTCATCAATCAAACGAGAGGCTATGCCTTGACGGGAAAAAAAATTAATATGGGTGGGAATGAAAAAGTTCCTGGATATTTTACCATAGTATTTTCTCCGGACGGTTTATATTCTAGAATAGCGATGGTTAGTTCATGCAATGATTTTGTAGATTATGAAATTTTTGAGAATGGAATAGAAATTAGTAAGAAGGTGAATCTAAATGGATATGTCGGGTTTTTTAAGAGGTTTTGTTACAATGTTCCAAATGGCGATGGAAATATAAGTAACATTGAAGAAATAATAGTTGAATCAAAATCTGATTTTAATATTAAAAGAACAGTTACAATAAATCCCTACCGAGCCATAGTTGAATAAAAATTTCAAAGATAAAAGATCAAAGATCAATAAACAAAGAACAAAAATAATGAAAAAAATTAAAAATAACCTGCCCGCAATGTTTCGCATAACAAGGCAGGCAAGAAATTACAAAGGTTTTTCTTTGGTAGAATCAATTATTGGTGTGGCAATTGCTGGCGGAGTTTTTGTAGTTTTCTTGGCACTTCTTCCAAAAATTATTCAAACTGAATCACATGCTCAAAGAGTAATAATTGCTACTAATTTAGCTCAAGAAGGGATTGAGATGGTGAGAAATTTGCGGGATAATAATTTGAAAATCACTTATACTAAAGATAATAAAGATAAATATTGCGGAGCTTTTGAGACTCCAGTCTATCCATTTGAATGGAATTGTATTTTTACACCAGAAAGTGATGACATAGTAGTTGATTTTTTTAGTAATCCTTATTTTGAAGAGTATTTTTATGTTAGTGAAAAAGTAATTGAAATTCCTGAAAATTTCACCAGAACAATTTCGGTTAAAAAGGATACTGCGGATGCAAATAATAGAAAAATAACAAGCACAGTTAACTACAATGGGATAGAAATGGCTAAAATTGAAACCATTCTTTATCCTTGGGGAGAAAGTCAATAGTTTTAAATAAAATAAAATGAAAAATAAAAAGGGCATTACATTCATAGAAGCCATTATAAACATTTATGTTTATGTTCTTTTAATTTCCGTTTGCATGATGGTTTCTATTTCTTATATCAAAAATCGCGCCATTATTCGTCAAAAACAACAAGCGATTGAAGAAATTTCTTTGACAATGAATGAAATGGGGAAAAAAATCAGAATGAGCGAATGCCAAGAAGATTGTGGAGGAGGAAAAGAGATTAAAATAAATCCTAATCAAGGAGATTTAGTAGCAGTAGAATATAATATAAATGATGGTCTTTATTATGATGGATCAGATGATGGAAGCGGAACAAAGGTATTAATGCTGGAAAATGTTGATGGAAATTTTTTTATAACAAGGGCGGATGGTATTCCCTTGGTAACCATCGAGCTTTGGAAATTAGATAAAAAAACTAACTCGGAAATTCCAGGAACTAGAGTGAAAACCTCTGTTTCTATGCGGAGTGGATACGAATAGAATTATGAATTATGAGTTATAAATTATGACAAATTATTCTAGTATTATGAAAAGAATATTTGGCAAAAAAAAATCTGGTTCGGTTTTAGTGGCGGTGCTTTTGATTTTGTTTATGATGGCGGTGATTGCGACTGCTCTCATCAAGCGTTCCTTGGTTTCAGTGAATATTTCTACGGAAACCCGAAAAAGTAATGTTGAGTATCAAGGCGCTGATGCTTTAGTGGAACAAGTTTTGCTAGCCATTAACAAAATTGAAACACCTTCAGAAAATAATCTGGCAAAGATTGAGGAAATAACTATTGAAAATGTTTGCAAATGTGCAACTAATGGTAGCGCGTGTGATGATTTATCTGCGATAGTGGTTGACAATTTTTGCACTAAGCATGAAATAGAGTTTTATGGGATTGATGGCAAGATTATTGAAAGCGCTAATTATAAAACAGCCACGTTAGATACATTAGCCAGAATAAAAATAAACTCGGATGATAATTCATCGGTAAAAAGAGCTATTCGAGCAGATATTCCGAAGCGAATCTTAACTGTTCCGGAAGAAGTGGTTAAGAGTCTTAGTTGTTCTGAGGATTCTTCGAAATGTGATACTGATAATACTAGGCTCGGGACTAATTGTGGTTCAAAATGTTATAAAATATTTTTTTCTTATATAGAAGAAGATATAGATAAATTATCTGGAGTTAATATCTTGATAAAAAATGTGCCAACAGCATCAGAGGGAGGAACTTGGGCCACATTTAAGGAAATAGAAGTATATGATGATGATAGTGATGGATATGATGGTTTTGGTGATTATGATAAATTAGCTTGTAGCAAAGAAAGTACTGAATGTTATTTTTATATTGGTTCAGAAACAAAGGATATTTCTGATCCGCCAGAAGCATTAGATGGAGAAAAAGTCAACGTAAGTTTTCGCTTAGTAGGTAATTCAAGCTATCAGTTAGATTCTTTAGATCATAATATTTTGGATAGTTCTGGAAGTGAAAAGGAGTTTAATTTTTCTTCAGCTTCAGAAACTCCTTAATTTTTAATTATACTGCTTTAAAAATCAATTTTTGTGCTATAATTAAGGCATACTATGGGTAGTATATTCTACTATATATAGTATGTCTTTTTGATTAAAAAGGCTTAGATAAGGCAAATTTATAAAAAAGTTTAAAAAATAAAGTGTCATTCCCGCGAAGGCGGGAATCTAGTCATGAAATTTTATTTACTGGATCCCCGTTTTCACGGGGATGACAATGTGATTTATGAACAAAAAAGAAGCTGAAAAAAGAATGACCAAGCTTTCTCGAGAGATTGATCAATTGCGTTATCGCTATCATGTTTTGGACGATCCTGAAGTGACGGACGAAATTTATGATTCTTTGATGCGAGAGTTGGTCAAATTGGAAAGAGAATTTCCAGAGTTAAAATCAGCTGATTCTCCAAGTCAAAGAGTGGGCGGAGAAGTTTTGGATAAGTTTGAAAAAGTTCGTCATGCTGTCAGGCAGTGGTCTTTTGACGATGCTTTTTCTTTGGAGGAGATGAAAAAGTGGGAAGAGAAAGTGATGCGATTGATTGACAAAACCCATTTGGCCTCTGGCCATTCCCCTGAATTCAAGGATGGCAAAACCCCCTTGGCCTTCGGCCATTCCCCCTTAGAAAAGGGAGAAGTGAAAGGGGTTAATTATTGTTGCGAAATTAAAATTGATGGCTTAAAAATAATTCTGACTTATGTGGATGGAATTTTAGTGCAAGGGGCAACGCGAGGCGATGGCGTGATTGGAGAAAAGGTGACCGAAAATCTCAAAACTATTGGTAGTATTCCCTTAAAACTTAATCAGCCAGTTTCCGGAATTTTTGTGGGTGAATGTTGGTTGTCAAAAAAAGAATTAGAAAGAATAAATTCAGAAAGAAAAAAGAAAGGCGAGGCGCTTTTTGCCAACACACGCAATGCGGCAGCTGGCTCTATTCGTCAATTGGATCCAAAAATCGCGGCTTCTAGAAAATTGGACACATACATTTATGACATTGATAAATTGAGATTTGAAACCCCCTTGGCCTTCGGCCAACCCCTCTCCAACTCTCCCCTTGAAAAGGGGCGAGGGAATTTTAAGGTGGTTGGATTTCCAAAAACGCAAATTGAAGAGTTGAAACTTTTGGAAGATTTGGGATTTAAGGTGAATAAAGATTACAAATTGTGCAAAAGTATTCAGGAAATAGAAGAGATGTATCAAGAGTGGATTCATCAGAAAGACAAACAAGTCTATGGCATTGATGGGATTGTAGTCAAAATTAATTCCAGAGTTATTCAGGAAAAATTAGGCTATACTGGAAAATCTCCGCGTTGGGGGATTGCCTATAAATTTCCCGCCGAAAAAGTGACGACTGTGGTTGAAGACATCAAAGTGCAAGTGGGTCGTACTGGTGCGCTCACGCCAGTGGCGTATCTCAGGCCTGTGCTGGTGGCGGGTTCTACTGTTTCACGAGCGACACTTCATAATGAAGATGAAATCAGAAGATTGGAAGTAAAAATTGGGGATACAGTGGTCATTCAAAAAGCCGGAGATGTGATTCCGGAAGTGGTGGAAGTGATTAAAAATCTTCGCACTGGCAAAGAAAAAAAATTCCAAATGCCCAAGACTTGTCCGATTTGTGGAGGGGAAGTTAAGCGACAAGTGACAAGCGACAAGAAGCAAGGAAACTTAAGTGCGGCGACTTATTGTTTGAACAAAAAATGTTTTGCGGTAGAAAAAGAAAGTATCATCCATTTTGTTTCTAAAAAAGGTTTTAACATTGATGGTTTGGGCGAAAGAATTGTGGAACAGTTGATGCAAGAAGGTTTAATTTCTAATTTTGCTGATATTTTCGAATTGGAAAAAGGTGATTTGAAGCCTTTGGAAAGATTTGCCGAAAAATCGGCGGATAATTTGGTGCAAGCTATTTCTAAAAGTAAAAAAATAGAATTGCCAAAATTTATTTTTGCTTTAGGAATTAGACATACGGGAGAGGAAAGCGCGGTATTAGTAGAAAGAAGTATGAAGAAAGTATTAAGCCTAGATATTAAAAATCTAAATGATTTAATTAATAAATTTCCAAAAATAACAGTTGAAAATTGGCAATCGATTCAGGGGATTGGTCCTAAGTCGGCGGAGAGTTTAAACAAATGGTTTAATGATAAAAATAATCTGGAATTATTAAATAAAATGGAAAAAGCTGGAGTGGAAATAGTATTTAGCGACAAGCGAAAAGTGACAGGAAACAAGTTGCAAGGATTGACCTTTGTCCTAACTGGAGAACTCTTTGGCTTTACAAGAGATGAAGCTAAAGATATGATTAGGAAAGCAGGGGGAGATGTTTCTTCATCAGTAAGTAAAAAAACGAGTTATGTTTTGGCCGGAGTTAATCCGGGAAGCAAATATGATAAGGCCAAAGAATTAGGAGTTAAAATTATTAATGAAGAAGCCTTCAAAAAAATAATATGATTGATAAAAAAACCTGCCCGGTCAGGGAAATAAAACACATTGCTACTTTGGCGCGAATTGGAGTGGAGGAAAAAGATTTAGAAAAATTTTCTCATGATCTTTCGGCCGTTTTGGATTGGGTTGAACAACTTCAAGAAGTTGATGTTTCTGGCGTTGAGCCAACCGCGCATATTACCGGAATGGAAGATGTGGTGAGAGAAGATAAGGTAGTTGAGTTTCAAAAAACAGAAAAAATAGTTAATCTTTTTCCGGAGAAAAAAGAAAGATACAATAAAGTGAGATCAGTTTTATAAAAATAATTTTAAATTTTAAGTTTTCAATTTCTTGCCTGCCGGTAGACAAGTAAATAAATCTTTAATTTAAAATGCTTAAATATTTAAAATTTAGTAATTTGATATTCAATTAAAATTTAGAATTTAAAATTTAAAATTCATGATCAGGGATTTACACAATAAATTAGTTAATAAAGAAATTACCTCCGTTCAATTAGTGGAAGATTATTTAGCACGGATTGAAGAAAAAGATAAAGATTATTTCTCCTATCTTACATTGATGAAAGAGGATGCTTTGGAGCGAGCTAGAAAAGTGGATGAAAAAATTTCCCGTGGAGAAGCCATTGGAATTTTAGAAGGAATTCCAGGAGCGATTAAGGATAATATTTGCATTGAAGATGTCAGAACAACAGCTGGTTCAAAAATTTTAGACAACTATGTGGTGCCTTATGACGCAACGGTTATTAAAAAATTGAAAGAAGCGGGTGCGATTTTTTTGGGTAAAACTAATTTAGATGAGTTTGCCATGGGTTCTTCGACAGAAACTAGCGCCTATGGAAAAACCAAAAATCCTTATGATTTAAAAAGAGTGCCGGGAGGCTCTTCTGGCGGTTCAGCGGTGGCAGTAGCTGGAGATTTGGCCGTTTGGTCACTGGGAACGGATACTGGTGGCTCTATTCGTCAACCAGCCTCTTTTTGCGGAATAGTAGGGCTGAAACCCACTTATGGACGAGTATCGCGTTATGGTGCAATTTCAATGGCTTCTAGCTTGGATCAAATTGGACCTTTTGGAAAAACAGCTGAAGATGTGGCGATTATTCTTTCTATTATTTCTGGAAATGATAAAATGGATTCCACTTCAGCTAAAAGTGCGAATAAAAAATTTGAAAACTATTTGACGGGAGATGTCAAGGGTTTAAAAATTGGAATCATCAAAGAATATATTGAAAGCTTAGGAAAAAGAGAAAAAGCCAAAATGCAAAAAGTAATCAAAAAATATGAAAAGTTGGGAGCAGAGATTCGAGAGATAGAAATTCCAGTTTTGAAATATGCTTTGCCAGCTTACTATATTATTATGCCTTCAGAAGTGAGTTCTAATTTGGCGCGCTTTGATGGAATAAAATTTGGCTTGCGAATAGACGATGAAGAAAATTCAAAAACAAAAACTGACGGATTGCCAAGAAATCTTTTGGAAACCTATCTGGATTCACGAAAAATTGGTTTAGGAGAAGAAGTAAAAAGAAGAATAATGTTGGGAACTTATGCGCTTTCCTCTGGTTACTATGATGCCTATTATCTGCGAGCCCAAAAAGTGCGAACACTCATCAAGGAAGAATTGGAAAAAGCTTTTGCGAAAGTGGATTTGATTCTGACACCGACCGCTCCCACTTCCGCTTTTAAATTAGGAGAAAAAACCGATAACCCATTGGAAATGTATTTGGCAGATATTTTTACCATTACGGCCAACATTACTGGAGTGCCAGCCATTTCGGTGCCAGTGGAAAAAATTGAAATCGGCAATAAAGATTTGCCCTTTGGTTTTCAATTAATGGCTAAATGGTTTGCTGAAGAAACTTTGCTTTGCGCTGCTGACGCTTACGAAAAAGCTTAATTGGGTGTAAAATATAAATATGGAAAATGCCTATTTCTCAATTTATAATTTTTTAATCGCTGCTTATAATTCTCAGGCCCTAGCTTTTCTTAAATTTCTTTTAGGAATTTATTTGATCGTGATTATTGTTGATATTGTCCTTTTGACGATTGCCAGGGGTATAGGAGCTAATGTCAGATTTCTTCTTTATGGGACACATATTCCAGCAGCTTTAACTTCAGGAAAAAAACAAACTAGAAAGAAATGGAATGATTTGAGAAACTTTTTAAGTAGCGATAAAGAAAGCGATTGGAAAATAATGATTATTAAAGCAGATGAGATAATTTTTGATTTAATTAGGAAAATGGGGCATAGTGAAAAGAACATGGGAGAGGCACTGGAAAATATTAATGAGAATCAGATTAATAATATTGGAAAGATAAAGGAAGCGCATGAAATTCGCAATCGAATAATTCATGAGGATGATTTTAGAATAAGCAAGGAAGAGGCTAGGGAATTGATGGAAAAATACGAAAGCTTCTTAATTTTCTTTGATGTCTAGTTGACACTTTCTTTTTTGTGGGTTAGAATAAAAAACAGTCTTTTTGATTTTATATAGCGGGGTGGAGCAACCTGCCTGCTGATAGGCAGGTGGTAGTTATCATTCGCGTGGCTCACCTGCCTGCCGGCAGGCAGGTAACCAGAGGTTCCTGGTTCGAGTCCAGGCAAAAAATATGTATAAGATATATGCTTTATTTTTTCAAGATATAAAAAGGATTTATGTTGGGATGACAAAAAATATAGAACAGAGAATAAAAAATCATAAAATGGGAAAAGTTAGATCGACAAAAAACAGAGGGGAATTTTTTGTTAAAATATTAGAAGAATGCAAAAATAGAGAAGAAGCCAGAAAAAGAGAAAAGTATTGGAAGTCTGGATGCGGAAAAGAGAAATTAAAAATACAGCGGGGTGGAGCAATGGCAGCTCGCGTGGCTCATAACCACGAGGTTCCTGGTTCGAGTCCAGGCCCCGCAACAAATTGGGGGCGTAGCTCAGTTGGTTAGAGCGACTGCCTGTCACGCAGTAGGTCGAGGGTTCGAGTCCCTTCGTCCCCGCCAATTTCTAAAAACTTGGATTTTGATGCCAGGGTAGCTCAGTTGGTTAGAGCACAGGACTCATAAGCCTGGGGTCGAGAGTTCGAATCTCTCCCCTGGTACATTAATAAAATATTTTTACAAAAAATTAAAACTGTCACCAGGCAGTTTTTTAGTTGAAAAGTTATGGAATTAAAAAATATTTTCAATTAAATTGAAAATCCAATGTGGACGATCTTTTTGTGGGGGAGTGAAGTGATAATATTCATCAGATTCATAAATTTTTTTATTTTTCCAATCGATTTTTAGCGGATTAGAATAGATTGATTCAGAAGAATAATTTTCTTCTGCTCCTAAAATTTCAGCTTCTTCATTTAATTCAAATTCATCATCATATTCTTCTTCGTCTTCAATTTCTAGCTCCAAACATTCATCGGTTCCATCTTTGCAGGCGATTTCTTCTTCGGAATAAATAATATTTTCAGAGAAATTATTTTGAGAGCTGATTATTTCTGATGGAGTGGCTAGTTGCCAAAAACATTTTCCGTTTTGATTTTGGCAAATTTCATTTTCTCCAATTTTTTCTCTTTTATATTCTAATCGCGAAGCAGTTTTGGTGTCAGGATAGCGAAGCTCCAATTTTAATTCTCGATTATTTAGAGAAAAAAGTGCATCAGCTCGAGTGAGTTTTGTGGTTTCCCCAGGTTTTAATTGAATATCCTTGAGAATAGAATGGTTGGATAAAGCGCTAGTTATTCCAGTGGCAATTTTCCAATTTTTCAAATTTATTTTTTTCTTAGAATTGTTTTTAATTTCTAACCATTCTTTGCCAGTGTCATTTCCCAATGGATTGGGCATGAGACGCGAAATAATGACTTTAAAATGTGGATATTTTTTAATTTCTAAATAGAAAGAGTTTACCACTTCTTCAATTCCATTTTTAACTGTTAGCAAAATTTTATATTTTCCATTTTTTTCAAAAATATGGCTTGGGCTTTCTAAATAACTTACTCTTTCATCTCCAAATTCCCAATGGTATTTAATTTTATTGCCATCCTTATTTTTGACTTTAACTTTAAATTTTATCGGAATTTTGGCATAGCCATTTTTTATTTTTTTAATTTTTACTATTAATGGTTTAGAAAATTTATTTTCTTTATTTGGTGTGAGATATTTACTCCAGCGCCAATTTGTTCCATCAAAACCGTATGAAATATTTTCTCCAGCACTACCCTCATAGGATGTTTCAGAAGCAATTTCTCCATTGGGATTGAAAAGATAAACTGATTCACCCCCAGAATTATTCAGGGCAAATTTGAAATCTTTTCGATAAATGGTCGAATAGTTTTTTGGCTTAATGCTATAGCTATCCAGGAAAACAAATTCAGTCTTGGAGGAATCTTTTAAAATCCAATTTTTCAAATTTATCTCAGAATCTTCGCTATTGTACAACTCAACGAATTCTTTTTCTCCCTCATCTCCATTGGGGTTAGGCAAAATTTCATTTATTCTTATGTCATAATCATAATTTTCTTCATCTTCTTCCTGATCTTCAAGTTCATTTTCTTCACCAGGAGTAGGAATGGTCCATTGCCAATTTTTTCCATCAAAGCTATATGATAGACCTTTTCCAATTATTTTTGGATAAGATTTTTTGTTAACTTCTTTTTCAGCTGAATCAAATAAATATATCGAGTCTCCTGAATCATTTAAATATTTTGAAGTTTCTATAATAAAAAACTCTCCCGATTCAAGAATTGAATTAGAAGATATTGTAATTTTTTTAGTTGTTTCGTCTTTTATTTTCCAATTAGAAATATCAATGCAGTTATCTCCAAAATTTTTAATTTCAACATATTCTTTTTTTGGTTCACTCCCATCATCTTTTGGGGTAGGAAAAATTTCATTTATTTTTATATCTTCAGAAAATTTTAAACATTCATCAATTTCTTCTTTCTCGGTAATTTTCTCATCGGCTAAAGTATTATTAAGAGAAAATAAAAAAACCGCCAAAGTAAAAAAGGCGATTTGAAGAACGAAAAAAATTAAATTTTTCTTTTTATTTTTCACCTTTTAAAATAAAACTCTTTTCCAGAAAAGAGATTGATCACGAAAAGATAAATAGTTTTAATGCTTTTATTCTAGCAAAAATATGCTTTTTAGGAAAGACAATAAAAATGGAATTTTTTGCTTTTCTTCTTGTAGTATAATATAGTATTTATATCATCAAAAGAGATCCCGCTCGAATAAAGAGGGGTTTTCTATTGATAAAATAAGCGAATAAGATTCATTTTTTCTTATGAATTCCGATATTGAAGAGATAAAAACACGTCTTAATATAGTTGATGTTTTGAGAGATTATATTCGTTTGGAGAAGGCAGGAGCCAATTATAGAGGCCTCTGTCCTTTTCATAATGAAAAAACCCCATCTTTTATGGTTTCTGAAGATCGGCAGATGTGGCATTGCTTTGGTTGTCAAAAAGGTGGGGATGTCTTCAGTTTTGTGATGGAAATGGAAGGACTAGATTTTCGAGAGACCTTGCAAATGTTGGCCGAAAGAGCAGGCGTAGAACTTTCTAAAATGGATCCCAAGAAAACGGAAGAAAAAAATAAAACTGCAGAAATTTTGGAATTAGCGACAAAAGTATATGAGTATTGGATGGAGAACAGCTCGGGAGGGAAAAAAGTATTGAAATATTTGACAGACAGAAATATCAATCAACAATCTTTGAAAGATTTTCGCTTAGGTTATGCGCCACAGGGTTGGGATAATCTTTTGAAATATCTAATAAGCAAAAATTATAAGCCAGAGGAAATTGAAAAAGCTGGATTAGTGATTAAAAAAGATGGCGGAAAGTTCTATGATCGGTTTCGAGATCGAATTATGTTTCCCATTGCCGATATTAATGGCAAAATTGTCGGCTATTCGGCACGAGTAGTACCAGGGGGTGATGAATCACAAGCCAAATATGTGAACACGCCCGAAACGGAAGTTTATCACAAAAGTCGCATTCTTTATGGTATTGATAAGGCCAAAAATCAAATGCGCCAAGAAAAATTTGCTTTTTTGGTAGAGGGTAATGTGGATGTAATTGCTTCGGTTCAGGCGGGAATTGAAAATACAGTAGCGGTTTCCGGAACAGCTTTGACGGTTGAGCAAATTAATATCATTAAACGCTACGGAGAAAAAGTGAAAATGTGTTTTGATATGGACAAAGCTGGGGAAGCGGCGACTAAAAAAAGCATCAAGTTATGTTTGGAAAATGATTTGGCAGTAGAAGTAGTGACTCTTCCTGAAGGAAAAGACGCAGCCGAACTTATGCAAAAAAGTCCGGAAAAATTAAAAGAGGCAGTGGAAAAATCGGTTAATGCTTTGGAATATTTTTTTCAGAAAACGCTTTCAAAGTTTGATCAGAAAACTGCGGAAGGTAAAAAAATGATTGCCGATGAAATGTTGGAAATGATTGGGCACTTGGCTAATGAAATTGAAGTGAGTCATTGGCTGAAAAAAATTGGAGAAACTTTGGAAATTAGAGAAAATATCTTGACCGATAATCTAAAAAAAGTTAAAATTCAAGAAAGATTTTCTTCAAGTTCTCAAGTTTCTTCGGAAATGGAAGTTTTTTATCCTAAAGAAAAAAGTGAAGTTTTAGAAAGAGATTTTTTGGGCTTGATGTTGGTTGAAAAAAGTGTTTGGAAAAATTTAGCGGAAAATTTTGATAAATATAAATTTTTAGAAGGAAAAGCAATTAAGCTAGCTATAGAAAAAGGAAAAGAGGCTAATTTTGATTTTGATGTTTTTTTGAAAATTTTGGAAAATCAAAATTTGGTCTCTGAAATGGAAAAAGTTTTTTTTGAAAAAAAGTATCGCTTAGGATTGGATAATGTTTTGGAAGAAATTAAAATTCAAGAACCTTTAGAGGAGATGAAAAAGTGTCTTCAGGAAATTGAAAAAGAAAAAACTAAAGAAGAATTAAATAGAATTACCAGAGATTTAAAAAAGGCAGAAGAAATGGGAGATAAGGAAGCAATTGACTTTTTGAAACAACAATTTAAAGAAATAAGTGATAAATTAAGAAATTAAAAAATTTATGTCTAAAATTAAAAAGAAAAAAAAGATCATGAAGAAAAAAGTCTCCAAAAAAACCAAGAAAAAAATCAGTTCAAAAAGTAAAAAAAGGAAAATTTTGAAAAAAACCTTGAAAAGGAGTATTAAAAAGAAAGTTAAAAAAAATTCAAAGACTAAAAAATCAAAAAAAGCAAAAAGTATTGCTAGAAAAAAAACTGATTTAAGCGAAGAAAAGATTAAAGACTTGGTTCCTGAATTAATTTTTCGTGGAAAGCAACGTGGCTTTGTGACTGAAGATGAAATTTTACATGCTATTCCTAATGCTGAGCAAAACATTGAAGAAGTAGAAGGTTTGTATGAGAGATTGGAGGAAATCGGGGTGCGGGTGATTAGCTCAGATGAAATTATTAAATTAGAAACGGATAAAATCTCCGCCGATTTGGAAGCGGAAAAGGAAGGGAAGAAAGAGAAGAAGAAAGAAAGTGAATCAGAAGAAGTGATTGGTGAAGATTCTTCTTCGGATTTGGTGCAAATGTATTTGCGGGAAATTGGACGAGTGGGACTTTTGAAATCAGATGAGGAAGTGGCTTTAGCGAAAAGAATTGAAAAAGGTGATGTTCAAGCCAAGCAAAAATTAACAGAAGCCAATTTGCGTCTGGTGGTTTCGATTGCCAAAAAATATGTTGGTCGCTCACATAATCTTTCACTCTTGGATTTAATTCAGGAGGGAAATATTGGACTTTTCCGAGCGGTAGAAAAATTTGATTATCGAAAAGGATATAAGTTTTCAACTTATGCTACTTGGTGGATTCGCCAAGCTATCACGAGAGCTTTAGCTGATCAATCTCGAACCATTCGTATTCCAGTCCATATGGTGGAAACTATTAATAAATTTACTCAAATTACCAGAAGGTTAGTTCAGGATTTAGGACGCGAACCATTACCAGAAGAAATTGCGGTGGAAATGGGAATTGAAGTGGAAAAAGTGCGACACATTATGAAAATTTCTCAAGAAACTGTTTCTCTGGAAACTTCGGTGGGCGATAGTGATGATGACAGTGTGCTGGGAGATTTTATTGAAGATACGGAAACCATTATGCCAAATCAATCAGCTTCACGAAAACTCTTGAAAGATCATATTGGACAAATTTTAGACACTCTTTCTCCGCGGGAACAAAAAATTCTGAAAATTCGTTTTGGCTTGGAAGATGGAGTTATTCACACCTTGGAAGAAGTGGGTCAAGAGTTTGGAGTGACTCGAGAGCGTATTCGACAAATTGAAGCTAAAGCATTAGACAAAATTAGAGAACATGGGGGCCTAAAGAAGCTCAGGGACTATTAGTCTTGATTAATTTTTCAGTTTTTGATACAATACTTTTACTTTGGTTTTTTGCAAATCAAAGTAAAATATATTCCGCGATAGCTCAATGGTAGAGCAGTTGACTGTTAATCAATTGGTTCCAGGTTCGAGTCCTGGTCGCGGAGC
>Ga0172375_10007291_pt1 | contig 15180 bp, 20 predicted proteins | sample LakKiv1m_FD_114537 | JGI IMG/M metagenome (GOLD analysis project Ga0172375, IMG submission 114537) | Freshwater microbial communities from Kabuno Bay, South-Kivu, Congo - kab_092012_11.1m | ecosystem: Environmental > Aquatic > Freshwater > Lake | place: Democratic Republic of the Congo... | reverse complement strand
TATCTTTAAGTCTTCTTTTTCTTTAATTCTTTCAGCTTGACAAAGTTTTACACAGAGTATTATAATGAATAAGTATTCATTATTAATTAAATTAACTGGGGGTGAAAATATATGCCAGCATTTGATGGAACAGGACCACAAGGACAAGGTCCATTAACAGGTCGTGGAATGGGACAATGTAAAGGAGGGATTGGTCGCCAAAGAGGAATGGGAAGAGGGTTTGGTTTTGGTTGCGTTCGAAGAAATAATAGAGGCTTAGGACGATTCTTTGGTGGAGGCCAAGCATGGTCAAAAACTGATCTAGAAAATTATAAAAAAGCTTTAAAAGAAGAATTAGAAGATGTGGAAAAAGAAGAAAAGGATTTAAATAAAGCAGAATAAAACTATTTGATTTAAAATGATAAAATAATTAAATGAAAATAGGAATTATTATTTGTGATCGTTATAAAAAATGCGCGGGAGGGAAATGTTTTAGAGCAATGCAGAAACGAGAAGGAGCATTTGATATATATAATAAAAAGGATAATCTTAATGTCGTAGGTTATTCTTCATGTGGCGGATGTCCTGGAGGAAATGTTGAATATGTACCTGAAGAAATGATAAAAAATGGTGTTGAGGTAATCCATTTCGCAACAGGAGTTGTAGTAGGATACCCACCATGTCCCTACATTAAAAAATTTAAAACTTATATTGAAAAACGATATAAAATAAAAGTTATTATTGGAACTCATCCAATTCCGCAAAAATACTATCTTATGCACAAGATATTAAAAACATGGCGTTCCAAAGAGTGGAAGGAATTTATAAAACCAACTTTATCTACTGAGATTATTCGAAAGTCGTACGATTAATAATATGCCAAGACCAAAAATGTTTCGTTGTTTAAAATTTAAACCTAATGTTTATTATTTTAAGCCAAGAGGTATTCCTTTACGTCATCTTGAAGAAGTTATTTTATTGCCTGATGAACTTGAGGCATTGAAACTTTATGAAGTTGATGGACTAGATCAAAAACAAGCATCTGTTAAGATGAAGATCTCTCAACCAACTTTTGCCAGACTGTTGGGGAAGGTTAATAAAAAAATTTCCTTGGCAATTATCAAAGGTATGGCAATTAAAATTGAGAAAAAAATTTATGAAAGTTAGACTACAGTTTTTGTTAGTGGTGGGGGTTTGGTTACTGGTAGCGACAACTACTATTTTTGCCCAAGAACCTTCTAAAATCTTTTTCTTTTATGGAGTTGGTTGTCAGCATTGCGCTCAAGTTGAGAAGTTTTTTGAAGTCAATAAAATATTTGATAAATACCCGATAGAAAAAAAAGAGATTTATTTTAATAAAGAAAATGCCCTTCTGTTTAATCAAAAGATGAACAAATTAGGTATCCCTCAGGATCAACGCGGGGTACCAACAGTTGTTATAGGCAATAAAGTATTAATAGGAGACAAGCCAATTATTGATGAATTTGTTTCTGAGGCAGGAAAATATCTAGCAGGAGAACAAAATATAAAAAAACCAGCGAATAACCTAGTAACCCAGTTAAATCTTACTTTACCAGCAATTATTGTTGGGAGTTTGGTTGATTCCATTAATCCCTGTGAGTTTGCAGTTTTAATTATTTTAATGACAACAATTTTAGCAACAGGCAATGCTCTCAAAGCCTTAAGGGCTGGTTTGGCTTTTTCTCTTTCCATTTTCATCTCTTATTTCTTAATGGGATTAGGGTTGTATAAAGCATTAAGTTTAGGTGGTATTTCAAACATTTTTTTCAAAATAGTCGGCTGGCTAGCAGTTGTTTTAGGACTACTTAACTTAAAAGATTATTTCTGGTATGGAAAAGGGATCTTAATGGAAGTGCCTTTATCTTGGAGGCCAACACTTAAAAAGTTAATTCATTCAGTAACAGATCCAAAAGGAGCTTTTTTCATCGGGTTTGTAGTTAGTCTGTTTTTGCTTCCCTGCACTAGTGGTCCCTATATCGTCATTTTGGGAATGTTGGCTAAACGAGTACTAGATATCAAAGCGATTATATATTTATTAATATACAACCTGATATTTGTTTCACCAATGGTATTAATTTCAGTGGCTGTCTATCGGGGATTTGATCCAAACAAAGCCGAGGAAATCAGACAGAAGAAACTAAGACTATTGCATTTAATTGCTGGATTAGTAATGTTTGGAATGGGTATAGTTATTATTAGTGGTTGGCTTTAATATAAATGAAAAAAAATAATCCTATTCTTCCTCCCACATACTTTCTGACTCTTTTATTAATCGAACCACTACTGCACTTTATTTTCCCGATTACTAAATTAATTTTTTATCCTTGGAACCTGATTGGCCTATTTCCAGTCATATTTGGCATTGTTTTAAACCTCTGGGCAGACAGTGTCTTTAAAAGAGAAAAAACAACTGTAAAACCATTTGAAAAACCAGTAACGTTGATTACTAAAGGACCTTTTCTTTTCAGTCGCCACCCGATGTATTTAGGTTTTGTTTTAATTCTTTTAGGTTTGGCAATTTTACTGGGATCAACTTCTCCTTTTTTAGCGCCAATTGTAATGTTTATTGTTTTGGAAATAAAATTTATTCCTTATGAGGAAAAAAATCTTGAAGTAACATTTGGTCAAAAATACATAAATTATAAAGATAAAGTTCGCAAGTGGTTATAAAAAATATATGAAAAAAATATTTCTAACTTTATTCTTTTTAATAGCATTTTTTTGTAGTTCAACAGTTTTTGCTCAAACTTTAATTGCCAATAGTCCGCCCAAACAAGAGACGCTTGAGGCAATTGTAAGTCGAGTAATCGAAGAAAAACAGATTGAGGTCATGCAAAAGAAACAGTTGTTTCAAAAGCTGGAACTAGAAATTACTAAAGGAATACTCGTTGGTAAAAAAATTATTGTTGAAAATGGAAATATGCCCCTCGCCAATGAACAAAGATATCGTGTTGATGATCAGGTAATTGTATCAATGAATAAAAATACAAATGGAAAAGTAAACTATTTTATCTCCGACTACATGAGAAGAGATTCATTAACTGTTTTATTTTTAATTTTTATTATTGTAACGGTAGTTGTTGCTAAATGGAGAGGGTTAATGTCATTGATCGGCATGGGAATTTCATTTCTAATTATCTTTCTCTTTATTCTTCCAAAAATTTCAACAGGCTCAAATCCAGTTGAAGTTGCCATCTTAGGGTCACTTATCATTATTCCAATATCTTTTTTTCTTTCCCATGGATTTAATAAAAAAACTTTTGTTGCAATTGCAGGAACACTAATTGCTTTAATAATAACGGGCGTCCTTTCAAATATTTTTGTTAATGCAGCCCACCTTACCGGTTTCGCTTCTGAAGAAGCCGGTTTTTTACAGATTGCCAAACAGGGAGCCATTAATATAAAAGGCTTACTACTTGCCGGAATTATTATCGGAGTTTTAGGAGTATTAGATGATATTACTGTTTCTCAATCATCAATAGTATTTCAACTCAAAGAAGCCAATAATAGATTAGGTTTTAGTGAGATTTATAAAAGAGCAATGCAGGTTGGCCAGGACCATATATCATCAATGGTTAATACATTAATTTTGGTCTATACCGGTGCTGCTTTACCGCTTCTGCTCCTTTTTATAAATAATCCCCGTCCATTTTCTGAAATTGTTAATTACGAAATCATTGCTGATGAAATTGTAAGAACTCTTGTTGGAAGCATCGGTCTTGTGCTTTCTGTTCCTATTACAACATTTATTGCTGCTTTGGTTGTGATAAGAAAGAAATAAGTCTACTTCTCTTTACAACTTTTACATTTTCCAAAAAATTCAACTTTATGTTCTTCTATTTTAAAATTATAAATTTTTTTAACTGTATTTGAAATTTTACTGATCTCTTTATGAAGTGAATCGCTTTCAATATCATTTATATATCCACATTTTGTACAAACAAGGTGATGATGATGGGGTAAAGAAGCAATCTCATACCGGTATTTTCCTTCATTAAACTCTACCTTATTTATAAGCTTCTTATTTACTAATAAATTAATATTTCGAAAGACGGTTACCCTATTAACTTTTATTTTTAGGGTTTTTAATCTTTTAACTATCTCGCCGACATCGATTGGTCTTTTTACTTTTTTCAAAATATCTAAAATTGATGTTCTTGCTAAAGTTTTTTTAAATCCTTCCTTTTTAAAATTAATTGCTTTACTCATAGATTGAAATTATACCTGAAATGTATATTCAAAATAATTTACGCTTGACAGGTAATTAAATACAATATATTATACCATTAAACGCAACTAAGTTGCGTCTTTATAAATTAAACATTTCTTAATGGAAAAACTTATTTTAATTATTACCTCAACTTTTTTGATTAGCCTTGCTTCTTTAATAGGTGTTTTTACCATTTCAATAAAAGAAAAAATATTATCAAAATTTTTTTTGTCTCTTATTTCCCTGTCCGCCGGTGCCTTAATGGGCGGAGCTTTTCTTCATCTTTTACCTGAAGCTTCTGAAAAACTTAACAATGAAAATATGTATTTTATCGTTTTATTTTCCTTTATTTTGTTTTTTTTAATAGAAAAAGTACTCCATTGGCGTCACTGTCATAAAAAAAATTGTGACGTCCATACGTTTGGATATATGAATCTTTTTGGCGATGCAGTTCATAATCTTATTGACGGATTAGTTATTGCTTCAACTTTTTTGATTGATATAAAATTAGGTGTAATAACCAGTTTTGCAATAGCACTTCATGAAATACCACAAGAAATTGGAGATTTTGGCGTCCTTCTGTATTCAGGATTTAGTCGAAAAAAGGCTCTTTATTCTAATTTTTTGGTAGCATTAACCTCAGTATTAGGCGGTATCATCGGATACTTTCTTTCATTTCAAATAGAAAATATGACATCATATCTTCTTCCTTTTGCTGCTGGAGGATTTATTTATATTGCCGCCTCAGATTTAATGCCTGAGATTAGAAAAGAAAAAAGTTTTAAAAAATCCATACTCTCCTTTGGTATTTTTCTAATTGGCATTCTTATAATGTTTTTAGTTAAATTCATCGGACATGAATAGTATCTGTCCCCCATTCAAGAAATACACGGATCCCGACCGCTTCAAAATTACCATTTTTCCAGTTACCTGTTGATCTTATTGTATCCCCTACTTCAGGAAAGCCAAACGGAAAATGAGTGTCTTTATTAGTAATGATTTTAATTTTGAGTGTATCATTTGTTTCAATCGTTATAAAATTTTTTTCTACTAAAATAACCTTCCCAAAAACTGAATTCTGATTGTTTTTCATACCAGCACCAAACATCCGGCCATTTTGCTGATAAAGTCTTTTACCAAAATTCTGTCTGGCTGAAAACCAACCAAAAAACATTACAAATAAAAATAGCGCCGTAAGAATTACCAAAAATGGTTTTTTATATGAAAGATCAAATTTACGGAATAAAAACACCAGTAACATAAATAATGAAATAAAAATAAACAATAGTAAATAAGGAAATAACTGGATATATGAAAGAAATCCATATCTTCCGTATCCTCCAAACAATAAATCGTTATTATTATTGTTCCAATAAAATAAAAATCCGGCAGAAATTATAAGCAAAATCATAATGGAAATTATTCCACTATCAATCCCTAAATTTTCAAGCCATATAGATAGCTTAGACCTCATCGTTATTTCCCCTTTTTTTATTTTATTTTTAATAGTATCAGCGACCGTTTTTTTCATAACATATTTTTTTAATTTGTAACTTTCCTCTATGTATTAAAACCCCGACATTTCTAACCGGAATTCTTAAAATATCACTAATTTCTTCGTATGTTTTTTCTTCATAATAAAATAGAACTAATGGTTCTTTATATTTAATATTTAACTGTTCGATACAATGTTTCAACTGTTTTTTCATTTCATCATTATCCAGCTCCTCCTCAACATTATCCTTCTGTCCGATATCAAACCAATCAGGCATTGAAACAAATTTCTGAATAAACCCGCTCCCAATTAGATTTATACTTTCGTTATGGGCAATTCTATATATCCAACTTGAAAATTTCATTACTTTATCAAAAGCCGGTAAATTTTTATAGACCTTCAAAAAAACATTTTGTAAAATATCATCAACCTCTTCTCTCCTGTTTACAATGGAAAAAATGTATCGTTTTAATTTAATTTCATATCTTTTAATAAGATAATAAAACTGATCATTTTTTCCGGAAACAATTTTCTCAACCAGTTTTTCATCGGTAATCTCCTGCATAGTTTAATTCTACTATTAAATAGTTACACCAAAACCCTGACTTACTAGTCAGGGTTGGCATATATATTTATATATAATTTATTTATTTCGACCCATTCCCTTTCCATATCCGCTTCCATTTTGAAGTCCTAAACCTAATTCAGCTCTGATTTTACTAGCTTCTGTATTTTTACCTTCTAAAGCTAATTTTCTTACTTCGATAAATTTATTAAATTTATCTTGAGTATTAACTATTCTAGTCACTCCTTTTCCCGCCATTTCTTTAAACCATCCGCTAAAATTTTTAGTTTCAAAAAGTTTAAGCATTGTTTCGTGTCTTTCAGCCGTATAATTTGGGCCTTTGACATTAGCATCGCCTCGATATGCTAAAGTTGAGCCTGGAGCTATAAATAATAGTCCTCCAAGAACTAAACCTGTCATTCCTAAAGTTATGATTTTATTTTTCATATTTTTTTCCTCCTTTCATACTAGTTAATACAAGGTTGATACAAAAATATTACAAAAATTTATTTCACATATATAGCATTTAATTTTGCTATACTTTTCTTATGAAAAACCTTAATAGTTTTACTCAACAAAATTTACTGAAAGCTTTTGCCGGCGAATCAATCGCCCGCAACAAATATATGATGTTCGCCAAAATGGCTCGGAAGGAAAACCTTGAATGGATTGCCCGGATTTTTGAAGAGACCGCTGATAACGAACGGGCTCATGCTGAAGAACTTTATGAACAGATTGAAGGACATCTATCTTTTGAAGGAAACCTTGAAATAAAAGCCTATGGAAAAACTGCTGATAATTTAAAACTGGCTGCTGAAGGAGAAAAATACGAATGGACGACTATGTACCCGGATTTTGAAAAAATAGCTATAGAAGAAAAACAGACCGAAGCAATTAGACTTTTTGGGCAGTTGAAAAAAGTTGAAGAAAAACATGAGGAAAGATATATAATCATTGCCAAAAAATTAGATCAAAAAACCCTTTATGATTCGGATGCAATCCTTGAATGGAAGTGTGTTAACTGCGGTTATATTTATAAAGGGAAAAGACCACCGGAAGAATGTCCTGTCTGCACTAAACCGTTTACCTGGTACATGCCTCTCGGTTTAGTCCGTTAAAACAGAGTATAATTTCTTCATGTCAAAACTAAAAAGAGTTGTTATTGTTGACATTGTTAATCCTTATCAAAAGATTGAAGAGGCAACAAAAAATCTTGAGGAGATAAAATCTTTAGTGTCTACATACCGCGGTATCAATGTTATTGATGTAATTCAGCACCGAACTCGTCCTGATAAAGCAACCTTTATTGGCAAAGGTAAAGTAGAAGAATTAGTAGAAATCGTTAACAAACGAAAGATCGATATCATCGTTGTTAATGCCATCGTTAATCCTAGTGTCCTATTTAATTTAACTCAATATTTGTGGAATGACCATCCTGATATCCAGGTCTGGGACCGGTTTGATCTTATCTTAAATATTTTTGATAAACACGCCCACACGGCAGAAGCAAAACTCCAGATTGAGCTTGCCAGAATGCATCATATGGGACCCCGTATTTATGGACTGGGTGAGAATTATTTTTCCCGTCAGGGAGGAGGCGGGACTAACACAAAAGGCCAGGGAGAAACCAATATCGAAATTATGAAACGTCACTTCCGTAATCAGATTAGACTGAAAAAAGAGGAACTGAATAAATTGGCACTTCAACATCAAAAACAGATTGAAAGAAGAAAATTCAATAATATTCAAAGCATTTCAATTGTTGGATATACAAACGCCGGTAAAACATCTTTATTTAATTATTTAACCAAACGAAACAAAATAGTTGAGAATGCCCTATTTGTGACTTTAGATAGTGTCACAGGAAAACTTTATCTTCCAGGTCTTAAAAAAGAAGTAACAATCACCGACACGATTGGTTTTATTAAGGATTTGCCAACTTCTCTAATCGATTCCTTTAAATCAACACTTCTCGAATCAATAAACGCTGACCTGATTTTACACATCATCGATATTACAGATTCGGAAATGGATCAAAAAATAAGCCTTGTTAATAATATTTTAAAAGAACTAAAGGTTCATTCGAAAAAAATAATTTATGTATTTAATAAAATTGATACTTTTACGGGTAATGGTGAAACGTTATTAGAAAAAATTAACGATGTTTACGCTTCATACTCTCCTCAATACATCTCAATAACTACTGACTACGGAATTAAAAAATTATTAATTCAAATAGAAAAACAGCTGATTTTATAGGTTACCAAGCTCACTTTAATCTGCTAAAATATACTCTAAACCTATGGTGCAAAGACCTGATGTTTTTGAATTTGTCTCTTATAAGGTTTGGCCGGATAAAAGAACGGTTGATTTTAATTATAAAACTAACCATTTTGATCTGACCGAAAAAATTATCTTACCTGACAAAATCCCTTTTTCTGATGAAGGTAAGTTAACCAATAAAGTTTTGGAAAGTCTCCACTTAATTTTGGGAATAACTTATTTTAAGATGTACTGTCCAAAAAAAATCATTATTCCTTATTCTCTATCCAAAGCTCAAGCTGATTTTTGGAATACAGTTTATACAAAAGGATTGGGAGAGTTTTTTTACAAAAATAAAATTGATTATAGGGGCTTAATAAATTTTCCTTTTGATAATGACGTAAAAAATATGTCCGTTGATGAGAGAAAAAAAAATAGAACTTTAGTTGGAATAGGAGGCGGTAAAGATTCTATTCTGGCTGTTGAACAGCTTAAAAAACAAAAAAAAGAAATTGCCGGATTTATTCTTGACTCTCAAAATTATCCTCCACTGATTCAAATTAACGTCGCCAAAACAATGGAAATAGATTATTTTATTGTTAAAAGACTGCTTGATCATAAGTTGTTTGATCTAAAGCCGATCTATAACGGTCATATTCCAATTACGGCTATTTATAGTTTTATAGGTTTGTTGTTAGCCATAATTTATGACTATTCTTCAATCGTTATCCCAAATGGAAAAAGTGCTAATTTCGGCAATGTTAATTATTTAGGAGCAGAAATTAATCATCAATGGAGTAAGTCAAAAGAGTTTGAAAAACTTTTTCAGGAATACGTAAAAAAATATATCACTCCAAATATAGATTATTTTTCCAATCTTCGACCTTATTCGGAAATGGAAATAGCTAAGCTATTTTCTTCTTATAAAAAATATTTTCCAGTTTTTTCAAGCTGTAACAGGAATTTTAAGATAAAAGGAAACGTCGATCAAAAAAAATGGTGTGGAGAATGCGCCAAATGTGCTTTTGTCTTCATTATATTGGCTGCCCAATTACCTAAAAAACAGGTAATTTCAATTTTTGGTAAGAATATACTTAATGATGAAAGTTTAATTCCTTTGTACAAAGACCTTATAGGAAAAGGGTCAATAAAACCTTTCGATTGTGTTGGGACATTTGAAGAATCACGTCAGGCTTTGGAAATAATTAAAAATAAAAAAGAATTTGACGTTTCTAAAATCATATGAAAATAGATCAGTTAAAAAAATACAAAAAAATCCTTATTTTAGGTTATGGCAAAGAAGGACAGGTGACAGAAAGATTTTTAAAGAAGTTTGTCCCTACGGCTGAAGTTGACATAGCTGACAAAAAATATGATTTTAATTATCTCGATGAGCAAAAAAAATACAATCTTATAATCCGCTCCCCAGGAATTCCCAAGAATTTAATTACTAAACCTTATACAACGGCTACTAATATTTTTTTAGCCAACATTAATAATATTGTTATTGGAGTAACCGGAACTAAGGGCAAAAGTACTACTGTCAGTTTAATTTACTCAATTCTTAAGGCTTCCGGCAAAACGGTCCATTTAGTAGGTAATATAGGCAGACCAATGTTGGATACGATGATGAAAGCAATCGGGAAAAAAGATATCTTTGTTTGCGAGTTTTCCAGCTATCAACTGGATGATCTTAAATACTCTCTTCATATCGCTGTTGTCTTGGATCTTTTCCCAGAGCATATGAACTATCACGGCAATGTTAAAAACTATTATAATGCTAAAAAAAACATCATCGCTCGGGTAACTGCTGATGATTATTTTATTTATAATCCAGAGTTTGAAGAATTAAAATCTTGGGCCAAAAATTCAATCTGTAAAACTATTCCTTTTGAACAAAATATACCAATAAAAGATAAAGATATTCCATTGATTGGTAAACATAATAGAGAAAACATAAAAGCTGCTGTTACAGTAGCTCATTTACTTAATATAGATAATAACACTATAGCCGACGCCATTAAAAAATTTGAACCTTTGTCACACCGGTTACAAATGGTAGGCAAATTCAAAGAAATTATTTTTTATGACGATGCCATATCTACCACTCCCCAGTCAACAATTCTTGCTATTGAAAGTTTGAAGAATGTCGAAACAATTTTTCTTGGCGGTGAAGATAGAGGTTATGATTTTAATAAATTGGTTGAAGTTATTATTAGTTATAAAATATCAAATATAGTATTGTTTCCTGATACTGACAAAAAATTATTTAAATTATTTGAGTTTAAAAAAGTAAAAGGATTACGTTTGTTAAAAACTAAAAGTATGGAAGAGGCGGTCAAATTTGCATATACTTATACTCCTAAAGGTAAAATTTGTTTATTATCAAACGCTTCCCCAAGCTACAGCCTTTGGAAAAATTTTGAAGAAAAAGGTGACCTATTTCAGTTTTTTGTTAAGAAATATAGATAATAATTTTTATTTTACTTTAAAAATTTCAAATCTTTCTTTGACCGGTTGATCGACTTTTATACCAACATCGTCTCCTTTTTTGACCGTTGTAATATTTTCATGTTCCTTTTGAATTGAGGTGACTTCCTGCTGAAATATTTCTTTTCCATTTTTAACAAACTTTATTTTATCACCAACTGAAAGCTTTGATTCAAAGACAACGGCGGCCACTCCAATTTTATTAAAATAGTGTTTGACGATACCGATTCTTTTATCTACCATATTTATCATCACCCCCCTATCTACTTTAATATCATATCAGATTTAGTATCCCATTCCCCCCATACCCGGCATTCCGCCAGCAGGCGCAGCTGGAGGATTCTTTTCTGGTAAATCGGCAACCAATGCTTCCGTGGTTAAAACCATCGTTGCAACCGAGACAGCATTTTCTACTGCTGTTCTTACCACTTTTAACGGATCAATGATACCGGCTTTAATCATATCAATAGTTTGTGCAGTTGCTGTTGACTCGGTTTTTAATACATCAAACCCAAATCCTTTTGAACTGGCTATTCTTGCTTTAGCAATTAGTTCTCCCGAGTTAAGCCCAGCATTCTCCATTAGTGTTCTAAAAGGTGACTCTATTGCTATCCTAACTATTTCAAAACCAACAATTTCATCGCTTTTTGTCCCTAATCCCAAACCTTCAATATCTTTAACAGCCATTTTTTGACTAATGTTTAAAAGAGCAATCGCTCCGCCCGGAACAATTCCCTCCTCTAGCGCTGCTTTAGTGGCGGCCACCGCATCATTTACTCTTTCTTTTTTATCTTTTAATTCGACTTCTGTCGCAGCTCCAACATTGATGACGGCGACACCTCCCGAAAGTTTAGCCAATCTTTCTTGTAGTTTTTCACGATCAAAATCAGAAGTCGTATCTGCCAGCTCTCTTTTAATTTTTTCAATTCGACCGTTAATTAATTTCTTTTCACCTTTTCCTCCAATAATACTGGTGTTTTCTTTATCGGACTTAACTTTATCTGCTCTTCCACAGTCGGTAACTTCAATATTTTCTAATTTTTTTCCCAGATCTTCGGAAATAATTGTGCCACCGGTCAAAATAGCAATATCTTCTAACATTTCTTTTCTTCTATCACCAAATCCCGGTGCCTTAACGACCAAAGCATTAAATGTACCACGAAGTTTATTGACTACCAATGTTGCTAATGCTTCTCCCTCAATTTCATCAGCGATGATGACCAAATTTTTGGAAACTTTAACAAACTTTTCCAAAAATGGTAACAAATCCGAGACAGCAGTAATTTTTTTATCGGTGATCAAAATATATGCATCTTCAACTTCAGCCACCATTTTATCCGAGTCGGTCGCAAAATAAGGTGAGGCAAAACCTCGGTCAAACTGCATTCCTTCCTTATGATCAACGGTTGTCTCCAGGCTTTTTCCTTCCTCAACGGTAACAACACCATCTTTACCTCCGACTTTTTTCAAAGCTTCGGCAATTAAATTACCTAATTCAACATCACCGGCAGAAATTGTTGCCACGTTAGCCGCATCTTTTAAAGTAATCGTTTTGGCCATTTTCCTGAGTTCTTCAACCACATAAGATCTTCCTTTCATCAGTCCGGCTCGCATAACCATTGGATTGGCTCCGGCTGTAATCATCTTAATTCCCTGGGAAACAATCGCGCTGGCTAAAATAGTGGCTGTGGTTGTACCGTCACCAGCAATATCGGCTGTTTTTGAAGCAGCCTCTTTGACCAACTGCGCTCCCATATTTTCAAATGCATCTTCCAATTCTACTTCTTTAGCAACGGTCACTCCATCATGAATAACACTGGGAGCACCCCACTTGCGGTCGAGTGCCACATTTCGTCCTTTTGGACCTAAAGTAGTTGCAACTGCTTTTGTTAATTTATCAACACCGTCGAGAAGTTTTTTTCGAGCTTCCGCTCCGTAAATTATCTGTTTTGCCATATTTATTTAGTTTAAATTTATAATTCCGTTTAAAACACGTTAACCCGTTAACGCGTTAACGGGTTATTCAACAACAGCCATAACGTCTTTCTGTTCGATCAAAAGCCATTCTTCATGACCAACCTTAACTTCATTGCCACCCCACTTTTTATAGAGAACTTTTTGACCGACTTTAACAACCATTTTACTACAACCACATTTCTCATCTCCACAACAGTCCCCTTCACAACAACTTTGTCCCGGTCCAACCGCCATTATTTCACCAACCTGTGGTTTTTCCTTGGCAGAATCTGGAAGAACAATACCGGAAGGAAGAACTTCTTCACTTTTTACTGGTTTAACTAACACGTAATCAAAAAGAGGTTTAATATTACTTTTTGTTTTTGACATATTTAAAATCTGAAACTTGTCCCGCTAAGCGGGACTTGTAATTAACTTATAATTTTTTTATGATGAAAATATAACTAAAAAATTTTCCTTTGTCAAGAGGAAATTATCAAGTGAGCATTTAGTCTGCTAACAATATGGACAAAACTAATAGCTTGTCAGAAATAGAAAAATTAAAATCTCTTTTGCAGTCGGCTGATCTGCCTGCTAATCTTCATGATAAAGCTGAGCAGCAAATTGAAAGAATAAACCTGACCTTAAAACACGGTGGCAATCTTTCTCAACTCGATATCACTGCTAAATATATCGATTGGATTATTAATATTCCTTGGAATAAAAAAACCGATGATATTCTTGATATTAATCATGCTAAACAGATTTTTGAACAAAATCATTTCGGCTTAGAAAAAATAAAACAAAGAATTATTGAATTTATTTCTGTTTTGATTTTACAAAAACAACAGATTTCTAAGGAAGATTTTCATGCTCCTAATCTGTTCTTTGTCGGTTTGGCTGGTACAGGAAAGACGACTTTTGCCAAATCGGTCTCTGAAGCCTTAGGAAGAAAATTTATTCGCATTCCTTTTGGAGGACTCTCTTCGGCTCTTGATCTCCGCGGTCAGTCAAAAACTTCTCCGGAAGCTGAACCGGGAATGATTATTCGAGCTATAAGAAGAGCCGAAGCTCTTAATCCTGTCATTCTTTTGGATGAGCTTGATAGAATCACACCGGAATCTCGAGCGGCGATCATGGGTGTTTTAATTGAACTTTTAGATCCGGGACAAAATAATAATTTTACCGATTATTTTATTGACTATCCGATTAATCTATCACAGGTTCTTTTTATTGCTACGGCCAATAACACCAATGATATTTCAACGGCAGTGATGGATCGACTTGAAGTCATTCAAATGCCGTCCTACACCGATGAAGAAAAAATTACCATTGCTAAAAACTATGTTTTTCCTCGATATGTTAAAGAGGTGGGATTAACACCGGAAAATATAAAAATTGAAGATTCTGTTTGGCTAAAGATTACCAGACCATTAGGATTTGATTCGGGAATCAGAAGTCTCGAACGGACTATTGAAGGCATTGCCCGCCGCGTTGCCTATAAAATTGTCAAAGGAGAGGGAACGAGTTTTGTGATTAATGAAACAAATTTGAGAGAATACCTTTAAGTATAACGGTCCGCTACTTTTGAAGCTCCATAAGAATATGGTTTTATTTTCACATCATACCCGCTTCCTCGAATCATTCCGCTGATTTCATTAATCATATCTCTAGTTTCTCCGTTGTGTCCAATATCAACATGAATTTGAATATCATAACGAGCGATCCCGTTGGTTTTGAAAAAACTGACAAAGTTTTCAGAAGTTTCAAGTGACATTGTTGCTTCCTGATAAATTCTTTCTTTTAAGCTCATTTTTTTATTATTGATTTCCCTTTTCCAAAAATATATTCCACCAAAGCCAATTCTATGAATTACAAGAGCAGAAACAAAATCATAACCGCTCTTTCCAGGTATTTTTTGCGAGTCGGTACCGACGATTATTTCATATTTGGCTTTTTTGTCAGCAGCCATATATAAAGAAATGATATGTCTTAATTTTTCCAAATCAACAGTACCATGTGTTGGGCTTTGAAACATGGCGGAAGGTACAGGGGTCGAACCTGTTAGAGCTTGCGCTCACGAGTTTTCAAGACTCGCGCATTACCGTCCTGCCCACCTTCCTGTCTTGAGGTGCGTGCCAGAATCGAACTGGCGCAATAACTGTTTTGCAGACAGTCGCGTTACCACTTCGCCAACGCACC